>ENA-OOYV01000213-OOYV01000213.1-human-gut-metagenome-genome-assembly--contig:-NODE-213-length-45537-cov-4.391078_pt1 | contig 45537 bp, 34 predicted proteins | sample MGYA00241704_ERZ501380 | MGnify/ENA primary metagenome ERZ501380 (study PRJEB25962, sample SAMEA2042984) | human gut metagenome | biome: human gut; feature: human-associated habitat; material: faeces...
TCCCCCAGAATCGGAAGATAGCAAGGGTATGAGGTTGTAGCGGTGCGATATATTCAGCTTACCCTTTCTTTTTCCTTTTTCAAATAGCATCTCAATTACTTCATTTAAACATCCATGATTTCACTTTGTTAAATATTAGTATTTTCCAGATTCCATCATCAATTTTAATATTTTCTATAACGTATCGTTTTGGAAGACAGTTTATGAATAGAAATATAGGACGTTCTATTCAAAATGATGATATAACAACAAAATAGATTGGCTTAAACAGTAAAGTAATAACCCTTAGGTGTGGCAACTGATATAAAAGATTTTTGTTAATTGCATGGTATCTAATAACAAAATAAAGATATCATGAACAATATGACATTCAACGAGCTTGCCACACTGTGGATAGCAGACAAAAAGCAGTACGTAAAAAAGTCCACCTACGCAACATACACAATACTGCTTCAAAGCCATCTCCAGCCTGCGTTCGGACAAAGAACAGATATTACAGAGGAGTTAGTCCAGCAATATGTGCTTGCCAAACTACAGGAAGGACTCAGCAGGAAGACCATAAAAGATATGCTTGTCATCCTTAAGATGATCCTCAAATTCGGTTCAAAATGGCACATGAAAGAATCAAGAAGCATAGAGATAAAATTCCCCACAGACAGAGAAAATCCACCATTGGAAGTTCTTAGCATATCAAGTCAAAGAAAGATAATGCAACACATAAAAGACAACTTCAGCTTTCAAAACCTTGGAATATATATATGCCTTTTGTCGGGAATAAGAATAGGAGAAATATGCGCATTAAAATGGGAAGACATAGACACAAGCAACGGCATAATAAAGATAAACAAAACCCTCCAGCGAATCTATACCCGGGGAACACCTGCACATACAGAACTAATAATAGATACCCCAAAATCCAAGAACTCAATAAGGGAGATCCCAATGACCAAAGAGCTACTTTCCATAATAAAGCCGTTAAAAAGAGTAGTTAACAATGAATATTATGTGCTTACAAACAATCCACACCCAACCGAACCGCGCACATACAGAAACCATTACTACCGACTAATGAAACACCTTGAGCTTCCCGCACTAAAATTTCACGGGCTTCGCCACAGCTTTGTAACAAGATGTATAGAGAGCAGATGCGACTACAAAACCGTAAGTGTACTGTTAGGACACTCCAACATAAGCACCACCCTTAATCTCTACGTACACCCCAACATGGAGCAAAAAAAACGATGTATAGAACAGATGTTAAAGGCACTAAAGTAACCCGCTGCAAACCTAAAACAACATTCCGAGGGAGCTGTTTTGAGCAAAACGCCCTAAGCAGCTTCCATTGCTATCCCAACGGAGCCTCCTCCACCCTAACAATGCCGTTTCTGTTAAACCCAATCCTAAAATGCCTTAACTCCACCCTATCTATATGCCTCAACTGCATCACGATATGAATATAATATATGCGCTGCACCGCAATCGCAGACACATGCCCGGTATCATCTATAGAATCAATAAAAACCTCCGGATTATCTATCTTCTGCATAAACCTGCCTATATGCAGTCTCATTATCTCGTTTATCCCCTTAAAAGGGTAATAATTACCGCAAGTAAAATCATTTTTTCCAATGACAATTAACTTTCTATACAGCAATACCTTCTCCTCAAGCACCTTAGACTCATTGTCCATAAAAGACATCTCCTCCCTTATTTTTGCAACAAAGGAGTCTATTTTGCTTCCGGATATAAAATCCACAGCCTCTTTTATCTCTCCCACCTTATTGTTGCCAATATTTATTGAGGCCCTTTTATCAAAATACTTGTTTCCAAGCCTGTGAGCAAAATAAAAACGCATGAGATCCTTAATTCTATCCTTAAGCATATAGCTTATAACCAGCACAATAAAAAGAGGAAAGGTGATATTTCCAAATTTCACCTGAAAGATCCACCCAACAGCCGTAGCAAAGATCATGGCCACACCGGCAGCAATACTATAACAAAGCTGTTCAACCGCAACACCATCCCGCCTCTTAGACAAGCCTATATATAGATCACTCTCAATATACTTTTTAAGCAGTCCCCTGTAATACACCAAATCCCTGTTATGTACCGGGTTATCATCTATAAGACCATATCCGCGAGATGCAGAATAATCCCTAATGCTGCGGACAAGAGCAAAGATTTTTTGTCTGGAAGCATAAAGTTCACTATTATCCAACGAATCGTAGAGCTTTACAATCCTTAGCAGGTAGCGTTGCAAAATATAGTTAATATACTCATCTACAGCAAGAAAACACCTCCGCTCACGCTCCGGCATATAGTTAAGCCCGGCAGACAGCCCCCTAAACCTGCACAACACACTCTCTATATCTGCAACACACTCACACACATTGGCTTTGGCTGCATCTGTATCCTTACAGAACATTATCTTTATTGTCTCATTCCGCACCGCACTCTTGATTATTGCCGCATACATCTTTAGATGGTACTCAAAATCATTACAAGGACCTCCGTTTACAACATCTGAAACAGACTCTTTAAGAAAGATATACGGAAGAGAGGAATCCAAAGCAAGTTCATGCAGCGAATAGACAGGGGTAATAAGCCTTACATTAGACTTTATATCCCTATAAAACAGCTCTTTACCGTATATCTCCGGGCTTATTCCCATACTATTGGGAACAAACAGCCAGGTGTTTACGGCAAAACTGTTAACATCTACCTCATTATCAACGACAAAGCCAAATTTAAACTCAACCGAAAAGTTGTCGTGTTTCTTAACCTTAATATCAATCATATCTGCTTAAAAATATGAAACCACGTCTGCCGCAGAGCACTCCTTAAGTACCACACGCCCATCCTTGTCTATAATATATACAGATGGCAGCTCCCTAATAAAATAAATACCCTTTGTCAATATCTCACCCCCAATGCTGCAACCATCTATGAATTCAATACCATCCCCTTTGGAGTTTAAGCTCTTCTGTATGTTTTTGCCGCTAAAAATATCCCCCTTCTCCCACCTGTCTGTTTCCGCTCCGGGATATATTGCCAGCACCACTATATTACTGTTTAATAAAGATTTGCCGGTTATCATCTGTTCTATCTCACTATGACAAGAGTGGCAATCCGGGTCATAGAAAAACAGAACAATGTCTTTTCCTTTAAAACTGCTCAAACGCCTTATCCTGCCGGATCTGTCTGCAAAAGCAAAATCAGTTGCAGTCTCCCCCACCAGGTTTTTCTGCAGATTACTAATTATATATCTGTAATGTTCACGTTCAAAGGCACCCGTTAAAGGGGAGCCTGAGATTGCCCGCAAGAAAGAGATATAGAGGGCATCATTTCTCATTGGCGACCTGTAATCATAAAGATACTGCTCTAATTTTCCCACAAAATACTCCTCTGCCAATTGAGCCTCCGTTGAAGCGGTATCACTGCACACAAACCTGTTAACAAAAATATTTACGCCACCATTAACTGTGGCTGAATCTGCACTTGCAAGAAGATGCAGGAAATCAGACAACCCCTGCTCCGCAATATTGCGCTTGAGAAGAGAGGTATCTGCAAAATTAAACTTATCCCAATAATGCTCTATAAGAAAAGAGAGCCGCTTGTCTGCACCTTTAATCTCCTTTGGTATATCCCGGTACGGAAAAGTATCCTGCCCCGGCAGCATGAAGCAGTTTCCAATAAAAGCCACACAAAAAAGGATTACAGTCTTAATGAAAAGTCTATTTACAATGTATCTCATTTTCAACATCCCCCACTTTTAAATATATTGTTTACTACACCACTTGGTGCAATACGATACAAATATAACTCCAATTATGTTAAAAAATATCTATCTTCGCAACCCATAACTAAAAAGTTTTAAGGATGAACATACAGCACAACCTTGCAAAACTTATTCTAACTACATCAATACTGCTTATTTCATCACTAATAGTTTACGGTTCAGACGACAAAAATGCCGCAGACGAAAAAATAGACAATTTACCCTTCTGTACCTACGGAACAGACGAAAAGGTATATGAGGTCTATATGGAGGATATTCTCTACGCTGTAAAGGGGCGAGACTCTTTGTATCTTACAAGATATTTCTACAACCCCGAACTCAACAACCCAAATATAACCGGCAAAAAACAGCCGGTAATAATGTTTCTCTTTGGCGGCGGGTTTATGGAGGGCAACAGAAACTTTAAGCCATACCTAAAATATTTTGTCTATTACGTAAAACAGGGGTATCAAGTAATTACAATAGATTACCGCCAAGGGTTGCGTAATTGGTATGCAAACTACTTTAAAGAGGTCAAATCTGGCAAAAAGGTGGAGGTGAAGGAGCAAGAGATACAATCTGTGCTTTTGAATGCGGTAGATTTGGCAGTTGCAGACTGCATTACTGCAACCAACTTTGTAATTTCACAATCTGACAAGTGGCATACAGACAACAACAGAATAATCCTCAGCGGCTCAAGTTCGGGGGCGATAACTGCAATGCAAACAGAATATTACCACTCCAACAGATATTTTAACGGCGATACAAATGTTAGAGAACGTCTACCAAAAAATTTCGGCTATGCCGGAATAATATCGTTTGCAGGGGCGGTGTTTACACAAAAAGTGGAACCTGAATTTGGGAATAATGTTACCCCGGTACTCTTCTTTCACGGAGACGCAGACCCAAGCGTACCATTCAATTATGTGAATATGCACAAAGGAGGTATTTACGGCTCTGCATATCTTGCAGAAAAATTCTTGGATAGCAGCCACCCCTTCTCATTCTGCAAAACAATAAACGCAGATCATGAGATAGCATTTTCTGCAATGAATAACAGAACAGTGATAGACGAATTTTTAAAGGACTACATTGTAAAGCAGAAACGTTCATACAACATTAGGGAGGAGAGCGTAAAGGTTAACGAGCCAGTAAAGAAGAGGTTCACCCTGCGTGAATACCTCACTTTGGAGTAGCGTTGGCGTTAGCTTTGGCTTTGGCTAATAGTTTATTGTTCGCTTACGCGCAGCTTTTCCTCGCCATGGCAAAGCTCAAACAAGTTCGTCTTTGCTCATTTGGCTTACGGAAAAGGTTTAGAGTCAGTTAATCAGCTCAAACTTCTATACCCTCTTTACTCTCCTTACTTTCTTTACCATTAAAATTGCCAAAGCCAACGCCAAAGTCTCTCTATAAACTATGGCATAACGGGAGAAACAGCGTAAAGGTTAACAATTTACAGTACAGACATAAATACATATAACATTTATAATAATTTAATTGATTTTTGGTTTGATATGAATAGAAAGATTTTTATCTTTGCGTGGATAGTGGGGTGGGGACTTTGAGCAAAGAAGAAATATAACAATTAATATATTAACAACATTTACAAAAGAGATTCATTATGAAACAGAACTACGAAGAGCCACAAGTTCTTATTGAACAAGTGCTTATTGAAAAAGGCTTTGCCACATCATTTACCGGATCCGGTATTGACGGTGCAGGCGAAGAGGATTACGGTGAATTTTAAACTTATGCAGCTATGAAAAAAGGGATTAAATCTTTAATGCTCATTGCTGCAGCAGCAATGACATTTACCTCTTGCCAAAAAGAGGACAAAGCACAGGTTAACGACGGTAAAGGCACAGTTAAAGTTAACTTCACATCTGTAGCAGACGGTACAAAAACCTATTTTGGAGACAGAACAACCGACAAATACCCTACACTTTGGACAGGAGATGAGAAAGTTGGTATAACTTATTTAGATACAGATTTAGACAATGAGGGTAATAACGTTGTAGAAGTTAATGGAAAAGGGGAAACAACCACTTTCTCAGCAGAACTTGCAGAACCATCATCAAAAGAGGGTTCTATTTTTGTATTCTCGCCATGGTATAAAGGTAACTATACAGATGCTGATGCCGGCGGATTTACAAGATACAGTAGTACCAATAAAAACGCCAATGTAGTCATTCCTACAACACAGGTCTCTACTCCAACCTCTTGTGACCCAAAAGCACAGCTATTGGTTGCCAAATATGGTTTCACCAACGGTGTAGCGAACAATGTTGATGTTATATTTACTCATGCAACAGCTTACGGTAAAGTTACCATTAATGGTGTAGATGCTAAAATCAAAACTGTAAAGATTGATTTCGGCCAGAACGTTACCGGAACAGGTCTCTACTACTACACTGCAGATAATGAGCAATATGGCAATAAAGCAGGTGAATTAAAAGCTGGGAACAAATATAACAACACATATGTTGAAATAGACAACAGCAAATATCCTTGCGACAAAACATTCTGGTTTGGTATCCCTGCCATCTCTTGCGAGGGTAAGACAGTAGTAGTTACCGTAACAGACGAAAATGACAAAGAGTACACAAAGGCTATTACATCTGAGAGTAAGGTATTGAAATTTGAGCAGGGTAAGATATCATCATTTACAGTTACCGTAGTTCCAAAATCTGAAGAGAAAACATATACTACAGTGGCTAATCTAAGAGCAAAAGGCGCTAATGCTACAATCTCAGAGCAGGTATATATGAAAGCTACCGTAATAAGCAACAATGAGGGTGGTAACAGCACATCATTAAAAAATATTGTTGTTTCTGATGGTGAGGCCGGTATAACTGTTAGATTTAAGTCTAATGCCAACACTGAATGGAAAGTTGGAACAGAACTTGAATTTGATTTGATGGGAGCCAACATTTCAGAATACAAAGGATGCTTGCAATTAAATAACTTTGACAACGCTAAAGCAGAAGCAACAGGAAATGTAAATAAATTGGCTCCAAAAACCATCAGCGCAGCTGATTTAGCTAAATATGAATCTATGTATGTTGCTATTCCTGATGTTCAGGTAGTAAATGACGATCTAAGCAAAACTGTTGGAGGCTCATCACACACAAGCATAAACATGGAGGCTAAGACAGGTGAGAAATTTGTTATGTTTACAGCCTCATATGCTGTTTTCAAAGAAGACCAAGTTCCTCAAGGATGTGGCGTATTGATGGGTATAGCTAATGTTAACGACGGTACATATCAGGTTATGCCAACTGTAGCATCTGACTATGCTGGTTTGACAGGCACACGTTTTGGAGATGCCCCTGCGTTGGAGTTTGGTACACCAACATTCTCTGCAACTACATTCAAAGAGGGTGTGGAGATTGCCGGTGGTAAGATTCTCCTTACATACAAAAACGCATCTTCTGAAAATGTAAATTGCACAGTAACCGTTTCCGGTGAGGCAGCAAGTGGAATAGGCGCTCCAGCTGTATCTGACATATTAGCTAAAGGGGATGGTACCCTTGTACTAAATGTTTACGGAACACCTGCCAAAGCCGGTTCTGTTACATTTAACATTACTATCACCAAGGCAGGCGAAACATTGTACACCGGCTCAGTTAATGCAACAGTAGCGTCCGCTTCATCAACCGAGACAAGTTACACCGTTGATTTTGCTGCTCAAAATTATGAAAGAGGTGATATAATGACAGACAAGAATAATGGAAATCTCACTTTCGGTGACTATACCATAATTTTTGCTAAGAATAATGGTAATACTCCTCCGACATATTATAATGATAAGACTAAAGCTGCAGTAAGGATGTATCCACAAAATACTATGACCATTAAATCTAATAAAACAATTGTCAAAATGGTTATTAATGCGTACAGTAGTGAAGCGAATCAGCCAACTGTCACTGTTAATACCGGAGCGTATACACTTAATAGTACAACAACCCCTGGTGATACAGAATGGACAGGAAGCGCCAAAGAGATAACTTTTACTATTGAAGGTAAAAAGAATTATCGAATATCTAGTATAAAAATTTACACAGAATAAATTATTATACATACTATAATTAACAGGCAGGGCAGACGTTCTGCCTGTTTTTTATTCCACTCCTTTATGGTTTATAGGTGGAATACAGTTTTACAGCAAGCATATAAAGCCCCTTCTTTTCTCTGTAAACGCTTTTGGGGTCACACTGGATTTGGGAGATATATTTGTGGTCAATGATTTTGACCGCAAATCAGCAAATTCTTGTTCGCTAATTTCTAAAACATACCCAACAGGGAACAATCTGCGTAAAATTTTGTCGGGAAGTAGATGATTAAGTTGATAGTGGAGAAAAACGTGTTACAAAATCCAATTTTTCCCCTCCATTAATAGAATATATTAATATTGATAGGAGAATATATATTTTTTGTGGTATGGGACGAAAAGCAATAACACTTGATGAACAAATAGCATTACTTCGTAGTCGTAATATGACTATATCAGATGAGTTAAAAGCAAAGGAAATTCTATTTGATATAGGATATTTTCGTATGGGCTTTTATTGGTTTCCATTTGAAAAGACCTACCCCAACAAACATCATCGGACACATTTGTTTAAAGATGGTACAAATTTTAATGATGCGGTAGAATTATATTATTTTGATTTTAACCTTCGCAATATATTGTTAAAACCGCTAAGTAGAATTGAAATAGCATTCAGAACAAAAGTTGCTTATATCATATCAAATTACTATAAAGATAGTCCAACATGGTTTGTTGACATTACTGTTGTAAGCAAACAGCAAGCCTGTTCATTTGAAAACAGGGTTTACCAACCAATATTAGACAAAGTGCAGATTATCTCCATGCATCACAGACATCATATTAATGACAGATTTGCACCTGCATGGAAAACCTTAGAATTTATGACTTTGGGCGAAATGGTTCATCTTTTCAAGTCCATAAAAAATGAAGATTTGAAATTGCAGATTGCAAACTATTTTGGAATAAAAAAATTAGTCACATTTGAGAACTACCTTGAACTTGTTAAGGAATTGAGGAATACCTGCGCTCATGGTAATGTCCTGTATGATTTTACCCCGGAAAGGTCAATTCGTAAAGGTCCTGCAATGAAAAAGGGCATTGGGGAAAACCAGAACTTAAACGGAGCTTTAAGGATAATCTTGTTTATGATGAAGCAGATTTCCGAAAATCGTTATAATGATTTGATAAAAGATATTGATATGTTGATTTTGGAATACAGTAAATACCCTGTTATTGAAGATATTTTGTCATCAATAAGCGGCTTGAATCAACTGCATAGAGAATAATAATGAACTTTCTATAGAATAAGTCTTGTTGTTTTATAGAAAAGTTATACCTTTGTGCTATAAAAGTGCCGGTGGTGACTTTAAGGCTCATTACCAACACTATAAAAGGGGAATAAGAGGTTGGACATTTTTGCTGTCCAACCTCGCCTTTTATAATGACTACTTATCAAATGAAATTGATGAAATAGGTAATGGCGTAAAATTTTGTCGGGAAGTTTAATTGTTCTCTACTATCCCGGATACCCACTCATTCTGTTCATTTTCTGAAATCAAATCATTGTTCTGTATCTCGTTTTTAGGAATCTGGAAGTTGTCAAACTCCCGAGGGGCGTACGCAACTTTGTATTTGTAAAGGAAGCGTATAATTTTATGGAAAAACAACACATGAGCGTTTGGCTAATTACTCCACACTCATGCGCATACACCTATGTAAACAACTATCCGCTTTACTTGTTCAATTTTTTTTGTAATATGCTTAAAAAGTTTTAAAAAGTTGCAGGTAATATATTTGCCAAACGCATAAAAATATATAATTTTGGAAGTTTTTCACACAACGTGTTAAAACGTTAACTTAGAATCTACACTACTTGTTAACCTACTAAGTAATATTTAGAAAAATTTATACGAAACCACCCTGTGTCTGCAGGGTACGTTCTATAGATTTTTAAGCTATTTGCAGTAATGAGAAGAATCTTTAAATCACTTATTTTAATTGCCACGGCAGCAATTGCTTTTGTTTCCTGTTCCAAGGACAACAACCTTACGGATAATCCCAACGGAACTGTTTCACTGAATTTTGTTTCATCGTCAGAGGGGACAAGAACCGTCTTTGGCCATATAGAGGGTAACTCCTACCCTGTTATATGGAATGTTAATGACAAAGTACAGATTTTTTTGGATGAGAATTACCCGGTAGAGGCATCTGCCGTATATGGCGGTGAAAGCACGGCATTCAATAATGTTACTCTTAGCGGGACTCCTACAGAAAAAGGCACAATCTGGGTTGTATATCCCAAAGGGGTATATGACAAGAACAACTCAAATAACAATAAACCGGGATGTACGGGAATAAGTTCCAAATATAAGCAGTTTTACATCTATCTACCGGATATACAGACCCCTGTAACCGGCTCGTGCGATCCTAAAGCACAGGTTCTATATGCAGAGAAGAGCTACACAAAAGCAGAGCTTACAAGCGGGGCAACAGTAGATTTGGGAGCCTTCCATCATGCTACGGCGTACGGTAATACTATAATTAAGGGTGTTAAGGATGGAGAGAAGATAAGTACCGTTACATTAACATTTCCACAAAATGTTGCCGGTACAACCTGTTACTTTAACTATGAGAAATACAACTCTTTAGAAAAGTACAACTTAGATGCAGCAAAAAGCAGTAAAAATACAAATACAATTACCCTAAATGTTGGCAACGTTACCGGCAATTCATATCTGTTTGGTATTGCACCTTTCAAATGCAAGGGAAAGAGCATATCTGTTGTTGTAACCACAACAAACGGAGCTACATATACAAAGACTGTAAGTGTACCGTCGAGCGGAGCTCAGGCATTTGATTTTGAACAGGGGAAGGTGACAAAATTTACTGTTAATGTTGAGGGAGGCTCTACAGGTGGTGATGGTGAAGATGATCTAAACACACCGGACGGACATTTGGAAACCCCGTATTACGGTGCAAATACATCCATGCTGAAAACCATATTCCATTATGCTACGCTCAATGGCAGAGAGGTAAGAAACTACGCGCTTAATTTTGACCTTGACAACAAGATAGCCAACTGGGTTGCATATCCGCTCACAAAAGAGTACACAGCAAAGAATACAGATAGAACTGATGATTTCAAAGCAGATCCGTTGCTTCCTGCCAAATCCCAAATAAGCTATACAATGAGCGGTTACAGCAGAGGACATCAGATTGCCTCGGCAGACAGATTAGGTAGCAGGGAGCTGAATGTGCAGACATTCTATTATTCCAATATGACACCACAGCTACAAAATGGTTTTAACGGTGGCATTTGGGGTTCATTAGAAGATAAAGTCAGGGGATATATAAGCAGTTACGACACCGTTTATGTTGTTACCGGAGCTGTTCTTAAAACAGTTGGCGGAGTGGAATCTGTCAAATATGTTACAGATAAAAAAGGTGTAAGCCATATTGCCGTCCCAAATTACTATTACAAAGTTGTTGTAGGAATGAAGAAAAGCGGCTCTACCGCCACCTATAAAGGTATAGGTTTTTGGTTAGAGCATAAAAATTATGACACCAAAGCCAAAATTTCAAGAACATACGCCTGCAGTATAGACGATATTGAAAAGAAGACAGGTGTCAATTTCTTTGTAAACCTTCCAAAAACAGTGGAAGCTCAGGTTGAGTCTACCTGCAACCCGAGCGAATGGGGTTTATAGATAGTAATCCACCGCACATCTTGTAATCCTAACCTCCTTGCAATATTCAGATATTACTTTGTGGTTAGGATTTACTTTATACTTTTTTAGATCCTCCTCATTGTCAAAGCATACGGTAAGGACAGCGTCAAAGGCCCCGTCATTGGGAATCTCATTAACACCAACCTCCAAAGATCTAATCTGAGGAACAACTCCAACAAGAGCCTCAAGGTGCTCTTTCATCCAAAGGGCATGCTCATGTGCACTTTTGCCGTTTGCGCCATCCTTGAATTTCCACATTACAATATGTTTAAGCATAATATATTTTGTTAAAGTTAATTTTCTAATTATACATTACCCGTAAATACCGCTTTTAACTTGTCAATAGTCACAGGCTTTGGAATAAATGCTGCAAATCCCTCCTTTATGGCAATCTCCTCTGTTATATCTCCTCTTCCAGACATAAGTACCACAGGAACTCCACCTGCAGAGGCGAGTACATCAAAACCGGTTATTCCGCACATATCCATGTCTGTAAGTATGCAGTCATAGTCATCTTCATCAATACATATTCCTATAGATACAAGCATAGATGATACAGCATTTACCACATCCGGCTCATCATCAAATACAACTATCCGCTTGCAACTGATAAATTTCTTCTCCTCTCTGCAGGAATTTTTGTCGGGAAGCGAAACAGGAATAGAGACAGTAAAAGTTGTGCCCTCGTTAACCTTTGAATCTACATCTATTGTGCCGCCAAGCAGCTCTACAAGCCCCTTTACCACAAACATACCATATCCGGAGCCCTTTGCTAAAGTGTTGTTTTTCTCCACCCGGACAAACGGCTTAAAGAGTTTGTCCATATCCTTGCCCTCTATGCCTGCACCGGTATCGCTTACTTTAATGTTTAAAAGATTGTTCCCTTCCGAGCTTTTATCCACACAGGCATAAATGGTTACACCCCCTTTTACGGTATATTTTACAGCATTGGAAACGAGGTTTATGAGAATCTGACGCAGCTTCATCTCATCTGAGATTATAACTCCGTTTTCTAATCTGTTACAGCTGAAATGAAGCTGTTTTGCATCGGCAAGCGGCTTGAACATTCCACAGATCTCCGTTAGGACGGTATTTGAGTCAAATTCAGATTTGGTTACGGTAAGGGTTCCTTGTTCAATGCTTGAAAAATTGAGCATGTTTTCCAGCAGGGCAAGGATATATTTTGCGGAGTTTTTCATTGAGCCTGTCTCTGCGGGATAACCCTCTATAAATTCCAAGTAGCCTATGATTGAATTAAGCGGGCTCTTAATGTCGTGCGAGGTTGCAAGCATAAGTTTGTGCCTGCTCTCCATAACCTCCAAAATCTTTCTATTAGCCTGCTCAATGGCTCTGGATGCTTTCTGTGCAACCTTTATGTCATTTATAATTGTTATGGCAAAATAGATTATAACCAAAAGGGCCAATACTCCGCCGGCAAGTGATAAGGCATAATTACTGTCTGCCTCTCTCTCTGTTACAGATACAGATTCCAAAACAGATCCAAGCATCCGTCCGTTCAATTCGTACAATATGCTGTATATTCTATATGCTAATCTGCTATTTGCGGTTATTACCACATTTATTCTTTTGACAATACTCTCCAAGCTCTTGTTGTAGTCTGACAAAGCTTCCATTGCCAAATCGTCTGCTTCACTATAGAGATTAAGGGTATCAGGATTGATCCTTTTTACAGTATCGAATCTGGCATTTACAGTTATTACCGTATCTTTTTTAGGACTAAAGAGGTCTGCGAATCTTCTAAAGAAGCCTCTTCTGGGTGGTAATGAGATAACTGTATCGTTAATCTGTGTTACATAAACAGATGTATCTCTGTACTCTTTTGCAGATTTGAGCTTTGTGCTCAGCTCCTCCAACCTGTTGTTCTCTTTAAATTCGCTGTTAAGAATCTTTATATTCTCGTATTGAGTATATAAAAGTCTTGGCAACTCCTTAAGGTTTGAAGATTCCTCTTTGTATATAATACTAAGCTTGCCGGCTATGCTGTCTACTCTGCTAATATATTGGGTAATAACATTTGCCCGTAACGCTTCGCGGCCGGCAGGGTACACCTGCAGAGAACGTTGTGTTTTATCTATTGAGTTTATAAGACTGTCTATGAGAGCAAGGGAACTCTGTTGTCTCTCTATGACGGCTCTGTTTACCTTTAATCTGCTGTTTGAAGTATGGAAGTAGGCAAGGATAAGTGTTGCAGAGAGCAGTGTTATTGCAAACAACAACACGGTTTTTATACTTGCTTTGGTCTCCGGCCTCATAGTGTATTCTTTATTGTAATTGAATGGCAATTATAGAAATTTATTTGCTTATATCAAAGAAACAGCCGGTTCAATGCAATTGACAATGCTGTTTGCAATGCTGTTCAATGCATACTCACTGCTAAAGAGCTAATATGTTCTTTTGATGCCTCAATTTTGAACAGATCTGTGGAAAAATTGTTGTGTTGTTACACAAAGTCTACATAATTCCACAGTTTTCCACACCCGCGTAAATTATAAATTATCTGTTAAACACCTGTTATTTAATAACTTACCACCAACTTACATAATTGGCTTACGGTTTGAAATACTCTATTACAGAAGTAATAATGCATTGGTTAGTAAACAACAAGAGGGTGGCTGTAGCCTTTGGGTCACCCTCTTTGAAAAAGAAAATTAACAACATAAAACATAATACGATGAAAAGAAATTTATTTTTAGGATTGGCAGTTGCTTTAGCATGTTTTGTAACTGTATCTTGTGTTGAAAGTTCTGGTAAATACAAAGCTCTTGTGGCACAGAGAGACTCTCTGTTAAGCGAATCTGCAAGGTTAGAGGCAGATTACAATGAGACAATGGATATTCTTAATGATGTTGAGAACGGTTTTGCATCAATAAGAGAGAAAGAGGGTATGGTTAGAAACGACCTTTCCAATGTTGAAGGTAAATCTGCATCAAAGAAGCAGCAGGTAGCCGGAGATGTGGCTCAGATTAAGGAACTTATTGAGCAGAACAAAGCTAAAATCGCTCAATTGGAGGCTCGCCTTAGAAAAAGCGGAAAGGATAACAAAACTTTGAAAGCAACAATTGAGAGACTGCAAAAAGAGCTTGATGAAAAATCTGAATTGGTTGCTGCTCTTTCAGATGAATTGGCTAAGAAGAATATAAAGATAGATGAGCTTACAGGTACTGTAAACAAACTCAACACAGACCTATCTGAGATGAGTGAGACATCCAAGAAGCAGATGGAAACAATACAGGCTCAGGATGAAGATCTTAATAAAGTATGGTACTGCGTGGCAAACCAGAAAACTCTTAAAGAGGCAGGTATTGTAACTAAAAACGGTCTGTTTGGCAAGAAGAAACTTATGGATGGTGATTTTGACTCCAAACTGTTTGTCAAGGCAGACAAGAGGGAACTTAAGTCTATCCCTACTGGAAGAAAGAGCATAAAGATTCTGTCATCACATCCTTCGGACAGTTACACATTGGTAAAGGAGGATGACCAGACAATAACAATTAGTATTACTTCACCAGAGAGGTTCTGGAGCGTTAGCAACTACTTGGTAGTTAGAGATTAGATATAGGAATATATTATGTAAAAAAAGCGGCTTGAAGCCGCTTTTTTTTTAACATTTTCTATCTCTTATAGTTCTATGCCGTATTGGTGCATCTTGTTATAGAGAGTTTTTCTGTCTATTTTAAGAAGCTGGGCGGCTAATGTCTTATTGCCGCGCGTCTTATACAAAACCTCCTCTATCTGTGACTTTTCATCGCCGGGCCTTAATGCATAATCCTTTGTTACCGGAGCAATAGGTCTTATTCCGGGAATATCTTTTGCTGTAATCTCATTTCCACCGGCAAAAAGAACAGCCCTTCTTATCACATTACGTAATTCCCTAAGGTTGCCGCTCCATCTGTATTGCTTTAAAAGTTCGAGTGCCTCGCTGCTTATAGATGTAACATTCTTTTCAAGCTCCTCGTTTGCAGATTTAAGAAAACCGTAGGCAAACACCTCTATATCCTCTTTGCGCTCTCTAAGAGGGGGAACTTCAAGAGAAAACTCGTTGAGCCTATGATATAAATCCTCTCTAAACCGCCCCTGCTCAATGGCAATCTCCAAGTTCTCGTTTGTAGCTGCAATTATCCTAACATCTACCTTTATATCTTTTGCAGATCCAACCGGCCTTATCTTCTGCTCCTGCAATGCTCTAAGCAATTGGACTTGGACATCATATGACAGATTACCAATCTCATCTAAAAAGACAGTTCCACCGTCTGCTAACTCAAATACACCTTTTTTATCACTTATGGCAGATGTAAAGGACCCTTTCAAATGACCAAAAAGCTCGCTTGGGGCAAGCTCTTTAGAGAGACTTCCGCAATCAAGTGCAATAAAGGGGTTGTTACAGCGTTTGCTGTATTGGTGAATAAGTTTTGCCGCATACTCTTTTCCGGTTCCGCTCTCGCCAAGTACCAAAACTGTGAAGTTGGTTGGGGCAACGGTCTTTATAAAATCCAACATAGTTAGAAATGCCGGACTTTTACCAATTATCATATCGGTTACCTCACGTTTATAATCCTTTTGCTGTGATCTACCCTTAGTGTTATTGCTCTTTTCCCTGTCTTTCTCACCTCCGATGCTGTTTAATATATTGTCTATCTTCTCCTTTAGCAGAGATGGAACCACAGGCTTTTCCAAAAAATCCTTTGCTCCTAATTTCATGGCAGATACTGCAATAGAAACTTCGCCATAGCCTGTCATAAGTATTACAGGAAGTGCAAGTTTGCTATCGTTTATCCAGTGAAGAAGCATTATGCCATCACCATCAGGAAGTCTTAGATCAGATATTAAAAGATTGGGATGTCCCTCCTCTATCATCTTTTTGGCACCCTCTATAGATGAAGCGTAAATTGCATCGTAGCCGTTTTTAACGAGCCATTTCTGCAGCATGACACATAAATTTATATCGTCGTCAACTATTAGAATCATCTTATTCATACACAACTTACAAATTCTGTCAAAGGTAGCTATTATAAAACAATATTGTAATCTTTAAATTTCAAAGGAATAAAACTATGGAGAAGTTATGTCTAATATATCTTGCGGATTAGGTTTATACCATCTCTTAAAGGAATGATAACATTCTCTAACTGAGGATCTTCATCAACCATTCTATTAAACTCTACAATGCCTTGGGTCTGTGCATCGTTGCTTACCTTGTCTGCATATACTTTGCCGTCCCACAAAACGTTGTCCCCTATTATCCAGCCTCCCGGAACAAGCAATTCCTTAACGAAGGTGAGATATTTGGGATACTCCCGTTTATTGGCATCTATAAAGACCAAATCGTATCTCCTGCCCTCTCCTTTAAACTGCTCCATGGTCCTAAGAGCATCGCCTATATGCAGATCTATCTGATCTCTGACACCTGCCCTTTCATACGCCTGCAGAATAAGGTCTTCAAGCTCATCGTTTATCTCAAGGGAGTCCATCTTGCCGTCTTCGCATAACCCGGCTGCTAAACATATTGAGGAATAGCCTGTAAAAACGCCCAATTCCAAAATTCGCTTTGGGCGTATCATTTTTGATATAAGTTCCAGTAACTTTCCCTCTATGCTTCCACACAACATACGTGAATGGTTTGTACGCAGATGTGTCTGCTTTACCACCCACTTTAGAGCCTCCTGCGGTTTTGAACTGTGGGCTTCGGCATAGCCGAACATTATCTCATCATTTAACATACTGAATAACAATATAATCTACATTATACATTCTTTGTTGTAAAACTTTTCATGCAACTTATTCAGAAACAGTTTATCAGCTTTAGCTTTAGCCCTTCTTTACCCTCTTTACTCTATCTCTACCCTTACTTCTATATAACATACAACATATTAAAAACAATATTTCTCTTCGTATCCTAAATTGCTTTAACTTTGGCTAATTAAGCTTATAGTCAGTTGATTAAACCAAAGTTTAAAGTAAACAATATTCCTCCTCTATACTCTCTATACATAAAAGGCCAATGCCAACGCTTTTCTCTTTACACTATAAACTTTATCATGGCCAACGCCAACGCAATCTATTGGTATATCAACCTCGAAAATCTTTTCTTGTCAAATATCTCTTTGGCCACCTCATACAGATAATCTGCCGTAAGGCTCTCAACAGAGCTTTTAATATCTTCAAAAGAGGCTATCCTGTTGTATACCAACACAGATTTGCCCATTGAGAGCGCCTGTGATTCTGCATTGTCCAACGATATTGAAAGTTGCCCTATAAACTGCTTCTTTATCATCTTTAACCTGCTCTCTGCAAGCGGTTTTTCCGTAAGCAGATCCAATTCTCTCTCAACCAATCCAATACAATCATTAAGGTACTGCTTATCACATCCAAAATATATTGTAACCAAACCTGTATCTGCAAACGGAGTATAGTTAGCCTCAACGTTATATACAAGTCCGTTCTTCTCCCTAAGACTGTAATTAAGTCTGGAATTTGAAGACGGTCCTCCCAACATATTTGTGAGCAGAGCTAACGCCAATCTTTTTCTGCTCCGCCACGAATAGGCGGAAGCTCCCGCTACGCAGTGCACCTGATGTCCTTTTTTATGGACGTTCTTATTAAATGGCACACCAATGGATAGCTCACTATTCTGTTGAATCTTACTCTCTATATTTCCTGCTGCATAGGTGTAGGTTGTCTCCTCCCCATCACACTCTGCATATAGTCTCCCCTCCTCAATAAACAACAACTCAACAGGTTCTCCTATATATCTCTTTAGTTGTCGCTTTACAATACCGGCTATTGTCTCCTTACAGGCATCCCCAACCACAGAAAGAGCAAGATTGTCGGGAATAAAATTGCTCTTTACATAATCTTTAAATGTCTCCTGCTTTATCTTACGCAGGGTCTCTTTTGTGCCCAATATGGGCATGGACAACGGATGATTGCCAAAGAAAAGTGTCTCAAACTCATCACAGATAGCTTCGGCAGGGGAATCTCTGTAGGAAATTATTTCATCATAAACAACCTCCCTCTCCTTTTTTATCTGCTCCGGCGGAAAAACAGAATCAAATGCCAGCTCCATTAAAAGGCCTATTGCTTTGTCCATATCCTCCTTAAGCACAGTTGCCTGAAGCACCGTTTCCTCCTTTGTAGTATATGCATTAAGCTCTCCTCCAACACTTTCCAAACAGTTATTAATGCTTACAGGGCCTCTTTTTGATGTACCTTTAAAGAACATGTGCTCTGTAAAATGAGCGAGGCCGTTATACTCAGGAACTTCGTTTCTGGTACCTGTTCCGGCCGTTACGGCACAATAGACAACCGGTGAATCTGTCTTCTTAAACGCTATCCTTAATTTTTGCATTTATTAATCAATTGAAATCATCTGTTTATGCGTGCAAAAATAACAATATGCACATCAATTATAGAAAATATTCTTACTTTTGTACTGTATGGATAAGTATATAGTATCGGCCAGGAAATACAGACCAAGCAATTTTATGTCGCTTGTAGGCCAGGAGAATATAGCAGTTACACTCAAGAATTCTATAAAGAGAGGGCAGTTGGCTCATGCCTATCTGTTTTGCGGACCGCGCGGAGTTGGAAAGACCAGTACCGCAAGGATCTTTGCCAAAACGATAAATTGCCTCAACCCAACGGAGGATCTTGAGCCTTGCGGCAAATGCGAGTCTTGTCTCTCGTTTGCCGAGGGACGTTCATACTGCATCCACGAGTTAGATGCAGCTTCTAACAATTCTGTTGACGACATCCGCCAACTTACAGAGCTTGTGCGTATTCCGCCACAAGTGGGGAGATACAGCGTCTATATCATAGATGAGGTTCACATGCTCTCCGCCGCTGCATTCAACGCCTTCCTAAAGACATTGGAGGAACCTCCCGAGTATGCAATATTTATCCTTGCCACAACAGAAAAACACAAGATTCTGCCAACTATCCTAAGCAGATGCCAGACATACGACTTTAACCGCATCTCAATAGAGGATATTGTAAAGAATCTTACAGATATTGCGCAAAAGGAGAACGTTAGCATAGACTCCGAGTCTCTGCACGTAATAGCTCAAAAAGCAGACGGGGCGATGCGAGATGCACTAACACTCTTTGACCAATGCGTAGCCTTCTGCGGCAGCAACATCTCATACAGCGAAGTCATTAAGAATCTTAATGTTTTAGATTACGAGTACTACTTTAGGCTTACAGACTTTTTCCTGAGCGGAGACTTTGCCTCTGCACTAATGCTGTTTAACGAGATCTTGTCAAAAGGGTTTAACGCTCTCTATTTTGTTGGGGGTTTGAGCACCCATTTTAGAGATCTAATGGTTGCAAAAAGCAGCACAACAGCCTCTTTATTAGAGCTTTCACCATCGTTAACAGAACGCTATGGAGCACAAGCTGCAAACTGCTCGCTCGGATTTCTGTTTAAGGCATTGGAGAACACCACTGCATGTGAAGCAGAATACAAACAATCCGGCAATCCAAGACTGTTAGTAGAGTTTATGCTTGTAAAACTGTCATCGCTCTCACCTGCCTCACAGATTAACAATGTTTCCGCTTCCCGACAAATCACCCCTGTGTCCGCACCGCAAAACACAGTAGCAACGCATACTGCAGCAACACCCGTAGCAAAGGCACAAACAGCAACACAGACTGATGCACCGCAAACTGTTGCCCCACAGGCTGCTGTTGTACAAGCAGATAACACCATGCAACAGGAGAAACCTGCAGCAACAGAGGAGCCTGTAAGGGAGGAGACAAGACCATCCGGAGGTCTCTCTATAAAAGGAATACTAAGCAGGGTGCAGAGGGAGGAGAAACCACAGACGACTGCAACAGGATCCGTTAAAGAACAGTTAAAAGAGATAGCAGATAAACCATTAGTGCAAAGTGAATTAGATGTAGCATGGCAGAAATTGGCCCAAGACACGAGCAATCCGCCTCGTTTGGCATCTGCCGTAAAGAAGATGAATCCACATATATTGGATGATGGTATTACCATAGAGTTCTTTGTTGAAAATGCGGCACAAAAGTGCTGGATGGAGAAGAACAAGTTGTACCAGTATATGGCATTTCTTCAGAAAGAATTATCTAACAGCAAAATACAGTTAACAGTAAAGATAAAGGAGATTCCGCAGCAGGAGCGTAAGTTATATATGCCGCAGGAAAAGGCGGAATACCTTTTGAAAAATAATCCCGAACTTGTAAATTTGAGCAAGGATTTGGATTTGGAAATAAAGTAAACAGCAGAGAAAGATGAGATTATACTGTACAAATCTTGTAAAGAAATATGGAGCCCGAACGGTTGTAAGGGGTGTATCTTTTGAAGTGGAACAGGGGGAGATTGTAGGACTTCTTGGCCCAAACGGTGCGGGAAAGACCACAAGTTTCTATATGATAACAGGGCTTATAAAGCCAAATGGTGGCAAGATCTTCCTTGATGATGAGGAGATTACAGAGCTGCCCATGTACAAACGTTCCCAAAAAGGACTAGGTTATCTTGCTCAAGAGGCATCTGTATTCAGGCACCTTAGTGTAGAGGATAACATTATGTCTGTAATGGAACTCTCATCTTTAACCAAATCTGCAAGAAAGGAGAGACTTGAATATCTTATTAAGGAGTTCAGTTTGGAGAAGGTAAGAAAGAGCTACGGTATACAGCTGTCCGGAGGCGAAAGAAGACGCTGCGAGATTGCCCGTGCTCTTGCCGTAGACCCAAAATTCATTCTTTTGGACGAACCATTTGCCGGTGTAGACCCAATTGCCGTTGAGGATATCCAGCATATCATTGCCAAACTAAAGACCAAGAATATAGGGATCATCATAACAGACCACAATGTTCATGAGACATTGGCAATTACAGACAGGGCATACCTGCTTTATGATGGAAGCATCCTTGAAAGCGGAACAGCAGAGCAACTTGCAAACAACCCTGAGGTGAGAAGAAAATATCTTGGGCAGAACTTTGAGCTGCGTAAGGCTGTACTGCATGATCGCAAAGCTGAAGGCAACGGAACAAGTGATAGTAGCAACGGTACAGCGAACAATAGTGCAGGCAGTGGTACTAACAGTGAGAATGTAAAATCCGATACGGCTTCGCCCAACTTGCAAACTGTGGCAGAGACAAAAGAACCTGTAGCGGATGAGAGCTACATAGAGAAAGCTACGGAATTGGAAAAACAATAAAACTTAAAAAAGGCAAAATAGTTTATCTATTTTGCCTTATCTATGATAGAACAGCTTCCATTAAATGATGCACCAATCTCTATTGCCACTTTTGCTGTTTTAAGAATCCCCTTAAATGACGAATTGGACTTAAACGAGATACTGTCTGAAGAGGTTATATTACCGTCTACCTTACCGAATATATCTGCGCTCATGCAGATGATATCTCCTTTTACAGATGCATTTTCTCCCAAGACGAGCTTTCCTTGAGTTGAGATATTCCCCTCAAATGTACCGTCTATCCTAATATCCGATGTGGTGGTAAGGTTACCCTTTATCTCTGTCCCGGTTGAGACTCTGCTTACCTCATTTACTTGAGGTGGTTGTTCATTCTTTGCCATTTAGTTTATTGTTTGTTTCAACTTTCTCTTTATAACACATTAAAAAAACAGTATTCACTCCGTGTCAATCAGCTGCTTATTATAATATGTTATTTCATTATCATTTGGTACAGAAGCATCATTCAGCACTATAAACTCTCAACTATCAACTAAATTAAGGCCAAGGCCAACGCCAAAGCATTCTTAACAATGAACTGCTTCGCCGTGTGCAGCTGCAGCTGCCTCCATTATGGCCTCGCTCATTGTAGGGTGAGGATGTACCGATTTTATAAAATCCTTTGCAGTTGCGCCAAGGTTTCGTGCAACCACTATTCCCGATATCATCTCGGTGGCGTTTGCTCCAACAATATGCGCGCCAAGAATCTTGTCTGTCTGTGCATCAATAATCAATTTCACAAAGCCGTCTCTCTCACCTGCTGCTGTTGCCTTACCGCTGGCCGTAAATGGGAACTTGCCTACTTTGTAATCAATACCTGCAGCTTTGGCCTTCTTCTCTGTCATTCCAACAGAGGCAATCTCAGGTGATGTATAGGTTGCTCCGGGAATATTACCGTAATCGATAGGTTTAACATCCATTCCTGCAATCATCTCCACACAGGCAATAGCCTCCGCAGAAGCCACATGAGCCAATGCAGGGGTAGGAATAACATCTCCAATAGCATAAATGCCGGGAACATTTGTCATATAATTGCCATCAACGAGAATCTTTCCTCTTTCTGTGTTTACGCCAAGTTTCTCCAATCCCAAATTCTCTATATTGGCCTTTACCCCAACAGCAGAGAGCACCTTCTCAACCTTAAGTTCAACCTCACCCTTTTTGGTGTCTATCTTAAGAGTACAACCATCTCCGGTTGTATCTACAGCCTTTACACCTGCAGAGGTCATAACCTTAACACCCATCTTGCGGAAACTTCTGCTTATCTGCGCAGCAACTTCCTCATCCTCAAGCGGAACAAGCTGGTCCATATACTCTATGATATGAACCTCAGATCCCATTGATCTGTAGAAGAAGGCAAACTCACTTCCAATAGCGCCCGAACCTATGATTGCGATACTTGCAGGGATGCTGCTTGGAATGAGAGCATTTTTGTACGAAAGTATCTTCTCCCCATCTATAGGGGCAAACGGAAGAGCATTAGGCCTTGCACCTGTTGCTATTATTATATATTTTGCCTCCACAGTTTCATCTGTTCCATCCTCTTTTTTTACACAAACTGCACCCGGGGCTGTTATCTCTGCATCTCCTTTAATGACGGTAACATTGTTCTTTTTAAAAAGAAACTCAATTCCTTTACTCATCTGAGCAGATACACCACGCTCTCTTTCAACAATCTTTTGTATGTTTGGGGTAACAGTTGCCCCTTCGCTCATTTCCAAACCGTAATCCGAAAGATGCTTTGTATAGTTGTAGATTTGAGCGCTTTTTAAAAGAGCTTTTGTTGGAATACACCCCCAGTTAAGGCAAACTCCACCTAATTCCGCACGCTCTACTACAGCTGTATTGAATCCTAATTGCGATGCTCTTATAGCTGCAACATAGCCGCCTGGGCCTGCACCTATTACAACAACATCATATCTGTTTTCCATATAATTGTTACTTGTTTTATTTATTACCAATCTGTATAACCAAATAACGCAAAACATTATTTAATTATATAATAAACTTATTTTAAAATAATTACGACCTCTATATAGAAGTCTCACTCCTCTTACTCCAACCGACCGTGACAGTTTTTGTATTTCTTGCCACTACCGCAAGGACAAGGGTCATTTCTTCCAACCCTCTTCTCCACATGTACAGGAGCCTGTGTCCTTGGCTCTCCCGAGTTTGTTGCAAGCTCAGAACGGCTGGTCTTCAAATTATTCATCTCATCTCTTCTCCTTGGAGCCTCCTCCCTTACCTTAACAGGTTCTTCCGCATCCTGTCTTAGCGGAATCTGGGCACGGACAAGGAATGAGATTACATCCCTGCTTATCTTCTCAAGAACGGTCTTAAACAGGTTGAAGCTCTCAAACTTATAGATCAAAAGAGGATCCTTCTGTTCATATGTGGCATTCTGTACAGACTGCTTAAGGTCGTCCATATCCCTCAAGTGCTCTTTCCAGTACTCGTCTATCATCACAAGTGTTATTGTCTTGGCCAAAGATCTGGTAACCTCCTTACCTGCCGTATCATGAGCCTTTTTAAGGTTAATGATAAGCTGCAGCATCTTGTGACCGTCTGTGATTGGAATTGCAATATTCTGATACGTTGCACTCTGAGTTGCATATATCTGCTCTATGATAGGGAGCGACATCTTTATCATGGTCTCCCCTCTTCTTGCTATCACCTCCTTGATTGCCGTCTCTATCTTGTCTGCCAGCTGCTCCGTAGTACAGTCTGCAAAGAATTTCTCATCGAAGTTGGGCTCTATTGAGATCTTGGCAAGCTCTAAAGAGAATCCAGCATAATCAAATTCATCCTTCTTCTGCGCAAGAATATCCGAATAATCTGAGATCATATTCATAAGGTCAACCTCTATTCTCTCACCGTAGAGGGCATTCCTTCTTCTGTTGTAGATAACCTCTCTCTGTGAGTTCATCACATCGTCATACTCCAACAATCTCTTACGTATTCCAAAGTTATTCTCCTCAACCTTGCGTTGCGCCCTCTCTATAGATTTTGAGAGCATTGAATGTTGCAGAACCTCACCCTCTTTCATTCCCATGTGGTCTACAACCTTTGCAATCCTCTCGGAGCCGAACAGCCTCATAAGATTATCCTCAAGAGATACATAGAAGTTAGAAGAACCCGGGTCTCCCTGACGTCCGGCACGACCTCTCAACTGTCTGTCTACACGTCTTGAATCGTGTCTCTCTGTACCTATGATTGCCAAACCTCCCTTCTCCTTAACACCAGGTCCGAGTTTGATATCTGTACCACGTCCTGCCATGTTGGTTGCAATTGTTACTGCACCAGGCTGGCCCGCCTCAGCAACAATCTCAGCCTCTTTTGCATGCTGTTTTGCATTCAGTACATTATGCTTTATACCCCTTAGTTTAAGGATACGGCTCAAAAGTTCCGATATTTCAACGGAGGTTGTACCCACAAGTACCGGTCTACCCTCTTTCTGTAGCTCTATAATCTTCTCTACAACAGCATTGTATTTGTCTTTCTTGGTCTTATAGATAAGATCGTCTCCATCTTTTCTTATTACAGGACGGTTGGTTGGGATGGTAACCACATCCAATTTGTAGATAGACCAGAACTCTCCCGCCTCTGTCTCTGCCGTACCGGTCATACCGGCCAACTTGTGGTACATTCTAAAATAGTTCTGTAGAGTGATGGTCGCAAATGTCTGTGTTGCAGCCTCAACCTTAACATTCTCCTTGGCCTCTATTGCCTGATGCAATCCCTCTGAATATCTTCTTCCTTCAAGAATACGTCCTGTCTGCTCATCAACAATCTTAACCTTGTTGTCCATAACGACATACTCAACATCCTTCTCAAACATTGCATATGCTTTAAGCAACTGGTTAACGGTATGAACGCGCTCGGATTTAAGGGCATAGTCTGTAAGCAGAGCATCTTTTTTAATCAATTTTTCGTCGGGACTCAAATCACTCTTCTCTATCTCTGCCACCTCATTACCCACATCCGGCATTACAAAGAAAGATGGGTCGCTAACCTGTTTAGCAATATACTCGTTACCTTTATCTGTTAGCTCTACAGACCTCTGTTTTTCATCTATTACAAAGTAAAGAGGATCTGTGATTATGTGCATCTGCTTGTTGTTGTCCTGGATATAGATATTCTCTGTATTAAGCATAAGCTGCTTTATTCCGGGCTCGCTCAGGTACTTGATGAGCTGGTTATATTTTGGAAGCGCCTTATATGCTCTGTACAATATTTTTGCTCCTTCTTCTTTGTTTCCTTGCGATATAAGTTTTTTTGCCTCCGCAAGCATCTGTGTAGCCTCACCCTTCTGAAGATTATACAGACGCTCTACCAGCGGTTTGAACTCTGCAAACTGCTGGTCGTCACCTTTTGGAACAGGGCCTGAGATAATGAGAGGTGTTCTCGCATCATCTATCAACACAGAGTCTACCTCATCTACAATGGCATAATGATGTTTCTTCTGCACAAGATCATCCGGGCTTGTTGCCATATTGTCCCTTAGATAATCAAAACCAAACTCGTTGTTTGTACCAAAGGTTATATTTGAACGGTACGCTTTCTTTCGCCCCTCTGAATTTGGCTGGTGCTTGTCTATACAGTCTACTGTAAGTCCATGGAACTGGTAAAGCGGACCCATCCACTCAGAGTCTCGTTTGGAGAGGTAATCGTTCACTGTAACCACATGAACGCCTTTTCCTGCAAGGGCATTAAGGAATACAGGCAGTGTTGCAACCAATGTCTTACCCTCTCCGGTAGCCATCTCTGCAATCTTTCCCTGATGCAACACTATACCACCAATAAGCTGAACGTCGTAGTGAACCATATCCCATGTTACCATATTTCCGCCTGCCATCCAGCTGTTTTTCCAGATTGCATTGTCACCCTCTATTCTCACATAATCTACCTTAGTGCTTAAATCCCTGTCTGCATCGGTGGCCTTAACCACAATCTCCGCCTTCTCTTTAAATCTTCTTGCGGTTGATTTCATTACAGCAAACGCATCGGGAAGAACCTCGTTAAGGACCTCTTCTATTTTATCATCTATCTGCTTGGTAAGTTTGTCTACCTCAGTTGCTATTTTCTCCTTCTCCTGAGGATCCATATCTCCAATCTCAAGCTGCTGCCTCAACCCCCTCTTCTTCTCCTCATCTGCAGCAATACGGTCTGCTATAATCTTCTTTATCTCCTGCGCTTTTTCTCTTAGTTGGTCATCTGAATAGGTATCTATAACAGCATATGCCGCCAAGGTCTTATCCAAGATAGGCTTAAGCATTTTATAATCTCTCTCTGCCTTTGAACCAAACAATTTCTTAAGAATACTCGAAAATGATCCCATTATCTATTTTATTTTTTAATTTTTATAATTCAACCCGATTACACTATATTTTGTTTACTCAAACGTACAAATAATTTTTAACTCGCAAATATAATAATATTGTTGGATAAAGTAGTATTTTTGTCCCCCTAACAGCTGCTTAGTAACATGAAAAAATAAGTTGTCTCTAATTAAGAGAATATTTTCTAAAAGAGATATAGACCTAAAAGATTCCTTAAGATGATGCAGGTTATTTTTTGAAGGTTACCTAAAAGCAGGAAGCTGTTTATTTTTTTAAATTATTTTGAAATCAAAATCAAATGATATGGCTATAATAAAAGATTTAAGGGGATTCAGCCCCAAAATAGGCAAAGACTGCTTTTTAGCAGAAAATTGTGTTATAGTTGGCGATGTTACCATTGGCAACGACTGCAGCATCTGGTACAGCACTGTCCTCCGCGGAGATGTTAACACAATAAAGATTGGCGACAGAGTTAATATCCAGGACGGAGCCGTTCTGCATACCCTTTACCAACGTTCTGTATGTGAGATTGGCAATGATGTTTCGGTTGGCCATAACGCCATAATCCACGGTGCCAAGGTTGGCAACAATGTGCTTGTTGGAATGGGGGCTGTTTTAATGGATAATGTTGTAGTTCCCGACAATACAATCATCGCCGCAGGAGCTGTTGTACTTAGCAACAGCGTGCTTGAGCCCGGAATTTATGCCGGTGTGCCGGCAAAAAAGGTTAAGGATGCCTCTGAGACGATTGGGGCTGCCGCCCACAAGAATGCACAAGGGTATCTTATGTACAAAGACTGGTATAAGGATCCTAATTATTACAAAGATACGGAGCTAAAGTAAAAAAAGGGGTGACTGATGAGTTCAGCCACCCCATAAATTTTTGTCAAATAAATTACTCAGCCAAGCTGATAGCACCTACAGGACAAGCGCTGGCACATGTACCACACTCTGTACACATATCAGGGTTGATTGAATAAATATCACCAGAAGAGATTGCTCCAACAGGGCACTCATCTATACATGTTCCGCAAGCTGCGCAATCGTTTGAAATTTTGTAAGCCATGACTCTTATTAAATTTTATTCGTTAAACTCCCGCAAATATAATAAATAGTTCTATACAATGATATAACAATCTTATTACATTTTTCATTCATAAACATACAGCACTATTTATCAATCATTTAGCAAAGGATATAAACAACTCATCACCTGCAAAAAAGGTAGCAGACGCTCATCTGCATCTGCCACCCTTAAGATGTTGGGCATTAGTACCCGAAAATATCCTTTAATGTAAGATAAGTGACCTTACCATACTTCTGTGGATTGAGGCTCTTGAGATCCAAATCGTTCTTGTCTCCAAGAATACCTATATGATATTTCCTGTCCTTTATGGTCTCCTGCTGGAATTTTACAACGTCCCTAAGGGTAAGATTCTGTACCTTTTCAAAGAGTACCTTGTCTGGAGTATCATTAAGATTAAGCTCCTCTGCAGCAAGGAACTCGCTAAAGACAGCAGTCTTATCTACCCTCTTTGTACGCAACTGACTAACAATCTGCTCTTTTGCAATGTCAAATGCTTTCTGAGACTCAGGCATATTGTTTACTATGTCATCAAATGCTGTTGTGGCATCGTGGAGTTTGTCGTTCTGGGTTGCAATAAAGGTCATCATATAGTAGTCTCTATTTATATTTGTAGGAACTGCATAAAGTGCAGATGCACTATATGCCAGACCTCTCGCCTCTCTCAGCTCCTGAAAGACAATCGCATTCATACCTCCACCAAAGTAAGCATTATAGAGCTCAACAACCGGGAGTTTGCCAAGATCATATTTCTCTCCTGTATTTGAGAAACCGAGCATATAGATCTGCTTTGCATCGTAAGGGGCCACAAGCACCTCAGCCTCATTTGTCCTTATGAACGGATAATCTTTCCTCTCTGTTTTTGCCAATGGTGTGTTTACTTTGTACTCTCTATTGATAACCTCTTTAAACTGCTCTTTTGTGAGAGGTCCGTAATACATCATCATCTGCTCTTTGCCAAACAGATCTTTAATCTGAGAGAGAAGGAAGTCCGATGTAAATGATTTAACCTCACTTGGAGATGGAGAGAATATACTTGGATTTACAGGTCCGTATGCTACATAGTCCCTTAAGCAGTTAAAGCAGGCCTTCTGATTAAGCTTATTATCATTTAACTGCTTAACAGTGTTTATCTTAAGATTTTCCAAGATATTCTCGTCTGCCTTAACATTCTTTATCTTATCAAGAGCTAACTTGAGTACAGGCTCAAAACTCTCATTAAGTCCCGACAATACCACACCCGCTTTATGTGACCATACCATAGGCCTAAAATAGGTTGCATAATCATACTGCATCTTGTCCATCTCTATTTGAGAAAGCGAATCTGTACCAAGGTAATCAAAGTAGTTGAAAGCCATTTCTAGATATTTATTCTCCGACGAGCCTTCCAAAGCAAGAATCTTAAAGTCAAACAGTTCATTGTTTGTATTCTGTTTGTACAATACCCTTATACCGTTGTCTAAGGTAAATACCTCCATATCCTTGTTAAAGTCTACAAAAACAGGCTCAATAGGCTTAACACTCTTTGCAGACTGCTGTACCTCTGCAAGAAATGCACTGGATGTATCTCTGTTTGTAAGGATAGGGGTAATTTTTGGCTTCTCTATCTTTTTAACAGACTCATCTTTACCCATTCTCTTGTTAATCTGTACATAGTTGTTTGAGAAATGTCTGTTTGCGTATGCAACAATGTCCTGTTTTGTAATCTTTGATAATCTGTTGATTGTCTCAACAAAACAACTCCAAGGTTTGCCGGAGATAAATGATTCATACATTACACTTACTCTGTAGTCGTTGTCATCCAATCCCTCCATCTGACCAACCTTGCGGTTGCGTATTGCGCCAATTATCAATGAATCGTCAAAGTTCCCCTGTTTTACATTTTCTAACTGCTCCAGAAGAAGACCGCTAAGTTCCTCTAATGTCTGACCCTCTTTTGGAACTCCTCCAATTACAAAGGTGGTGTAATCTGGCTTCTCATTTGAATATGCAAAAGCAGCCAGGGCTTTCTGCTCCATTCTAATATTTATATCTATCAAACCTGTTTTACCATTGTATATGGCAGCTGCCAACAGCTGGAGAGTATCAAGGTTGTTAATGCCGTTATCACCTGGGAAACGCCATCCTAAAGTGATATTCTCTGCTTCAAGTCCGTAAACATCCTTTACAATTGGCTCAACAATAGGCTCCTCCGGTACAATCTTAAGCCTCTGCTGCTCAATATTAGGATTTGGCTGCCAGTCTCCAAAATATTTCTCAATGGTTGCAACCATCTCATCCGGGTCAAAATCGCCGGCAACACAGATTGCCACATTGTTTGGAACATACCATTTGTTATAGTAGTTCTTTATATTTGTGATTGACGGATTCTTAAGATGCTCCTGCGAGCCTAATACCGTTTGTGTTCCATACGGATGATGAGGGAAAAGAGCAGCATCCATTGCTTCGTATACCTTTCTGCTATCTGATGTAAGAGACATATTTTTCTCCTCATAGACAGTTTCCAACTCTGTATGGAATCCCCTTATTATGGCATGTTTGAATCTGTCTGCCTGAACTCTTGCCCAATTATCTATCTGGTTAGATGGAATATCCTCCACATAGACTGTCATATCCTGACTTGTGAATGCATTGGAACCGTCTGCCCCTATGCATGCCATAAGTTTGTCATATTCGTTTGGGATGAACAACTTTGAGGCCTCGTATGAAAGGGAGTCTATCTTTGCATACTGTGCCATTCTTTCTGCCGGATCTGTAAGGGTTCTGTAGACCTCAAACTCATGCTCTATAGCATCCAACAGAGGTTTTTCTGCTTCATAATTCTGTGTTCCAAAAGACTCTGTTCCCTTGAACATAAGGTGTTCAAAATAGTGGGCGAGTCCTGTTGTCTCACTTGGATCATTCTTACTGCCAACTCTTACTGCAATGGCTGTCTGAAGGCGAGGCGTTGCCTTATTTACAGACATATACACCTTAAGTCCGTTGCCCAAGGTATAGATTTTGGTTTGTGTAGGGTCATTTTTTACAGTCTCATACTTGCCGCCAGTTCCGCCACAAGATGCAAGAGCAAAAAGTGCCAATAAAACCAAAGAACATAATGACATTGATTTTCTCATAATCTATTATTTATAGTTGATAATTTACTGGTGTGTTTATAAATAATTATAAACCTGTAACATAAATTGCCAAGGTAGCTAAAAATCTTTATTATCTACATAAAAAAAAGATATTTTAACAATTACTTCATATCGACAAGTTGGCTTTGGCTACCAAAATTAAATCAGCTAAAGCCAATGCTAAAGCTAAAGCTGATAAACTGACTTTAAACAATAAACTATTAACTATAAACTAATATGACGTTGGCGTTGGCGTTGGCGTTGGCGTTGATTTATGGAAAAATTGTATCTTTGCATGACTTTAACAACAAATATAAAGTAGCGAAATGAAAAGGAACATTCTAACTTTTTTAGCCAACAATATTCCGGCGTTGGTAATGGCTTTTGCTCTGCTTTTTTCTGCGGGAAGCCTGTATGCCCAAAATGAAACTAAACCTAAAAGTAAGGATCTCACTTTTGAGAAAACAGAGCACGATTTTGGAAAATTTTCAATAAACGCAGGACCTCAACACTGCACTTTCAAATACAAGAACAATACAGACACCCCAATTGTTATAAATTATGTATTGTCATCATGCGGGTGTACAACCCCCGAATGGTCAAAGGCTCCCATAAAGCCCGGTGATAGCGGAGAGATAAAGGTTACTTTTTTAAATGATCAGGGACCGTTCCCATTTGAAAAATCTTTGATTGTTTATGCTTCGTCTAACGTAAAGCCCACCGTACTACGAGTAAGGGGTATTGTAACCAACGGTAGAACAAAATAAAAAGAATATAAATTCTAAAGAGGAATATTAAATTATGAGCGAGTCTAACGTAACAACAAAAGAGTGGCCGCCAAAAAAACATGAGAACCCGGACACAGCGTTAGTTGTGAACGATGGCGTTGAGCAGCCGCCTGTAGTTAATCCATACATCAAGAATTTTTATAAGAAAAAACCTTCGCTTCTCTCCGTTGATGAGTACATGAAGGGGATTACAGAGGGGAACACAACTATACTAAGCAAGGCTATAACATTGGTAGAAAGCTCTTTGCCTGCTCACAGGAAAATTGCACATGACATTATAGAGAGATGCCAGATGTACTGTTCGGAAAAGAAGATGGAATCTATGCGTATTGGCATAACAGGTGTCCCCGGAGCAGGAAAAAGCACCTTTATTGAGGCGTTTGGCTCATACATAACGGATGCAGGCCACAAACTTGCAGTTTTAGCCATAGACCCAAGCTCAGAGAAGAGCAAAGGGAGTATTCTTGGAGACAAAACAAGAATGGAGACCCTTTGCAATAATCCCAAAGCTTTCATAAGGCCAAGCCCAAGCGCAGGTTCTCTTGGCGGAGTTGCACGCAAAACACGCGAAACAGTATTACTGTGCGAAGCTGCAGGATATGATGTTATCTTTATTGAAACTGTTGGTGTGGGGCAGTCCGAAACTGCTGTACACTCTATGAGCGACTTCTTTCTGCTTCTTATGCTTTCGGGCGCCGGTGACGACCTGCAGGGAATAAAACGCGGTATTATGGAGATGAGCGATCTTATTGCAATAACTAAGGCAGACGGCACAAACGTAGATAAGGCCAACCTTGCCAAAGCTTTGTACGCAAACGCACTACACCTATTTCCGCCTACAGAGTCCACTTGGGTTCCAACTGCAGTTACGTCATCTGCAGTTACAAAAGAGGGGCTCCCGGAGATATACCAGAAGATAAAGGATTACTTTGCACTTGTAAAGGGTAACGGTTATTACAGACACAAGCGCAGGGAACAGGCAAAGTTTTGGATGTATGAGAGCATAAACGAGGCACTGAGAAATAATTTCTACGAGAACCCTGAGATTGAAAAGGCTCTTGTTCAATACGAAGAGAGAGTTTTGGACGGTTCTATGGAGTCATTTATTGCGGCAGGCCAGCTGTTGGATATATACAAGCAGCAAAAGCAGATGTAGCAACAAGATAAGATGAAAGAGTTTTTGCACGAAGGTTGGGATGTTCTCTCCAACAGTATTCTCATTACCGGGTTGGTTCTCATTATGATGCTTATGATTGAGTATTTTAATGTTTTCTCCCACGGTAAATGGTTTTCCAAACTTCAAGGATCTAAGTTAAAGCAGATCCTTGTTGCAACGTGCCTTGGAATGATTCCAGGTTGCATTGGGGGGTTTGCTACTGTGTCGCTGTATACTCACAAATTGGTAAGTTTTGGAGCACTCGTTGCAATGATGATTGCCTCATCCGGAGATGAGGCATTTGTCTTGATGGCTATGATACCGGGGAAGGCTCTGTTTATATTTGGTATACTCTTTCTTCTTGCAATAATAGTGGGTTCGCTAACTGATTACATCTTTAAGAGAAGAGAACCGAGCGTGGGTCATAACTGTTGTGATGAGGATATAGAGTACCATTCCCACAACTCAGACTGCGAAACGCCATCTATTTTCAAAGCATCTTCGTACGCTCCAATGAGGCATCCTTCCATAAAAAGACTTGCTATAATGGCCGGCATTGCGCTCTTCATTGGAGCTGTCATAGGTGGAATTTTCACATGCGGAGGACATAACCACGGTGCAGAATCTCATGGTCATTACCACTTAGGAGAGGATATAGAGGAGGTATGGCATGAATGTACAGATGAGTGTTGCCACCATGAATTCCATAACCATGATGATGGCAGTGTCCATGGTGGTTTTAGATTCAATATATTGGATGAACAGTGGATAAAAGTGCTTTTTGCATTGCTTAGCATTGTAACGTTATTCTTTACAGCTACGGCAAAAGAGCATTTTATTGAAGACCACATCTGGCATCATCTTATAAAACATCATGCCTTGTCTATCTTTTTGTGGACATTTGGGACATTGGCTATTTGCCAGATAGGATTGCAGTACTTGGATATAACAAAGTGGATATCAGACAACTTGTTCATTGTACTTATCTTTGCGATTCTTATTGGAATTATACCTGAATCCGGGCCGCATATAATCTTTATAACGCTATTTGCCCAAGGTGCCATCCCATTTTATATATTGTTGGTTAATTCCATAGTACAAGACGGGCACAGTACACTACCGCTTCTCGCCCATAATAAAATAGACTTTCTTGTTGCCAAGGGTATAAACGTTGTTGTTGGAATTATTGTTGGCTTTGTCTGCTATATGGTTCTATAATCATACAATGAACAGTTAAGAATATGAATAAAAAGGCAACTGTTGCGTTATGCTCAATTTTCAAATGCTCAAGTACTTAAGTACGCTCCGGTGTTGATAATTTCGCAAGCCTTGCATTTACACTTTTTATTCAAATTCTTGATAGACGACGATATAGTTTATTAAAAAAAAGGTTGCAAAAGCAACCTTTTTTTAACTGTTCATTGATATAAGAAATTCAGCATTATCCACTGTCTTCTCCAATCTATCCTTCATAAACTCCATAGCTTCTATGCTGTTCATATCTGCAAGATGATTCCTTAGCAGCCATATTCTGTTAACATCATCTGGTTTGTAAAGAAGATCGTCTCTACGGGTAGATGAGAGTGTTACGTCAACTGCAGGGAATATTCGCTTGTTGGCAAGTTTTCTATCCAACTGAAGCTCCATGTTACCTGTTCCTTTAAACTCCTCAAAGATAACCTCATCCATCTTTGAACCTGTATCTGTAAGGGCTGTTGCCAAAATTGTAAGTGAGCCTCCGTTCTCCACATTTCTTGCTGCTCCAAAGAAACGTTTTGGTTTATGGAGAGCATTTGCGTCAACACCACCGCTCAACACTTTGCCCGATGCAGGCTGAACTGTATTGAAGGCTCTTGCCAAACGGGTAATGGAGTCTAACAAAATGACAACATCGTGCCCACACTCAACCAAACGTTTTGCCTTCTCAAGGACAATGCTTGCAACCTTAACATGCCTCTCTGCCGGTTCATCGAATGTAGAGGCAACGACCTCTGCCTTAACGCTACGGGCCATATCGGTTACCTCCTCCGGGCGCTCGTCTATAAGAAGGACTATCATGTAAACCTCAGGATGGTTATCTGCTATTGCATTAGCTATCTCTTTAAGCAACATGGTTTTACCTGTCTTAGGCTGTGCCACTATAAGGCCACGCTGACCTTTACCGATTGGTGTAAACAGATCTACTACTCTGCAAGATAAATTGTTATGTCCTTTGTCTGTAAGGTTGAATTTTTCATTAGGGAACAGCGGGGTAAGGAAATCGAAAGGAACGCGGTCTCTTATATATTCAGGACTACGTCCGTTAATGGAATTAACCTTAACTAATGGGAAATATTTATCCCCTTCCCTTGGTGGCTTAATCTCCCCCTGAAGCGTATCTCCTGTCTTTAGACCAAAAAGCTTTATCTGCGACTGCGATACGTATATATCATCCGGAGAGTTGAGGTAATTATAGTCTGAGGATCTCAGAAATCCGTATCCGTCCGGCATAATCTCAAGTACTCCGCTCGCCTCTACAACCCCTTCAAACTCTATTTTAGACTGCTTCTTGTCTTTGTCCTGAGAGTCAAGCTGCTGTCTCTCCCCCGGAAAATCTGTTTTAAATTGCCTGTCGCTATCTATAGCTTTGGATTGTTCGTCGGGAAGAAGAGTTGAATTGTCATCTTCTATATTTTGCGGCTGGTTAACAGGTGCGTTACTCATGTTGCCTATTCTGGCACGCTTTCTTCCAGAGCTGCCTGGGCCTGCAATTCCCTTTATTCCCGTTTTGCCGCCTGCATTCTCCTGTTTGGCTTCCTGTTCATCATCATCTATAATAGTTGATAGGATATCGTCTATTTTTGTTTCGGATGCATCGCTTGGAACTACTACAGAGGCTGCTTTGGGTTTTCTGCCGCGCTTAGCCTTAACGGGTTGAACAGGCTGTACATCCAATGCTGCAGGTTCCTCTTTAGCCTTCTCATTCACTACCTGAGCATCTTTAGCCTGATTATTTGTTACGTTGTCTGCTTTCGGTTCTACCACAAGTTCTTTCACCGGAGCATCTGCAGGCTCAACAGAAACCGCAGCGTTTTTTACTGGCTGTTTGATTCTGCTTCTCTGCTTTCTCATAGGTCTCCCTATTCCTTGAATAGCCTGCTCATCCAATATTTTATAGACAAGATCCTCTTTGGAATAGGATTTTACCTTTGTGATTTTAAGCCCATCCGCTATTGCATAAAGTTCGTCCAAACTTTTGTTGCTCAATTCTATTATATCGTACATTACAGATAATGGAATAAATTTACTTTACTGCTATAACCTCTATCTCTACCAACGCATTCTTTGGCAAAGCTGCTACCTGAAATGCTACTCTTGCAGGGTATGGCTCCTTAAAATATAGGGCATAGACCTCATTCAAAGCTGCAAAATTTGCCATATCAGAAAGATATACATTTGTCTTTACCACATCATCAAAAGAGTAACCGCCCTCTTCTAAAACATATTGCAGATTCTTGAATACTTGATGCAACTGCTCCTTTACTCCACCGGGAACAAACTCTCCTGTTGTTGCATCTATTGGGAGCTGACCCGAAACATAAATAGTTTTATCTGCTATAACAGCTTGGCTGTAAGTACCAACGGCCTTAGGCGCTTTTGGACTTGCTACAATTTTCTTCATAATATGTATAAATTAATTTAAAAATTTCAAAAAAAATTCTGATTCTTTTTAACAAATGGCAACTCTCATAACAATTTAAAAACAACAACTGATTAGAGAATTTTATTAAAAGAAATATTTAAGAAAACCTAAACAGAGAAAGAGACATTAATTATGCATTAAACTCCCTGCTCTACGGTAACGACAAAAGTATGAATATATTTTCTAATAACAAAACAATGCAGACAAAAACAGCTGATAAAATGCAAAAAAAATTGCAAGATCCTGTTTTATGACAAAATCTTGCAACTTTCATCTATCTGTTTTTAGCAAAATTCAATAATTGCTACTCTTCAAAACTGTATTTTTTGCCGTATTCCATCATCTGGTCAAGGAAACTCTGATTATAACTTACTGCATAATCTACAACTTTTCCATCTTTAACCACAGGAGTTATGACCGGATTAATGAACCCCTTGTATGGTTTAAGATTAAGGGTCTCATATCTCTCTTTAACCTCTTTGTGCAGTTGCGGGTCTATATGCACTGCATATGTTTCAATAAGATTCTTGCCGGCTTTGAAATCGCCCTCGGATTTTATCCGCTGAATCTCTGCCAAAAGGTTGCCAAAAAGTAATCTTAAAGCATGGTAATCTGTAATAACAAAGTAGGTTTTCCCATCTCTTACCCTCTTCTCAATAACATCCTTTTCTGCTCCGGGGTTATTCTCCTTAAGACCTTTCTCATAACACCAGTCTGCTATAAGTTTCCTGTTCTGCATGTGTGCCTCTGTATTGGTCTTGCCTAATTCAACTCTTGTAAACTGAGTAAAGATACCGTTTCTTATATAGTTTGCATATTCTGCTCTATATGCCGTGGTATCCGGAAGAATGCCAAGCTCCACCAATTTTGGATCTGCAAGATAATAAAGTGCAAACAGGTCTGCACGGGTCTCCTCCAAAGCAGAGTTATACTCTCCTAAAGCAGATTCAGGAACTCCCGGCAACAGTTTTCCTGAGCCGTGTCCCAAGCACTCGTGAAGATCTGTATGAAGGTCATCTGTAAGAGTACCAAACTTCTTGTACATGTCTATCTCCGCCTGATCCCATGCGAACTCTGTAAGTATGCTCTTTGGGGATTCCTGAGAAGCCTTATTATATGCATCCGTGATATTGGCAATTGTAACGGATTTTGAACCGTAGTCTTTTCTAATCCAGTTTGAATTTGGAAGATTAATACCAATTGGGGTTGAAGGATAGCAGTCTCCGGCAAGGCATGCCACCGTTATCACCTTTGCTGATACCCCCTTTACTTCATCCTTTTTAAAGCGTTTGTCCACAGGCGAATTATCCTCAAACCACTGGGCATTGTCGCTTATAATATGTGTTCTGCGAGATGCCTCTATATCTTTAAAGTTGATAGATGCCTCCCATGCAGCCTTTCTTCCAAGAGGATCATTGTAATCTTCAATGAACCCGTTAATAAAATCTACTTGAGAATCTACATCTTGTACCCAAGCAATATTATACTCGTCCCACGTCTTAAGGTCTCCGGTTGTATAGTACTCAATAAGTTTTGCTATATAGTTCCTCTGGGTATCGTTCTCTGCAACTGTAGCAGCATCTTGCAGATGTTTGATAATCTCTTTTATACTGTTGCTGTACATACCGCCTACTTTGTAGACCTTCTCCACAATCTTTCCATCCTCCTTTACAATTTTGCTGTTGAGTCCGTATGCTATTGGCGTTGGGTTCACACCGTTTTTAAAGTTACCGGCTTTTATATCCGCAGCCTCCTTGTCTGCATAAAATTTATTTACCTCATCTTTGGTAATCCCCTCCCCGTAATAATTTACGGCAGAAGCCTCTATAAGATCCAAGTCTTTGCCTGTGTACTTTCTCTGCGAATACAATGCCGGATCAAAAATCACAGGAAGCAGTTCTGCTGTAAGATTCTCCTGCCCTGTAGCCTCCATAAGGCTCTTGAAATATTCCTGCGAACAGCCGGGAAAGAATTTATCCTCTGCATAATGGTGATGGATACCGTTGCTAAAGAAGACCCGTTTTGCATAAACTAAAAAGTCATTGAAATCCTTGCTCTCCCTGTCACCCTTGTAGTTCTCGATTATATTCTCCAAAACTCTCCTTATCTTAAGGTTATATTTGAAGTTCTGGTCAAAGAATATATCCCTGCCGCACTTTGCAGCCTCTGAAAGATGGTAGATATAGGCCTTCTGGTTCACCGACAACGAGTCCCATCCTGGTATTCTGTAACGTAGAATCTGCAGGTCTGCAAATTCCTCCGCTATATACTTAAATCCTTCGTCCTTGGTTTTTTTCTCCTCACTGCACGACGAAAGTGCAAGAGTACTGCCTATAACGCATGTGCTTAGCATAGTTTTTAATAAGTTCATATATAAGTTTATTTGTGTTAGTTTCAGCCTTTGTATTCTTTTTCCTCTTCACTACCGTTCATTATGTCATGAATGAAACGATATCCTCTTTTGATCCCAGATGCGATGTCATTTACAAGGTCGAACTTGGAACTTATCGCTGCCATAATCCTTCCCGGGCTCAGCATATATACTACTTCATTAAAATCATCACATATGTCACGCTCTTTTTCCCGTATCTCACCCTTCAATTGTATTTTAGCCAATTTCAACTCCTCCATAGAGCTTATGTTCAAATAGTTGTGCGAGGGTTTATAGTCAAAAATCTTTCTCATATTTTGGTTTAGTACAACAACTATACAATATACTACTCTTTAAAAAATAGATCTATATACATCTTAACAAGGCGATTTAGAAAAAGTCGTTTTCTTGTTGCATAAAGAACAGCCAATACAATAACAAAGGCAATCGCCACTATTGCAAAGCCCAATGCCATGTTACCAACCAATTGTGCAATTAACAGTGCAATGGAAAGTCCTGCCAATTGTAGTATCACACCTCCTACCATGGTAGAGAGGACAAGGAAGATGGCCTTGTTCGTTAATGTTGCAAGTCCTTCAACACCCCTTAATTTATATTCATCTATCTTTAGATTGATATATTCTTTTATATCATTGCGGAGCCCTTTTACAGTAACATCCGTTTCTTCTTTGTATGAAGTTGAGTCCATTATAGTTTATAGTTTTGGCTTTGGCGTTAGCGTTGGCTTTCTTTAATTTTAAAATTTAATGCTAACCGTTAATGTAAACGCTAACACCAAATCCACACAATAGATCATCTGCTCTTATGCTTCTGCAGCCTCATTTACACTATCCTGAATCTTTTGCTTGGCTGCGTTGACCTTCTCTTTTACAGAATCGTAATCTCTTTTTGCTCTTTCTCTAATTCTTCTTCTTGTTTCCGCTCCACTGTGAGGTGCAAACAAAATGGCAAGTCCTGCACCAAGTGCAGCTCCTGCAAGAAATGTTAAAACACTGTTCGGTTTCATAATAAACTTTTTTAACAAACAAATTTATGACTTTTTTTATAATTATTTATATTGTTAACACATATCTTCTCGTTTTGTTCTTAACCATGATGCCTGCCTTAGCCTTGGCTTTAGCTAATTTATTTTGAATGCCAATGCCATATTAGTTTATAGTTTATTGTTTAGAGTCAGTTTATCAGCTTTAGCATTAGCATTGGCTTTAGCTAATTTAATTTTAATAGCTAATGCTAACGCCAACGCTTTTCTCTTTACACAAAAGGCCAACGCCAAAGCTATCGCCAAAGCTAATTAACTATACACTATACACTCTAAACTCTCAACAATAAACTTTTATAATGTATCTTTGCAAGCTGATAAAATAAACATTTATACGAAATGGGAAGAGGTTTAATAACCATAATACTTTTGGTTATCTCCAATACATTTATGACGCTTGCATGGTACGGGCATCTTAAGTTTCAGACAGATAAATTACTCCCTAAATTGGGATTGTTTGGTATAATTTTAATAAGCTGGCTCGTTGCCTTTTTTGAATATTGTTGCCAAGTTCCCGCAAACAGGATAGGGTTCAACAACTTTGGCGGCCCGTTTTCGTTGGTTCAATTAAAGGTCATTCAAGAGGTTATATCTCTGTTGGTATTTGTGCTTTTTTCTCTGTTTTTCTTCCAGACAGAGGCTTTTAAATGGAATCACCTTGTAGCATTCGGGCTTCTTATTTTGGCGGTGTATTTCATTTTTAAGTAAGTTGTTACTATATTTGCGTTCCGGCTGAGCGGCTCAGGCTGGTTTTCAAACAGATTAGAGTTTTTTATAATGTACTGTATTATGACTGGAACAAAGAGTATAGAGAGCATGGAGAGTATGGAGAGTAAAAAGAGTAAAAAGTGTAAAGAGGGTATAGATAGTATGAAGGGGAGAGAGGGTAAAGATGGCATGAATAGTAGTAAGGGTAAGACGGGTGTAAGTTTTTTCTACATCTTGTTTTTTGTTGCTTTTGCGCAATTGTTAGCTTCCTGCAAAGCTGTGACCACGGATTCACCGGAGATAGCTGTACAGAAAAAGACTGTTCTTTTCTATATGGCAGCAAACAATAATTTATCGGGAAACATATTATCAAATATAAACAGTATAAGGAACAGCAAGTTAACAAGTGACGACAACCTTGTTATCTATTCACACCTGAGTGGAAAAAATCCTGTGCTAATAAGGGTATCTCCCAACGGTGGAGAGACTGCTGTGGATACATTGTACAAGTTCCCTTCCGCTACGGTCTCTGCAAACTCAACCACACTTAAAAATGTGCTAAGCATTGTACAGACGCTGTGTCCTGCAGAGAAATACGGACTTGTCCTATCCTCTCACGGAACAGGATGGCTGCCATCAGGGTTTTACTCTAACCCTACCGGGTATCCAAGTAGTTCTGTTGCTGCAATGAGCCTTAATGCGCCGGATCCGTATGCACATATGGTAAAGAGTTTTGGTTCCGAGACAGATGCAGGTGGTACGTCATTGGTTGAGATGGAGATTACAGATATGGCCAAGGCTATTCCGTACAAACTGGAGTTCATTCTGTTTGATGTCTGCCTTATGAGCAACATAGAGGTTCTATACGAACTTAAGGATGTTACGGATTATTTTATTGCATCGCCTGCCGAAGTACTGGCCTCAGGATTCCCATATACAGATATAGTTGGATATATGTATGAAGATGTTGTAAATGCAAAGGGGATAGCAGAGGCGTATTATAATCACTATAACAGACAGAGCGGTGCTTATAGAAGTGCTACAATAGGGGCATTCAAGACGGATGGGCTTAACGATGTGGCCGCAGCTGCAAAGACAATATTTGAAAAAAAGAGGGACAATATTCTTAGTCTAAATAGATCATCTATACAGCGTTATTACAGATTGAACAAACATTGGTTCTACGATTTTGAGAACTATATGGAGGTGTTGTCCGGCGGCGGTGAGGACTTTACAGCCCTAAAACAGGCTTTAGACAAGGTAACAATTTATAAGAATGCCACAGAAAATTTCATTAACATAAAGATAGAAAGGACATGCGGCATATCCTCATATATCACAGAGGAGAATACGGTACTTACGGCAGCTTATAAAAAACTTGCATGGAATAAAGATGTACAGATGATTGCCGACTAAAGCAGACCGGCAACCATCTGTTATTAATTATTGTATCTACTCCCTGCCTGGAATCTCCTCGTTTGCATGTTCATCCAATCTGTTACCCCAAAGGTAGTATTTTGTTTCCGATGCTAAAACACCGCTTAACAAAATCAATGACAATAAGTTTGGTATTGCCATAAGCGCATTTGTAATATCTGCCAGATTCCAGACAAGCGTAAGATCTACAACTGAGCCCACGAATATAAGGACTATCCACACCAATCTATAGTAGCGCACAATCTTTTTGCTTGTAAGATATTCAACCGCTTTCTCTGCATAATAACTCCAGCCCAATATTGTTGAAAATGCAAAGGTTATAAGGCCTATGGTTAGAATAGGTGTTCCAATAAAAGGTATTTTGGAGAATGATACTTGCGTAAGTTTTGCTCCGTCTGCATAGCTTATATCCGGATGAGCCACAATGCTGCTAACAAGCACAAGCCCTGTTAGCAGGCATATTACAACTGTATCCCAAAATGTTGCGGTAGAGCATATAAGTGCCTGCCTTACAGGATTTCTGGTCTGCGCTGCTGCAGACATGATAGGGGCAGATCCTAATCCTGATTCATTTGAGAAGAGTCCACGAGCTATTCCGAATCTTGCCACCATGATGATAGAAGCACCTACAAATCCTCCGCCTGCCGCTGCGGGATTAAATGCAGATTTTACAATAAGTGTAAGCGCTTCCCACACATAAGCATGATTAAAGCAAAGAATTGCAATGCAACCACCTACATAAAAGACAGCCATAAACGGCACCAAGACTCCACATACCTTTGCTATTCCTTTAACTCCAAAAATAATTACAAGTGCAACAAGGCCGGCCATTACAAGCCCCGAAATATATGTTGGAACTCCATTGGTTCCAGGTCCAAATATATTTGGTTCAGAAAGTAATGTAGAGATAGCATTGGCCTGCACCGTATTACCAATTCCAAATGCAGCAAGAGCAGTAAATATGCAGAACAGAACGGCAAGCCACTTCATCTTAAGGCCCCTTTCCAACGCATACATCGGGCCGCCTAACATGGTGCCGTCTGATGTTCTTACCCTGTACTTAATAGCAAGCAACCCCTCTCCATATTTTGTTGCAATACCCAAAACTCCTGTAAGCCAGCACCAAAACACCGCTCCTGGTCCACCAAGAGCTACTGCCGTTGCCACACCTATAATATTACCTGTTCCAATTGTAGCTGCAAGCATTGTTGCAAGTGTGTGGAACGGGCTCACATCTCCTTTACTCTCTTTGTCGGGAGTAACAGACAGCTTAATGGCTTTTAATATTTTTCTTTGAGGAAACCCAAGCCTTATTGTCAAAAAAATATGAGTACCAAAAAGAAGGATGATCAATGGCCATCCCCACAGAAAATCCGACACGGATTTAATGATTGCGTTAAAATTTTCCATAGCGTTTTGTATTAAATAACAGAAAACTAAAACCGGTTTCTGTTGTCAGGTTGATACAAATATACGAGATTTCGCACTATTAAAGTGCATTCTCATTTCTTTTTTGCACTATTATAGTGCAATCATTCGAAAAGCATCATTTCGGTCAACTTCACGGAAAGGTTGCAGGATTATTGGTGTAAATTGTGATTTATATATAAATTTGCACAGATCATAATTAAAATATACATATTAGCATATGAAAAACTTAATTAACAACTCGTTAAGGATGCTATTATCGGCATTCTTACTTATGATTCTCCTGTCGTTCCAAGATAAGGCTAAGGAAGAGAAACAGTACAGCCCCATCACACAAAAGCTAGTCGATTTGGTGAAGAGCGACGAACGTATCAAGTCACTCCTCATGGAAGCCATCGAGAAAGGCAAGAAAATCAATCCAGACTCCTCCACCAACCCGGCACAATCGCTGGAAGAATATTATAACTTCATCGACCATTCGCAGACTGCCATGCCGTGGGATGTCATTTTCTGTCCCGGGCAGCCCAGCATCTTCGGACGAATGTATCAGGCTCTGTGCTATTGCTATTTCATCAACTGCATGCCGCTGGAGGCGTTGGAAAACGAAACGCTGTTTACGAATTCAGTGCAATACGTGGAACCTTACCGCAGCTGGCTGGTAGATTACTGCAAGTCGTGGGGAAGCTTCCTCTCGTCACCAGAATCCTGGAACAAGGAGTACGAGGAGCTGATGATGCAGCAAGAAGAATTGGGCATGACCAACGGATGGTATGAAGACCCGTCGAACTGGCATTCATTCAACGACTTCTTCTGCCGTCGCTTAGCCTCTCCCGACCAACGGACTATCACCTCACCGGAAGATAATTCCATCGTGGCTTCTCCGGCCGATTGTGTTCCACAGGGTGTTTGGAAGATTGATAACGAATCCTACATCATCACGGATGAAAAGATCGCGGTGAAATCTCGCGTGTTCAATTCCGTACGCAACCTTATCGGCCCGGACAGCCCTTATTGTGATGCCTTTGCCGGAGGTACGTTCTATCACGCTTTTCTCAATGCCAATGACTACCACCGCTATCACTTCCCATTATCGGGTGTTATCCGCGAACTTCGCATCATTCCGGGAGATGACGCTTTGGGTGGAAAAATCACTTGGGAGCCTGATTTAAAGCAATATGTAGTAGACTGTTCCGTTCCGGGCTGGCAAAGCATCGAAACGCGCGGACTGGCTATCATCGAAACAGATACACATGGATTGGTGGCCGTGATGCCGATCGGTATGTCGCAAGTGGCTTCTGTCAATTTCACGGAAGGATTACAGGTGGGTGATCGGGTTAAAAAAGGCGATGAACTGGGCTATTTCCTGTTCGGAGGTTCGGATTTCGTGCTGGTATTCCAGAAAGATGCGGACTTCCGCCTGATCTCTCCAAAGGCTGGAGACAACACATGGCAACACATCCTGATGGGTGAAAAGTTGGGCGAAGTGAAGTCAGTTAAATAACAAGATTCGTTGAGTAGGAGGAAAACAAAGAGGCTGACCCAAAAGGGTTGGTCTCTTTTTTATATAGGGTG
>ENA-OOYV01000230-OOYV01000230.1-human-gut-metagenome-genome-assembly--contig:-NODE-230-length-43618-cov-8.803136_pt1 | contig 43618 bp, 41 predicted proteins | sample MGYA00241704_ERZ501380 | MGnify/ENA primary metagenome ERZ501380 (study PRJEB25962, sample SAMEA2042984) | human gut metagenome | biome: human gut; feature: human-associated habitat; material: faeces...
GAGCATTAACATAGTTATAATAAATATCCTACTTTTTTTCATTTTACTCCTCCTTCTTAAATTTCACAAAATAAAAAGACACCAATTTTTATTTTTGATGTCTTTAAAGGTGGTATGTGGAAACATATTTCCTACTAACCACATTAAATTTAATTTTTATAAATTTTAATCAATTTTATCATTTTTTAAGTCTATTTTAGGTGTTTTTTTGATACCTCAGGAACATATCGTTTTTGTTTATTTTTCAATGTTTTTCTTTAATTCTAAAACACATACGCACTCCACGTGGCTTGTAAAGGGGAACATATCAACTGGTTGAATTTTCATAATATCATAGTCACATTCCATAGCTTTTAAATCTCTAACCATTGTGGCAGGATTGCAACTAATATAAACCAATTTTTTAGGTTTAACTGCTAAAATATTTTGTATAGTATTAACATCAAGACCTCTTCTTGGTGGATCAACAAAAATTACATTTGGATAATCGCTTTTAGTTCTCATAACATTTTCAAATACTTTTTCTACATCTCCACATATAAACTCTATATTTTTAATATCATTTAATTTGGCATTTTGTTTTGCATCTTCAATTGCTTGCTCTACAATTTCAATTCCATATACTTTTTTTACAAATTTAGAAGCAAAAATTCCAATTGTTCCAATGCCACAATACAAATCATATAAAATATCATCTTTGCTAAGTTCCGCAAGTTCAATTGCCGTATTATACAACACCTCTGTTTGAACTGGATTGACTTGATAAAATGACATTGGTGATATCTTAAATGTATAATCTCCTAAAATATCATAAATATATCCATCACCATGAATTACAATATTTTGTTGTCCCAAAATAACATTGGTATTTTTCATATTCATGTTTTTTATAATAGTTTTTACGTTAAATTCTTTAACCAACAAGTCAACAAGCTCATTTTCAAATGGAAGTTTATTACCATTAATTACTAAAATGCACATAATTTCATGTGTACGAATTCCAACTTTAATTACAATATGTCTTAATAACCCTTTTTTAGTTTGTTCATTGTACACTGGAATTTTCTTTATGCTAATAAATTTATAAATTGCAAATGCTATTTTTTCTGATATTGGATTTTGTATAAAACATTCTTTCATTGGTATAACTTCATGTGTTCTTTTTGCATATATTCCAATTACTGGTTCGTTATTTTTATTAAGTCCAATTGGATACTGTGCTTTGTTTCTATAATAATATGGATTTCCCATTCCAATTGGCTGTTTTACGTCTATTTTAACACTTAAATTTTTATTTACAAGATTTTGAACTATCTTTTTCTTTAAATTTAAAGTTTCTTCATATTTTATATGTCTTAAACTGCATCCGCCACATCTTTTATATGTAAGACAATCCACATCTTCTCTATTTTTTGATTTTTTAATAATTTCAAGTAGCTTGCCAAAAGCATATGAAGATGTAACTTTTACAATTAGAATCTTACACTTTTCTCCTTTAATAGCGCCTTCAATAAAAATAGTAAAACCATCTATTTTAGCAATTCCTTCACCTTCAAAACCTTGATCAACAATCTCTACTATATATTCACTATTCTTTTCTACTGGACTTCTCATTTGTCTTTCTCCCTTAAATATTTTTCTTGATTTCCTTTATTTGTCTGCTTTTTTCTCTTTCCTCTTTTTCTTTACTTTGCTTTTTATCCATTTCCACTAAGTCAGATAAATTAAACTTATTTAATAATTCTTCTCCATTATCTAATCCTAAGTCATTAAAATACTTTTCTTTCATAACTTTTCGCATCCTTTCACATATAGCTTTAATTTACTATATTATACTCTCTTTTTCTATATAAAAACACTATAATTTAAATTTAATTTTCACAAAGTTTATTTGTAAAAAAATAAAAAGTACTTTATAATGAGCTGCAACTATCCAGTTGTAATTCAAAATAAAGCACTTTCTAAAGGCAGTTATTATTTAATAATAATAATCTTGTTGCCACAATCTACTTGCTTCCACTCTACGTAGTGTCCAGAGTCTGATAACTTTAAAGCAAAGTCGAAGAGCTTTTCTACATTGCAAGATGTTATTGTCAAATTCCTACCTTCTTTTGCAATACGAACAATGTTCTGTACCGCTGACGCTGTAGCCATTGGACTACACCTCCTTAAATTATAGTACTTTATATTATACCACAAATTATTATAAAAGTAAATCAATTTTTAAAAATTGATTTACTCATTAACTTTTCGTTATTTACTTTTATCTAAATCCTCCGCCAGATGAGCCACCGGAAGATTCTCCACCACTACTGTAGCTACTTCCACCGCCACCACTATCGCGGTAACTTGTACTGCTGCTAGCTCTTTCTCTTCTTCTACCCGCTTCTATAGCATTATATCCAATTTCAGCTATACCTCTAATTGCAATAGTTGTATTTTCAATATCTAATTTAGAAACTTTATTAAAGTCTGGATAAACTTTGCTAAATTGCTTTTCAACTTTTTCGGCAATTCCTAATAGTTCAGCAAATATTAAATATTCATCCCATATATGGACTTCAAAATATTCTCTTTCTGGCATTATACTAAAGTCCAATAAAAATTTCATCAATCCTTTTAAATGCATAGCATCATCTTGTAGTTCTTTGCCAACATTTTTAACTTTAATTATTTTAGTTTTTCCAAACAAGCCTTTACATTCTTTAGAACTTTGTGTAATTAATCCCTGTTGCTCTAATTTAAGTTGTTCAATTCCAATTATTTTTGAGAACCATGTATCTAATTCATCATAATTATTTTTACACCACTTTTTGAATTCATTTGACTCTAATATTCTATTTTTTCCTGATGCATCAATTAGAATTTGTAATAATCTATTTTCTATTTCATTAGGAACATCTTGTACATTATTAAAATCTATGGCATAATTATTGTTTTTAATATCGAATAGACCTTTTTTTGCTTTTGATACAGTCACAATACCTTGTTTAATCCATTTCAATAAAATAGCTCCAACAATTCCTTGTTTTAACTCACTTACTGGAACTATATTATATTGATATGCTACCCAGTATGCTCTTTCTAAATCCTTATCACATGGTACCTCACGCCAATACTCAATTTCATTATTGGGTGGTAATTTGTTTCCTATAGGTCCAAAATCTAAATATCCTGAGGAATTATTATTTGATACCTTTCCCATTACAATAATAGTAATCACTACTAGCACGATTAAAATTAATCCCGGAGCCAAAGTAAATACTAAAGATACTATTAACCCCATAACAGATGAGAACATTCTTGATGAACCATTCAAGTTTTCCGTCTTTTTCACGCTTTTAAATGCTGATTCATATATATCATCAAATGATTCACTGGATTTATTACTATCACCCAAATTAAATACATTATTTTCCAGTTTAGCCAATGCAACCATATATTGTGATGATGATAGCTCTCCATTCGAGTCCATAACTATAGTTCCGTTTACAAAATTTATATTTCCATTATTTCCAAATGCCCAGATTTTAGAGTTTTCATAAGAAAAATCAATTTTATCTGAATGTATCGTGATTTTTGCTTTGCCAATTTCCTGTTTTAAATTTAGAAAATTAAAATAAATTCCTTGTATATCTGTATATTGGGTAACAAAATTTTCTATATTATATTTCAAAGTGTATGTTCTATGTCCATATTCAGAAATCCCCCAACATAATTCTAATCCGTTGCTCACATAATTGATACCACTTTTATATGCTTTTGAATCAAAGTTTGCTTTTGTATTCCACTTTTGCAACGCTGTATACTCTTTACCATTTTCATCTATAACACTAAAATTTGATATTGTGGCATTTCCTAGTTTGCTAAATGCTCTATATCCTTCAGTTCCACTAGTTAAATTTGCATCCCATACTTCTGTAATATTAGCATTGCCATTTTCATCAATATTAACGTCCATATCAATTCTGTTAATAGTATTTGCATTTACTTTTCCGAGTAATAGTCAAAAACAAAAATATGAAAAGAGAAGCAAATAATAACTTATAAAATACTTTCTTCATAATGGTTCTCCCTGTATCTTATATATAATTTTTTCATATGCTTTAAAATTGAATTCTAACATTATCCTTTTCATTCGAATTTGCTTCGAAAAATTGTTCTTGTTTAAATCCTAATAATCCAGCAATTACAACAGTTGGAAATGTTTCTATTTCATTTTTATATTTTAAAACAGTGTCATTATAAAATTGTCTTGAATATGAAATTTTATCTTCAACATCTTTTAAGTTTTCTTGCAAAACTTTAAAATTATTGTCGGCTTTTAATTCCGGATATGCCTCACTTAATGCAAATAATCTATTTAAAGCTCCAGTTAGTTCTTCATTTGCTTTCATTTCGTCTTTTGGTGCTTTAGCACTAATGGCTGAATTCCTTGCATTAATTACTGTCTCTAATGTTTCTTTTTCATGTTTAGTATACCCTTTTACAGCTTCTACAATATTTGGTATTAAATCAAATCTTTTCTTAAGTTGAACATCAACTTGGCTCCATTGATCCTTAACATTATTTCTTAGTTTCACCAATTTGTTATATGTTTTTATTATCCAAAGTAGTAATATAACTATTAAAACAATTAAACTAATCAATCCAATTATAGCAAATTTCCCCATCTGAAATTTTCCACCTTTCTATCGTTTATATATTCTTTTTAACACTAATTTTATTTAAAAGATATTACCTCTTCACACATATTTTTAATCCACGAGTCCACATCTGATTGAGTTGGATCGATACCTTCAGCCAAACTAGTTACTTCATATATAGTTCCATCAATTTCGAATAATATTCCTACATATTTTCCTTTAAATGGGTATTTATCAGTACCATAAATTATATAAATATCTCTATTCATGTATTTATATTCTTTTAATCCTAAATATGATTGATTTAATAAAGTTGAAGAAATAGAGTCAAAATCTTCATTTTTATTACATTCCAAAATTTCTACAGAATTGTTTCTAGAATTACACGTAAAAATTATTGTATCTTTTTGCTTGTTTGCTCCTGTTACTCCTGAATTCCAATCTGTCATTTTCATACTGCTCATAAGAACTGTAGTATTATCGTCTAATTTAATGTCATCTTGATTAACTTTAAAAGTAGCATACTTCATATACGATTGATCTTGCATTTTTTCTAAAGAAATAAGTGATGTTACTTTATCAGCTAATTCTTTTAAATCTTTTACTTCTATTTCAGTATTACTGTTAGATGATTTAGATGGATATGTGATTTGTAAGCAATAATCTGAATTAATAGGATAATAAGAATTAATATATGCATAAGAATGCTTTTCATTATCTTCATAAGATACTGTCTTCCAACTTCCTTCGGCTAATTCTACACCTTTAGGATTGTCGTCAACGGATAATTCTATATTATAAAATTCTAAATTATTTCCAAGAACATAAAATTCCATTTCGTCGCTATTTTCGCTAATTGGTCGTATTCTTTTAGGTATTAAGAAATTATTATCTTTTACAGTTAATGAATAATAGTCTTTTCCAGAATTAGATGATTTATAACCAATTTTAATATTCTCTGTAAAACCTACTGGTCGTATTTTTAGTTTTCCGGTTGTATTTCCAATTCTGCCCTCCCATCCTAAATCAAATATTTCTTTATTTGTACGCACATAATAATCTCCTATGCTCCATTGTTTATTAACAGAATTCCACCATTCATCTGAGATCTTATTTATATCATATATAAATTTAAAACTCTCCGATGTCTCTTTTGATTCATTATTAGATACATTAGACTCATTATTAGATGAATCAGTTTTATCGTTTCCACATCCTGTTATTGTAAATAAACTCATTAATAAGATTGCAATAAGAAGACTGTTTATAATTTTCCTTTTCATTTTATTTCCTCCCTTTTTCTAATTATATACTACAATAAATGTTACCATATTAATTTATATCTTTCAATATATATCTTCTATTTTTGTACTTGTAATTTATGTAAAATATAACTTAACATACTAAAATGTTATTTAGTTACAGTTCTGTTGCTACATAAGTATACCTAAATTTTTCCTTCTTCAATATCTTTTATCAGCATTTCTTTCACTTCTGTAGGAAGTAGCATAATATCTTTCACTTTATCTTTTGCAATTATTTCTGGAGTATAAGTTCCTCTATCTATATATTTTGGATCTCCTGAAAACTCTGGTCCTTGTCCTGTCCCTAGTTTTCCAGAAACATATTCACATAAAAAAAAATGTTCTTCAGCTTTATCGTTTTGAATTGTATATAATTCTTTAATAACTTTTACATCAATTCCAAATTCTTCTTTTATTTCTCTTATTGTTCCCTCTTCAAAGCTTTCATTTCCTTCTCTTCCTCCTCCAGGAAATACATAATAATTTCCTATAGGATGGTTTTTTACATTTTGCCTATGCATAAAGGCAAATCCATTTCCCATAGGTATTAAACCTGCTAATCTTATTCTCATTTTTTCCCTCCATTCTAATTATTTTTTTATTCAACTTTTACTTGCTCATTGCCAACTATTTCCTTTAATTCTTTTAAAACTTTATCACTTAAGAAAATTCCTCCAGCTGCATCTTTCTTTTCTCCATTTATAATATAAACCTGTATATTATTTTTTTCACCTGAGAAAAATCTAAGTAACCCTCTTAATCTGTTTTTATTATTTTCTTCCAAATTTGTTATATCTAAATTTAGCGATTTATTTTTCGCAGCTCCAAATTCCTTTATACTACTTGCTACAATTTTAGCATCATCATCTTCTCTTATGCTTAATCTTCCTTCTACTAATACTATACTATCTTCTACTAATATATTAGAGCAAGATTGATAACAATTTTCAAATATTATGACTTCAAAACTTCCATACAAATCTTCTATTGTTATAAATGCCATTAATTTATTTGTTTTTGTATACTTTTTCTTAACACTACTAATTATTCCTGCTATTTTAATATTTTGTCCATCTTGAAATAATGATTTTTCATTATTTATCATTGCATTTTGTGCTTCTTTCATTTGCATAGAATTAATAGTAGACTGTCTTTTTATTTCATCTTGTATATTATCTAATGGATGCCCCGAAATATACAACCCCAGCATTTCTTTTTCCATTGATAATAGTTCTTTTTCCGAATATTCTTTTAATGTAGTATAATTATATTTCATTTTTTCAATTTCGTTTTCACCTTGACCGTTAGTGGTTCCCAAGTCAAACATAGTGATTTGCCCTTTTAAACTTTTTTTTGAAGTATCTAATATACTATCAACTATATCTTCAAATGAAGCCATAAGTGTACTTCTAGTTTGTTCAAATTCATCAAATGCCCCTGCTTTAATTAAACTCTCTATGCATTTTTTATTTACCGCTTCATTTTCCATTCTTTCACAGAAGTCTGAAAAGCTTTCAAATTTACCATTTTTTTCTCTATTTGCTACAATTTGATCTACAACTTGCGTTCCAACGTTTTTTATACTTCCTAAACCAAAACGTATTTTTCCATTATCTACAGTAAATTTTGTAAAACTTTTATTTATATCAGGTCTTAAAATTTGTATATTCATTCTTTTACATTCATTAATATACATTGGCACTTTATCTAAATTTCCCAAGAAACTATTTAATGTAGCTGCCATGAATTCTTCTGGATAGTATGCTTTTAAATATGCTGTTCTGTATGATACTACTGCATATGCCGCTGCATGTGATTTATTAAATGCATATTTAGCAAATTCAGCCATTTCATCAAAAATTTTGTTAGCAGATGCTTCATCTATTCCATTTCGAATACACCCTGGAATAATAACATTTCCTTGCTTATCTGTTTGTCCATGTATGAAATATTCTCTTTCTTTTGCCATCACATCCAATTTTTTCTTTCCCATTGCACGCCTTACCAAATCTGCTCTTCCGAAGTGAATAGCCTGCCAAATCTCTAACAATTTGCATAACTTGCTCTTGATATACCATACATCCATATGTTACTTTAAGTATTGGTTTTAATGCCGGATGAGTATATACAGCATGTTCTGGATCTTGTTTATTTGCAATATACCTTGGAATTTGATCCATAGGTCCAGGACGATATAGTGAAACACCAGCTATAATATCTTCCAAGCAGTCAGCCTTTAATTCTTTCATAAAGTTTGTCATTCCTTGGCTTTCAAATTGAAATATTCCGATGCTATCTCCATCTTGCCATAATTTGTATACTTTTGGGTCATTCATGTCTTTATCAAATTCCACATTAATTCCTTTAGTTTGCTTTACTAGATTTATTGTATCTTGAATTACTGTTAATGTACGAAGTCCTAAGAAATCCATTTTTAAAAGTCCTAATTCTTCTAGAGTAGTCATTATATATTGTGTAGAAATTGTTCCATCACGTACATATAAAGGTACATATGTATCTACAGGTTCTTTTGTAATTACTATTCCGCATGCGTGTGTTGAAGCTTGTCTAGGAAGTCCTTCTAAAGCCATTGCTATATCTAATAATTTTTTAACTCTATCATCATTTTCGTAAATATCTCTTAATTCTCTATTTTGTTCTAATGCTTTATTAATAGTAATATGTAATTCATTTGGAATCATTTTTGCAAGTTTATCTGTTTCACTGTATGCTAAATCTAAAGCTCTTCCAACATCACGAATTACCATTCTAGCTGACATTGTTCCAAATGTAATAATCTGTGAAACATGGTCTGCTCCATATTTTCTTGATACATAATCTATCACTTCTTGTCTTCTCTCATAACAAAAGTCAACATCAAAGTCAGGCATACTAATTCTTTCTGGATTTAAGAATCTTTCAAAAATCAAGTTGTATTTTATTGGGTCAATGTCTGTAATTCCTATAGTATATGCAACAATAGAACCTGCTCCAGAACCACGTCCCGGTCCAACTGGTATTCCTTGAGATTTTGCATAATTAATATAATCCCATACAATTAGGAAATAATCTACATATCCCATTTTCTTTATTACTGATAATTCATAATCTGCACGTTCTAATATCTCCTTTGACGGATTTTCTCCGTATCTTTTTATTATTCCATCATCACAAAGTTTTTTTAAATAATCAAAGTGAGTTTCAAATTCTTTTGGTACATCATAATTTGGGAGTATTGTATGTCCAAATTCAAATTCCACATTACATTTTCTGGCTATTTTAACTGTATTTTCAATTGCCTCAGGAATATTCTTAAAAAATTCTTTCATCTCTTCTGGAGATTTTATATAGAAATCATTGGTTTCAAATTTCATTCTATCTTCGTCTGTCATTCTTTTTCCCGTTTGAATGCAAAGCAGAACTTCGTGATTATAACCATCTTCTTTTTTTAAATAATGTGAATCATTTGTTGCAACGAGTGGAATATTTAGCTTTTTGGATAATTCTACTAATTTCTGATTTACCAAAATCTGTTTTCTCATTGTGTTACTTTGAACTTCTAAATAATAGTCCTCACCAAATACCCTTTTATGCCATAATGCTACTTCTTCTGCTTTTTGATAATCCTCTTTTAATATATTTCCGAGCGACTTCTCCTCCTAAACATGCACTGCAACATATTAAACCCTCATGATACTTTTCAAGTATTTCTTTGTCTATACGTGGTTTGTAATAGTATCCATCGATAAACCCTAAAGATACAAGCTTTGCTAAGTTTTTGTATCCTTTATTATTTTTTGCAAGTAATATTAAGTGATAATATTTGTTGTCAATGTTTGGTTCCTTATCAAATCTTGTTCTAGGTGCTAAATATACTTCACAACCAATAATTGGTTTTACTCCATTTGCTCTACAGGCTTTGTAAAAATCAATTGCGCCAAACATTACACCATGGTCAGTAATTGCAATAGAGTCCATTCCTAATTCTTTTGCTCGTATGGGTAAATCTTTTATTCTGTTTGCACCATCTAACAAACTAAATTCACTATGTACATGAAGATGTACAAAATCCGACATATTGTTCCCTCCTTAATTTTTGCTACATATCTTCTTGCAATTATATATCAGGTTTGTCTGAATTACAAGAAATGTTACAATAGTTTTTAATTTGTTATTAAGTTTTTTTATAGGAAATAGTAAGTTTAAATTTTTTACCACTAAAAAAAGTATGTGTCTTTAACCACATACTCTTAGAAATATTACAACAGTTTATATTATCCATTAATTTGGACTAAATAAGTATAGTATACTCACTTTATTCTTTAATATTAGATAACAACTATGAACCCTCCAATAATTACTAAAATTAACCCAACAATCTTCAAACTGAATACTCCCTCGTTTTGGTCACCAAAACTGAATATTTTTTTAGTTATAATTCTGGCATCAAAAATCATAATTGCTCCAATTAGAGTTAATATCATACCTACTAATATTAAAATTAACTTTCCTATTTCAATTGCTTCCATATCATAAACATCCTTTACTTATTTTAGAAAAATTCTACCGTATATTTACATTCAAATTCTTCATTTGGCTTTAGCATTATAATATCTGTTTTTTCTGCAAAGATGCCACTTGTTTTAACTGTATCTGCTGTATTTTTCCATGGTTCTATACATAAAAAAGGTGCATTTGGCTTTGACCATATTGCTAAATATGGAAATCCAGAAAAATCTAATGTTAAAAGTGTTTTGTTTGTGTCACGTTTCTTCAAACTTATTTTTGAAGAAGTTATCCCTTTCATTATTAATGCATCATTATTAAATGTATCTTTATTTAAATAAATTTTTGTTTTATCCACAATAACATTTCTTGCATATTCTGTACCAATTAATCCATCTACAAGATATAAAAAATGTATTTTTTCTTCTGGCTGTTCAAATTCTAAATAGTAATTTCCACTATTTAATTCTTCAGGGTCCACTTTAAAGGCTGGATGTCCGCCTATTCCAAATGGCATATTTGTATCTCCAACATTTATAACTTTGTATATAGTTGTTAATTTGTTTTCATCTAACCTGTAAGTATTATATAATTCAAATTCAAATGGGTATCTTGAGAGTGTATTTTTATTGCTTTTTAATACATATGAATGAAAATTATCTAATTTTGTAATTGGTTCAAATTCCATATCTCTTGCAAATCCGTGTTGCATTATTTCATAGTTTTTTCCATTTATCATTGTTTGGTTTTTCTTTAGTTTCCCTACGATAGGAAATAGTACTGGCCAGTGTCTTTTCCAATATACTTTTCCATTTTCATCTACACAATCTTCTCCTTGGTGCAATTTCTCTATTCCATTTAGTTTAAAACTTATTAATTCTCCACCAAATTTCGATGTTAACATTTGAGCATGCATAGCCATTCTCCTTTTCTTTTTTTTACCTTTATATCATATTGTTTTTTTATGTAAATGTCAAGTGTTTTACATAAAAATGTTAGCATAATATTACTATTTAGTGTTCTAAATGTCGATTTAATAAAAGCACTTGACTTTGAATGTTTTTATAGCACAATAGAATCTATTCCACCTTTTAGTATATAAATGTTTACATACCCCATTTTTTCTAAAATTCTTTTAGCTTTAACACTTCTTTTTTCTGTTTGACAATACAAGATTATAATATAATTTTTATCAGTTACTTTATTTACTATTTCTTTTGCAATATCATATACAGATATGTTTATAGCATTTGGTAAATGACCCTCATTGAATTCTTGCCTACTTCTTACATCTATTAACACTACATTTTGATTATTTCTCATTATATTTTTTGTTTCAACATAAGAAAGTCCACTTGTTGCACATCTATTAAACATTCTTATTATTTTCCTTAGTATTTTTTTCACAATTTTCACCTCGAAAAAAGATATCTAGTATATTATATTCTAGATATCTCTTTTGGTTTACTCTTCTTCTTTAATTGATTTATCTTCTTTATTTATCTTTTCTTCTAAATTATTCATATCTTGGATATTTATCGCTATAATTGTTGCTATATAAACTGTTAATCCTGCTGGAATTGTATATCTATTAACAGGGCATCTTGTAATAGCCAATATACTTAAAAATAATAGTTCTGCAAGTATTAGCATTCCTCCTGTTTGTAGTACAATTTTTACGCTTCCTAATTTATTATATCTAATTGCCATAACTGCAAGTATAATTAGTGTAGAAATTATTGTTGGTAACACATAGGGCTTAGCTAAATCCTTTAGTCTTAATTTTCCAACAGTTAAACTTGTAATTATATTACTAGTATCCTCAATTCCAAACTTTTCTCCAACCTTTTGTTTTAAGCTTTCTATTTGTTCTTCAGAAACGCTTTTTGTTTTTACTAAAAACATATCATTAAATGATTCTATTTTAGTAACAGTTGTTTTCTGCTTACCAAATACATCGTTAACTATATTCATTATCTCTTTTATATCAGTTTCTTTTCCAACATATACTTGCAATTCTTGGTGTTCTTTATATATTATATCCACATTTAATCCAATAGTAGCTGTTATTATAGTTCCCACTATTATTATAACTGCTAGCGCTATATAAACTATTTTTTTCATATACATTTACCTCTTTTTCAATTATTTATTTTCTGAATCTATGATCAAAGCTTTAGTTATAATTATGTGATATATTATCATAAGCACAATAGAATAAAACATAACCATACCAAAACTTGCAACTTGTAGATATTTACTAAATGAAAATACTACTGAAATAATTAGACATGGTAAGTATATTGTTAGCATTTTATATGCTATTTTATTAAACGCTTCTTCTTGTGTTTTTCTTAATTTTAATATCATCATAATAAATAAGTAACTCATAATAATGCTTAATGTAATTGCAAGAACTCCTGATATTGTTAATACTACATTTGCATATCTTAGAGTAATTAACAATGTTGCAATGTATCCGGACTAAGCCAATCATAGGTAGAAGTCCAGCTTTTTTATATTTAATTATAGCATAAATTATCAAAATAGCTAAAACTACAATTCCAACTATAACAAAACTACGAACTGTCTCTGCATTAAATTCTGATTGTACATATAAATTTTTATCTATTTTATAAGTAATTGGTAAATTTTCTGTTTTCAATAATACAGCTAAATTTGAAGCTTGTGTTAAAGAATCTTGAAGGTCTTTACTTGTTGCAGTACTGCTTGTCCCACCCATTGTTAATTGTAATAATCCATCTTTTATTTCTTCTGAGAAATATGTTGACAATAGTGTTTCATCATCTAAAATAAGACTTATTTGCTTTTTAGTTTCATTTCCTTCTTCATCTGTTGTTGTTACATATGTTTTGCTAATTTCTTGTAATTTTTCTGTTCCTTCTTTATTAAATTGAATATTTATATAAACTACGTTTCCTGTAGATTGTGTACCATATCCAACTTTAACATCTTTAATTTTATCTCCATCTATTAAAATGTTAGATGTATCTTCACTATCTGTAATTTTAAAATTTCCAGTAACACTCATTTGTGAAACAATTGTATCTGAATAGCTATTTTCTGGTATCGAGATATACATTTCTCCATTTTCTTCGTTTTCTCTTATTTCAAATTCTTTAACACCAGATAATTCTAGTCTTTTACAAATTATTTTCTTTGTTTTTTCATAATTTTCCTTGTTCAAAACTTCTTCTGAATTAATTGGTATCTCTTTTTTAGTATATTCCGATTTTTTGTCTTCCTGTATTGAACTTTCTTCTACTTTATTTCCTTCACTATCATAGTATTCAGTATTTACTGTACTATCTGGTTTTATTGTAAATACTCTTGAGCCCTTAAAATCATTTCCTAATTGATATTCTGGTAGTAAGTTTTTCATTCTATTTTTATCTTTCACGAAAATTCCTCCGAAAGATATTAAAGTGATTAATATAACCACTAATATTGCTAATATTATTTTTAATGTTTTATTTTTTTTGCTCACTTTTATTCCTCCTAAACTATAATAATTTTGTATCATTGATTACTAATTCAAACCATATTCCCAAATATTTTGCTGCGAATTTACTCATCATTGTTCTATCCATAAAAATTTCAAAGTAGTCTAAAACAGGTGCAATGTCTGTATCTATTGTTAAATCTAGCACAACTTTTCTTTCTTCTTTTTTTATAATAAACTTTGAATTCGTAACTGCATAATTTACTTTATCATGTTTATCAAAAGTAGAAATATTTGTATTTACTACTCTATCTCTATGGACATCTGATTTATCTGCAAGTATTAGTGCTGCTGATATATCGCTTACTGCGGTGCCTGTTTGTTCATCATGGTTTCCAATTGCCATCATGATTTCTATTCTTTTTTCAACATCCATCCCCATGTCTTTTAATAATTCATAGGCAAGTATTGCTCCTGATTGTGCATGATCCACCCTGTTTACACAATTTCCTATATCGTGCATATATCCTGCAATTTTTGCAAGCTCTATTCTTTCTTGTGGATACCCTAGTGTCTCTAACACTTTTCCTGCTCTATAAGATACAATACTAATGTGTCTTGAAGAATGTTCTGTATAACCAAGTACATTGAGTTGTTTTTGTGAACTTTTAATTAACTCCTGAATTTCTAAATTGTTCTTTACATCTTGTAATGTTATCATATAATTCCTCCATACATTTTTAAATTTTATATTAAAAAACAAAAAATATCAACTGTTTTTGTAAAAAAGATTGATATTTTTCTTGCTTTTTTATTTTCTTATATTCTTCCTTCATTTTATGATAGGTTTACACCTGCAACCCCTCCTATCATTCCAGCAATCACAGCTCCGATTATCATAATAATCGAATATACATTTAAGCTAAAACCAACTAATGATATACTAGATAAAATATATATGCTAATTATATAAATAATTCCGACGATTGCCCCATTTATAATTCCTCTTTTTTTTATTTTTCTAGCACTAATATAACTACCTATTAGCAAGCTTATTAATGAGATTATAATTACAACTGAAGGTATGATATTTTCTTTAACATTAGTGCATGTTAATATGCTTGCAAATATAATAAATCCTATAATTGAAATTATAAAAGCACACATGCTTCCTTTTAAAATCTTCATCATATTTGTTGTTAATTCTGATTGATTTGTTTTTTCCATATTGTTCCTCCTCATTTAGTATGATTTTATGCTATTTATTTTTATATAGAACTAAAAAAGAAGCAAAACCCTAAAACTTTTATAATTATAGTTTATCGGTTTTGCTTAAAAATAATACATTATTTTCAATTATTTGATATTTCATTATTTTCAATTATTTGATATTTCATTATTTATTATTAGTTGTGTTATTAGCTGTTGTATTATTAGTTGTATTGCCTCCTACAGTATTGTTATCTATAGTATTATTTACCGCATTGGTATTTGAGTTTGTTGTACTATTACTGTTTGTATTGTTCTGATTTTTACTGTCTTGTGCATTTGTTTTATTATTGCTATTTGTCTTTTCTAGCATTTCTAATATATTTACTGTTTGATTATTATATACCATGTAGTATGTGTTTTTTCCACCGTTTGTTTCTGAATAAACTTGTTGCAAAGCAATTGGCACTAATGTTTTTCCTGAAGAGCTAATAATTCCGTACATTGAATCATTATAAACAATAATTCCTTCTATTTCTGGAATCACTAATAAGTTATTTCCCTTTGCTTCTTTTGATGTCCCCTTTATATATCCTAATGCATCATACGATTTCTGAGTTATTTTATCTCCGTCTTTATTAATTAATTCCCATTTTTCTATTCCATTTTCAACCTTTTTACATGGAATACAATAATCATATAATATGTATTGATTTTTTATTTCATCATTAGGAAATTTACTTTTTTCTATTCCAATAGAATCATATTCTGGATAAATAACAACAGCTTGTTTTTCTCTATTAAATACACCAAATTTGTTTTTATCATTCTTTACTAGATATAAATTCAACTCAGCATCAAGTTGCTGTATTGATGTATACTGTGGTTCAATGCTTTTGCCTCCTGAAGTAGATATTATTCCTTGCTTTTTCTCTGGAGTAGTAACTATAAAATCTTGAGTACTTTCAACAAATTTTAACTCTGTATATTTAGTTCCTAGTACACTTTCTCCAGTACTAATTTTATTAACTCCATATTGTCCGTCGTCACTTTTTATAATAATCATATCATATTTTAGTGCCTTTTTATTTGAAAAAGACATGTCTTTAGATGTAATTACAGTATTATTTAATTTCTTTGCATATGTTTGTACTAAGTAATCTAAAGTTTGGATTTGTACTTGATTTTTACTGTTATTATAATAAAATTTAACATTGAAGCCAATTTCTATTCCCAAAGGTGTTGTATATAACTTTCCATTTCTAGATATTACCTTTTTATCCAGATTAAAATATTCGTATACATTATCTGTTATAACAACTTTATACATTTTTTGAGAATTTGCTTCATATCCTGCAACTTCGTCTACACTTTTTATATAATTTTTAGTAATATCTTCATCATATTCTTTATATACACCATTATTTATCTCATAATTAAATGAATTGTTTTTTAAAACATTAACTAGATCTTTAATAGATATGTATATTTCTCCATTATCGAAGTAAAATAAGTCAGATGAAAAACTTTGCGTCTTTCCATTTATAAAAAATTTGAATTGCTTTGATTGTAAATATGACAAATATCCTAATAGTGAGCCACCGATTACAAATAATATTAACATACATATAATGATAATTTTTATCATTCTTGTATTTTTTTCTTTTTTTACGTCTAATTCGTTATCAATTAGATTCATTTTATTTCCCCCTTATTCTTTTGTATATCCATATTTTCTATAAAATTCATTTCTAAAGTTCAATAAATTATCATGCTCAATTTCTATTTTAACTCTTTCCATTAATTTCGTCAAGAATCTCAAATTATGAATTGACAATAATCTTACTCCTAAAATTTCATTTGTTTTTACTAAATGTCTAATATATGCTCGCGTATAATTTTTACATGTATAGCAATCACATTCAGAATCAAGTGGTCCCCAATCTCTTTCGTAAGTAGCATTTCTTACTACAACTTTTCCATTCCATGTCATTGCGGTACCATTTCTTGCTATTCTAGTTGGAAGAACGCAATCACACATATCAATACCTGCTATTGCCGCTTCAATTAAATAATCTGGTGTTCCAACTCCCATTAAATATCTAGGTTTATTTTTAGGCATTAGAGGAGTGGTATACTTTAAAATATCTATAAATTCATCTTTCGGCTCTCCAACACTTATTCCCCCGATTGCATATCCTGGTAAATCTAGGTCTATTAGTTCGTTAGCACTTTGTTTCCTTAAGTCTTTGTAAAATCCTCCTTGAATAATTCCAAATAGAGCTTGTTTATCGACTGTTTTATGTGCATTTTTACATCTCTTAGCCCATCTTGTTGTTCTTTCCATAGATTGCTTTGTATATTCATAAGTTGATGGATATGGGCAACATTCATCAAATGCCATTATAATATCTGCGCCTAAATCTTCCTCTGTTTCCATTACTGATTCTGGTGAAAAGAAATGTTTACTTCCATCTAAATGAGATTTAAATTCTACTCCTTCTTCATGTATAGTTCTTAAATCTCCCAAACTAAAGACCTGAAACCCTCCACTATCTGTTAAAATTGGTCTATCCCAATTCATAAATTTATGAAGCCCACCTGCTTCTTTTACAAGTTTGCTCCCTGGTCTTAAATATAAATGATATGTGTTTGATAATATTATCTGAGCTTTAACCTCTTGTTTTAATTCTTCTGGAGTCATTGACTTTACTGTTGCCTGTGTTCCAACTGGCATAAATACCGGAGTTTGAATATCACCATGTGGAGTATGTATTACGCCTCTTCTTGCTCCTGTTTGTTTACACTCATGTAATAATTCATATGTTACTGCTGGTTCCATATTTTATACCTCACTTTTTCTAAAAATTGCTTTTAGTTAATAAACATTGCATCTCCAAAGCTAAAAAATCTATATTTATCTTTTACAGCCTCACTATATGCATTCATTATGAAGTCTTTTCCAGCCAATGCTGAAACAAGCATTAATAAAGTAGACTGTGGTAAATGGAAATTTGTAATTAATCCATCTATACATTTAAATTTATACCCTGGATAAATAAATATTTGAGTATCTCCTTCAACTTTTTTTACTAATCCAGTATTTTCATCTGCAATTGTTTCTAATACTCTGCAAGATGTTGTTCCGACAGCAATTACTCTTTTTCCTTCTTGTTTAGCTTTATTAATTTTGTCACAGTCTTCCTGTTTTATATAAAAATGTTCTGAATGCATTTTATGTGCCTCTACTGTATCCTCTTTTACAGGTCTAAATGTTCCAATTCCAACATGTAATGTTACATTTGCAATTTGAACATTTTTTTCTTCAATTTTTTTTAACAGTTCAGGAGTGAAGTGAAGCCCTGCAGTTGGTGCAGCAGCAGATCCTTCATATTTTGCATATACAGTTTGGTATCTATCTTTCTCCCTTAATTCCTCGTGTATATATGGTGGTAGTGGCATTAACCCTATTTCGTCTAATATTTCATTAAAAATTCCATTATAATGAAATTTAACTTTTCTTGTTCCTCCTGGCATTATATCTAAAATTTCTGCTTTTAATAATCCATCTTTAAAAATCACTTTTGTTCCTATATGTAATTTATTGCCTGGTCTTACTATACTTTCCCAAATATCGCCTTCAATATTGTTTAATAATAAAAACTCAACATTTGCTCCAGTTTCTTTTTTTCCATAAATTCTTGCAGGAATAACTTTAGTATTATTTCTAACCAAACAGTCACCTGGTTGTAGATAATCAATTATATCTTTAAAGACTCTATGTTCTATAGACTGATTTTTTCTGTTTAAAACCATTAATCTAGATTCATCTCTTTTTTCTAATGGAACTTGTGCAATTAATTCCTCTGGCAAATTATAATTAAAATCTGATACTTTCACTTTTATTCAACTTCCTCTTTTTCTTTATTTTATACAATATACTTATTATACAGGATTTTAAAAGTCATTACAAGGAAAAAAGTAAAAAAATGCGGGAGATAACATTTTTATAATTATTACTAAGGATTCAAAAATATATTAATAATCTTAATAATAAATTAAATGTTCTCCGCGCATTTTAAATAATAACTAAATTTTAAAATTTCTATTATTAAATATTTATTTTATTGCTTGGCTACATCTGTTACAAATTGTAGGATTATCTTTATCCTGTCCTACTGTTTTGCTATACATCCAACATCTTTCACATTTCTGTCCTTCTGCTTGTTCTACTTCAACTTTCATTTCTTCATCGCTTTTTTTAAGTTGTAAATCAGAAATAATAAATACAGTCATTAATAATTCTTGATTATTTTTTAAGAATTCATAATTATTAGCATTTGCATAAATTGTTACTTTTGCATTTAAAGAATGACCTATTATTTTTTCAGCTCTTGCCTCTTCTAATTTTTTAGATACAATATCCTTTAATTTTATTATTTTATTCCATTTTTCCTCTAATTCTTTATTATCATATTCATCATTAACTTCTGGATATTGTGTTAGCATAACGCTTTCTTGTTTTTCACTAGCTGAATGAGGCATATACTTCCAAATTTCTTCTGCTGTAAAGCATGTCATTGGAGCTAATATTTTTACAAGTGCATCTAATATTTTATACATAGTAGTTTGAGCTGCTCTTCTTTCTATTGAATCTGGTTTTGCTGTATATAATCTGTCTTTTATAATGTCTAAATAGAAATTACTCATTTGAACAACACAGAAATTATTTATTGCTTGATATGCTTCGTTAAAGTCATATGCATCATAAGCCTCTGTACAAACTTTTATTAAATTATTTAATTTTATTAAAGCCCATTTATCAATTTCTAATAATTGATTGTACGTAGTAAGATTGTCAACATCTAAATCATTAATATTGCCTAAGATAAATCTACATGTATTACGTATTTTTCTATAAACTTCTGATACTTGTTTAATTATACCTTTTGAAATACTAACATCTGATGTATAGTCTGAAGATAATGCCCATAGTCTTAATATATCCGCTCCAAATTCATTTATCATATCCATTGGATCAATTCCATTGCCTAAACTTTTTGACATTTTTCTACCTTGTTCATCAACAACATAGCCATGTGTTACTACCTCTTTATAAGGTGCTTTATCTTTGGTTGCAATTGATGTCAATAATGATGATTGAAACCATCCTCTATATTGGTCGCTACCTTCTAAATATAAATTAGCTTCTGGTAATCCTCTTTCTTGTAAAACAGATTCATGTGTTGAACCAGAATCGAACCATACATCCATTATATCTGTTTCCTTTTTAAATTCAGTATGACCACACTCTTTACATTTTGCTCCATCAGGCATTAATTCTTTTTCAGACATTTCAAACCATGCATTAGTTCCTTTTTCTCTTACAATATTTTGAATTTTATCTAGGCTTTCTGGAGTTACATATTCTTTTTCACAATTTTTGCAATAGAATATTGGTAATGGTACACCCCAAGTTCTTTGTCTTGAAATACACCAATCATTTCTATCTTCTATCATTTTAGTAATTCTTTCTTCTCCCCATGCTGGATACCATTTTACATTTTTAATTGCTTCTAATGCTTCTTTTCTAAATCCATCCACAGAAGCAAACCATTGACTTGTAGCTCTATAAATAACAGGTTTTTTACATCTCCAGCAATGCGGATACGAGTGAACAATTTCTTGCTTTGCAAGTAGTAAATTGTTATCTTCTAACCATTTAATAATTGCTTTATCAGATTTTGCATAAAACATTCCTCCAAATGGACCAGCTTCTTTTGTTTGTTGTCCTTTGCTATCAACTGTTACTACCATATCTAATCCATTTTTTAATCCGCAAAGATAATCTTCTTTACCATATCCAGGTGCTGTATGAACTGCACCTGTACCTGTATCTAGTTCAACAAGTATAGTGTCGTCACTTCCTAAAACTACTCTTGATTCTCTTTCTAAGAATGGATGTTTACATTTTACACCTTCTAATTGTTTTCCTTCAAACTCTCTTAGTATACTATAATCTTCTATTTTGGCAATTTGCATTACTTTTTCTACTAATTTACTGGCAATTATTAATTTTTCACCTTGAACATCTACTAAGCTATATTTAAAATCACCTCCTATTGTTATTCCTGTATTTCCTGGAAGTGTCCATGGTGTTGTAGTCCATATTACAACATATGAATCTCGTTCATCAAATAATCCATTTCCCTCAATTACAGGAAATTTTACATATGCAGTATTAGATTTTGTATCTTCATATTCTATTTCAGCTTCTGCTAAGGCTGTTTCACAATCTGTACACCAGTAGACAGGCTTCAATCCTTTATATATATATCCTTTTTTATACATAGTTCCAAATACGCCAAGTTGTCTTGCTTCCATTTTTGGATCATAAGTAATATATGGATTTTTCCAATCTGCTAAAACTCCTAGTCTTTTAAATCCTTTAATTTGTATGTCTTTATATTCTTTAGTAAATTCTTTACAAGTATCTCTAAATTGAGCAACAGGAATTTCGTCTCTATTTAATCCTAATTTTTCAATGGCCTTTTTTTCTGTTGGCATACCATGTGTATCAAATCCTGGAACAAATGGTGTATAATATCCTTTTAGATTTTTATAACGAACAATAGTGTCTTTTAAAACCTTGTTTAATGCATGCCCTGCATGAATTTGTCCGTTTGCATATGGAGGTCCATCATGTAATACAAAAGGCTCTTTTCCTTCATTCTTTTTTAACATTTTTTCATACAAATCGTTCTGAAATACTTCTTCAAATATTTTAGGCTCATTTTCTGGCAGATTTCCTCTCATTGGGAAGTCTGTCTTTGGTAAATTTAATGTTTTACCATAATCCTTTTTTTCTTCTAAATTTTCACTCATATTTTCATCTCTCCTTTTCTTTTATGTTTTTCTTACCATTTATTATTTAATGTTTAATAAATTGTATATTATTTATTATTGTTATCAAAATTTATTTGTACAATTTAATACTTAATTTTACAATTATGTATTTTTTTAAAGCATTAAAAATAAAAGCCACTCTTCCTAATATTTTAGGACGAATGACTCTTTATCCGCGGTACCACCTATATTAAAAACTTTTTTTAGTTTTTCCCTTCATTTTCTTTTAACGCAAGCTAAACGGCTTAATTTACTTTTTTTCAATTAGGCAACAAAAAGGTGATAACAAATAAACAATTCACTTACTAGAATTTCACCAACCTCTAGTTCTCTGTTAGTATTATTTTACTTGTGTTGTCCTTTTTATGGTATTTAATAGTTTAATTTAATTACATTTAATATATTAACACTTTATTTAGATGTTTTCAAGTAATATTTTTTAATTTTCAAAAAAACGTTCAAATTCCACTTCCGAAATAACTTCTTGTTTCATTAATGTTTCTGCAACTGCATTTAACTTATCCATATGATTTGACAATATTGTTTGTGCCTTTATATATGCATCATCAATTAATATTTTAATCTCAGCTCCAATAGCATCTGAAAATTTTTCTCCAAGTAACTGTAATTCATAAGGATCTTTTTCGGTATTAATAGAGATAGTTCCAACTGTATCACTCATTCCATAAACTGTTACCATATCTTTTGCAATTTGTGTTGCAACTTCAAGATCATTACTTGCACCTGTTGATATATCATTTAATGCTATTTTCTCTGCTGCACGTCCTCCAAGTAATGCAATTAGTTTCTCTTCCATTTCAGTTTTTGAGATATAAAACTTATCTTCATTTGTTTTATACATTGTATATCCACCGGCAACTCCCCTTGGAATAATTGAAACTTCTTTAATATTTTTTTGAGTTTCAAGATATCTACTTACTATTGCATGCCCAGCTTCATGAAATGCTGTTAATTTTTTGTCTTTGTCTGATATTACTCTGCTGTTTTTCTCTAGTCCTACTGTTACTTTCTTTACTGCTGCGTCTATATCATCATTGTTTATATATTCTTTATTTTTTATTGTAGCAATTATCGCTGCCTCATTTAGAATATTAGCAAGTTCTGCACCTGTAAATCCGGCTGTATCTTCAGCAACACTTTTCAAGTTTACACTTGGTGCAATCTTTTTATTTTTTGCATGTATTTTTAAAATTTCTTCTCTTCCTTTTAAGTCTGGAAGAGCAATTGTAATTTGTCTGTCAAATCTTCCTGGTCGTAGAAGTGCCTTATCTAACATTTCTGGTCTATTGGTTGCTGCAAGAACTATAATTGTCTCTTCTGTATCAAATCCATCCATTTCTACTAATAATTGATTCAATGTTTGATTGTTTTCACTTTCTGCACCACTTTGACTTGTTCTTCTTGAACCAATTGCATCAATCTCATCTATAAAAACTATACATGGGGCTATCTTTTTTGCTTTTTCAAACAATTTTCTTACTCTTGATGCTCCAAGTCCTGCAAACATTTCAATAAATTCAGAACCACTCATTGAAATAAATGGTACATCTGCCTCTCCTGCAATTGCTTTTGCAATTAATGTTTTTCCTGTACCTGGTTTTCCACAAAGAAGTACTCCTCTGGGCACTTTAGCACCCATCTCATAAAATTTTTTAGGATTTTTCAAAAAGTCTACTATTTCTATCATTTCTTGTTTTTCTTCTTCAAGTCCAGCCACATCATCAAACTTAATTTTAGTATTCTTTGTGTCTGGATCATAAACCTTACCTTTTTCTCCAAGTCCTTGCATTTTCCATATAAAAACAAACAAAACTACTAATAAAATTGTAGGTAAAAGTGAAAATACACTGCTTAGTATTTTTAAAAATACATTTTGTTGCTTTTGTATTAATTTTATATTATTTCCATTTTCCACTTTAGATTGTATTAATTCAACAAAGGCTTCTGTACTTGGAACAATAACACTTTTTTCTTCATCATTATTTGTAAGCTTAACTTTAACAGTAGTACTTCCAGTTGTCATTTCTATTTTTTCAACATTTCCATCATTTATTTCTTTCATAAGTTCTGTGTAGGCAAGCTCTTTTTCTTCAGTATGTTTATTTTGATTTATATATAAAATTGCTAGTATTGAAGCTAAGAGTATTAAGAATACAATTCCAATGGTAATATAATATTTGTTGTTGTTTTTCTTTTCTTTATTCGGTGTATCCATTCTTGTTCTGTTCTCCTCTCTTATGTTTATTATATCCTTATTTCATTATTCTATAATTATAAATAATTAAATCTGATTATAAAATTCTATATATTCAATATCAAATGTTAACTTCATGGTTATTATAAAGTTAACGTTTGAATTAATTATCTTCCTTCATTAACATTGTTTTTATTATTATTAGTTTTGTTGTTATCTGTGGAATTATTATTTGTTTTATCATCAGCTTCTGTTGCTTTTTTATTAATTGTTAATGTAACAACTGTATTTTTGGGAACAACTTCTCCGCTTTTACGATTTTGCTTAATAACCACTCCATCTGCTTTTGTCTTATCTTCACTTGTTTGTATGTTATATTTTAATTTATGTGATTCTAGTACTTTTTTTGCATCCTCTTGCTTCATTCCAACAACATTTGGAACTATGACATTATCGTCTTGTTCAGTTGGCGTAGTTGTTTCCTGGGTTGTATTGTTTTGTTCTGGTGTATTTGTTTCTTCTGCTTTTATATGTATATCACAAGTTTCTGTAATTGTATTATATTTGTTTCCTGAACTTGTTTTCCATTTAGCATTCTTTTCTTTTTCCGGTTGTTGTAAGTATGCTTTTTCTTCCACTTCTTTGCAATACTCTGTTGCTAGTTTTCCACTTTCTTTACATATCTTTACTTTTTCGTGTCCGTTACAACTATCTGGAACTGTTCCACTAACAAATTCTTCTACATATGTATTAGTACATGAATTTGTTGCCGATTTACCAGTATCTTTGCAAATTCTAGCTGTAACAATGTTACTTGGAACGTCAAATTTCTTACTTGATAAGTTTTTGTGTATGTCTTTCATTATAGCAGACCAAATTACAGCCGCTGGATTTCCCCCACTATAATTTACCGTTTCATTCATATCGTATCCAAACCATGTCGCTCCAACATAATATGGTGTAAATCCGCATAACCAACGATCTTGAAAATGATCTGTTGTACCTGTTTTAGCTCCTACATCCATTCCAGAAATAGCACAAATCTTTGCAGTTCCTCCGCTTCCTGTAACAGGTCCTTTTAAAATGCTTTTTGCAATATATGCATTTCCTTCTGACATTACTCTTCTTTTTTCTTGTTTAGATTTCAATACTACATTTCCAGATTTATCTTTAAGTTCTGTATAAAATGTAGGAGTAATATATTCTCCACCATTTGCAATAGCTGCATACGCTCCTGCCATTTCTAGTGGTGTAGCACCATATGTTAGTCCTCCAAGAACTGCAGCTAGATTTGCATCATTTTGTTCGTCCAAATGACTAAGTCCTAACTGTTTTAAGAATTTCAATGAGTTTTCCGGTCCTAATTCTGACATTACTTTAACTTCCACAACATTTGCAGAAACTTCTATAGCTTTTCTAATTGTACATAATCCCTGGTATACATTACCAGAATTATGTGGAGTGTACGAACCAAAAACTGTTGGAGAGTCATCATATACAGTACCTGCTGTAATAATATTTTTTTCTAATCCTGCTGATATAGAGGCTATTGGTTTTATTGATGAGCCTGGTTGCTTTGGAATATTTATTCTATTAAGACCTGTTGCATCTACATCTGTACCTAATCCCCCAACACATCCTACTACATTTCCAGTTTTGTAATCTATAATTACCATTGCAGATTGTGTATGCTTTCCTTCGTTTGCTTTCGTTTTTCCTTTTAAAATATATTTGTCTTTTTTATACTCTTCTTCCATCCTATTTTGTATGGATGACACCTGTGTTGTGTATAATTGATATCCACCACCATATAAACGACTCTTCGCATATTCATATGACATACCCTTTTCGTCAACAAGTTGGTTAACAACTTGCTCTATAGCGGACGATATGTGATAAGACACTATAGCCCCACTCGAAGTATTTCCTTCTTGAAAGGGTAACCCACTTTCTACTTTTTGTATAGCTTCATTGTATTCTTGTTCACTAACACTTCCAAGTTCTTTCATCTTATCTAATACTATTTTTGTTCTCTTTTTTATTTTTTCACTATTATCAGTTCCAGTAAATGGATTATAGCTATTAGGTGAATGATTAATACCTGCTAAAAATGCACATTCTGCTAAATCCAAATCTTTTGCAGATTTTCCAAAATAATACTCTGATGCAACTTCAACACCACATATATTTTTTCCATAACCACCTAAATATATAATGTTTAAGTACAATTCCAAAATTTCATCTTTTGATAATATTTTTTCAATTTGATATGCCCTTGACATCTCTTTTATTTTTCTTTCTATACCTGCTTTTCCTTCATCTTCTTTTTCATTTGTAATATTTTTTATTAATTGTTGTGTTATTGAACTTCCTCCAAAAGAAGAACTTCCTCCATTGAAGAGATACGTGAAAGTTGCTGCTGCTGTTCTTTTAATGTCAACTCCATGATGATCATAAAATCTTTCGTCCTCAATTGCTACAAATGCTTTTGGTAAATTACTTGGCATTTCCGAAATTGTTATGATTCTTCTGTTTTCTTCACCTGTTAACTCTTTAATTAATTTTCCTTCGCTATCATATACAAATGTATTTGTATAATTAATTGTTAAATCGTCCTTTGACATTGCAAATTTATCACTAAAAAATATAGCTAAAAATGCGCCAACTGTAACCAATGCAATTAGAATAATGACAAATATGATAATTAAAATTACTTTTTTGATAATTTTATTATTTCCTTTTTTATTTTTTTGTTTTTTTACCTTTTTTGATGAATCTTCTATCTTTTTTTCCATATTTTTGTTCCCATTCCTTTCAAATAAAATGACAAATTATATCTAACTAAATTTACATATACATTATATTACATATTCTTTAAAAGTAAAAGCCTTTTCATAAAATTTTACAATTCTTGCATTATTATTTCATAGTTTTATTATATAATAATTATTCCAATGTTTATAAATTATATCATTTTGAACTTTATTTCATTTTAAATTATCGTAGTTCCTCTAATATATCCATAACATTATTAGTCAATTTTGCTCCTTCTTTTAAAATTTGGTTTGTTCCATTTGAAAATATACTATTAATATTTCCAGGAATAGCAAACACATCCTTGCCTTGTTCTATTGCAAAATCTACTGTAATTAATGCTCCACTTTTATTTGTTGCTTCTACAACCAATACACCATCTGATATTCCACTAATAATTCTATTTCTTGCAGGGAAATTTAATCTTTCAGGCTTAGTACCCATAACATACTCTGAAATAATTAAACCATTTTTTTGTAATATATTTTGCGCTAGCCTGCTATTCTCATTAGGATATATCCTATCAATTCCACATCCAAGTACCGCAATAGTACTTGAATAATAATTTATTGCTCCCAAATGTGAAGAAGTATCTATTCCTTTTGCTAATCCACTAACTACAATTATATTATTACTTACTAACTGTTTTGCCATAATTTGAGCAACTTCTTTTCCATAACTTGTACAATTTCTGCTTCCAACTATCGCAATTGATCTTTTGTTTAATAGTTCAATATTACCTTTTGTATATAAGTACATAGGGCAATCTTCTATCTGTTTTAGTTTTTGTGGATATTCTTTGTCCATTATTGTTATTATATTAATGTTTTCTTTGTTCATGTATGAAATATATTTTTCAAGATCAATTCTGTATTTTTTTGATAAAATAATATCTGCGATCTTTTCTCCAATTCTATCATTACTCATTAATTCTTTTTTGCTTAAGTTGTAGATTGCATCAAGGAAATGATACTTCTCAATTAATTTTTCTATTGTTTTATTTCCAACTTTTGGAAGTCTAGATAGCCATATCCAATACTTTTTTTCTTCACTAGATAACATAAAATCCTCCTTTATGCTCTCTATTTATTTTCAAGCAAAAAGAGAGCGCTTATTTTTTTACGCCCCCTATATTAAACTTATTTATTCTCTGCATTTTTAGTTGCCTTTATTACGTTATTCATAAGCATTGCAATTGTCATTGGTCCCACTCCTCCTGGTACAGGTGTAATATATGATGCTTTTTTTTCTACTTCTTCAAAATCCACATCTCCCTCTAGCTTTCCATCCTCATTTCTATTAATTCCAACATCAATAACAACAGCATTTTCTTTTATCATATTAGCTTTTACAAACTTTGCTTTTCCAAGTGCTGCAATTAATATATCGGCTTTTTTTGTTATTTCACTTATATTTTTTGTTTTTGAGTGACAAACTGTAACAGTAGCATTTTTATTTAATAGACATTGAATTAATGGTTTACCCACAATATTGCTTCTACCAATAATTACTGCATTTTTACCTTCTATTTCAATATTATATTCTTCAAGCATTCTTATTACCCCGATATGGAGTACATGATATAAAGCAATCTTCACCCATTGAAAGCTTTCCAATGTTAATTGGATGAAATCCATCAACATCTTTTTTAGGATCTATAGCACAAAATGCCATTTTTATATTTAGGTTACTTGGAATTGGGCTTTGAAGTAGTATTGCATGGACATCTTTTCTTTCATTTAATACTCTAATTACATCTAGTAGTTCTTCCATCTTTGTATCTTCAGGTAACAAAAATTCCTCATATTTAATTCCAATTTCATCACAAGCTTTACTTTTATTCTTTACATATACTTTAGATGCCTTGTTTTCTCCAATCATAATAACAGCAAGTTTTGGTTCTATTCCTTTTTCTTTTAATTCTTCTACTTCTTGTCTTAATTTTTTTCTTATTTTTTGTGCAAGTTCTTTACCATTTATTAACTTTGCCATTTTATCCTCCATATTTATTTTTTATTCTGCTTAAAATTATAGAACAATTGTTTATTGTTGTCAATAGTTTTTAATTATAATATTGAACCATAATATTCATTTTTCCTTTTTTTGTGTTTCCAATGATCTTCGTAATTTTAAATTTACCTTTTCCTCTAATTGTTATTAAATCATCTACTTTTACTATTTTAGTATTTTTAGTTTCACATTCATAATTTACAAACACTTTTTGATTAGTCAAAATTTCACTTGCTTTGCTCCTAGAAGTTTGTGCAAGTTCAGAAACAATATTATCTAATCGCATTGACGAAACATGTATAGTTTTACTAATAAAATTTATTTTTACTTCTTTTAATTCATTTAATTTTATCTCTGTTACAGTAGCACCTTTAAATCTTGTTAAATTACTTAAATTAGTTAATAGGAAACTAACTATATCATTATAAACTATAATATCTGCTCCATTTTCGTCTACTAATATATCTCCTGTTTTTTCTCTTTTTATGCCTAATTTCATTAGAGCCCCTAGGTAATCTCTGTGTGAATATCTTCCTTTTAAACTTTTGGGCAACTCAACTCTAATACTATGTATTATCTCTTGATTCTTTAATAAAATCTCCTTATTCTCTTTATATTTTTCTGGAATAATAAATAAAGCTTTTCTTTCTGCCTCATCAAATCCCCCAAAAAATAAGCCATCCTTTTTTATTTTGGTTAAAAATTTCTGTATAACCTTTTGTTCTAATGGATCTAAGAAATTTGTATTTTCTATTTTATCGCTTTTCTCAGATAATTTTAACTTATCAAGCACTTTTGAAAGTAATAATCGTTCTTCCTCTTTTTTATATTTTTCTAAAATTTCTTGCTTTTGCATATTATACAACTACCTTTATTTTTTCTCGTTTTGCTATTTTTTTTACAATACTATTAACATCAATTCCATTTAATTTTTCTAATTCTGTCACACTTCCGTGTTTAACAAACTTATCATCATATCCAAAACTTTCAAAATCTACATTTTCTAATTTATTTTTAACAATCAATTCACATACACTGCATCCAAGGCCTGCTCTTAGAATTCCGTCTTCAATTGTAATTACATTCTTAGTCTTCTTTATAGACGAAATAATTGTCTTTTCATCTAGCGGTTTCAAGAATCTAGCATTAATTACCTCTGCATAAATACCATCTTTTTCAAGTTTTTGGCTTACTTCCATTGCTCTTTCTACCATTTTTCCAATAGCAACTATTGTAATATCCGTTCCTTCTTTAATAATCTCAGCTTTTCCATATTTTATTTTTTCATGATTTTCAAACTTTCTCTTTCCTTCTCCACCCCTTGGATAACGTATAACTACTGGTGCATTTAAAGAAACGGCAAATTCTAACATTTGCTCTAATTCTTCAAAATCTTTTGGGGCTAAAATTGTAAGATTAGGAATAATTGAAAAAAAGGCCATATCAAATATTCCCTGATGAGTCTCTCCATCATTTCCAACAATTCCTGCTCTATCTGCACACATAATTACTGGTAATTTTTGAATACATATATCATGAATAACTTGATCATATCCTCTTTGATAAAACGATGAATAAATTGGAATTACTGGAATTAATCCTTGTTTTGCCATTCCTGCTGCACATCCTAAAGCATGTTGTTCTGCAATTCCAACGTCAAAAAATCTATCTGGAAATTCCTCCTTAAATTTTTTCAGTCCAGTTCCATCACACATTGCAGCTGTAATTGCTACAATCTTTTCATTATTTTTGGCTATGTTCACTAATTTTTCTCCAAATATCTTAGAATAATCATCTTGTTTTGGTTTTTTTGCTTTTCCCGTTTCTATATCAAAACTTGATATTCCATGATACTTATCTGGATTTTGTTCTGCATATTTATATCCCTTGCCCTTTTTTGTTACAATATGTACTAATACTGGACCTTGTAATTTTTTTGACATCTTTAGTATTTCTTCTATCTTTTCTATATCGTTTCCATCAATTGGTCCTAAATATCTAAAACCTAAATCTTCAAAAAACATATTTGGAATAAGTATTTGCTTTATTCCATTTTTTATTTTTCTTGAGATCTCTATTACAAAGTCTCCTATTAATGGTATCTTATGTAAAACTTTTTTTACATAATTGTTAGATTTTGTGTATAATTTTTTTGTTCTAATTTTACTTAAAATCATAGAAATACTACCAACATTTCTTGAAATGCTCATCTCGTTATCGTTTAAAACAACTATTAAATTTGTATTACTACACCCTGCGTCATTTAGAGCTTCTAATGCCATTCCTCCTGTTAATGCCCCATCTCCAATTACTGCAACTACACTATTATTTTCCTTTTTTATATCCCTTGCTCTTGCCATTCCAAGTGCAACTGAAATTGAGGTACTACTATGTCCTGTATTAAAAGCATCATATTCCGATTCTGATGTTTTTGGAAAACCTGCTATACCATTTAATTGTCTTAATGTATCCATTTTATCTTTTCTACCTGTTAATATTTTATGGATGTAGGTTTGATGTCCTACATCCCATATTATTTTATCTTTTGGAGTATTAAACACACTGTGCAATCCAATAGTTAATTCTACAACACCTAAATTTGAAGCTAAATGCCCTCCTGTTTTTGAGACATTATTAATAAGTTCTTCTCTTAATTCTATAGCAAGTTTTTCTTTTTCTTTTAAACTTAATTTTTTCAAATCTTTTGGTAAATTCACACTATCTAATATTTTGTCCATAATATTTTAGTCCTTTTCTCTCTATATTTAGTTTATCATAGCACAATATTATATACTTGTCTAGGAAATTTCCCTTTCTATATTCAATAATCTGTTATATTTTGCTACTCTATCTGTTCTACATGGCGCACCTGTTTTTATTTGTCCGCAATTTGTTGCAACTGCAATATCTGCTATAGTTGTATCCTCCGTTTCTCCAGAACGATGTGAAACAACTGCAGTATATCCTCTTGATTTGGCAAGTTCAATAGCATCCAAGGTTTCTGTTAATGTTCCAATTTGATTTGGTTTAATTAAAATACTATTTGCAACTTGTTTATTTATTCCCTTTTGCAACCTCTTTATATTTGTTACAAATAAATCATCTCCTACTAATTGAACTTTACTTCCTAGCTCTCCGAGTTAACATTTTCCATGTATCCCAATCTTCTTCTGCTAAACCATCTTCTATAGATATTATCGGATATTTATTGGCTAAATCTATAAGGTATTGAACCATCTCTTCTTTTGTTTTAAATTCATCTTTTTTCCAAAAGTAATATCCTTCTTTTCCTATTTTCTTTGCTTCATTATACATTTCCGTACTTGCTATATCTAAAGCTATTGCTACATCTTTTTTGGGTTCATATCCTGCATTTTTTATTGCTTCAATTATTAATTCTATCCCCTCTTCTTCTCCTGATAAGTTTGGTGCAAACCCACCTTCATCACCTACAGCAGTAGAGTAATTTTTAGATTTTAACACTTTTTTTAGTTCATGATAAACTTCTACTCCCATCTCCATACATCTTCTAAACGAATTTGCTCCTACTGGCATAATCATGAATTCTTGCACACTAATATTATTACTTGAATGTTTTCCCCCATTTAAAATATTCATCATTGGCATTGGAAGTCTTTTACTGTTTACTCCACCCAAATATCTATACAATGGTAATTGTATAGAATTTGACGCAGCTTTTGCAACAGCTAGAGAAACACCAAGTGTTGCATTTGCACCTAAAATAGATTTATTTTCCGTAGTATCTAGTTTTACTAATAATTCATCTATTTTATTTTGTTCATAAACATTCTTGCCCTCTAATTCTTTTGCAATAATTTTCTCTACATTTTCAACTGCTTTTTTTACACCTTTTCCCATCAATCTTGTTTGATCATTATCTCTTAACTCAACTGCCTCAAAGCTTCCAGTAGATGCTCCAGATGGAACCATTGCAACTCCATTTATTCCATTTTCTAAAATCACTTCTGCTTGTACTGTTGGATTTCCTCTTGAGTCAAAGACTTCTAGAGCTTGAATTTTTTCTATTTTTAATATTTTTTTCATAAAAAATACCTCCTTTAACAATTTTTACATATATTATGTACTAATGTTTAAGAAAGTATTCTATTGCAAATATTAAAACTTTAACTTGTAATAAATTGCATCATTAAATCTTGAATTATATTCGTAAATACTATATAATATTTATTATATGGAGTGGTATCGAAGTGGTCATAACGAGGCTGACTCGAAATCAGTTATACCCTTAACCGGGTACCGTGGGTTCGAATCCCACTCACTCCGCCAAAAAACAAAAGACTTAAAAAAAGTCTTTTTATTTATTTTTTAATTTACCTCGTTTTTCTATAATTAATTTTAATATATTTAACCCAATTATTGTAGTTGAACCTATAAATAAGAATACCCATAATTTTAAATTACTATCATCACTTGTCTGTACAACTGGCAAAATGGAATTATAATATTTAAAACTATACACTCCACCTTCTTCATTTAATTGCTTTTCATTAGCATAAACACCTTTATCATTTATTTCAACTTTCACTATTTCTCTTGATAGTCCATATCCTGTTGGTGCTTCTAATTCTTTTATGTAATATGTACCATATTTTAAATTTTCAAATAAAACTGTTCCGTCAATCTCATTTGCCATCACTTTATTAATTATTTTTTTACATTCTTTGTCTTCATATATTCCAAAACAAAATTTTTTTGATTTTATGGAAAGTTGTGTCTCCTTGTCTATTTTTTCAACTTGAATTTTATATAAAATTGGTTCATCTCTCATTTCTACTATTTGAACCTCACTAGTGTTATTTACAACAAATTTAATGTCATTACTAATTTTATATCCATATGGTGCTGCTTCTTCTTTTAGAACATAAGTCCTTTCCGCTACTAACCCCTCTATTTTATGAGTTTTTTGGCCTGAAATCCAACTGTCTATAATATTATTATATTCATCTGTAATTGTAAGTTTAGCACCTTCTAATTCTTCTTGCCCTGTTATATCTTTTTTTGAAAACTCTACAATAGTAGTTTCGTTTTTTATATGTCTCACTTCTTCGTATATTTGAGTTGTAAAGTCTTTTTGTTTAAAATTAACTTCATATTTTAAATTACTTAATACAAGTCCATCTATTGTTGTAACTTCTTTAATCTCATAAATTCCCATTGGAAGATTAGAGATTTTTAAATTTCCACTTTTATCTAAATTGCATCTTATAACTTCTTTTCCTTTTTTATACAGAATACTTCCATCTGACATATCTATAATATTTTCTTTTGCTATTAAACTAAAACAAATTTTACTAAAATCATAAATATTTAAAATTGATTTATCAACATTTTCCCTTAATACTATATATTTATTTAGAATTAATGTTCCTGTTGGCTTTTCATTTTTAATTTCAATAATTTTTACATAATCTCCTTCATTATCTTTATCATAATCTTTTATGCCATCAATTTTAAACGAAATCGATTTTTGTGAATTTATAAAACCATCTGGTGCTTTTATTTCAGTTATTTCATAATTTCCAACTGGTAACATTAATGGAGTTACAACTGTTCCTTTTTCGTCATTTGCATTATGATAACTTTTATCTGGAATAACAATATTATCAGCATTTGTAGTAAATGAAGTAAATTCAGTTGCACCTATTTTTTGTTTTATTTTTTCCCCTTTTTTATAAATTACCTTTTTATTTTCTCTATCATAAATATCTTCACATGCTTTTATTTCAAAAGTACTACTTGATAAAGTAACTGTTTTACCTGTTTGGGCATCTTTCTTTATTAATTTTATATAAGTTTTTAAAGGTTTGTTATTTACTACTAATCTTTTTACTTTCTTACCAATTTCTTCTACTTCGCTTTCATCTTGTGTGATAGAAAAGCAAAAATCACTTGATATTTCATAATCTTTTGGCACTTTTGTTTCTTTTACAATATATTTTCCATATGGCAATTTTTTTTCTGTATACGCATTTCCTTCGCTATCTGTCTTTATTATTTCATACGTTTTGGCTATTTCTTGTGCTTTTAAAGCTCTTTTTTTATCTATTTTAACATATTTTCCATCTTCATTAATTCCATTCCATATTTCAGCATAAGAATATCCTGCATTTAATGCTTTTTCAACATCCGATTTTAGTTTTATTGTAAACTCTACTCCTTCTAGTCCTGGTATTACTCCAGAAACATCATTCACACTTTCTTTATATATATGGAGTTTCATTTGTTTTACTTCTTCTTTACTAGTAACAACTTCTGTAACAATCTGCTCTTTTTGATTTTTATATTTCAAATTTACTTCATATTCTTTTGTATCTAATAAATATCCAATTGGTTGTTTTTCTTCTTTTACAATATATTTTCCGAGTGGCAAATTAGTAATATCTTCTGTTTTACCATTTTTATCGGTAACAGAAGTTCCGAACTATTTCACCTTTATAATAATATCTCTTGGTTTTAGCCACATTATAAATATCTTCATTTGCATAAATTTTATAAACTGCATTTTCTAAGCTTGCATCACCTTGAGCTTTAGAACCTGTTTTAGAGTCTTCTTTTATAATGCTAATGCTTCCTTTAGGTTCTTGGTTTGTAATTGTTTGCTTTGTTATTTCATTTTGTTCTACTATAACCTTATATAAATTTGTATTTATTAAATAACCCTCTGGAGCATGTATCTCTTTTATTGTATATATACCTCTTTTTAGTCCTTCAAGATATATTTTTCCATTCGTTACAGTTACTTCCTTACTAAAATTATTTGGTCCTGTTATTCTAAATATAGAACCATCTATTAAATCTCCATTTGAATTTAGTTTTGTTAATTCTAACTTACCAACTAGATTCACTTTAACATTTATACTTAGTCCTATGGGATTATTGTAGTGCATAGAATATAATTGATTTTGCACTCCTTTACTGAAAGAAAAATAAATAGTTGTATCATAATTTTTTGATTCTTCTTTAATCATACCCCAAGATTTCATTGTTTCTTCTGATATTTTTAAAGATTCTATTTTGCAATCATCCGATACTGTTATACTTAATGTATTTTCACCCTTAATATGTGTAAATTTGATGTTATTAATTACTTTCTCAATACTAGAGTAATCTTTTAAAACTCCATTTGTATCTGTTATTACTTTTGAGTTTCCGGCCTCTAATTCGACTGTTGTATTACTAAAACTTGGTCTTTTCTCCATATTAGCTATTTTTTCATTTATCTTAACTTTAAATAAATTATATTGCCTTTGTATATTTTCATCTAAAAAACTAGCGCTACTTTGCCCTAAAGCCTCCCAGATATATTGTTGTGTAAATACATAATCTAATCTTATATAATATTTATCTTGTGCCTGTATGCCTATGTCTACTACTAAATCTCCATATTTATTATACCATCCGAAATATGCTATTTTACAAGCTTTTTTCATTTTTTCGTCTGTCGGCTTATAATAATCTCCATTATATACTGTTCCAACAGCAAAATCCTCTTTGTGTTCTGCACAAAATACTGTTATTTTTTCTCCTGTATCTTTATTTGTTAACTTTCTTATCAATATTCCTCTGTTGTATAATATACTTTCAGTAGTTTTTATAAATGAATCATATTGCCCCCCTGTCCAATTGGCATTTCCTTCTCCTGAAAAAGAAAATACTGGTTTAATAATTCCACATGTTATACTAAATAAAAGTAATATTACAAATATATTTTTGATTTTTATTTTGTCTGTTTTTATCACTTAATAATTCCTCCTTGTTTAATTTTATTATTTTCTTGATAATATCTAAATAAAATTTATTTTATATTTCTGAATTAAATAACAATCTATATTTTCTAATATTTTTTAATTAAAATTTACTTATAATTTTCTCTAATATCAATTTAACTATTTTCCATAATTTGTGCTATAACATAGTACCTTTGATTTGTGGGAATGGTAGTTGCATTTATATATGAACATGTTGTTAATTTAACTATTTTACTTACATCACCTTCCATGTTTTCTATATGTATACCTTGATTTTTATAATACCTAACTTTTTCATAGAAATTCAAATTTTTAATTGAATCTATTTCTTCGTTTACCCCTTTGGAATAAGCTACAAATATATTACCTTCATAAGTACATTCTTTTGTATATATAAATATTTTAGAGTTTTTATTTAAAAAGTCTTTATTCATATAATTACTAAGTTGAGAAAACATTGTTCCATTTTTCATATTATGACCATACAAAGTAATTTCTTGATCATGAGCAATATTATCATTTCTAATAAAAATTGAACCATTTTTATTAGATTTACCTTCAAAGTTATGTGTTAAATAATACAAATTTTCATCTTTTAAAATAGGATAGTTTATGTTTGTATTTGGAATTTCAATCCATCCTATTATATCTTTATTAACTTGAGTTAATTTACTCCAATTAATCTTCTCATCATATTTTGTTTCCATATTTATCACTTCTTTAATTAATTTATTATTTGCTTTTTCATTTCTGCTATTTTGCAAATAATTAAATACAATAAAATAAATTGAGACTAAAAATGTTAAGAAAGCAATGATAAATACTACTATTTTAAATAATTTTTTTATTAAAAATCTCCTCCTTTATTTTTCTTTTTTATGTTTTGGATATAATTTTGATATTAAAATTAACAGAATTTTTTGAATTAAATATATAGAAGACAAAAAGTTTTTAAATAAAATTATTAATTTTTCATGAAATATCTATTTTCTTTAGTATTATATGATTTGCACTTTGTATACCACCTCCAGTTTTATTTTTTATATAATCTTACTTTTCATAGATTATATGAAAGTATATCACATCTTTTCTTATTTTTTTGTCATTTCTTGTCGATAGAAAAACTTTTTTTTTAATAAATTTCTATTTTTCTTGCGTTATTATGTCAAGTATGATATAATTATGCTATTCTAAATTTAGGAGGTATCCATATGAAAAATTTTTTTGGTGTCAAAGTTGACACTTCAAAAATGACATTGGAAGAATTGGAGAGTACTTATAAGGTTATTTGTAATATGCAAGATGACATTCGTCATCAAATTCAATTACGGAAAATGGCAAATATCAAGCTGCACAAACCTCCCTAGTTAGCAAAAAGCCCCGCTTCATTTGGCGGGGTTTTTTCATTTTTTTACCAATATATGATAAAAAATTATATTATTATTTGTACATGCAAATTATCTTATTCAATTTTATATATACATTTTTATTCTTCACTTTTTAAATAATAGTGTTTTATTGGTTTTAAGTTATCATCTAATTCATAACAGATTGGATTACCTGTTTGTAATTCAAGTTTTATAATATCTTCATCGCTTATATTATCTAAATATTTAATTAACGCTCTTAAACTATTGCCATGTGCTGCTATTATAACTCTTTTGCCTTTTTTTATTTCTTGTTTAATATCAGAATTCCAATATTCTACTACTCTTTTTATTGTATCCACTAAATTTTCTGTTTTAGGTAGTTCATCTTTACTCAATTCTTTATATTTGGGATCATTTCCCGGATATCTTGCATCTGTTTCTTCTAGTTCTGGTGGTCTTGTATCTGTACTTCTTCTCCATAATAAAACTTGTTCTTCACCATATTTTTTCTTTGTTTCCTCTTTATTTAGCCCCTGTAATGCACCATAATGTCTTTCGTTCAACTTCCAACTTCTTTTTATTTCAATATCCTCTTGTTCCATCTCTTTTAGTATATAATCTAAAGTATCTTCTGCTCTTTTTAATACTGATGTATATGCTAAATCAAATCGAAATCCTAATCTTTTTAAAACCCTTCCCGCTTCTTTTGCTTCTGCTATCCCTTGTTTTGATAACTCTACATCTGTCCATCCTGTAAATTTGTTTTCCAAATTCCACATGCTTTGTCCATGTCTAACTAATACTAATTTAATCATCTTTATCCCTCCATTTTTTATCCTAATGCAACATCTAGAATCATCATGATTATGAATCCTATGGCCACACCTATTGTCCCTATGTTAGAATGCTCACCAGTTTGCGATTCTGGAATCAATTCTTCTACTACCACATATATCATTGCTCCTGCTGCAAATGATAATAAATATGGGAGAATTGGAATAACCGCATTAGTAAGTAATATTGTTATAATTGCACCTATTGGTTCCACAATACCTGATAAAGTCCCATATAAAAATGCTTTTGACTTTGACATTCCTTCACTTTTAAGTGGCATTGATATGATTGCTCCTTCTGGGAAATTTTGAATTGCAATACCTAATGCTAGTGCAAAGGCTCCTGCCATTGTAATTCCTGCATTTTCTATAATTGCTCCTGCAAATGTAACTCCAACTGCCATTCCCTCTGGTATATTATGAAGTGTAACTGCAAACACCATCATTGTAGTCTTTTTTAACTTTGCCTTTATTCCTTCCGGCTTTTCATTATTTAGATGTAAGTGTGGTATTACACTATCTAGTACAAGTAAAAATACAATTCCAAATAAAAAGCCTATTGTAGCAGGCATCCAAGCTATTTTTCCTTGTTTTGTTGCCATATCTATTGATGGTATAAGTAAAGACCATACAGAAGCTGCTATCATTACTCCAGATGCAAAACCTAATAATAGTTTTTCTACCTTCAGACTCATTTTATTTTTCATTAAAAATACTGTTGCAGCCCCAAATGTTGTACCCAGAAATGGTATTGCTAATCCTACCATTAAATCCATATAATCATCTCTTTCTATTTTGTATAATTTGAGCACTATAGATTTTATATTTGTATCATTTACATATTGTATATAATACAATATCGCTCTTTGATATTATACTCAAGTACTTTTAATTAGTCAATAGAATATGAAATATTTGTCATGTTTTATGTTTGTTTTTTATTAGATTAATCCGATATTACTATTTATAATATCAACTTTAACTACAGCTAGTATTTACTTTCATTAAGAAAAGAATACAAAAAATCTGTAAATGTATTATCTAATGTTTTTACATTTACAGAAAAATAAATTGGCTGGGGTGGTAGGATTCGAACCTACGCATCGATGGGTCAGAGCCATCTGCCTTACCGCTTGGCTACACCCCAATATAATTAATAAATTTTTACAATTTATTATAAAATCCTAATAATTAAAAATCTTCAATTATCATAACATAATATAATAAAAATTTCTACATAAAAATAAAAAAATATTAATTATTTTATTACTTTATATCAATATTTTCTTTTATATATTAAAACATTAATTCAAATAAAAAATCAAAAGAACAAATTTTATTATTTATCTGCTCTTCTGATTTTATTTTATCCAATCCTTTTGCCCTGTAATTTAAAACTTCCCATATTGGTACTGGCATTTATTTCTAATACATCACCTCTAACTGCTCCTTGTATATCATATTTTATGGTTGCAATTGATGCATTTAGTTTACCAGACATCGAAAAATCATTTCCATTCACTTTTCCTCCGGAAAATTCATTTCTTTTTCCCATTGCTTCTATGTAACCATTCAAATTATTTCCATTTGTAATTAACTTAACTTTTGCTTGTATATTTCCCATTGGAGTTTTAATATTCATTTCATATAAACCATCCATAACAGTACCTCCTCATTTATTATATTCCTACTTTTCTATTTTGTTACAAAAAAGAATAATTATATTTTAAAATTATAATAATTATTCCTCATTTAATAGTTATTAATTCTTTACTTTTATATTTTTAAAATTTAATATTAGAATTTGTACACCATCGTTTATAAGCTATAATATTTTCATTAATTCCGAAATATTTGTAATTACTGTATACTTTTTATCTACTAAAACGTTCTTATTGTTTAAAAATATAGCATTCATTCCAACATTAATTGCTCCGTCTATATCAGTTTTTAGATTGTCACCAATCATTACGCATTCAGCTGGTTTTAATTTACCAATTGCCTTTAAAAATGCTTCTTTATTTGGCTTCATCTTTATATTTTCCGTTCCATATACATGTTTAAAAAATTTAATAATTTTTGCATTCTTTAATCTTTCAATTTGCTGATTTTCGAACCAATTAGTTAAAACTACTAATTCATATTTCTTATATAGATACTCTAATGTATCAATAAGGTTAATGTCCATTTCCTTTGGAACGCAAATTTCAAAAAATTTGAGTATTGTTTTTATAAAGTCAGTACTATAACTTACACATAATTTTTTATTTATTAGATTTTGCATAATTTCAACATTAAAATACTGTTCATTTTTTTCGTATGAATCTATTACATCTTTTATTTTTTCTTCCATTTCCACGCTATACTCTATTTGAAGTTGAAAACAAGTTTTAATAATTGCATCATGCCAGTAATTTTCTTCCCAGTTTATTAATGTATTGTCTAAATCAAATACAATTCTTTTTATCATTTTTATATCAACTCTTTTCTCAATATCTTTTATTTTTACATTAATTTGTTTATCTTCTGTTAATTATTTTCTCGATATTCTTCAGGTATATATTTCTCATATTTTTCTTGATTATATGTTAGTCGAAGCCTATCTAATAAAACTTTATTATATTTTTTCGTTTTCAAATTGTACTCTAAACTCCATAACAACCATGAATAATCATACCATTTATCTCCCACTCCAGAATTATCTAAATCAACAAATCCTGCGAAATTGTTATTATCATCGACATAAATATTAGGTAAGCACAAATCTCCATGCACAAAATCATTTCCTATATTATCTTTTGATTTAAAAGGACAATTATACTTATCTAAGCTTCTTAATATTTTAATTATATTTACTAAAACATCAACTAATAATTCTGGATTATCTATAAATTTGTTATGAATCAAACTATAACCTTTTATGTAAGTTCTTAGATAATAACATTTGTTATTATCTTCTAAATAACAAATACTTTTGCTACATGGAATATTACATTTATACAAAAAATCTATTCGGTCTTTTTCATCAATTAATCTATTTTTATCTTTAGAGATTTTTAATATATATTTATCTTCAAAAATATATACTTCATCTTCACTACGCCCAACATTATCAACAGTATATTTTATATCTTTTACTATTTTCTCTATTTTTTTAGGAAACATTTCGTCACCTCTATAACTTACCATTTTTTATAATTCCATCCTTCTGCATTTTATCTATTATTTTAGCATAAACTCTATCTCTAACCCAAACCTCTGATGTTGTATTTAAAATTTCATCAATAGGAACCCACTTTACGCCACTATTCTCATCTTCTTTTATATGTATTTTTTCACTTTCATCAGCTTCTAATAAATATGTAACATTAAGATGAACATGTGAACCAACATATTTTCCTCTCTTTTCATGGCCATTTACATTGATTATTTCTAGTGAATAAATATCTTTAGAAATTGGTTCAACATTTTTTATTCCAGTTTCCTCTTTTGACTCTTTCATAGCAACATATAAAAGATCACTATCTCCATCACTATGTCCTCCTACCCATGCCCATGAATTATAGATCTTATGGTATATCATTAAAACTTTGGTTCTTTCTTTGTTAAGCACAAATGCTGAGCTTGTAAAATGTCCATATTCATTTTGTCTAGTTAATACATCATCAAAGTCATTAATGTAATTTAACATTATCCTTCTTTCGACTTCTTCTTGTTCATTATATGGAGTAAATTTCTCAATGCTTGCTTTTAAATCATCTACATTGATTTTTATTTTAATTCCTAAGATACCGTATTGCTGCTCTTTTTCTGGTGAATAAATTTCATACATAGCTTTAGTCTTTCTTGTTATTTCTTCTTCGTCATTGTATAGTTTTCTGAATAAATTTTCAAAACTATCTTCTCTATATAATTCCATAACATCAACTAACAGTTTTTCTTGTAAATTTGGTAATTTTGAAAATTCTATTTGATCTCCAATTTTTATTTGTTGTCTTTTTTCATCATATAATCTAAATTCTATTGTTTTTGTTCCATTTTTTATTCTTTCAAATGGGCTTTCATTTAATTTCATTTTATGTAACATGTTTATCTCTCCTTTACTTTTTTATCCACAAATACATTCCAGTTATAACATCAGGCTTATATTTAAATCCTGCTCTTTTATAAAATACTTTTATCAGCTAAACTTTTTTCCATTGACATTAGTGTCGATTTATAATCTTCAAATATTTTTCTTTTTAGTGGTTCCAAATTATTATTATCTAAATCTTCAAAATCATATTTTAATCCCTTAAGTTGTTTACAATTAGAAATAAATTTACGCAAATCTTATATATTTTCACATTGCATAATATTTATTAATTCAATTGTTTCGATACTTAAATATAAACCTTATATTTTTGTATTTAGATTTAGTTTATATTTTTTTTCTTTTTTTGTAAATATTTTATAATAAAAAAATCCTAAACCTGTACCTACATTTATTTTACATTTTATAGGTTTACAATAGATATGTCACAGTAAGTGAAAAAATAAAAAATGAGAAATA
>ENA-OOYV01000233-OOYV01000233.1-human-gut-metagenome-genome-assembly--contig:-NODE-233-length-43316-cov-4.478260_pt1 | contig 43316 bp, 33 predicted proteins | sample MGYA00241704_ERZ501380 | MGnify/ENA primary metagenome ERZ501380 (study PRJEB25962, sample SAMEA2042984) | human gut metagenome | biome: human gut; feature: human-associated habitat; material: faeces...
ATCCGTCATAACCGTACCTGTATGTGCTTGCAGCGTTTGTTCCCTGCTGTATTCTCCACTCGGAGATGTTACCGTTATACAGTCCGCTCCCTTTCTCCGCATCATAGTAGCTCAGCCTCTGGCTGTACAGCGTCTCACTTCCCTTCACTGTCTGCGACACCGTTCCCCATCCCTGAATGTTGTACTGCAGGTTGTCCGTCACCCCATTGCCGTAACTCTTTCCCGTAAGATTGCCAAGAGCATTGGAACAAAGGTCTATTTTGCCGATCCGTACTCATCATGGCAGAAAGGGGCCATTGAGAATGTAAATGGACTCATTAGGCAATACATTCCAAAGAATACTTGCTTTTCGAACATCAGTCAGCAACAAATAACTAAGATTATGCAGAAAATTAACACAAGACCAAGGGAAAAACTCAATTTCTCAACTCCTAATGAGTGCTTTTACAAAAACATGTTGTAAATTTGCACTTGCTAGTTGAATCCGCGCGGTCACTGTGAGGTACATAGGGAATGAATAACAGCAATTTATAGAACCAACAAGAATTTTTCATACAAAATTTACCGAATACTGATTAATGATACCGGTGAAAGAATGAGACAGTTTATATATATTATGATGGCTATGGCACTACTGTCGTCATGCCAACAGAAAGGAGACAAGAATATGACAAGTGAAGAACTTATGCGGAAAGCCATCGTGCTTGCCGAAGAAAATGTGGCCAATGGCGGCGGTCCTTTCGGTGCTGTCATTGCACGCAACGGAGAGATCATAGCAACCGGAGTGAACCGGGTTACTGCCGAGCACGACCCCACCGCCCATGCCGAGGTTAGCGCTATCCGTGCAGCCTGCAAAAAACTGGGCACATTCGATTTGTCCGGTTGCGAGATATATACTTCGTGTGAGCCTTGTCCTATGTGCCTGGGCGCAATCTATTGGGCGCATATCGACAAGATGTTCTATGGCAACGACAAAGCCGATGCCAAGCGTATCGGTTTTGACGATTCATTCATTTATGAAGAAATCGCTCTTTCGCCAGAAAGTAGAAGACTGTCTTCAGAAAGGATGTTGAAGGACGAAGCAGCCAAGGCTTTTGATATGTGGATGAAGAAAGACGATAAAATAGAATATTAAACAATACATTGGTTAAATAAAGAATAGACAGCATTAACAAATACCGGAATTATCTCATTGCCTGCCTCCTTTCATTGGCAGCCCTGTCATCCTGCAGCGATGACAACGAACTGGCATCCGCCCCTGTACTGACCCCTTTCGCCGAGCATATCATCGGCAGGTGGGAATTGATGGAACGCTTCAAAAAGAAGAATGGTGAGTGGGTAGGAACTTCTTTGCAAGGTGATAAGGAAATCGTTACGTTCCGCCCGGACGGCACGAAAAGGTTCTACAGGGTTTAGTGTGAATTAACATAAAGTGCTTTAACATTCCTCCCCATAAGAGATATCAATATAGAGCCGTGTACGGCTTTTTGAGGTGTTTCTCTTTTAGGGAAGCTTGCAAATGTTAACGTTTTAACTTTTTGAGATTGTTAACTCACACTAATTACGGTAGAACCCACGAAAAAATGCCACCTTTGCATCAAGAAAAAGAGTTATTTGTTCATTGACACCTTTTATGCTTCTCACACCAATTTACTTCATCCACTCTCTAAGCAGCGTTATTGCTCTCTCCTTGTCCTCTGCAGGCAGCGTACCAATCCTTGTCCTGTGGCTTCCGGCCGGCTCTACAAAAAGAACCATATTCTCCCTTCCTTTACCTTCCTTTTTAAGTTGCTCGTTCTTAACGGCAGTAACCGGCATAACAGCACTCCATGGGTCAAACTCCCCATAAACAAAGATCATCTTGTTTGATGTTGTATCCAAAAAGCCGGTAAGTTTCTTGTACAGATAGCTGTCAAATTCAAATTTTTGACTCTGAGGGACAAACAGCTTGTTGAGATACCCCTTTGCACTCTTTATAGTAAGCAATTTCTTAAAAGGTTTTGTGTCATATCCGTAATAGCCAAGCTCCTTTGCCGCCTGCACAAAGAACGGAGCTGAATCGCCACCCTCAGCAAAATAATCCGGGCCGCTTACCATACAAAGGTAGTTGAACATCTCTGCGTCTGTAGCCGTTTTAATATTAGGAATAGATGAGGTCTTTCTTCCCCACTGCCAGAATGCAAACGGAAACTCCAAGACACAATAATCGTAAACCGCATCCAACGGCATTTTATATGTGTACCCCTTCTCTTTGCTCAGTTTCTCAAACAGAGGAGTGATAGTTGCCCTCCTCTTTAAGAACTCGGTCTGAAAATCCTTTATTATCTGTCTATCATGGGCGGTTCCCGCAAAATCTCTCAAAAACGGCTCATGTCTTCCATCCTCCGCGCCCTTGCAGATAGGCCCAACATACGGCACGCTTACAGTCATATCGTTAGGATAATAAGCTGTATAGAACATAGCAGTCTGCCCCCCTTTGCTTATCCCTGTTGCTGCCCACTTGCCCGGTAAAATCTTACGCATCAATCGGTTTATATTATGCAGGTCCGCAGCCTCGTTAACAGCTGTCATATAATCCCAATTAAGAGTTTCCGGAGTAATGGTACTATCTTCCTGTACAAAAGGTGTAGACTCAAGAAAATATCTGTGCTCTACAAATATCTCATTGGCATCCAAAAGTCTGGAAACCTCCTCCCTATATTTTGGATTAAGGGCGTATGCAGCGCCATAGCCCTCAGTTACAATAACATTAGGGGCGTTAATATCTCTTATGCCAACTATTACCCTCTGTTTATAGGTCCCGACAGATGGGTCTGAGTGATCTATAAGTTGCTCCACAAAAAACAGATACTTCTCCTTAAAACCGGCAGACGGATCTACCGGCAACTCTTTAATTCCATAAAGTTTTTCTCCGCTGTTTTGAAGATCTTTAAGTTTTGCAAGGAACTGTGACTCCTGTGCACCAAGTGAATTTGCCCATGCTACAATTGAAATTACAAGGACAGAAAATATAATTTTAAAACGTCTCATGATACATTATAGTTTTTTTGTAAGGGTACAAAAATAATAAAAACAGACAATAACACAGATGCTATTTGATTTTTTATGGATTTGCTCTAAGCCGCTTAGTTAAATAATAGCTAAAAATTAAAACAAGATTCTAAGAATAAATGCCTACATTTGCAGTTAAGTAAGCGTTAAAAAATAAGTTGCCTCAGATTAAGAGAGTATTTTCAAGGATAGATCTATTTTCGAAGAAGGAGTGTGCCGGTGGCACATGACTGATGAAAAAAATATAGACCTAAAAGATTCCTTAAGATGGTGCATGTTATTTTTTGAAGATTACTAAACAGTTAATGAATTTTATAGATAAGACGATGAAGAATTTTGTAGAGGAACTTACCTGGAGAGGCATGATTCACACTATGATGCCCGGCACAGAGGAGCAACTTATGAAAGAGCCTACTGCAGCATACGTTGGTATAGATCCAACAGCAGACTCACTGCATATAGGACATCTTGTAAGTATTATGATGCTAAAGCATTTTCAGAACTGCGGGCATAAACCGTATGCTTTAGTTGGCGGTGCTACCGGTATGATAGGCGATCCTTCTATGAAAAGTGCAGAGAGGAATCTGTTGGACGAAGCCACCTTGAGGCATAATCAGGAGGCTATTAAAAAGCAGCTGTCACGATTCCTCGATTTTAATTCGGATGCGCCTAATGCCGCTGTCCTTGTGAACAACTATGACTGGATGAAGAATTTTACCTTCCTCGATTTCATTAGGGACATAGGAAAGCTCATTACCGTAAACTATATGATGAGCAAAGATTCTGTAAAGAAACGTCTCAACGGAGAGGCCGGAGAAGGTATGTCATTTACAGAGTTCTCATACCAACTTGTTCAAGGATACGATTTCCTATACCTTAATACTCACAAGAATTGCAAGTTACAGATGGGAGGTTCCGATCAGTGGGGAAATATCACCACCGGAACAGAACTTATAAGAAGAGTTACAGGGAATGAGGCATACGCTCTTGTCTGCCCACTTATAACAAAGGCAGACGGCGGCAAGTTTGGCAAGACAGAAAAAGGCAATGTATGGTTAGACGCACGCTATACATCTCCATACACATTCTATCAGTTCTGGCTGAATGTTGGTGATGAGGATGCAGAAAAATATATAAAGATCTTTACAATGTTGGGTAAAGAGGAGATAGAAGCAGCCATAGCCGAGCATAAGAACGCCCCACATTTAAGGACATTGCAAAAACTTCTTGCCAAAGAGATTACAACAATGGTACACGGAGCAGAGGAGTATGAGAAAGCGGTTGAAGCATCGGGCATTCTGTTTGGAAATGCAACATCAGATGCTCTTAAGAGATTGGATGAGCAGACTCTTCTCTCTGTATTTGAGGGTGTACCTCAGTTTGAGATCTCAAAGGATAAACTTGGCAACAACATATTGGAGCTTCTTGCAGTAGACACAAACGTGTTCCCTTCAAAAGGTGAGGCAAGAAAGATGATACAGGCTAACGGAGTAAGCGTAAACAAAGAGAAATTTACAGATCCTAACGGTGTAATAGACAGCTCTTTCCTAGTAAACGGCAAATATGTACTTGTCCAAAAGGGGAAGAAGAACTATTACCTGCTTAAGTTTGTATAAAACCAATTTGGCTTTGGCGTTAGCGTTGGCGTTGGCCTTAATTTAGTTGAAAGTTTAGAGTTTATAGTGTATGAAAAGCGTTGGCGTTAGCGTTGGCTATCAAAATTAAATTAGCTAAAGCTAATAAAAGTTAATAGTTTAAAGTGTATAGTTTATAGACAGTTTTAAAGATAATAGCAGTAAAGTTTAAAGTAAAAACTAATATCTTTAAATCTATAAACTAATTAACTGACTATAAACGCTAAACTATAAACCATAAACTAAATTAAAGAAGGCCAAAGCTAAAGCTTACAAACTAACTATAAACTAAGTTATATGGAAGGAGACAGCACAAGACAATTAAAGGTATCAAAGCAGCTCCAGAAGGATTTGGCCGAGATAATAAGGGGCAAAGGGATGGCTTTCTTTAACGGAGCACTTGTAACAGTAAGTGAAGTGAGAATAAGCCCTGATCTCTCTTTTGCTAAAGTATTTGTAAGCATATTCCCCTCCGCAAAAGGCGCCGAGGTGATGGATATACTTAATGCAAATGTAAAACTAATAAGGTTTGAACTTGGTAGCAGGGTTGGCAAGCAACTTAGAATCACGCCCGAGATTGCCTTTTGTGAAGATACCACATTAGACTATGCCCAACATATAGATGATCTTTTAAAGAGATAATGAATCTTCCGTTAAGAATTGCTCTGCGATACCTCTTTGCAAAGAAATCGCATAACATAATTAACATAATTTCACTTATAAGCGCCATAGGTATTGCTGTAGGCAGTATGGCGCTTATTATCATTTTGAGCGGCTACAACGGTTTTGACACCTTGGTAAAAAGCACATACAACAGCTATGAGGCAGATTTGGTATTAACACCCCAAACAGGCAAGAAAATACCAAATACAGATAAGATAATCTCTAAATTAAAAAGATACGGAACGGTAACCCCCGTAATTGAGGAGAATGTGTTTGTCATATACGGAGATAACCAGACAGTGGCCGGGATGCGCGGAATTAATATTACAGACAACAGTTATAAAATGGCCGCCAACCTGCAAGAGGGTGAGTTCAAACTCTTTTTTGGCGACATCCCCCAAGCCGTTACTGGTACCTCATTAGCATACGCTTTGGGGATAAGGACAAGATTTGTAGACAAATTAGAGGTCTATTTCCCAAAGAAAGGGGAAAATACAGGCAGGAACCTGCTGTCATTGGCCGCAAACCCGCTCGCTGCACTCAACAAAGATGAATTTCCCGTTGCCGGCATCCTAAACTTGGAAAAGAACTTTGACAAAAACCTGTTTTACATACCAATAGCCAATGCCCGCAAATTAGCGGGATACGGAGATAACGAGGCCACCTCAATAGAGGTTTATCTGCTTCCCGACAAAACATCCAATTCTAAGAAAGCGGAGAAAGAGATAAGGACAGCATTGGAGGGGATGAATATAGCCGTAAAGAACCATTATCAGCAGAACGAAGCCATGTACAAGATAATGAGGATAGAGAAGTTCGTAATCTTCCTTATACTCTTCTTTGTTGTAATGATAATCTCCATAAACATATTCAGCTCACTTGCAATGCTTATAATAGACAAGAACGATGACATTGCAACATTAAGCAGCATGGGCGCAACCACAGATACAATAAAAAAAATCTTTGTACTGCAAGGATGGCTCATATCTGTAGCCGGAGCAATAAGCGGAATTATTATAGGGCTTATAATCTGTCTGTTGCAGATAAAATTTGGAATAGTATCTCTCCCCGGCAACTTTATAACAAACACATTTCCAATGGAGATAAGATTTATGGATATGCTAGCGGTCCTTGTTGGAGTAACATTAGGAGGATACCTCATAGCCGGGTTAGCCGCAAAAAAGATAAAAAAATGCAATGAACAGAATATATATAATCATTAAACTTACAGTAACACTGCTCACAGTTGCATTGCTCACAGCAGGATGCGGAAACAATTCATCATCCTCTGCAGGCAACAGTTCAATCCCCCCCGCAGAAAAGCCCGAATTACAAAATGGCTTCCCCAATATAGATATCCCGGCCATAATAAACGACAGGGAGCAGATGGTTAACTACGTTGCCAAGAATTTTTGGGCAGAATTCTTTAACCCTAAAAGATTATCTACCATAGACAACCGGCAGCCAAACGACTCATCTACCATACTATCAATAGATACAGCCTCAGTAAATGATGCACTTGCAAGGTATCTTATGGTTATTCTTCCACAGGCAGACCTTGGCACGGCAGGCAGCAGCCTGAAAAAACTTGTAAAAAAAGCGGACACCATTGGAATTAACGGAGACAGAAGGTTACTGCTTAAAATCATGCAGTTGGGAGAATACATATATTACAACCCAAACTCGCCATACAGGAACGAGGAGCTTTATCTACCCATAGTAGAGGAGATGATTGCTGCAAAAAGCCTCTCCAACATAGAGAAGATACAGTTTGAATACCCTTTAAGGATGCTCAAGCTTAACCGAGCAGGCACAAAAGCAAACAATTTTCAATATGAGGAACTTACCACACAAGGGACAATGCTAAAAGGGACGCTTTACGGAATAAAGGCTCCGTTTGTAATTCTTTTCTTTAATAACCCGGGATGCGAGGCATGCGAACAGTTTCTAAGCGCTATCTCTAACGGAAGCATACTATCAAAAGCAATAGAGAGCGGCAAGGTAAAAGTCCTTTCAATGTATATTGATGAAAATATTAATGCTTGGAAAAACTATAAGGCTAAGTTTCCCAACAAATGGGTATATGCCCGCGATCCTAATATGATTTTAAGGGATAACACAATCTATGGCATACGCGCCATACCGTCTGTATATCTTTTAGACAAGAACAAAAGGGTACTCCTAAAGGATGGAGGACCGGAGTCCATTCCGGAAATCGAGAGGCTTTTAGAGGCTATTTAACCTCCATTATAGCCTCTGATATATTTATCATATAGTCTCCAACCTGCTCACACTCACTAATAAAATCCATGTAATATACACCGGTAAGATAACCATATACATTGTTCTCCAAATTGAGCAGGTGCTCCTCCTTAAGATTATTTCTGTATTCGTTTATATCCTGCTCAATATCCTGGGCATTGGAAATATTGTCCAATTTGCTGTATCCCAAAGTAAGGTTAGAGATCATTACATCAAAACCTGTATTCAACAGATCCAACATATAGTTCAGCTTCTTTACCATAGTAGGATCGAAATCCTTGTTGTGGATATTCCTGCGCTGAAGAATCCTTCCAAGATTGAATCCCGAATCTCCTATACTCTCTATCTCACTTATTATCTTGTACATAGCCTGAATCCTTCTGCCCGATTCTTCACTCAATTCACCCTCCGATATGTTATTAAGGTATTTTGCTATCTCAAACTCAATCTTGTCTGTAATCTGTTCATAATGCTCCAACTTCTTGTACATTGCATCAAACTCCTCTGCATTTTGTGTATTAAGGGCCTGCCTTGCATATTGGTACTGTTTTTTGCTTAACTCTGCAAAATGGATAATCTCTCTGCTAGCCTGCCCCAAAGACAACTCGGCCGTACTCAACATACCGCCCTGAATAAACTGAAGCCTGAACACCTCCTCCTCTTTTGGGCTTTTAACCAAATAGGTAACAGCCTTAACTATAAGTGGAGTGAACCAAACCAATAAAAGCGTATTACATACATTGAACATTGTATGTACCAACGCTATGGAGTATAGGATGGATGTTGGCGAAGCACCCTGCATAAGAGGATTATCACCTCCACACGCCATAATAACCCGGCTTACCATCCACAGGAACGGATGATACAGTATAAGTACCCATAAAACTCCAACCACATTGAATATTGAGTGTGCCCTTGCAGCTCTCTTACCGGATGTGTTTGCTACTACAGCTGCAATATTTGCAGTGATTGTTGTTCCTATATTCTCTCCTAACACAAGCGCCGCACCCATCTCAAAGGAGATCCAACCGTTGTTACACATAACAAGGGTAAGAGCCATTGTTGCAGCAGATGACTGTAGGACAATTGTGAGCACCGCTCCAATGATAACAAACAGCAGGACAGAGAGGAATCCAAAATCAGACCACCTGCTTATAGCCTCAAGTACCTGCGGTGAAGATTGAAGATCCGGCACAGAATCTTTAAGAAGTGCGAGTCCCATAAAGAGCAATGCAAATCCTATAAGCAACTCTCCCATAGATTTCTTTCTCTTTGCCTTGCACATCATAAAGGCAAAACCAAAACCTATAAGAGGAAGTGCAAGTGCTGCTATATCTGCATTGAAACCGAGTGTTGCAACAAGCCAAGCCGTAACGGTTGTACCAATGTTGGCACCCATAATGACACCTATAGACTGTACCAATGTAAGCAACCCTGCATTTACAAAGCTTACAATCATAACGGTTGTGGCACTTGAAGACTGTATTATTGCTGTAATAAGAAGTCCTGTAATGATTCTCTTAAAGGAGGTTGACGTCATTGCAGCTAAAAAACTCCTTAATTTATCTCCTGCAACTTTCTGCAATGCTCCGCTCATTAGTGTCATTCCGTACAGGAATAAGCCCAATGCTCCTAAAAGCGTTAAAATTTGGAATATTATACTCATTACTTGTTACAAAATGTTCTGTCAATATATGGAAAGATGTTTTGAATTATAGCACCAACCCAGATTACAAAGATAATTCTTAATAAAGAAACTCTTTATAATTTATTATCTTCGCAACAAATATTTAACAGTCCCTACACAAATAAGTGCATGAATAACAATTTATTTTACAGATCTATCTTATTTATCCTGTTTGCGGTATCTTTAAGCGTTACTGCAGATGCACAGTATTATTTGTCGGGAAGCAACCCTGCCGGCACAAAATGGATGCAGATTTCCGGCAAGCATTACAACATAATCTACCCTCGAGAGACAGATTCCATTGCTCGGGAGTATTTATGGCTGTTGGAGAGCAATTACAATGCTGTAAACTCGGGGCTGCTGATTGCCCCCAAAAAGCTCCCTGTTGTATTGAACCCATACACGGTAAACAGCAATGGAATGGTTACGTGGACTCCAAAGAGGATGGAGCTGTACACGCAGACACCTGTAAACGGATATGCACAACTTTGGCAGGAACAGCTTGCTCTGCATGAGGGAAGACACGTTGGGCAACTAACCCATTTTACCCGCCATTTTTACAAGCCTTTGTATTGGTTTCTTGGGGAGCAGGGGCCGGGATTGGGCATTGCACTCCATGGCGCCCGCTGGCTGTTTGAGGGTGATGCTGTTGTGGCAGAGACCGCTCTAAGCAGAAGTGGACGGGGCAGGACCGCCTCATTTTTAGAGTATTATAGAGCAGCTTTCATGAATGAAGATCTGCGCACATGGGACAGATGGCGTTACGGTTCGTACAAGAATTATGCTCCGGATGTGTATGCTTTTGGCTACCTTATTCTCTCTACCCAAAGTTTCCTTGCAAAGGATTCTGTAATGAGCGGAGAGGTACTTGATTATGTGTCGCGATATTTTTATAACCCCAACAATCTTAACGATGCTTTCTTGAGATATGGCACAACTGCCTACAACAAGACGTTAGACGTTGCTGTAAACACCATGGGCAGGATTTGGGATGAGGAGCTGGCACAGAGGGGAAAACTGTCTGCTTCGCAAAATCAGTTAAATGAGATACATAAAGAGAGTGGTTTTTATACAACCTATTCTGCTGGAGTGGCAGACAGCATGGGCAACAGATACTATTCAAAATACTCGTATGATAAGGGGTGCTCGCTTGTAAAGATAGATAAGAGCGGTAACGAAAGTACCATAAGGCCGTTCCCATACAGCGGTTCTATCAACGACTCGGATGGCAGCAAGTTGTACTTTACTCAAAAAGTTCAGGACAAAAGGTGGACAAACAGAGTTTACAGCAATCTGTATGCTGTAGATACTCTTGGCAAAATTAGAAAATTGCAGAGAAAGGGGAGATTCTTCTCACCCACACTGAATAGAGGTGGTTGCTATGGAGGCAGAAAGATGATAGCTGTTATTGAAAATCTCGTGCAGGGGGGAAACAGAATTGCCGTATTGGATGCTCTATCTGGGAAAAAACTTGGAACAATTGCCCCGCCTGCGGGAATGGAGATCTCATCCATTGCCTGGGGCACCAAAAGACTGTACGCCACTATTATAGGAGGCTCCGGCCTTGGAATATATTATCTTGAGGGGGTGAATTATCCCATAGAAGACCTTAAAGGATTGGATTCCGCAGCAGATTGGCAGGTTGATTGGCAGGTTGCAGTAAAGCCACAATACTCAACCATCAGGGATTTGCGGTGCATTGGGAACAAGCTCTATTTTGTCTGCGATGCAGATGGAATAAACAATATCTACATGCTCTGTGATGCAGACAGTTCTCTTTCTCGCTCAGGATTTAAGATTAAAAGACTTACCAACAGCAGATATGGAGCTGAAAGTCCGCTCATTGCATCGGACACTCTCTATTTTACCGAATTAAGGCTCAACGGGCACAAACCGGTAAAGATGGCAATAGACAGTATTCCTGCAGATGATTGCAGTAAATACAAGGTATCGCTCTCTTCAGACGGAGAGCTTGAATGCAATTACCTGTACCTCATGGCAGAGGAACTCACTGCAGGTGCAGAAGATAATCTGAACGATAACGGCTACAAAAGATATACGCTAAAAGATACCGTTGCATCTGCCAAATCTGCCGGATGGCGACATATTAAGAGGGTTACTGCCAAAAGATATTCGATTCCACTGCATCTGTTTAGGTTCCATTCATGGATGCCTGTCTATTTTAACGCAGACAACCTTATAAATCTGAGTATGGACAGGATTACAGATGTCGTAAGCCCCGGGGCCACGCTTTACTCTCAAAACACTCTTGGGACAGCCGTTACGATGTTGGGATATTCATATGCAAACGGGCATCATGGCGGTCATGCCAAATTCTCATACACAGGATTGTATCCTGTATTTGAGATAGAGGCAGACATAAACGAGAAAGATCGTCACATTGCTGCCGTTTCTGTCTCCGATTCAGATGAGATTAAAACGCCGAAAGGGGTATTGATAGAGACTGCAGTGCGTACATACATCCCTTTTAATCTGAGTTCCAACGGATGGTCTCGCGGGCTGATCCCATCTGCCGAATGGCGGTTTGACAACAACAAATATTATCATTTGAACGTTGTCACAAAGACGAATGACCGTTTTACATACCGCAACAGGCTTATCTGCGGTTTGAGGTATTATCAAACACAAGCTACTGCGAGAGCTGCGATATACCCCAAATGGGGAATTGGAGTATCCCTGCGTGGTGTAACTGCAATAAACGGACACGATAATTTTGGAAAAGCAACCTCTGTTTACCTCTATGGGTATCTCCCCGGCATTACCTCATTGCACGGAATACGTTTGGCGGCAGGTTACCAAAAGCAGTTTATCAGCGGCAAACAGTATTACCAATCCAATCTTATCTCCCAGCCAAGAGGTATATCAAATGATATTTATGCAGATGATCTCGCTGTATTCGGCATAGATTACGGTATCCCTGTACAACTTGGAGATCTTAGCTTAGGATGGTTTGCCTACCTGCAGAAGTTAGACATAACCCCCTTTGCAGATATGGCTCTTGGACGGAGACCCTATCCAGGTCTTAACAGCGGCAGGTGGTATAACTATACATCGGTTGGTGCAGACATTGTTTTAAACGGATATTTCTTCCACATAGCGATGCCTGTGAGCGTTGGAGTACGATATGCGTGGAACAGAACGGACAACATCAATTTTAACATAAACAGCAGTCATATTGCACTGCTTTTTAACGTAAGTTTTTAAATAAGGCATTTGATTAAACAATAGATTTAACCTATACAATGAAAGATAACAAGATACTTACCCTCTACGACCTGGTCCTTATTGCAGGGGTGATACTCTCCAACCTTATCTACTCGCTTATATCTGTTTACACCAATGGCGAACCCTTTGACACATTGGGCTTCATAGCCGGCATTACCGGGGTACTGTGTGTTGTCCTTTGCGCAAAAAGGAGCATATACAACTATCTTTTTGGGGTAATAAACGTTTCTCTTTACGCATATATCTCATACAGATCCGGCATTTACGGCGATTTTGTCCTTAATGCGTTCTACTATTTTCCTATGCAGTTTATAGGCATCTATCTTTGGAAAAAGCATAAGGAGAAGGATGCTCCGCAAATTGTTGAATCCAAGCGGATGAGCAATCTCAACAGATGTTTTCTGTTTACATTCTGTTTTGCGGCAACAATGGTAACAGGATACCTCCTAAGCAGATTCACCCCGGATCCTATGCCTTACAAGGATTCTGCAACAACGGTTCTCTCTATAATTGCAATGTTCCTTATGGTACGTGCATATATGGAGCAGTGGTTTTTGTGGATTATAACAAATGTCATTAGCATTGCCATTTGGGCTATTCTTGCTTTTGAAGGGGAAAGGTCTGCAGGTCTTATGGTTATCATGTGGGTATTCTACCTGCTAAATTCCATTAACGGCTATATAGTGTGGCGTAAGAATGCGCTTTAGCGTTAGCTTTGGCGTTGACTTTGGCGTTGGCGTTGGCGTTAATTTAGTTGAAAGTGTATGGTTTATAGTGTATAGGCAGCATTATAAAAGTTAAGAGTTGAGAGTTGAGAGTTTAGGGTTTATAGAGTAAAGAAGGTAGAGAGGGTAAAATAAAGAGGGTAGCCTGAACGGACCACCCTCTCTATGTTGAGATACCAGGATTCGAACCTGGACAGACAGAACCAAAATCTGTAGTGCTACCATTACACCATATCTCAGTTGAGCGTGCAAATATACGATTTTTTTTCTACACTTCAAATATCTTCCGCCGCTACCACCTATTTTATCTTATATTTTTCCCTGAAAGGCTTTGGCGTTGGCGATTTTAAGAGTATAGAGAGGATGGAAAGTAGAGAGGGTAATTTTATTTGCTAAAGCTAAAGCCAATGCCAATGCCAAAGCTGATAACTTACTATAAACTTTAAACTATAAACTAACATTGCTTTGGCGTTGGCTTACGTAAATGGTTCGCTTTACTGCTTGCCTCCCTGCAAAAACTGTCAAATTGACATAAAATAGCTGTTGGCACTCATTTTGCCAAACAGACAGCCGGAGTTTAAAAAACTCAAAGTGGAAAAAATTTTAAAAATATTAAAAATACAGAACTATGAACGTTAAACCATTAGCAGACAGAATTCTCATAGAGCCAAAAGAGGCTGAGACAAAGACAGCAAGCGGGTTGTTTATCCCTGACACAGCCAAAGAGAAACCTCAAGAGGGTAAAGTTATAGCAGTCGGCCCCGGCAAAAAAGATGAACCAATGGAGGTTAAAGCCGGTGATGTTGTTCTTTACGGTAAGTACGCCGGCACAGAGATTAATGTAGACGGTAAAGCCTATATGATTATGCGTCAGTCAGACGTTCTTGCAGTTTTGTCATAGCAGATGACAGCAAGCAGCGAGGCAGACATTGTTTAACAGAGTAAAAAAAATAGAATTATGGCTAAAGATATTAAATTCAATATGGAAGCGCGTAACCTTATGAAGGATGGCGCGGATATTCTTGCAGATGCAGTTAAGGTTACACTTGGTCCTAAAGGACGTAATGTTGTTATAGACAAAAAGTTCGGTGCGCCTCAGATTACCAAGGATGGTGTTACTGTTGCCAAAGAGATTGAGCTTGAAGACAGGTTTCAGAACATGGGTGCCCAGATGGTTAAAGAAGTTGCCTCCAAGACCAATGATCAGGCAGGTGACGGTACAACCACAGCAACGGTTCTTGCACAGGCTATCATTAACGTTGGTCTTAAGAACGTTACAGCAGGCGCAAACCCAATGGATCTTAAACGCGGTATAGACAAGGCAGTTGCAGCCGTTGTAGCAAGTCTTAAAGAGCACAGCACGCCTGTAGGTGAGGACTATTCAAAGATAGAGCAGGTTGGTACCATCTCTGCGAACAACGATGCATACATTGGAAAGCTTATAGCAGACGCAATGAGCAAGGTAAAGAAAGAGGGTGTTATTACCGTTGAGGAGGCAAAAGGTACTGCTACCGAGGTGAAGGTTGTAGAGGGTATGCAGTTTGACAGAGGTTATATCTCTCCATATTTTATTACTAATCCCGACAAAATGGAAGCTGTCCTCGAGCAGCCTAAGATCTTGATTACAGACAAGAAGATCTCATCAATGAAAGACCTTCTTCCTATCCTTGAGCCTATTGCAAGAGACGGCAAATCTTTGTTGATAGTTGCAGAGGATGTAGATGGTGAGGCTCTTACAACATTGGTAGTCAACAGACTTAGAGGTACAATCAAAGTTTGCGCTGTTAAGGCTCCGGGCTTTGGTGACAGAAGAAAAGAGATGTTGCAGGATATAGCAACTCTTACAGGTGGTGTTGTAGTATCAGAGGAGAGAGGCTTTACTCTTGAGAACACAACTCCTGATATGTTAGGTAGTGCCGAGAAGGTAACTGTTGACAAGGAGAACACCACAATTGTTAACGGTGCAGGTGACAAACAGGCTATTGAGGACAGGGTTGCCCAGATTAAGAAACAGATTGAGACAACCACATCAGATTACGACAGAGAGAAACTCCATGAGCGTCTTGCCAAACTTGCAGGCGGCGTTGCAGTTCTTTATGTTGGTGCTGCCACAGAGGTTGAAATGAAAGAGAAGAAAGACAGGGTTGAGGATGCCCTGAGCGCAACCCGTGCAGCTGTTGAAGAGGGTATAATCCCCGGCGGTGGTGTCTCTTATATTAGAGCACAAGAGGCTTTGGAGAACCTTAAAGCTGAGAACGAGGATGAGCAGACAGGTATAAACATTGTTGCTAAAGCTATTGAGGCTCCTCTAAGAACAATAAGCGAGAATGCAGGTGTTGAGGGTAGTGTAATTATACAAAAAGTTAAAGAGGGTAAGGGTGATTTCGGTTACAATGCACGCACGGACGTTTATGAAAATCTTCTTGCTGCGGGTGTAATAGACCCTACCAAAGTGGCTCGTGTGGCTTTGGAGAATGCAGCCTCTGTTGCCGGAATGTTTCTTACTACCGAATGTGTGATTGCAGACAAGAAGGAGGAGAATGCTGCGCCTGCGGCTATGCCTAATATGGGTGGTATGGGCGGCATGATGTAAAAATTGGTTGAACTTAGGATATTTGCAAAAGAGGACAATCGAAAGGTTGTCCTCTTTTTTGTTATTTGCTCACAGCCTTTTATTTTGCCACATTTGCGGCGGTGATTAGCGTTGCGGCTCTCTTGCCTGCAACGGCAGCCAACTCTTCAAATGATGCCTCCTTTACTCTTTTTACACTCTTAAAGTGCTGCAACAGCTTCTGTTCTGTTGCCTCCCCTATACCCGGGATCTCCCTCAACCAGCTGTTGATCTGGCTCTTTGAACGTAGCTGTCTGTGGAATGTGATGCCAAACCTGTGCGCCTCATCTCTAAGGTGCATAAGTATCTTTAGCGACGGCGAACTTTTGCCAATAAGGAATGGAGTTGCTTCGTACGGAGATATAATCTCCTCCAATCGTTTGGCTATACTAACTATCTCTATCTTCTCTGTAAGTCCCAAATCCACTAATGCATTATATGCAAAAGAGAGTTGCCCCTTTCCACCATCTATAAGGACAAGCTGTGGCAGCTCGCCACCCTCCTCCAACAGACGGGAATAACGCCTGTGAACAACCTCATACATAGAGGCAAAGTCGTTGGCGCCAACAACCGTCTTTATCTTAAAATGCCGGTAATCCTTTTTAGACGGCTTGCCGTTCTTGAATACCACACAAGATGCTACCGGATTGGTTCCCTGTATATTTGAGTTATCAAAACACTCTATATGGTATGGCAGATGCTTTAACCTCAGATCCTCCTTAAGCCGTTGCAACCTGTTGGTATCTGCCTCCTGAGGGTTCTTCATCTCCTCCTGCTTCACCCGCTCGAATTTAAAGGCATTGGAGTTCTTTATACTCAAATCCAACAGAGCGGCTTTATCCCCTTTCACCGGCACCTTAAATCTGGCTGAGATCTCCATCTCGGATGGGTGGAACGGCACAAGTATCTCTGCGCACGAGATCTCGGAGAGGAAATTGTCGGGAAGCGGAGAGGAAGGATTCTTTCCTTGCCACAGCATCTTGTATGCCTCAACTACAAAGCGGGCCAGCACATCTGCTTGCTCCTCCTCTACACCTAATCTGAACTCCATGTTAAAGGTCTGGACTACACAGCCGCTGTTAATCCTCATAAAATTGCCAAACGCACTCCCCTTCTCAAAAACTATGGAGAAAATATCCAAATTGTTTATAGACGGATGAACTATAAGGGATTTGCTGTAGTGATTGCGCAAAAGCTCTATCTTCTCCTTGTACTCCATGGCCGTCTCAAACTCCAATGCGGCAGAGGCCTCCTCCATCTTCTCCTTAAACCGCCTTATAAGTGATGAACTGTTACCGCGCAAAATCTCCTGAATGTTATCTATCCAGTTATCATATTCATCCTTTGAGATATATCCCACGCATGGCGCCAAGCATTTTTTTATGTGATAGTTAAGACATGGCTTGAATTTTCCCTGCCCAATACCTTGTAACGAAAGTTGCAGGTTGCAGTCCCTTAACGGGAAAAGGGATGTTATAAGTTTTATTATATCTTTTGCATGCATTACAGAGCTGTATGGTCCAAAGTATTGCGACCCATCTTTTATAAAGCGCCTTGTAAGAATGACACGCGGAAAAAGTTCATTTTTTAGAGCAATCCAAGGATAACCTTTACTATCTTTCAACAATATATTGTACTTTGGCTTGTACTGTTTTATAAGGTTGTTTTCCAACAGGAATGCATCCTCCTCTGTCTCTACCACAGTGTGTGCCAAATCTGCAATCTTGCTTACCAACATTCTGGTTTTCACAGGTTTTTTGTCTACAGCCACAAAGTAAGACGAGACCCTTTTATGCAGATCTTTAGCCTTGCCTATGTATATGATTATCCCCGTGCTGTCATAAAATCTGTACACCCCCGGGGAGTGGGGAAGCAACGCCACCTTGTTTCTAACATCCATATTTATTATATTTGCTTTTTGCAGAAAGATATTACTATGAGCGATACAAAATTAGTCAATAATTCTCAAGTTAAGCACGCCCTTAAAATTAACGGGATTGTGGGGGATATTGTTGCACGTCTGGCAATGAAGGTTACCGGACTCAACAAGATGAATGACATATACAGCAATATAAGCCGGTATAAAGGTGTGGAATTTGCTCAAAAACTAATAGAATATCTAAATGTTGAATGTGATTTTCTTCCCGACGAATTAAAGAATATCCCTACAGAGGGACCTGCAATACTTATCTCCAACCACCCTTTTGGGGCAATTGACGGCATTATGATGCTTGCAATTGTGGGCAAGCTGAGGCCCGATTTAAAGATTCTCACAAATTTTCTGCTCTCATATATCCCAAATCTGCAGGAGTATTTCCTTCCTGTGAATCCTTTTACAGACAGTCCGGGCCTAAAGAGCAGTCTCAAGGGGCTTAAATTAGCAAAAGAGAACCTTGCAAACGGTGGAATATTAGGGCTTTTCCCATCCGGAGAGGTATCATCGAGCGGAAACAAAGAGAAAGTTGTAAAGGATATCCCATGGCAACCATCTATAATCAAGCTTATACGTAATGCCGGAGTTCCGGTCATTCCGGTCTATTTTCATGGCGGCAACTCAAAATTTTTCCATTTCATAGGGAAAGTGAATCCGCTGCTGAGAACGGTAAGGCTTCCTCACGAATTGGCTAACAAACACGATAAGACAATCTCCATACGATTTGGAAAGCCTGTTTCGTTATCGGAAATTGCCGAATACACCTCAGACGCGGAGCTTGGGGCATATCTGTACAACAGAACATACGCTTTGGAGTCTGAGATATGCAGTGGAGACTGTGCCAAATCTAAGGATAAAGAATCCGCGACAGAGTATACCATACCTGTTGCAGAGCCTATAGACAGGAAACTGATAACACAAGAGTTAGGTAAACTAAGCACACACAAGCTGTTTGATACAGCCGGATATGAGTGCTATCTGTGCGATTCGTCGCAGATTCCAAATATGATGCACGAGATTGGACGAGTGAGGGAGGAGACATTCAGAGCTGTTGGAGAGGGGACCAACAAGGCATTAGATACAGATGATTATGACACATACTACAAACAGATGTTTCTTTGGAACAAGGAGAATAATGAGCTTGCAGGGGCATACAGGATAGGCCTTGGAAATGAGATCTATGCAGACAGGGGGATAAAGGGGTTCTACACAGATACGCTGTTCAGATACAAACGGGAGATGAGCTATTACCTAAGCCACTCAATTGAGTTAGGGCGGTCATTTGTTTCAGTGAAATATCAAAAGGAGGCTCTTCCACTTATGCTTTTGATAAAGGGGGTGATGTACACCGTTTTACGTTATCCTAACATAAGGTATCTGTTAGGTCCTGTTAGTATAAGCGCCTCCTACCCGTTGTTCTATCGAAGCCTTATGATCTATTACCTCAAGAACAGGCAGGCTCTGTGGGAGCTAAAGCACAATATAAGACCTATACACCCGTTTAAAGAGGAGTTCTACAGAGTAAATCCGTCTGATCTGTTATATGGAAAGATGGATTCGTTGGAGAAGTTTGACAGATTCATCTTCAAACTGAGCGATGGCAAATACAGATTGCCTACTCTGCTCAAGAGATACATAAAGATAAACGCAAAGATTATAGATTATAACGTAGACCCGGATTTCAGCTACTGCGTGGATGGTCTCATTATGCTTAATCTGTCTGAGGTACCAAGATTGGAGATAGAACTTCTGTCAAAGGAGTTTACAGATAAATCCGAAATCTACCGAAGATTTGATATTTCTGTAACAGATTAAGGTACAGGGTCGTATCCACTACCTCCCCATGGATGGCATCTCAACAATCTTCGTACGGTAAGATAAAGCCCCTTGAACGGGCCATGTTTCTTGAATGCCTCTATTGCATATTGGGAGCAGGTTGGTGTAAACCTGCACGTAGGTGGTTTAAGCGGTGATATACAGACCTGGTAAAACCTCACAAGAACAAGGAACGGAAACGATGCAATCACTCTCCAGTTAATCTTCTTCATTTACAGCCTCCTTTATCTTACAGAGGACATTGCATACGGCCTTCTCGATTGTAGCGTACGGCAACTCCGTTTTAGCAACATAGACAAACAGAATATTAATACGTTCGTTAGGTTGCAATGTAATCAATCGCTTGTTAAGACGGCATGCCTCCCTTGTCCTGCGTTTTAGAAGATTTCTCATAACAGCTCTCTTAAAGTTCCTTTTTGGAACAGAGACCATTATCTGTATCTTCCCGACAACTGAGCTATTTCCCTCCGTTTTGATTTTTGCGCCACCATCCGCCACTACAGGCTCTACATCTCTGTATACGTAATAAACTGCCTTAAAAGGGAAACCAAAAGTTGATTTCCCTTTTAATAGCAGCTCATTTATCTCTTTTCGCGATTTAAGCCGTTCCTGTTTAGACAGAGAATTGGGCTTCATCACTATACATTTTTATCTGAAGCAAGATACAGATCCAACGCTTTTGCCACAGATGGGGCCTCAGGAGTTGGAGCCAATATCTGAGGAGTGATCTTTACAGCCTTAAGGGCCTTTAGACTTGCAGGGCCGAACGCAGCAAAACGGATATTCTCCGGTGCGAAATCGGGATAATTTTCAAATATAGACTTCACATCCTGCGGTGTATAGACAACTATTATATCGTAATTGTGCAGGTCTGTCTGCGTGAGATCTGATATAATGGTCTTTACAAAAGCGGCACTATCAAATTTGTATTTTGTTTTGGCAAACAGCTTATGCAAATCTGTTTTCTGGTTCTCTGTAGAGGCAATAAGGAATTTTTCCTCCTTATGCTTGTTCCCTATAAGCTCCGGAATGGAGGCAATCGTCCCGTTCCCAAAGAATATCTTTCTTTTTCTGTAAACAATATGCTTTTGCAGATACACTGCAATGGACTCCGATGTACAGAAATACTTCATATCCTCAGGTACGGTTATTCTAAGCTCTTCACAAAGTTTGAAAAAGGCATCTATTGTCGTTTTGGATGTAAACACAATAGCCGTAAAATCCAATATATTGATTCTTTGTGCCCTAAATTCCTTTGCACTTAAAGTTTCTACCTTAAAGAAAGGCATAAACTCTATATTGACTCCATATTTTGATGTTAAATCTGTATATGGGGCAAGTGTAGCAGGTACCGGTTGCGATATTAGAATTTTTTTTATACCCATAGAGTATGTTAATTTTGTAATACTATCTTTACTAAGATAACCAATGGTAATATTTCAAGGGTGCAAAGATACACAAAGTAGAAAAAAAGAGAAAATCCATTAGTAAATATTAATCGTCCAATACGAATATAGTAGAGCAGAAGTGTTACAATAGTAAGCACAAGCAGTACCGGAACTATAATAAGCATGGATTTTTCAAAGAGACCAAACATAACAAGAAGTGGCAGTACAAAACAGAAAAGTGTTCCAAGGTAATACATAAGGGCACCCTCTACCCTTGTAAAAACCTCTGTGTTATTAATCCAGTCCAACAGTGAGAGAGAGATTTTTCTAAAAACAAAAACCGCTGCCGTTATTATTATCCATGTTGCAAGCATAAGGGCAGTGGAGTCTTCTTTCCAAAATGAAAATGTAAGTATTTTCTTATTTACGCATATAAGGAACAACAGGGCAAAACAGAATGCCAAATAGATAGACCGGGATGTCCTTACGGCAAGGTCCATATCTATTGCCAACATCTCCTTCATCTTTTTTACCGCAATAAAGGAGCATTCCACACCGTCTAAAATTCTAAAGAAAAAATAGGCAAAGAAGAGAATAATCCCTATCACAAGGGCCATATTCACAATATTATCAACGGCAAGCAGATAACTGCCTGCCGTAATATTGCTGTCCGCAGCCTGCCAGAAGTGCGCTTGCGGCCACGCCTCTCTTATATTTTCCACCTCAATTACCACGTTTTACCCTATACCCCTCCTTGTTCAATATTTCTGTTATCTTGTCTCTCAAATCACCTTGAATAAGAATCATCCCCTCCTTAGCTGTTCCACCAACACCACACTTGGTCTTAAGGAATTTTGACAAAACCTGCAGATCTTCATCTGCCCCTATAAACCCCTCTACCGCTGTCATCTGCTTGCCGGCTCTACCCTTTTTATCCAATCTTACTATAAGTTTTTGTTTGTCGGGAGGCAAAGTCTCTACCGTCTCCTCCTCTTCTACATCATATTTGAAATTAGGGTTAGTAGAATATACCATCCCCAATCTGTTCTTCCAGTCGTTATTCGCCATAGCATTCTAATTGTTACAACCACAAAGTTAATTGCTTTTTGTGATTTTTAACAGACCCGGAATATTCCAAACATACTGCTGCCGCTACCGCTCATTGAGGCGTATATGGCACCTCTGTCATAAAGGGATTGCTTGTATTCTGCCAGTACAGGGTATTTTGCAAAGACCGTTTGTTCAAAATCATTGAATATTAAATTCTTCCACTCCTCTACAGGTTTTTTTACCAATTCTGTAAGAGGCTTTAGGTCTATGGGCCGTTGTTGCCATCTGTTGCGCGGCGTTATACCTCTGTAAGCATCTGCCGTTGAGACAAAGACAGGTGGAAATAGGAACTCAAAACGGTATTTGTGCGGAAGATTAAAATCTATGGGGGAAAGAAGCTCTCCTCTGCCCTCTCCTAACATTGGAGTATTGTCTATAAAGAAGGGGCAATCGCTTCCAAGTTGCAGTGAGAATTCCTTTAATTGCTTTTTGGAGAGGCCGCATCTGTACATGCTGTTTAATGCTTTAAGGGTAAAGGAGGCATCTGCAGAACCGCCTCCCAACCCGGCTCCTACCGGTATCTGCTTATGAAGATGGATGTAGATTGGAGGCAGTTGCCCGTTGGTTGCCTCATCTATTATGTTATATGCCCTTACACAAAGATTTTCTGCCGGATTGCCGGCCTCTATGCCTGTCTGTTTGAACTGTACTTTGCCACACTGTATTACACCTTTGCCATACTCCCCCTCCAACTCACAGCTGTCTGAGATCTCTATAATGTCTGTTAGCGAAGGTACAGGAAGAAAGATGGTCTCCAAATTATGAAAACCATCCTCTCTTCTGTTAAGCAACTTAAGTCCAAGATTTATCTTTGCGTTTGGATATATTATCCTATTCATGTTATAAATGACAAATCGTTTTATACTTCTGATTCTGGCTGTTTGGCTTATCAAGCAACTCTATATATTGCACATCCACGTCAATAACAGGCTCTATTTTACGAAGTGCATTACCAATTTCCTGTCTGGTATTATCTGTAACATTTTGTCCGTCAATTTTCAATGATGGCGTTATACCAAACAGCAACCAACCACCGTTGGAATTAAGAAAAGCACATGCAGTCTCCAAACCATTGTAAAGTTCTCAGGTAGTCTTCTTTAATTCCAAAGTACGAGTTTCATCTTTAGCTATCAGTTCCTTTATATCGTCAATGGTCATCATCCACTTTTAAATAATCTTTGTACTCATTTCTTAATCATTGCCCTATCTCTCATATCATACATACTTGATTATCTATATATTAAAACCAATAATTAAGTTATCTTTGCTCGCATAAAATAAAATTAAATCAATATATATTTTAGATATGCCTAACTACTCCTTATATGCTAAAAAGGATTTTAGTTGCACTTGGAGTAACCGCAGTTCATGCACACCAAACACCCCTCCTGATAAACCAAATTATTGGAATTACATTTAGAACAACGCTTGCCTGTATCATCTTTGGTTCCATCCGGTATATAACGTTTTAGGGAGCGTTCTACGCCGTTTTTCCAGGTATTTATGGTTTCGTTGTCCAATTGAAGGCCGTTAATAAGGTTTATGACATCTGTTATAGGCATTCCGTGACGAAGCACACCGGAGATAAACTTTGCATAGTTCCAGTATTCTTTGTTGAACATGTGTGATATACCGCCAACAATGTTGGTGTAGCCATATTTGTCTGTGTATTGGAAATCGTAACGGCTTTTGCCGGTTTTAATATCCTTCTCCTTAACTATAAATCCTTTCTCTACAGACTTAGGGATATTGCGGCTGTCGTCATCAACGAGACCTGTAAAGATTTCGTATGGAACACCGTTCATCTTGCCAACAAGAGCTATCCACTGTTCATTGCCATTTCTAAAACGGATAACATCTGCCTCCAATGATTTAGGGCGTTCTTTTGGCTTTATTGCCGCGCCGGAACTCCCCTTGTTCTCCTTTGCAGATACAAGCACGCCGGCACGCGAACCGTCTCTGTAAACAGTAACACCTTTACAGCCAACCTCCCATGCTGTTTTGTAAACATCTGCAACCAAATCTTCCGTAACAGAATTAGGCAGGTTTACTGTAACGCTTATTGAGTGATCTACCCATTTTTGGATGCTGCCCTGCATTTTAACCTTGGCAATCCAATCTATATCGTTTGAGGTAGCCTTGTAATACGGCGATTTTTTAACAAGCTCCTCCACATCTTTTATTGGAAGAGTTTTTACACTCTCCTCTGAATACCCGTTAATTTTACACCATTCAAGGAATTTATGATGGAAGACATAATACTCCTCCCAACAGTCTCCAACATCATCCTTAAAGGTTATTACGGCATTCATATCGTTTGGATTAACCTTTCTTCTTCTAATGTAAAACGGAAGGAAGACAGGTTCTATGCCGGATGTAGTCTGTGTCATAAGGCTGGTTGTTCCGGTAGGGGCAATGGTAAGCATTGAAATGTTTCTTCTACCATATTTCACCATTAGTTTATATAGTGCGGGATCTGCCTCTTTTATTCTGTCTATCATTGGGTTTAAAGTCTCTCTCTCTGCGCTGAAAATTGGGAATGCGCCTCTCTCTTTGGCCATTGTAACAGATGATCTGTATGCCTCAACAGCCAGATTCTTCTGAACGTTTACAGAAAAATCTATGGCTTTGTCCGAACCGTATGTAAGTCCCAAAGCTGCAAGCATATCCCCCTCTGCGGTTATTCCAAGGCCTGTTCTACGCCCCTCCAACCCCTTCTTCCTTATCTTTTCCCAAAGCTCTCTTTCAACCCTCTTTACATCCTCCTCCTCAGGATCTGCATTTACCTTTGCAAGAATGGCATCTATCTTTTCTATCTCAAGATCCACAAGATCATCCATAAGTCTCATTGCCTTATAAACATGGTCATGGAACAGCTCCATATCGAATGAGGCATCCCTTGTAAACGGATTATTGACGTACGAATATAGGTTTATTGCAATAAGACGGCATGAGTCGTAAGGGCACAAAGGTATCTCACCACACGGATTTGTGCTTACTGTTTTGTATCCCAAATCTGCATAGCAATCCGGTATGGATTCTCTTATTACAGTATCCCAGAACAGTATGCCCGGTTCTGCAGACTTCCATGCATTATGGATAATCTTCCTCCATAGTTTTTGTGCATTTATTGTTTTTACAACTTTAGGGTTCTTTGAATCTATAGGATACTGCTGCACATACTCCTTTCCCTCCAACGCAGCTCTCATAAACTCATCGTCTATCTTTACAGAGACATTTGCCCCTGTAACCTTCCCCTGCTCCATCTTAGCATCTATAAAGTTATCCGCATCGGGGTGTTTGATAGATATAGTAAGCATAAGCGCACCCCTTCTGCCATCTTGAGCCACCTCTCTTGTTGAGTTTGAATACCTCTCCATAAACGGAACAACTCCTGTAGAGGTAAGCGCACTGTTAAGTACAGCACTTCCTGCAGGTCTTATATCCGAAAGGTCGTGGCCTACACCGCCCCTTCTCTTCATAAGTTGCACCTGTTCCTCATCCATCTTAAGGATTCCGCCATACGAATCTGCAGGTTTGCTTGTTCCTATAACAAAACAGTTAGAAAGGGAGGCTACCTGAAAATTGTTTCCCATTCCGGTCATAGGGCCTCCCTGCGGAACTATATATTTGAAATCCTTTAGGAGATGATAAATCTCATCCTCTCCCATAGGATTGGAATACTTTTTCTCTATTCTGGCAAATTCACGCGCTAACCTGCGGTGCATATCGTCGGGAGACTTCTCATACAAATTACCAAACGAATCTTTCATGGCATATTTGTTAATCCACACCTGCGCAGCCAATTCATCCCCTTTAAAGTATTTAATGCTCTCATTCAAAGCATCTTTATGTGTGTATGTTGTCATGATGATAAAGTTTTAGACCTGCAAGATACCTTTTTTTTTACCTTACAAGTCCATTAATCTGTATTATTTTTCAACAAAAATATTAACAACAGTGAGTACTGCAGTTTGAACATTTGGAAAACTCCCCTCTCAGGCGCTTCTCAACCAAATCCATAAGCCGTCCTCTCAACTGTTCGTTTGAAATCTTCTCCAATACAGCCTGTGCAAATGCCTGCTGTTGCAACAATATTGCTTCATTTAGCTCTATACCTCTCGAGCGCATGTAGAACAGCTCATTCTCATCTAATCTTCCAACCGTTGCGCCGTGGGAGCATTTTACATCATCTGCATAGATCTCCAAATGTGGTTCTGTAAATGCTTTAGCCGTCTTGGATGCAAGTATGTTGTTATTTGCCTGATACGCCTCTGTCTTCTGGGCATCCTTGGCAACATACACTGTTCCATTGAAATGCGACACAGAGTTTCCATCCAGTACCCCTTTAAACAGTTGGTTGCTATGACATTCTCCAACATTATGAAACAGATTCACCTCTGTTGTAATCCTCTGCTCTCCATCTCCAAAATAGAGACCGTTAAGAGAAGCCTCGCCACCTTTACCGTTAAGGTTTACTGTAACCCTGTTATCTATAACACCGCCATGCAGAGAGACAAGATAGAGTCTTAGCAGCGAATTCTTGCCCATATCCACACTCATTACGGTAGAATGGCTTGCCATATTATGTTCGTTCTGCATGATAATCATATCCAATACAGCCCCCTCCTCAACAGCAATTCTAAAATTTTCTGCAGTCTCAAACTGCGATTCAGCCAAAGTATGAGCACAATAGAGCAGCTTAGCCTCCCCTTTTGCTCCAATATTAACATTAACGTTATAGTCTACACTTTTAGCATGCGGGTCTCTCCTTACGGCTATAATCTGGGTAAGCTCTTTTGCCACAACACCTGCATGCGAATTAAAATCAAGCCCTTTTGCCCCATCGCAAATACCGTCAATTATAAACTTCTGCACAGTATTCTCGAGCGGAACCCTGCACCTGAAGTCATCCTTAATCTGCTTTACAGTAGGAACAAATACCAAATCTTTATATCTATTATCCATATTTTTCTCTTTATCTTCCCAACAATTTAGTTTATAGCCTTGGCTTTAGCTTTGGCCCTAAATTCTCGATAGCCAAAACTCTCTTTACACCCTTTACCCTCTATACTTTCTTTACCCTTACTATAAACTCTTAACTCTCAACTATAAACTTTCTATTAGCCAATCATAACCGCGCTTCTCTACCTCCAAAGCCAACTCCTTGCCGGAGGTCTTTATAATCCTTCCCTTATAGAGCACATGCACTATGTCGGGAACTATATAATCCAACAGCCTCTGATAGTGAGTTATGACAATCGAAGCGTTATCGGGAGTCTTAAGCTTGTTTACACCGTTGGCAACAATCCTTAAAGCATCTACATCAAGGCCGCTGTCTGTTTCGTCCAATATTGCGAGTGTAGGATTAAGCATTGCCATCTGGAAAATCTCGTTACGTTTCTTCTCTCCACCGGAAAACCCAACATTAACACCTCTCGACGAGAAGGCAGGGTCCATCTCTACTATAGCCATCTTCTCCCTCATAAGTTTAAGATACTCTGCAGCAGATAATGGAGGAAGGTTATGATACTTTCTGTGCTCGTTTACAGCAGCTTTCATAAAATTCACATTAGTAACACCCGGTATCTCAACAGGATACTGAAAGCCTAAGAAGATTCCGGCCCACGACCTCTCCTCTGGTGACAACTTTAACAGATCCTTGCCGTTGAATGTAACCGAACCGCCTGTAACCTCGTAGTTCTCCTTTCCTGCAAGTACTGCAGAAAGAGTGCTTTTACCGGAACCGTTAGGGCCCATTATTGCATGAACCTCTCCTCTGTTAATTGTAAGATTTATCCCCTTTAATATCTCCTTACCGTTGATACTTGCATGCAAGTCTCTTATTTCCAACAAACTCATATATAAATAATTTTACTTTCTTACTAATCCGTTTAAATACTCCTTGCGCCACATAAAGAAGCCCATAAAGGCCAAAACTATATATCCGGCGCAAACAAATGGCAGGAATGCCAATCCCGCTTTAATATACAATACTATATTGGTTGTGTTCACTATGAGCCATACACCCCAGCAATCCAATTTTTTTTGTGCAGAGAGCAGTTGCGCCAACAGGATGAATCCTGTAACCATAGCGTCCAAGTATGGGGTTCTGGCCATTGGAAAGATGTTTGGCCATAGCAGGTTAAGTTTGCTTAAAAAGAACCCCCAAACCAATGTAAATACCGCTATCATAAGCAGGTAGATTGCTCTTTGTTTGTTTGTAAGAAGCGTTACTTTCAACAATTTCCTGCTATTCTCCTCACCTTTTTTTGGGTGTGTCCAGCGCCAATGCCCAAAAAAGTTTATTATAAAGGAGATTGGTTGCAACAGCATGCTGGAATAGAGGTGCTTCTGCAAAAACATGCAAAACAGTAGAATATTGTACAGGTAACCTACCCAAAAATTGAGAACCCTGCCTCTTGTTGCCAAAAAGACACAACCAAGACCGGCAATCACCCCCAAGAACTCAAGGTAACTTACCCCCTGCCCTGCTATGCTGAAAAATATATTCTCTATACTGAACATTACAAATTTATATTAAAGGCTGTTGTAATTTTTCACATCATTTATGCACAAAAAAACATCAGCAAAATCGTTTATCCGCAAAATTTGTCGGGAAGCAAAGGCTAACCTATTGAGCCTTCCAATGTTACCTGTAAAAGTTTCTGCGCTTCAACCGCAAATTCCATTGGTAGCTTGTTAAGAACCTCCTTTGCATATCCGTTAACTATAAGCCCCACAGCATCCTCTGCAGTGATTCCTCTCTGACGGCAGTAAAAGAGCTGGTCTTCCCCTATTTTTGAGGTTGTTGCCTCATGCTCAACCACTGCGGTCCGGTTATCTGACTCTATATACGGAAAGGTGTGTGCTCCGCATTTGTCACCTAATAAAAGGCTGTCACACTGCGAGTAATTTCTTGCATTTTCTGCGTTTGGCGAAACCTTTACCAATCCCCTGTAGCTGTTTTGGCTGTAACCGGCAGAGATACCTTTGCTTACAATGCGGCTGCGGGTATTCTTGCCAATATGTATCATTTTTGTTCCGGTATCGGCCTGCTGATAGTTGTTTGTAACCGCTACCGAATAGAATTCAGAGGCCGAATTGTCCCCCTTTAGGATGGTACTTGGATATTTCCATGTAATGGCGGAACCGGTCTCAACCTGCGCCCAGAAAAGACGGCTGTTCTCACCCTTGCAGATACCGCGCTTTGTAACAAAGTTATAGATACCTCCCCTACCCTGCCTGTCTCCGGGATACCAATTCTGGACAGTTGAATACTTAACCTCTGCATCTCTCATAACCACTATCTCAACCACTGCCGCATGAAGCTGGTTTTCATCCCTTTGAGGCGCTGTACACCCCTCTAAGTAGCTCACATAAGCCCCCTCATCCGCAACAATGAGGGTTCTTTCAAACTGTCCGGTACCCTTTGCATTTATTCTAAAATAGGATGACAGTTCCATAGGGCATCTTACCCCTTTAGGGATATAGCAGAACGAACCGTCAGAAAAGACAGCCGAATTAAGTGCAGAGAAGAAATTGTCATTGTATGGGACTACACTTCCCAAATATTTTTTAACCAAATCAGGATAATCCCTCACCGCCTCCGAGAATGAACAGAATATTACACCTTTCTCGGCCAATGTCTCCCTAAATGTTGTCTTTACGGAGACACTGTCAAATACCGCGTCTACAGCCACACCTCCAAGCACGTTTCTTTCATGCAACGGAATGCCAAGTTTGTCAAAGGTTGCCTCCAACTCAGGGTCTATCTCCTTGCTCTTTTTCTTTGCAGCAGGTGCTGCGTAATATATAATATTCTGATAATCAATCTTAGGGATATTCAAATGAGCCCACGTGGGCATCTTCATTGTAATCCATTTTCTATATGCCTTGAGCCTGAACTCCAACAACCACTCAGGTTCACCCTTTTTTGCCGATATGAGACGAACTATATCCTCATTAAGCCCCTTTGGTATAAACTCCTGATCTACATTTGTTTCAAAACCATGTTCATACTCGGCATTGGCAATATTCTCAATTAAATTATTATTTTTGCTCATAGTGGCGCAAAGTTAATATTTTTGTAAAAATTTTATGATATGGAAGCTACAAATACCAATAATAACAACCCAAAACGCACAAAGATCGAGAGTATAGGAAAAATCAACCTCCTCGACCGGCTGTTTAAAGACACAGGGTATACCAACTCTGCATCATTCAACTATTCAGACAGCACCAAAGGGTATCTCACAACCCAGGCAATAATGTTGGAGGGTATAGATTTCGACCTCATATATACTCCACTCAAACATCTGGGTTACAAGGCTGTACTTCTTGCAATAGGCAACCTTTATGCTGCCGGTTATGCCCCGGTTGGGCTATCCGTAACACTTGCCCTGTCAAACAGATTTGTAGCAGAAAATATTATAGAACTTTGGACAGGAATGCTTGCTGCCGCAAAAGAGCACAAGATAAAAAACCTATCATTAGACCTCACCGCCTCCATTAACGGCCTCTCTATCTTCATCTCCGCCATTGGAGAGCAGGATTTGGAGACTATTAAGTCTTTTCCGCTTCCCGACAAAAACTCTCTTCTCTGCCTTACCGGTAATGTTGGAGCGGCTTATATGGGTATGCATGTACTTGAGAGGGAGAAGATTGCCTTTAACAAGATACCTGCAGACAAGATAGCGGAATACAAGCAGCCCGATTTAAGCAAATACAAATATATTCTTTCCCAGTATCTCAGCCCTGAGATTAATCCAAAGACCTTAGAGCAGTTTAAAGAGGTATCATTATGGCCGGCCGGAGGGGTATTCATTACAAAGGGACTTGCTGCAGCCGTTAAGGAGTTGTGCAAAAGATACGGATTTGGGGCAAGGGTCTACTTGGAGAAGATTCCTATTGCAATGCAGACCTTTGACTTTGCTCAAGAGATTGGTGTTGATGCCACAACAGCTGCACTTAATGGCGGAGACGATTATAAATTTCTGTTTGTAGTACCTTTAAGCGAACACGAAAAGTTCCATAAGGAGTTTCCTAACGTAGATATCATAGGCCACTTTACCGCAAACGATGCCGGCGAATACCTTGTCACCCCCGAAGGCACTACCCTTGAACTACGCGCCCAAGGATGGTAACTACAGAATGTCCACCACTTTTCAGGATTGGACAGCAGTGTCTTGGCATCGGCCGGGCCTGTATGTTGGAATGTAAACTTATAGCCAAATCGTATTGGTTGATGTTAATAAAACTTATCTCATCATTCAGCACTATATCAACATCTGCGTACCCGTTGCATGCTCTGTTTATCAAATGCTTTAGATTGTAGACAAACGAATCGTGGTTATCTACAAGCATAATCTTTTTTCTTATTGAATACATCTCTACAGACTCACCTCTTTTTCAACTGAATAATCCAAATCGTTGTGATCCAAGTAGTCTAACAAGTCATTGTTTACATCTATCTTTATTTTTTTGGAGAAGAAATCTGCCGCAATCTGCTTCTCGTAATCCAAAATTTTAATAGACAACATTTTATGCCCTTTATTTCTCTTAAGCTCCTTTACAAACCCTTTTCTAAAATTCTCTGTAAGCTTGTGAACAGGAATATTTATGGTAAAAGTCTTAATGAAATCATCTTTTGTATTGGCCAAAAGAACCATGCGCTTTATCTTAAGTTCACAATCAATCTGTTGCGGTTTCTCCTCCCCCTCACTCTTTTTGGTGTCTTCGTCCTTCTTGGCAAAGTATTTTGGAGTTATCTTACATTTCATGAACACAGCATTACCATCCTCCAAGAATGGCATGAATGTCTCATAATCCTTACCGAACAGCCTGAAATTTACACTTCCGTTAAAATCCTCTATTGTTAAATCAGCCCATGGCTTTCCACTCTTCTGCGATACTTTTCTAGATACTCCGGTAATAAGCCCGCCTAAAAAGAGCTCCTTATTCTGAAATTCCGCATTTATAGAGGCGTCTTTTGTCATCTGTCCGGCCTCGGGAAGAGAAACAGTTGTAAAGTTCTTAAGCTCAAACTTGAACATATCCAACGGATGGGCAGACAGGTACATTCCCACAAGCTCCTTCTCTTTTTTAAGGAACTCTAACTTGTTGTATTCTCCCGGAATGGGAATATCCGGCGGAACCGGTTTAAACTCCTCTACATCTCCAAAAAGGGAGTTACCCATATTTACTGCATCTGTCTGCAATTTAGTACCATACCTGCAAAGTGCATCTATAAACTGTTCCTCCTTGTTATTGAATTTAAAGAACTGGTCTCTGTTAATTCCTTCAAATGAATCAAAGGCTCCTGCATACACAAGCGATTCAACAGTTTTTCTGTTTATTGAACCTGCACTTGCAACCCTCTCTATAAAATTGAATATATCCTTGTACGGTCCTTTTTCTCTTCCCTTTACAATGCTGTCCACCACATTTGCACCAACCCCTTTTACACCTGCCATTCCAAAACGGATCTCTCCTTTTTTGTTAACGGTGAATCTTAGATCAGACTCGTTTACATCGGGGCCTAATACGGCAATTCCCATCTTTTTGCACTCATCCATCAACTTGGTAATCTCATCCATATTGTTGAGGTTCTTACTAAGGTTGGCAGCCATAAACTCGGCCGGGTAGTTGGCCTTCATATAGCCTGTCTGGTACGCCACCCATGCATAACAGGTTGCATGGGACTTGTTGAACGCATACTGGGCAAAGGCTGTCCAGTCTTTCCATATCTTCTCCAATACCTCCTTTGGATGCCCGTTAGCCACTCCCCCTTCAAAGAACTTGGCCTGCAACTCCATCATTTTATCTATAAGCTTTTTACCCATAGCCTTTCGCAATCCGTCTGCCTGTCCTTTGGTAAAATTCGCCAACTTTTGGGACAGCAACATCACCTGCTCCTGGTAGACTGTAACTCCGTAGGTGTTGGAAAGAATGCTCTCCATGTCGGGAAGATCGTACTCTATCTTCTGCTCCCCTTTTTTACGGGCAACAAAATCCGGAATATAGTCCATAGGACCGGGACGGTAGAGGGCATTCATAGCTATGAGATCTTCAAATCTATTGGGCTGAAGCTCCCTTAGCCACTTCTGCATTCCCGGACTTTCAAACTGGAACACTGCAACGGTATCTCCACGGCTAAAGAGGTCGAATGTTGCCTTGTCATCTATTGGAATTGCCTCAATATCTATATCTATTCCTCTATGTTTCTTTACATTGTTTACGGCCTCTTTTAATATGGATAAGGTTCTTAGCCCAAGGAAGTCCATCTTAAGCATTCCCACATCCTCTATAAAGCTTCCCTCGTATTGGGATACCCACATATCCTCTCCTGTCTCCTTATCCTTTGCAATGCAGATTGGGATATGTTTTGTAAGATTATCCCTACCAATAATAATGGCACAGGCATGTACACCAGTATTTCTTACCGTCCCCTCCAATTTCTGCGCGTACTCCAAAGTCTCGTGAACTCCGGGAATAGGTGAAGCCTCGTAAGCCTCATGTATCTCAGGTACCAACTTTATGCAATTTGCCACCGTAACCTTAACTTTCTTCTCCTCGGTGCCTACAACATTGCCGTTTTCATCCTTTTTCTCAACTATATCCGGGGGAAAGGAGTCCGGGATGAGCTTAGTTAACCTGTCACTTTCGGGCAGGGGCACATTCTGAATTCTGGCTATATCCTTTATGGCACTTTTGGTTGCCATTGTACCAAAGGTTACAACGTGAGACACATGATCTTTCCCATATTTCCCCTCAACATACTTGAGCACCGTTCCACGCCCTTCATCATCAAAGTCTATATCTATATCCGGCATGGAGATTCTGTCGGGATTAAGGAAACGCTCAAACAGCAAATCGTATTTGATTGGGTCCAAGTTGGTAATACCCAAACAGTAGGCAACCACGGAGCCTGCCGCCGAGCCTCTGCCCGGGCCTACCCATACCCCCATCCCTCTTGCGGCTTTAATGAAATCTTGCACTATAAGGAAGTAATCCGGGAACCCCATCTTCTTTATGGTAGCCAGTTCAAAGTCTATCCTCTCTCTTGTTGCGTCGTCTATTGTCTTATAGTGCCTCTCCGCACCCTCATATACCAAATCTCTAAGATAATCATTTGAATCCGAGTATTTGTCGGGAATAGGAAAAATAGGAAGAACGTGCCCTTTGTCTATGGTGTAACGCTCTATCTTATCTACTATCTCCATTGTATTCTCCAACACCTCGGGGTGATCCGGAAAGAGAGCCAGCATCTCCTCTGTTGTCTTCATATACTCCTGTTGGGTATATTTCATACGCTTTGGCTCATCGAAATTCACGTTGGTGGTGAGGCAGATAAGGCGGTCGTGTGCAGGCCCGTCCTCCTTGTTGGTAAAATGGACGTCGTTTGTTGCAATTACCTTAATGCCCAATTCTTTAGACATCTTAAGGATCTCTGCGTTGACCTTTTGTTGCAACGGGTAAGCCTGTTCGTTATAGCCCGGCAGTTCTGTTTTGTGCAACATCACCTCAAGGTAGTAGTCATCTCCAAAAAGATTCTTGTACCAACGTGCTGTTTCGTATGCTGCTTCTATGTTGTCTTCTGTAATGAATTTTGGGATCTCGCCTCCAAGGCAGGCAGATGAACATATAATGTTTTCGTGATATTTTTCTAATATCTCGTGGTCTATTTTGGGTTTGTAGTAAAAGCCCTCTGTCCAGCCTGTGGATACAATCTTTACAAGGTTATAATACCCCTCCAAGTTCTTGGCTAAAAGAATAAGGTGATTTGCAGACTGGTCCTCTTTTCCTCTTTTTGAGAAGCGGCCTTCGGGATTAACATACACTTCACAGCCTACTATGGGTTTTATGTCTGGAAATTTTTTGGCAACCTTAAAGAACTCCTTAACACCAAACATATTACCATGATCTGTTATGGCAAGTGCAGGTTGACCGTTAGCCTGCACCTTTTTAAAATGAGATTCTATAGAAGATGCTCCATCCAATATAGAATAGTATGTATGTACATGTAAATGAGCAAATTGCATTCCAGTAAAGTTTGTTGTATCCTCTACAAAAATACAACAATTCCCGTATGTTTTAAAGTTTATTGTTCGCTTTATCAGCTTTGGCTTGGTGTAGAAATGACATCTAAGCTAATTAAAGTTGCAAAAAAAAGCTGTAAATTTTGGGGGTAGTAGATTTTTATATTAACCGGCGTAAATTCGTAAGATTTTATGTACGTTTGAATATGATGTCACAATAACACCTACCAGATTGACTTGGGGAAGGCATACATATTCGCGCATTAAATAGTTGTAATTTAAGCACAGTAAAGTCCGCAAACGGCAGCAACCAATTGCTGCAATTTGCGGACTTTTTTCTGCTGTCCAATCCTAAAAGTGGTGAACATTCTACAGTTATTCGCCGGTATCTGAAAGTGCCTGCGCCAAAGCTAACGCTAAAGCTAAAGCCAACGCCCTTTACTATAAACTAACAAGGCACAGCCCCGTCATTGCCTCTGGCTGCTTAATGCCCATAAGTTTTAATATTGTAGGTGCAATATCTGCCAATATTCCATTCTTTACAGATTTCACATCGTTGTCTACAACTATAAATGGTACAGGGTTAAGCGAGTGTGCAGTATTAGGCGTACCATCCTCATTTATGGCATGGTCTGCATTGCCATGGTCTGCTGTAATAAGCACGGTATAATTGTTCTTGCGTGCAACATCCACAACCTCGCCGGCAAGTTTGTCTATAGTCTCAACAGCCTTCTCAATCGCAGCATAGACACCTGTATGTCCAACCATATCGCCATTGGCAAAATTTAGGATAATAAGATCTTCCTTCTGGGTATTGAGCACATCTATAAGCTTTTGCGCAACCTCCGGAGCACTCATCTCGGGCTTAAGGTCATATGTTGCAACCTTGGGAGAGTTAACTAGTATTCTGTCTTCATTAGCAAAAGGCTCCTCACGTCCACCGTTAAAGAAGAAGGTTACATGGGCATATTTCTCTGTCTCGGCAATCCTCAACTGTCTCTTGCCGGCCGCTGCCACCACCTCTCCAAGTGTCTGCTGAACATTCTCCTTGTTGAAAAGTATTTTGACTCCGGTAAATTTGTCATCGTATGGGGTAAGACAGCAGTAGTACAACGGAATTGTCTTCATTCCAAACTCAGGCATATCCGCTTGCGTAAGCACAGAGGTTATCTCACGCGCCCTATCGTTCCTAAAATTAAAGAAAACAACAGCATCCCCCTCTTTAAACAGACCTATAGGTTTTGAGTCCTCCACTATAGCAACAGGTTTTACAAACTCATCTGTAACCCCCTCTTTATATGATGCCTCCATAGCTTCAACGGCAGATGCGAAATGCGCCCCTTTACCATCTATAAGAAGATCATATGCCTCTTTTACCCTCTCCCATCTCTTGTCTCTGTCCATTGCATAAAAACGTCCTACAACAGATGCAATCTTGCCCGTACTCTTCTGCATATGCGCCTGCAATGCCTCTATAAAGCCTTTACCGCTCTTTGGATCTGTATCACGCCCGTCCATAAAACAGTGAACATAAACCTCTTTAAGGCCATATTCGGCTGCTACATCCAACATGGCAAACAGGTGATATATAGAGCTGTGTACGCCACCATCGGAAAGCAGTCCCATAAAATGAAGTGCCTTTCCACTCTCTTTTGCATAATCGTAAACAGCTTTCACCTCTGCGTTCTTTAACAAAGTCTTCTCCTTGCAGGCTTTATTTATCTTTACAAGATCCTGATAAACCACTCTTCCTGCACCTATGTTAAGGTGTCCCACCTCTGAATTACCCATCTGACCGGCAGGGAGTCCTACATCCTCACCGCTGGCGCTCAATTGTGAATGGGGATATTTTGCCATTAACGCATCTATATGAGGTTCACCTTGAGTATAGATTGCATTGGATTTATCATGTTTGCCGATTCCCCATCCGTCAAGAATCATTAAAAGTACTTTTTTCTCCATATAATTCTTATTTTTGTCTTTAGATTCATAATGATGGCCGAGGTTCGTTTTACGTAGCTTTCAAACCATCATTTAAGGCTGCAAAGTTAAGAAACTGTTTTGATATTTGGTTGTTTCAAGGCAGTTTAATAAAAGCGGCCTTGAATCTTAACAATTATTTTAATCATCTGTTTTCGATTTATATCAATCGGTACAACAAACGATATTTAATTAAGCAGACAATGGGAAAAAGGAATGGGACTGCATCAGATAAGCAGAGAAGAGCAGAGAAAAATGAACGCAAAAAAAGAGCTGCATCAAAGGCAGGCGGCAGGAGAGGAAAGGAGGGCTTGTCGGGAAGCAGAGGGACTAAAAAAAGCTCGTCTAAAACAAAGAGGGGGGCAAGGATTGTTGAGGAGGTTACCGGCAGGGTTGCCCTTAACAGAGAGGGGTATGGTTTTATTATAGTTCCCGACAGAGAATCCGACATTTTTGTAAGTGCATCCAAGCTGAGAGGTGCGCTTAACAACGACACTGTTAGGGTGGGCGTGTATAAAAGTTCTCCGCGGAAGGGAGACTTAAAGAACGAGGGGGAGGTTCTTGAGGTTGTTGAGCGCTCCAAAAAGCCACATATTGGTATATTACAGATAGTTGGCAATAATGCTTGGGTGATTGTGGAGAGCCGCACAATGCCCTACGACATAAAGGTTACAGGGGGCAACTACTCAGATGAGGATAACGGCAAGAAGGTTGCGATTTTAGTAACGGAATGGCACAGAGGAGAGGACTATCCGAGTGGGGAGATTGTAGATGTGCTTGGCGAGCCGGGTGACAACAACACCGAAATGCATGCGATTCTTACCGAATACGGCCTTCCTTACAAGTTTCCTAAAGAGGTTGAGGATGCTGCTGCAAAGATTCCGGTTGAGATACCTAAGGATGAGTTGAAGCGCAGAAGGGATTTTAGAAACACCCTAACATTTACCATAGATCCTTTTGATGCCAAAGATTTTGACGATGCCTTGTCTTTAAAGCAGTTGGAGAACGGCAATTGGGAGGTTGGCGTTCATATAGCGGATGTAACAAATTATGTGAAGCCAGGAGACATTGTAGATAAGGAGGCCGTTGAAAGGGGCACATCTGTTTATTTAGTAGACCGTACAATTCCTATGCTTCCGGAGGTGCTCTCAAATAATCTCTGTTCTCTGCGCCCCAACGAGGAGAAACTTACTTATTCCGCTGTTTTTGAGATGACAGACTCCGGAAAGGTTGTGGATGAATGGTTTGGCCGCACAATAATAAATTCCTGCAGACGATTTGCTTACGAGCAAGCCCAAAAGGTTATTGATACAGAGGGGGAGAACATCATTGAATATGAGTACCAAAAGGTAGCTAACGATATGGGGGAGCCGGTAGATACACCTGTTCCTGTTGTAAAGAAGGTAACGGGCAGGCGTGTAAAGGGGGTACGTCGTTCAGACAAAGAGGTTTCCATTGCCATCCTGCAACTGCACAAACTCGCTACAATTCTTCGCAAGGAGCGTTTTGAAGCAGGTTCCATTAGTTTTGAAAGGCCGGAGATGAAGGTTATTGTTGACGCAAACGGCAAGCCGGTGGATGTAAAACAGAAGATAACATCGGAGGCCAACTGGCTTATTGAGGAGTTCATGCTCCTGGCCAACAGGAAGGTGGCAGAGTTTGTAACCAAGAAGATGCGTATTAAAGAGCCAACCTTTGTATATAGGGTTCATGACCAACCGGATGCCGACAAGATTCAGCAACTACGCAATTTTATAAAGCATTTTGGGTATCATCTTGCACCTGCCAACAATCCGCATGAACTGGCATTAGCTCTTAACAAGTTATTGGAGAGCATAAAGGATAAGCCGGAGGCAGGAGCTATTGAGATTCTCGCATTGCGGTCTATGGCAAGGGCAAAATACACAACAGACAACATAGGTCACTACGGTTTGGGATTTGCCTACTATACCCACTTCACCTCCCCTATTCGTCGTCTTCCGGACATGATGGTTCACAGGCTCCTTACCCACTATTTGGACAAAGGCAAGTCTGTAAACAAGGAGAAATATGAGGAGCTTTGCAAACAGGCATCTGAAAGGGAACAGGTTGCCACCGATGCAGAAAGGAGCAGCATAAAATACAAGATGGCCGAGTACATGCAGGAGAGGATTGGCGAGGAGTACGAAGGTACTATTTCCGGCATTACCGAATGGGGAATGTATGTTGAGGTTGAGCCTACTAAGATAGAGGGTATGGTCATGCTCCGTAACATAAAAGAGGACTACTTCATTTACGATGAAGAGACATTTGCTCTTTACGGCAAATCCACCCGCAAGAGATTTACCCTTGGAGACAGGGTTAAGATTAAGGTTGCACGGGTGAACCTTGAGCAGAAGCTCATAGACTATGAACTGATTTGGGATCCTGCTTGGAACAAAAAGAGCAGAGGTGAAAGTTCTACTAAAGGCTCAATTAAAAGCCGGGCTAAAAGCAAAAGTACAGCAAAACATTCAAGAAGTAACAACAGATAGAAACACATATCATGCACTTAGACAACACATACAATATTAAAGAGATAGCAGGAGAAAAAGTAATTATACTGCGATCAAAAACCGGGGCAGACATGACAAAACTCATCTCCTTTAATACCACATCTGAGAAGTTGTGGAATGAATTTATAAATAAGGATTTTACTGTTAAGGATGCAGCAGACTTTCTTGTAAAGGAGTACGGCATAGACTATGAAAAAGCCTATAAAGATTCCGCTGCCTGGGCAGAAAAAATGAAAGAATGCAGTCTTCTTAAAGAGTAATGTTTGTATGATTTACAGCCACTTATAAGCTAACCACCGTGGATTTAAGCAATCTTGCCGAATGTTGACAGATATTTACAGACTGCTGCCGCATAAGAATAGGAGAAGTTTAGTACCTATGACCCTCATAATCTTAAGCAAAACGCTGCTTGAGCTTGTGGGCATAGCGGTAATTCTTCCTGTTTTTTATCTGTTTGTACAACCGGATGCTGTAAACTCTCACATTTTTCACAGAATATCTGCCCTCTGCAGCAATACCGCAGAAAGCCTGATACTAATTATCTGCTGCACAGTAGCGATACTTGTATTAAAGACAGCAATAATATTATGGCTTACAAGAATCCAGAACAGGTTTCTGTTTAACCTTTACAAACACTACTCTTCGCAACTGCTTGTAAACTATTACAACAGAGGATTTATGGCTGTAAAGGAGTTTCCGGCATCGGACTTTGCCTACAAGATAAACTCTGTGTGCTTAGTATTTGTAAACAATGTTCTGGCACAGGCATTCGGCATTGCTGCCGACAGCATGATATTGATTTTCATCCTCATATTCGCCTTTATACTCTCTCCTGTTATCTGCATTGCCATAATTGCATGCGCAGTTCCAACCATACTGCTCTACACGCTATTTGTAAAGAAAAAGATAGTAAAATACGGTCGGCGCGAGTTTGAGGCCAAAAGGGAGCAATTCAGCACCATAACCAACACTTTCAGAGGGTATCCCGAGATGGTTGTAAACAATGTTTTTCCCGTTATGCAGCAAAAGTTCAATAACGGCTTGGATACAATTGCAGATACCTCTGTAAACTATACAACATATAGGCAGATCCCAAGCTATCTTATGGAGATAAGCGTTGTTCTTTGCGCCGGCATACTCACATTGGTACAGATGCAGCAGATTATCGATATTCCAGGAGCCATTGCCCTGTTTGGAGTAGCCGCCATAAAGGTTCTTCCATCTATAAAGAATATCATTGCATCCTGGACATCAATAAAGAACTCTACCTACTCTGTAGAGACCATAAAGGAGGCATTAGAATATAAAGCCAATGCAATTGAAGCCAACCACGCAGAACAGCTGTTGCAAGAAGTTAATTTTGAAAAACTTGAACTAAGGAATATATCCTTCTCTTTCGCTTCCCGACAAATATTCTCAAATTTCAGCCTTACTTTAAATAAAGGAGAAAAATTGGGAATAAGAGGGGTATCCGGAAGAGGGAAGAGCACACTGTTCAATATAATGCTGGGGCTTTACCCGATGCAGAGCGGGATGGTTTTATTAAATGGGAAACCGCTTATGAATAATCTTGCCCAATGGAACAATATATGCGGATACGTTCCACAAGATGTGTTCGTAATGGATGCCTCAATAGCAGAGAACATTGCCCTTGACATTAATTTTAATGTTAAGAGAAGGCAGAACATAACACTCAAGGAGCTTCTATCAAACAGAGATGAGAGGAACATTGATTTTTTTATAGAGAAGAGCGTATTGGACCGTCTGAATAGAGTTATAGAGCTTGCTCGGCTCAAAGAGTTCGTGGATTCGCTTCCACATGGGATCTATACGGTTGTAGGGGATAACGGATGTAAATTGTCGGGAGGCCAAAAACAGAGATTAGGCATAGCCCGCGCCCTATTCAAAAATCCCCAGCTGCTGTTTTTCGATGAAGCCACATCTGCCCTTAACAACGAGATGGAGGCAGAGATTACAAATGCCATAGAAAATATAACTTTGCAAAACAGAGAGCTTACGGTTGTAATAATAGCCCACAGAGAAAGCTCCCTTAGGATATGCGACAGGATAATAGATGTGTAAAGCGATGATTCAGAACTACAGAATTGCAGACAAGATACTTAAAGTTGTATTCTCGGAGAGATTAGGCAGATCCCCTTTTGACAATGTACAAGGTTTTACGCTGTTTAAAACAGATAATACTTGCAGCGATACAGATGTATTGCTCTCTTTTGATACCGGCAGCAGCGTAACCATCCCCCTAACGGCAAAAGGTCTGTACAGATTTGACTGCGAGGATTATGATTGCACCTTCTATTCATGTAACGGGGTGTACTATTTTAAAATGGACAATGGCACAGCGGAGCCTTTTAGGATGAAAGCGCATTTAGGTTCCAAAGGCCGGCAATCTGCCGTTGATACCAATTGGGAGTTTAACGGTGATTATACAACGTTGCGCTTTGGCCTGTGGATGGCATTTAATCTTGCATCTGTGTTTGAGCTTGCAGTGGCCATACATTCATCTGCAATTGTCTATAAGGAGAAAGCGTATCTGTTTTTGGGGGAATCCGGGACAGGGAAGAGTACCCACACAAGATTGTGGAGGGAGAATGTAAAAGGCTGTTTTCTGCTGAATGATGATTCACCGTTTATTGTAATAAAGCATATAGACGGGAAATATGTTCCGTATCTCTACGGTTCGCCATGGAGCGGAAAGACTCCCTGCTATAAAGACGCCTCATATCCTATTGGTGGTATCATAAGGCTTTCGCAGGCACCGTACAATAAGGCATCCCGGCAAAGTGTGCTTTCTGCAATAAGGGCGGTTATTCCGTCATTTCCGCCGGCTTTCAGCTACGACAAGGTTCTTCAAGGTAGGGTATTGGATATTGTCTCCAAACTTTTGGGTGCGGTTGGGGTATATCATTTGGAGTGCTTGCCCAACAGAGCTGCAGTTGATGAGATTATGGTCCAATTGGGAATAGAATAGTATATGAGTATATGGAGAACAAAAGGACTATATCCAACGAGGAGTTTTTTAGGCATATAACATCTCTTTTAGGCTCGGGAGAGGCTGTGAGGCTTAGGGTAAAGGGCTACAGCATGACTCCTGTAATAATAAATGAAAGGGATGATGTTCTGCTTATGCCTGCAAAGGGGGCGGAACTGCATAAAAATGATATTGTCCTTTTTAAAGAACCAAGAACAGGGGCGTATATACTTCACAGAATTGTCGGGAAGCGGAATGAAACCTACATAATTAGAGGAGACGGCAATCCGTTTGGAAAGGAGAGTTGCCATGTTGGTGACATTGCAGGTGTTGTTGTAAAAATCTACAGAAACGGCTTTGTGAAATCTGTTGTTAGGAGAGACAGCTTTTTATGGCATGTATGGATTTTCGCCGGCACATTTAGGAGAATCCTTGCAAGGGTATATATAAAGATTATTTCAATTGTTAACATAAACCGCAAACCGAGTGCAGAATAGCAAACTTGTTTGCAAATTATACCCAAGTGCAGCGTTTATTGTAGCTTTTTTAAAATAAATTTGCATAATCAGTAGATAATTCATACATTTACCAACGATACCGTTTGAAATGATTACTCATTTCAGCACC
>ENA-OOYV01000249-OOYV01000249.1-human-gut-metagenome-genome-assembly--contig:-NODE-249-length-41689-cov-4.235120_pt1 | contig 41689 bp, 34 predicted proteins | sample MGYA00241704_ERZ501380 | MGnify/ENA primary metagenome ERZ501380 (study PRJEB25962, sample SAMEA2042984) | human gut metagenome | biome: human gut; feature: human-associated habitat; material: faeces...
CAAGAGCAATTAACCTACGCTCATTTCCAATAAATTACACTCTTTTCGTAACTTCACTTCGCAAATTTACGAAAACCATAGGGCTTCTAAACTCATCCTTCTCCTCGTCAAATTTGTGCTGGATATAATTTAGTCCTGCATTAGCATATCCTTTAATCCGTTGGACAATAGCACTTATTGCTCCACTACATTGATCGTCTGTCATTGTTTCCAAATCACTCCACTTGAACCCAAGTTTTTCATCTGATTCAGATAAGACAAGCATTAACACATAGTCGGAAATCTCCATTGGTTTCCACTGACTAATTGGAGCAAAATCTCTTGTCTCGCCCGAGCCCTTGATTGGATTACAAACGCCAAGATGATAACCAATCATAAAAGCGTACATATATGTCTGAAAAAATGGTCCGAACTTAATGTAGTCTCCACCATTTACCGAACCCTTATTGGAGATGGTCTCCATAAGATTATAATACTTTGCAAGATACTTCGGCTTTTTAATGCCTAATTCTTGCCTAAATTCATTACCATTCATATGCGTTACTTATATTGATGGATTTTTGTTTCTAATTTCGTAGGGTCAGCTATTTCAGGTATCTGATTGACATAAAATGTTCCCTTTATACGTCCCTCTTTCATATCTTTTAATATCTTCTTACCTTCGTCCGAAATGAAGTCCGGGTCGTTAATGTCATACAAGTCTTTTATCATTATGACACATTGACGGAAAACAGATGTTGTGATTTATCTGTCATCATAGTTGGACACTCATAATCATCAGCACTGGCATCAGCATAGATTTTGAACAATTTTTTATTGTCAAATCCCCATGGAGAAGGTTCAGTATTCAATATATGCCAGACCTCCTCCAAATACAATTCCTTAATTGGGGCATAAGTATAAGTGTTGGGATTCAAAGGATGCTTCGTCAGCCTTTTGCCCTTTATCTCATATTTGCGTATTGATTTTGCCCTTGTGGCACTCTCAGATAATTGTGTTCCTATAAGGACTATAGCCTCACCTATAGCATCAATCTTGTCCAAGATAAATTGCGAAGAAGGTTTAATTTTCAATCTATCCGTACACCATCTGAACTGATTATTCGGAACGGGATAGCCTTTTCCTAAAAGGCTTATCCAAAAGCTATCTTCCAATTTCGGTGTTGTAATCTGAACCGTAATAGGTAAATCTTGTTTTACTGCAGCTGTTTTAATACAGTCTAAAACCTCAATAATGTAATCTGAAATAATAGGATTCTCTACAAGAGTATCATTATTTACAACAAAAACAGGTCTTTTTAGTGACTCATCACCGTGTGTCGCACGGATTGCAAGCAATGCCCTCCATACTAACGTCAATACTACCGTTGAATCTTTTCCGCCACTAAAGCCTATTATCCATGGTATATTGCCGTCATTTTCAAGATATTGTTCTGTTATATCTTCAATTATATGTTGTATTCTTTGCGACATTCTTATATTTAATTCAATTTATAAATAATACTCCCTAATATATTGCAAATATAGCAATTTTCCCAATAGGAATTGAGGGAATAACGATATATTTTACATCTTTAAACAACAAACAGTTAATGAATTATATATTGCCAGAACAAGAGATATTTAAATACACTTCACCGATGACAACATACAAACATAGGCTTATCTTCTCCTATAACTTTTCTTCTCATTTTGCTTCTTTACCGTCCCCATTGCAAACATCAGACACCTCCTCCGATACGCCTCTTCCTCCTCATCCGGCCTTCTTCCGTCCCAGCGAAGGTCGGAAGAGGAGTTGCCACCACCGGGGGAAATGGCGACAGGCTGCCCGCCAATCAAAGCATCAGCGATAGAAAAGATTCGTTCCCGCACAGAAGGCTCAGCCAGCTGGTCAAGAAATGTCTGCATCTGTTCAGTCTGATTATCGTGATAGCCATCAGTCGTGCATACTCCTGTTGCAGCCATTTAAGCTCCCGATAGTCCAGCAACGCATTATTCTGCACCGCCTGTATTTGCTGTTCGGCATCCTTCCGATACAGTTCCTCAATCTGACGGACAATCTTCACGAATCGGCTGGCGATAGACATGTTCTGCTCCTCAATCCATTTGTCAACACCGAATATCGGAGGTTTGCCAGTGATCCGTGGCGGCTCAAAATCTATCTTGTGATTGCGAAAAGGTTGCGCCACTCTACCGACACGGTCTATATTCTTTGTCATCTGTTCCAGTTCCTGCTCCTTTTCTTGAAGCTTACATGCCTTGTCTTCAAGCTTGGACTGGTATTCGGAAATCTGTTTTTGTATCCTAGTCTTTTGAATTTCATATTCCTGAAGAGCGATTTTGCCGGAAGCCAGAGACTTCTCAATTTCTTCAAGTTGGGATTGAGACCTGAATATCTGTGCTTCCAACCTCCGTGTCATATTCTGCAGTCCCTTGACCGCTTTCTCCGCCTGTTTCGCCTCTTTAGTCAACTTGCGGATATAATCTCGCTTGTTCAGGTGCTGCACGTTGCGCCCGTCAATACTGTCTCCGCGTTCAAGGCCGTATTTACTGCCGACATCTTCATATAGTGAAGTGAGCATTTCTTTCAATATCCTTCCATATTCATAGCGGTCTTTCCCGAACTTTGCCGACCACATCACACACTCCCGTCCGCTCTTGGGGCGGATGCCTACCGGAACAATCAGGGTATGAATATGCGGACTGCTCTCGTCAAGATGCACCTGAAAACCGACAATGTTTTCCCGTCCGTATCTGTTGGCACACCAGTCATAGACATCCTTCGCCCAATTCTCGATTTCCTCGCAACGGTGCAGATGGCTGTTGTCCGCACTTTTCTCCAAATAGACGGACTGATTCCCGAAAGCCATTTCAAGCGTCCGGTCATGGTTTCCTCCGAAGACAAACTTAGCGCAACAGTTCGGCGGGATCTTGCTGTTCGACTTGAACGGGTTCCAGCTTAATTCGTCCGACCGATATGTGCCTTGCTTGGTTGCCCGTAAAAAAGTTTGGAAAATGTTCATGCAACTTTTACCATTCTCATATCGGCTTCTCCCGATTCTATTTCTCGAATAATCCGAAGAAAGGCGTTCCAATGTGAACTCCACAAAATCTTTTCCCTGGTCTCGTCGGGCAAGAGGCTTGTCTGCAAGAAAACCGGAAACGACATCCGCTGTAATTTAGTTCGGATGCTTTTCGTTATACTAGGCAAATTGCGAATCTATACGTTCAACACGTGCAAGCAGAAGTTGGTTCAGCCGTTTAGCCTCATTGCCGTGACTTGCACGGATTTCACCCCGTCCCTGATTGCCGTTCTGATTCCAGTCTGTAACCTTGACAAAGACATTCGTTGTCTTACGGATTATCTGCCTGCTCCAAGTATATTCCAACTCGACAGGATAGGCTTTTTCCTTGTCAACTACTTTCGGTGTGCGAAGGCGGTATTTGCCCAACGAATATAATCTTTTCGGTCTTACAATACGCTTCTTCCTCCCGTTGTTAGTATTCCTGAGGAGAAACAAAGATATGGAATTATAGACAAACAAACCGCGCCATACAGCGCCATAAAACACCAGCGCGATGAACAAATTATTTTGTTCATCGCGCTGATATTCACTTACCTAACCTATTTAAAGGCTATTAATATTCGTCTTCGTTAAAGAAAAAGTCCTCTTTGCTTGGGTAGTCTGGCCAGATCTCCTCTATATTGTCATAGACCTCTCCATCATCCTCCAAATCATTAAGGTTCTCTATAACTTCAAGCGGTGCGCCGGAACGAGTTGCGTAATCAATAAGCTCGTCTTTGGTGGCAGGCCACGGTGCATCTTCTAGTTTAGATGCCAATTCTAGTGTCCAATACATCTTCTAAAAATTTAATAATTAGGTGTTTACTCCGTTGTTTGTAAATGGGGCGCAAATATAAATCCTTTTTCTTGAAAATACAATACTTAAAGCAATATTTCTACGGTAGCCAGAAAGTCTCCTCAAAGCCGCATTGGTAACATAGATATCTTGCTAAAACAAACAGATAGTCAGACAACCTGTTAAGGTACTTTATACAGAGTTTAAGTTGCTCATCATCGCTTTCAATGGCAATTGAATGGCGCTCGCATCTGCGGCATATGGTGCGTGCAACATGGCATTCAGATGAGATTCTTGGCATCCCCGGAATAATAAAAGCTTTTTGCTCAGGTATTTGTGAGCTCATATTGTCCATTAATGCTTCAAGAGATGTAATATCCTCCTCGGTGATATTCTTCAGCTGTTTTTTGTTGTTGTCAGATGCCAGATGTGCAGATGCCAACATTAGTTTTTCTTGAATACTGCCAAGAATATTTCTGATTTCTGCAATCTGACAGTCGGATACTATAAGTCCCATAAACGAAATAAGCTCATCAACATCTCCGTAAGCCTCTACTCTTGGATGATTTTTGGGAACCCTTGTACCGCCAACCAAAGATGTGGTTCCTTTATCACCGGTCTTTGTATATACCTTGCTCATAAAAATTAAATTTGAATAATTGACAAATATAATAAAAAAGGATGCAGGTTACTCAATTACGTATGCTTTTAACAATTCAAACTGCTCGTGGTTTAATATGCCTACATTCAAAAGATTCTCCAAACTGCACATATCCGCACCATTCTCCTCCCTGAACGCAATAATTTTTTTTGCGGCGCCGTAACCTATATACGGATTTCTCCTTAAAAAATTAAAGCTCGAATCTGCAATGGACAGCCTTCTCACATTGCCGTCTATAGCAATGCGTCCCCTTATTGAACCAAATCTGGCAGAATCAATTCCATGTATCTCAAGCAGCTGAAACTCAGAAACAAAAGATCCGCCCAACCGCTCCCTGTACTCAATAATCCGCTTTGCAAAGTACGGCCCAATTCCATAAAGAGTTGTAAGAACAGCGCTGTCTGCCGTGTTAAGGTTTATCTTTTCCGCCCTTTTGTAGCCGTACTGCCGGTGTCCGTATGGGGTGTTGTTCCTCCTTATTTTTATTATTCCGCTTCCCGACAAACCATCCTTTCCCCTCTCTGATTTTCTCTGTCTGCCAACGCTGTTGCCACCTTTAAGACAGCTGTCTGCATTCCCGGTAGTTTTTGCCTCGCTTGTAGTGATAAAAATGGAGTCATTGTCGGGAAGAGAGACATAATCATCTCCGCCCTCTTCATCCAAAGGGGCAAACCTGCCAACTAAAAATGTTACAAATTGAAAACAGATTATAAACACAATTAGCGAAATAATGGCAATTGCTTCACTCCTCGATGCTCTCCTCTTCCCCTCTGCCTCTCTCATAATTGCATCCGCTAATGATTAGAACTATTTCACCCTTAGGCTCATGGGCCTTGTAGTGGTCCTCTAATTCTGCCAAAGTACCTCTTCTGCTCTCTTCGTGAATCTTTGAGATCTCCCTGCATACACAAGCCATGCGTCCTGCACCAAAAAACTCTTTAAATTGTCCAAGTGTCTTTGCAAGCCTGTATGGAGATTCGTAATAGATCTGTGTACGCTCCTCCGTTGCCATCTCCTTGAACTTGGTAAGTCGCCCCTTTTTTACCGGGAGAAATCCCTCAAAGCAGAACCTGTCTGTGGGCAACCCCGAATTTACAAGTGCAGGGACAAAGGCTGTTGCCCCGGGAAGCGTTTCAACCTCAATGCCGTTTTCAACACAGGTGCGGACTAAAAAGAACCCTGGATCAGAGATAGATGGGGTACCTGCATCTGAGATGAGTGCAACGTCTGCCCCTGCAAGGATTCTGTCGCAGACTCCTTGTGCTGTCTTGTGCTCATTGAACTTGTGATGAGACTCCGTTCGTGTATGAATATCAAATTTCTTAAGAAGAACGGAACTGGTTCTGGTATCCTCTGCCAAAATCAACTCCACCTCCTTGAGGACCCTTATTGCCCTAAGAGTCATGTCTTCCAAATTTCCTACGGGCGTAGGAACCAGATAAAGTTTTCCCATTTTATATAAATTAGTTTGCTATATTTGCAGCCTAAAAGCCGGGCTGGTTTTTATTTCAGCAAAAAACCGGAACGGCTTTTTAGAAAACAGGTACAAAAGTAGTAAAATGTTTTTAGAAAGCGCAAAGCAGGCAGGTTGGATTGAAGTTATATGCGGTTCCATGTTTTCCGGTAAGACAGAGGAACTTATAAGAAGGCTCAAAAGGGCGAAGTTTGCCAATCAAAGAGTTGAGATATTCAAACCTGCAATAGATATAAGATATTCTGCAGAGGATGTGGTTTCTCACGATTCCAACAGCATTGTTTCAACGCCTGTGGAGACTGCAAGTAGCATACTGTTGCTTGCAAGCGATGTAGATGTTATAGGCATAGATGAGGTGCAGTTTTTTGACCAGAGTGTGGTTGATGTCTGTATGCAGTTGGCAGACAGCGGTGTAAGAGTTATCTGCGCCGGGTTGGATATGGATTACCTTGGGAATCCGTTTGGACCTATGCCCTCTCTTATGGCTGTTGCCGAGTATGTTACAAAGGTACATGCCATCTGTGTGAAATGCGGCAATTTAGCACAACATTCACACAGAATTGCCGGAGGTGATAAATTAGTTGTATTAGGAGAACAGGATAGTTATCAGCCCCTTTGCAGACACTGTTTCAATAAGGCAATGAAAGAGCAGGGTAGAGCGAAAGAGGAGGAAAGCAGATTACTTTAAATGATTTAATTGAAAGAATAGAATAATGGGATACAATAAGATAGAAGAATTTGACGAGAAAACTACACAGGCTCTGATGTATCATTACAAGAGTATTTTGGAACTGTTGGGAGAGGATGTAGATAGAGAGGGGCTTCTTAAAACACCGTTAAGGGTGGCAAAGGCAATGCAGTTTCTTACACAGGGCTATAAGATGGATCCTGTTGCAATCCTTAACTCGGCAAAATTCAAGGAGGAGTATCAGCAGATAGTCTTAGTAAAGGATATAGAGATATATTCTTTGTGTGAACACCATATGCTGCCATTTTACGGCAAGGCTCACGTTGCATATATTCCAAACGGTTATATAACAGGGCTTAGCAAGATTCCAAGAGTTGTAGATGCTTTTGCAAGGAGGTTGCAGGTTCAGGAGAGGCTTACAGTGCAGATAAGGGATTGTATTCAGGAGACGTTAAATCCTCTTGGTGTTGCCGTTGTGATAGAGGCAGCCCACATGTGCATGCAGATGAGGGGGGTGCAGAAACAGAACTCCGTTACAACAACCTCAGCCTTTACAGGAGCATTCCTAAACAGTCCAAAAACCAGAGAGGAGTTTATGAGGCTTATAGGCAATAACCTGCATTAGGTATAGGAGGTTTTGGATAAAGATTTTAATTTTAAAACGAGATATTCCCTAAAAATTATTTGACTATGGCAAAGTACAGAATTTTAGTTGTTGATGATGAGGAGGATATTTGTGAGATATTGGCATTTAATCTAAGAAATGCCGGCTACGACGTAGATACCGTAAATAGTGCCGAGGATGCCCTTTTTAAGATGAAAAACGATTATGACCTGTTGCTTCTTGACATAATGATGGAGGGTATTTCAGGGCTTAAGCTTGCGCAACTTCTTAGAGAGGATTACAACAACAATACACCAATAATATTTATATCGGCACTGGATACAGAGTCTGACATTCTTAACGGATTCAATAAGGGTGGAGATGACTACATACCAAAACCTTTCTCAATTAAACAGGTGTTGGCAAGGGTGAAGGCTGTTCTTGCCAGGTGTTCTGCAAACCATTCGGATGAGACAGCAAAATCTAAAGAACAGCATAAGGCTGCAGACGAAAGGGTATATGTCCTTAACGACCTTAAAGTTGATTTTGAGAACAAGCGTGTCTTTATAGGTGGAGAGGAGGTTGTTCTTACCAAAAAAGAGAACGAGATACTTATCCTGCTTACAAAGAATATAGCAAAGATCTTCTCTAGGGAAGAGATTCTTAAAGAGGTCTGGAAAGAGGAGAGCTATGTTTTGGAGAGGACTGTTGATGTCCATATAGCAAGACTCAGAAAAAAATTGGGAAAATATGGTGAGATGATAATCAACCGTTCGGGGTACGGCTACTGCTTTAATCCTCAGAATTAGTTTATGAAGTATCATCCAAAGCTAAAATACAAATACCAACTTGTCTTATATTTTGTGTTGGTACTCTCCTTTATGGCTCTTGTATTTACAATATATATAGTACAGAGGAATAAGGATTATAGCTTTAAGACACTAAGAGACAGCCTTATAAAGGATAATGAGAAGATTTACGAAACGGTAAAGAACACATACGACTTTTTCTATCTCAATACAGATGCGATAAGCTTGGGAGATACTGTAAGGGTAACGCTTATAGATACCTCTCATAATATGATTTACGATAACAGTAATCTTGTAAATATAACAGATGATTGCGAATGGGAATTACCGGAACTTGTAAAGGCTGAGGCAGACGGAGAGGGGACGGCATTGCGGTTCTCGGTGCCGCTGAGGGATGAGTACCTTTACTACGCTAAAAAATATGACAGGTTCTACATAAGAACAGGTGTAAAGTTTCATACAGAAAACATTCCTCAAATAAATGATGACAACCAATATCTTTATGTAATAATTTTCCTTGTGGGACTGCTGTTTGCTTCATTGGCTTTCATTATAAGGAAACTGACAAGACCTTTGGCGGCTTTTAATAAATTTGCCGATGTGTTACGTAGTCCTAATAAAGATTTCAGCAATATAAAATTTCCTAATAATGAATTTGGTGAGGTAGGCAAGAAGATTGCCGAGCTTTTTGACCAGTTGGAGAAGACAAAGACCTATAAGCAGCAGATGAGCGACAATATTGCCCATGAGCTCAAGACCCCAATTACCGGAATAATGACATATTTGGAGACTATTCTCAATACAGAGGAGATGACACCGCAACAAGTTAAATACTTTGTTGAAAAGGCGTACAACCAGTCGAAGAGGCTCACCTCGCTTGTAAAGGAGGTCTCTATGCTTAATAAATTAGATGCCGGTACGGAACAGTTCCCAATAGAGGAGATCTACTTTTCAAAAATATTTGCAGAGGTAAAGGAGGAGTTGGGATATAAGCTGCAGGAGGCAAATATAGAGTTTAACCCATGCGTAAGCAAAGATCTTAAGATGTACGGATGCCGCCAATTGATTTATTCTCTCTTTAAAAATTTGGTAGACAATTCAATTGAACATGGGGGAAACAATATAACCATCACAATATGGGGCAGTATACTGCAATTGTCTGGAGACAGCAGCTATAGGGTGAAATTTACATACAAGGATACAGGCAAGGGGATACCGGAGAAGGACCTCCCAAGAATATTCGAGAGATTTTACAGAATAGACAAGGGCCGGACGAGGAGGATGGGTGGTTCTGGTCTCGGATTGGCAATAGTGAAGAATGCGGTACTATACCACAGGGGTACTATCTCTGCTGAGAATGCTCCGGAGGGGGGTATTATATTTAAATTCGACCTTTTGTCTTTGGATAAATTGGATCCTAATGTACCATACCAATATTAATGATATAATATATGAGAATACTTATTACAGCAGCAGAGCAGGAGGAGTTGGATTGTGCAGCGCTTGCCCTGCGCAAATACAGGGGTGGAAGTGAACACCATAAAGTGGATTTAGTGCTTACGGGAATAGGAGTTGCATCAACTGCATATAAAGTTACTAAACAGATCTATTTGGCAAGGCAGGAGGGGCAACCTTACGATGTTGCCGTAAATATAGGATTGGCAGGTAGTTATGATTTGAGGAAATTTCCGTTGGGAAGCGCAGGTGTTATTGAGGCTGAGCATTTTGGAGATTTGGGAATAGAGTTGGATACTTCTGCGGGATTCCAGACATTGTTTGATTATAAGATACTTGAATCAGAAACTTTTCCATATAAGGGGGGGGCCCTTTTGCGTTCCATGACAATGGCAAACGTTCCGGCGGATGGTGATACAGGCCTTTTGGAGCGTATTGAGAGTTTTGCAGCATTTTTTCCAAATGCGGTTGGTGTTACGGTGCAGACCTTTTCCGGTAATCCGCAAAAGGTAGAGACGGTGCACTCTAAATTCTCCCCTCAGATAGAGAGCATGGAGGGGGCGGCATTCTACTACGTCTGTATCTGGGAGCATCTGCCTGCTCTTGAACTTAGAAGTATCTCAAATGAGGTTGGCGAGAGAGACAGGACTAAATGGGATGCTTCAAAAGCCCTTAAGGCTTTGGAGACAGGTATGGAGTTGTTCTTTAGAACATTATTATGATTTATGAAGTTTTTTTAAATTAAGTTGCCAAGGGTAGAAAATTTTAAAGAGAATTAGGTAACTTTGCAGAAACAGAAACTTAAAAATGAGCATAATAACATGCAGAAATGTTACCAAACGTTATGGTAACTTCACAGCGCTTAACAACGTATCCTTGGAGATAGAGGAGGGGAAAATCTTTGGCTTGTTGGGGCCTAACGGTGCCGGCAAGACAACGCTTATAAGAATGCTTAACCAGATTACAAGACCGGATGAGGGTGAGATCCTTTTTAAAGGGGAACCGCTTAAAGAGACAGACATAGAGCGGATAGGCTATCTCCCTGAGGAGAGAGGCCTGTATAAAAAGATGAAGGTAGGGGAGCAGGCTCTATATCTTGCCCGGCTTAAAGGGATGGATAGAACCGAGGCAATGGAGAGACTTAAAGAGTGGTTTGTAAAGTTTGGCATTCAGGCATGGTGGAACAAAAAGGTAGAGGAACTCTCCAAAGGTATGGCCCAGAAGGTACAGTTCATTACAACAGTGCTTCACAGACCGCAACTTATGATCCTGGATGAGCCGTTTTCAGGCTTTGATCCCGTGAATGTTAATCTTATAAGAAACGAGATTCTTAGGATGAGGGATGAGGGGACAACAATTATACTGTCAACGCATAATATGGAGTCTGTTGAGGAGCTTTGCGACAACATAGCTCTGATAAACAAGTCTAATCTTATTGTTACAGGCAATACTGCCGAGATAAGAAGGGAATATGGGAAGAACGAGGTTGAGGTAAGGTATCATGGAGCAGAGATTAAAAGTACTCAATATTATGATATAGTTGAGGATAATGTGGAGAAGGATGAACGCAGGGCTATTCTTGCAAAAAAAGAAAACTCCTCAAATGCCGCCATTTTGGGCTGTCTTTTGGAAACAGGGTGCGATATAGTTTCTTATCAGGAACTTATACCAAGGATGAATGATATCTTCATAAAATTAGTTACTCAGAATTAAGGAGGTAAGATATGAGCAAAAGTAAAATAGCAATCATAATAGGAAAGGAGTATTCAACAAGGGTAAAGAAGAGATCATTTATTCTTGTAACACTTTTGACCCCTCTTTTATTGGCGGCATTGATGGTAGTGCCTTCGCTTATTATGCTATATTCGGGGAGTGAAAGCACAAGAATAAGGGTTTCGGATAATTCCGGTATTGTAATGCCGTACTTTGAAAATACAAAAGAGGTTACATACGAGGGTATGGGCAGTGCCGATATAGATACCATAAAGGATAATTTTGATAGTTACAACTGCGATGTAGTGTTGTATATCTCTCCGTTAGACACACTCAAGAACGCCACAGTAGTTGCTTTTTCAAATAAGCAGGTGAATTTGGATTTGCGTACCTCTATTAAGGAAACAATAGATAAAGCCTTGGAAAATAATAAATTGGCAGCCTATAATATTCCCAATATAGACCAGATAATGGATGAGGTAAAGACAGATGTGAGTGTTAAGACATACGAGATAACGGACAATGGGGAGACAAAAGAGTCCAAGGTTGAGATCTATATGGCGATAGGTTATCTTGCAAGTTTTCTAATCTATATGTTTGTCTTTATGTTTGGCAGCATGGTAATGCGGAGCGTTATTGAGGAGAAGAGCAACAGGATTGTTGAGGTGATAGTCTCATCTGTAAAACCAATGCAACTTATGATGGGCAAGATAATAGGAGTTGCTCTTGTAGCGTTAACGCAGTTTGTTATTTGGATTGCACTTACGCTGGCAATAGTTATTGGTTTTGGAGCGGCAACCGGTATAACGGGAGGAGACGGCGCACAGTCGCAGCAAGTTCAGTTGGCCATGTCCAATCCGGTGGCGGGTGACCAGATACAGGCCATAACAGACAATATCCCTGCAGATGAAGATGGTATACAATCGTATATCAATGCAATAAGTCAGGTTAATTTTGTACAGATTATATTGGTGTTTGTCATCTATTTTGTGCTTGGCTATCTGCTGTATGCAAGTATGTTTGCTGCGGTTGGAGCAGTCTGCGACAATGAAGCAGATACACAACAATTGGTTCTGCCGGTAACATTGCCGCTTATAGTTGGTCTGTTTATAATGCTTCATACTTTTCAGCATCCCGACAGTGTACTCTCTTTCTGGGGTAGTATGATACCGTTCACCTCGCCAATGGTGATGATGGCAAGAATTTCATACGGCGTACCTTTCTGGGAATTGGCGGTGTCTGTATGCGTGCTAATTGCTACATTTGTATTTATAGCTTATCTCTCCTCAAAAATATACAGGACAGGTATTCTTATGTATGGGAAGAAGAACGGATGGAAAGAGCTTTTTAAATGGATGAGAAACAGGTAATAAGTTAAATATGAAAAAGATTGGTTACATTTTTTTAATCGCCCTTTTTGCAATCGCCGCCATAATGCCGGACGGGGCAACGGCCTCTGCGCCGCGCGGCAGAAAAAAGAGAAACAAAGAGATAAGAATAGAGTGGTCTGAGACAAAGATAGATTCAACCTGGAATCCGTCTGCAGAAAATGCTGCAAGTCTCATAATAAAGAGGTATAAGCCCTCTGTAGACTCTTTGGATATGGTTGTTGGACATACAAAAAAAGAGCTGGGAAAGAGTGCTCCTGAGAGCCCTTTATCCAATTTTACAGCAGATATTGTATTTAAAATATCAGATAGCTATCTACAATCCAAGCAACTTGGCCATGTAGACATGGCTCTTACAAACTTTGGCGGTATAAGGACAGATATAAAGAAGGGGGCGGTTACCGTATCTGATATATTCTCGGTATATCCGTTCGACAATAAGCTTGTTGTGATAGACATAAGGGGCAAATACATAAAGGAGATAGTGGAGATGTTTATAGAGAACAACAGAATGGAGGTTTTGTCGGGAGTAAGGCTTATAATACATAAAGACAAAAGTTACGACCTTACGATAGGTGGGCAACCTGTTGAGGATGAGAAGATCTATAAGCTTGCAACTATAGATTTCATGCTTAACGGTGGCGACAAGGTATATGCACTGCAGAAATGTGAAAATGTCATAGAGACCAACATTGTTATGAGAGATGCCGTAATAAGGTATTTTAAGGAGAAGGAGGCTGCAGGTGAATTGGTAGATTCAGACTGTGACGGAAGGGTTGTGATAGAGAAGTAGTTAATAGTTAATGGTTTATAGTCAAAATAAGCTAAGGCCAAAGCCAACGCTAACGCCAAAGCTAAGTTATATTAATTGTAATTTGAAAATTTATGAATAAAAAAATATATGCTATTCTATTGTTTGCCCTTTTGTTAGGGGTAAGCGGGCTGTATGCTCAAGATCTTGTGATACTTCATTCCAATGACACCCACAGTCAGATTGAACCTCAGACTGTAGGTGAAAATAAGGGGCTTGGCGGATATGAAAGGAGAGAAAACTATATAGAAAAGGTAAGGAAAGAGTACCCTAATGTATTGCTTATGGATGCAGGAGATTACAGCCAGGGTACACCATATTTTACCCTTTTCAAGGGCGACGTGGAGATAGAGCTTATGAATGCCCTCGGTTATGATGTAGCAACAATAGGCAATCATGAGTTTGACAATGGAACAGCAGAACTTGCGCGTAGGGTAAAAATGGCCTCTTTCCCAATTGTCTGTGCGAACTACGATTTTACCGGAACAGCCTTGGAGGGGATTATTAAACCTTATACTGTTATTGAGAAAGGGGGGCTTAAGATAGGTGTGATAGGTGTGCTTACAGATATAATGTCGTTGGTAAGCCCAAAGAATGTAAAGGGAATAAAATATATTGAACCATACAACGTTGTCAACAAACTTGCCTCCAAATTAAAGAAAAAGGAGAAATGCGATCTTGTAATCCTGTTGACACATCTTGGATTCGATGGCGGTTCAAAGCATGCTCCGTCAGATGATATGGTAGCAGCGCAGAGCAAAGATATAGATATTATAATTGGCGGACATTCACATACATACATTACAGAGAAAAAGCTTGTGCCCAACAAGAACGGTAAAGATGTAGTTATAGTAACTGCCAATGAAAAAGGAAACTATGTGGGGAAACTTGACCTCTATCTACAATAGGTACCGCTATCTTTTTTATGGAATTTTTTTGCTCACTGTAATTTTGCCGGTGAGCAATTGTTCATATAAACAGCGCAGTGCTGAGAGGAAGAGGACCGAGTTGGAGGAGACTATAAACACCTTTTTGGCCATAAGTAACAAGACGCATCACGGGAACGACCCTAAAGTATTCAGAACAGCGCTCGACTTACGTTCCAAGGCGGTGGAAATTGCAGATACTGCTGCGATTATAAGAATTACATCGTATATCTGCGCAAGATACAACTCTGTAGGAGACTATATAAACGCCCTAAGGTACCTCAACCTTATCCCTGTCTCATCGGACAGTACTGCCAGAAACGTATCATTTAGAAAGACGGGATTGTTCAGAAAATTAAATCAGTTGGACAGCGCCCTGTACTATACTCGCAAATCTGTGGAATACGGGGTGGAGGAGAATGTGTGCGATGCGGTGTTTGGTGAGATATATCTAAGGATGGATTCGCTTGACAAAGCTGAATATTATCTTTTAAAGTCAATAAAAGTGAATAGCCTTAATGCAAAGCCGTATAGGGATCTTGCCATCCTTTATGACAAAAGAGGTATTCCCGACAAGGCCGAGGAGATCTATAACACAGTAAACACAATTGCAAAAAATGCCAGGTCATATAACAGCCGGTTTCTCATTGCAATTATATACAGTTATAATTATGCACGGTATCTTGTGGGGCAGGAGAGGTACAGCGAAGCAGAGCGGATCTTGAGAGACGGATGCAAATCGTATGCAGGTATGATTCCCGACAAATCCTCTAAAAATGAGTTGACCCCTTACAGCAAGTTTTATATTTCATCTCTTGAGCTGCTTGATTCTCTGTATAATTCTAACAAGTCTGTCTCTGTTGCCGAGCGTATTGGCGTAAAGGACTCATTGCTGTCTGCCAAGAAACGGTATGACATGTATTCCAAGAACAAAAGTGTAGACAACTCATACGTCTTTGATAAAATACAGCGTGAACACAACAAGGCATTGGAGGATGCCAGGTACAAAAGAAGAGTGTTCATAATCACAACAGTTGTTGGAGTGTATTTTTTTGTAACGCTGATACTTCTTATATTCCTGTATTACAGAAGAAAAAACAGAGCAAAAAACAGAATCATCATCCAAGAGGCAGAGAAGAAGGCAAAATCTCTTGGAACTGCTATATACGACAGTACCATAATAAGACAACGGGATTCAGATGGAAAATACATAACTCTGTTCAAACAGATAGAAAAACTGTTTACAGAGGAGGAGATCTTTAAGAACGACAACCTTAACAGAAAACAGATAGCCGTTGCCCTTGGTACAAACGAGAATTATATACAGACGGCCATAAGGTTGTATACCAATGGAATGACAGTATCTGACTATATTAATTCATATCGCATAAAATGTGCATGTGAGTATATAGAGGAGAACCCAGATGTTAAAGTTGTAGAAATAGCTTATGCCTGCGGTTTTGCCAATAGAGATACGTTTTATAAAACCTTTGAAAGGATAATGCATGTTACTTTCAGGGAATACAAGGAGACCAAATATTGATTAATTTTGCACTCTTAAAAAGTATTTTTCATGACCGACAACGAAAAAATGGCATCAGCCAATCCCTCAGATTACACAGAAGATTCATTTGAGACCCTAAGTTGGAATATGCATATCCGAAAACGCTCAGGTATGTATATTGGCAAGTTAGGAGACGGTTCCTCTCCAGACGATGGAATATATGTCCTGTTTAAGGAGATTGTGGATAATGCCATAGATGAGTTTATAATGGGATATGGCAAGGTGATAAATATAACATTGGAAGATAATGTTGTAACCGTAAGGGATCATGGGCGCGGAATACCGTTAGGCAAGGTGATAGATGCTGTTAGCGTTATGAACACAGGTGCAAAATATGGCAGTACGGCATTTTCAAAATCCGTAGGTCTTAACGGTGTTGGTAGTAAGGCTGTAAATGCTACATCAATAGAGTTTTACGTGCAATCGTTTAGAAATGGTGAGACAACATGGGCGTCATTTTCGGAGGGTGAGCTGTTAGACAGCGGCCACAGCTTTACAACAGAGAAAGACGGTACGTTAGTAAGATACAAGGCAGATCCCAAATTGTATGAAAATTATTCATACAATATGGAATATTTGGAGACAATGCTAAAAAACTACTCTTACCTTAACACAGGGCTGACATTTATTTTTAACGGAAGAGAGTTTAAATCTAAAAACGGATTGTTAGATCTCATAAACGAAAACCTGTCTGAAACACCACTCTATCCACCAATTCATCTGTCGGGACAAGATATAGAGATTGTAATGACTCACGGTACAGAGAACGGTGAGAATATAAGCTCGTTTGTCAATGGACAGAACACAATACACGGAGGTACACATCTGGCTGCGTTCAGAGAGGCAGTTGCAAAAACAATAAAAGATTTCTTTAAAAAGGACTTCGACCCTAAGGATGTAAGACAATCTATAGTAGGTGCCATTAGCATTAAGATAATAGAACCATCGTTCTCCAACCAGACGAAGACTTTCCTTAACTCCAAGGATATAGCACCCGGAGGTGTTAGCGTAAGGAACTTTATAGGCGATTTTATAGCCGAGCATTTAGATAACTACCTTCACAAGAACCCAAAGGTTGCAGAGACAATGCTAAAGAAGATTTTGGACTCGGAGAAGGAGCGCAAAGCTATTAGCGGAATACAGAAACTTGCCCGCGAAAAGGCAAAGAAGAATAACCTTAACATAAAGAAGCTGAAAGATTGCAGGCTTCATTTTGGAGACAAGGATTCAAAAAATATAGATACAATGCTCTTCATTACAGAGGGAGATTCTGCGAGTGGTTCTATATCAAAGAGTAGAGATGTAAATACTCAGGCAGTGTTCAGCCTTAGAGGAAAACCGCTCAACAGTTATGGAATGAGCAAAAAGATAGTGTATGACAACGATGAGTTCTATATGCTGCAGGCAGCCCTTAATATTGAGGAGGATCTGGAGAACTTAAGATACAACAAGGTTGTTATTGCAACAGATGCAGATGTGGATGGCATGCATATAAGGTTGTTGCTGTTAACCTTTTTCCTTCAGTTCTTTCCTGATCTTATAAGACAGGGGCATCTGTATATCCTGCAGACACCACTGTTTAGGGTGAGGAACAAGAAGGAGGTACATTATTGCTATACGGCAGAGGAGAAGGAGAAAGCCATAAAGAAGATAGGAAAGAACCCCGAGATTACGAGATTTAAAGGATTAGGAGAGATCTCTCCCGATGAGTTCAAATTTTTTATAGGAGAGGATATAAGATTAGACAGGGTGAGATTGAGCAAGGAGGATACTGTATCTGAACTGTTGGAATTCTATATGGGTAAGAACAGTATGGAGAGACAGAACTTTATAAAAGCTAATTTGAGAAGTGATCTTATACTTGAGGAGCTTGCCGAGGCTGCTCACATAGATATGGAGGCATAGATTATGGGAATAAAAAAGAGAATTTGCAAAACACTGCTTAAGATGATGGGCTGGACCACCGTAGGTGGAACTGTTCCCGAGGACAAAGCCATTATATTAGGGGTACCTCATACATCTGCAAAAGATTTTATAATATCATATCTTTTTTACACAGCTGTGGGCGGAGTGGCTCATGTTATGATTAAGAAAGAGTTCTTTTGGGGACCGCTTGGGCCTGTTCTAAGATCCCTTGGCGCCGTACCTGTAGACAGAAAACATGGTGCAGGTGTTGCAAAGCAGATGATAGATGAGATGAACAAGGTAAAGCAGATGCACCTTGCAATTGCTCCTGAGGGCACAAGAAAAAAAACCGCCAAATGGAAGACGGGATTCCACACAATAGCAAAGGCAACGGGTGCTGCTGTCTATTTGGGCTATTTTGATTGGGGAACAAAACGCGTAAGTGCCGGAGAAAAATTTGAAATATCGGATGACGCGCGGGCAGACCTTGAAAAAATTAAGGCCATATACAGAGGGATGAACCTCATAGGCAAACATAAAGATTGTTTTTCAACCGAACCGCTTGAAACCAATGCGAAAAAATAGATGCGACAATTTTGACAACTATCTTAATTAAAGGATGTTACAAATGTTATACACGAAGTTCCTGTTATTATACTTGTATATTCTCTTTAATAGTTACTTTTGCTGCCGGTTAATGAAAACAAAATAATTTTTGCATTAGTTTTACAGGTCGTTGATTACATCTCAAGTTAATCAGGTGAAAAAGATTCGCAATTCAAGGGTGCCTTGTATAGGAGGGCACCCCTTGTTTTTTTTATATAAAATTAGTGTATAATTCCTTTTGATATCAGCACCTCGGCAATCTGTACAGCATTGGTTGCCGCCCCTTTTCTCAGGTTGTCGCTAACGCACCACAGATTAATGCAATTTGGTACCGATGGGTCTATTCTCACTCTTCCAACAAATACATCGTCATGTTCATTCGCATAAAGAGGCATAGGATATGGCAGACCGCTATTGTCAAACCTGAAATCTACAAGTTTTACACCCGGCGTATTGTTGAGCGTTTCAAATACACCGGCAAGAGTAATATCATTTTCAAATTCAACGTTCAATGATTCGGAGTGGCCTCCAATTACAGGGACTCTTACGGTAGTAGGAGAGACCGCAATCTCGCCGGACAAAATCTTATGCGTTTCATTCACCATCTTCATCTCCTCCTTGGTATATCCGTTATCCAAAAAGAGATCTATATGAGGAATGATATTCAGATCTATTCTGTACGGGTAGGCATTATATGCCGGCTTATTGCCCTCTCTCTCTGCAAACAATTGATCTACAGCTTTATTACCAGTTCCTGTAACAGACTGGTATGTAGACACCACTATTCTTTTTATCCCATACTTTTCATGGAGTTTGTAAACAGCAACAAGCATTTGGATAGTGGAACAATTTGGATTAGCAATAATATGATCATCTTTGGTGATGATATTACCGTTAATCTCCGGAACAACCAACCTCTTTGAAGGATCCATTCTCCAGCAAGAGGAGTTGTCGATCACATAACAGCCGGCATCAGCAAACTTTGGTGCCCACTCCTTGGAGACCTCGCTCCCGGCAGAAAAAAGAGCAACAGCAGGTTTGGCGGCAACACCGTCTGCAAGTGAAACAACATTAAATTCTTTACCTTTGAATGCTACCTGCTTCCCGACAGACCTTTCAGAAGCAACAGGTATCAGCTCTGTAACAGGAAAATTCCTTTCCTCAAGCACTTTTATCATATTTCGGCCAACCAGTCCGGTTGCACCAACAACAGCAATTTTCATCTACGTTATATTTTGTTATTAGTTAGCTATAATTATTTATGCAATTATCAAAACGCCCAACTCCTATCTGATTATATCATTCAGCAATCCTTGGGCAGTCTGTTTTGTTCCGGCCCCTGCACCTTTTATCACAATGCCTCTCGGATAGAGACCTGTCTTGATTATTATGCAGTTATCTGTACCATTAACATTGTAAAAAGGATGGGAATGGTCATATTCCTTTAATCCAATAAAATAGTAGCCATTGCTATACTCGGCAACATACCTCAACTTCAAACCATTTTGGGAGGCGGTGCTGTATCTTTCACAAAGTGATTTTTCACATTCTGCAAGGCCGGTGTAAAACGAGGAGCTATATGGCAGAAAATTTGGATTGGCATTAATATCCAATATGTTGTCGGGAAGAAAAGTGGAAAAATCTATATCTTCGCGTTCAATCTGCATTCCGGAGCACCTGCACATTATAAGGAATTTGCGCAAAACGTCTGTTCCTCCAAGATCTATTCGCGGATCCGGCTCTGTATAACCCTCTTCAACGGCATCTTTTACCAGTTGCCCAAAAGATACCTCTCCGTTGTATTTGCTAAACAGATAGTTGAGTGTGCCAGAGAGTATTCCCTCAATAGAGACAATGTTGTCTCCGCTGTCAATAATCTGACGTATAGTGGACAGAACCGGCAGTGCTGCACCTACCGTAGTCTCGTATTTATAGTTTACCCCTTCATTAAGTGCCACATCTGCAAGCTGTTTAAAGTAGTCAAATGAGAGCGAGTTTGCTATCTTGTTGCAGGTCACCACAGATATCTTGTGCTTGAACAGTTCCAAATATCTTCCGCTTATATCTCTATTGGCAGTGCAATCTACAAAAACGGCATTGGCTACAGAGCATGTCGTCACATACTCTATAAAGTCTCCGTCTGTCCTTTTTGATGAGTCATACAGATTATGTAGCAGATCGTTGTAGCACAACGGGTGTTCAACATACCCCTTGCTGTTTGCAACAGCTCTAACATAAAGCTCTACTTTGTATCTCTCCCTAATTTTTGCAGCATTGTTGTAAATCATTTCAGATAAGGCCTTTCCAACTCCACCCAAACCGCATATAAATAGATTTATCCTTCTATAGCGCTCAGAAAAGAACTCGTTGTGAATTGCCCTTATTGCATCATTTGCAAAGGCTGTCCCAACAACAACAGATACGTTCTTTTCGGATGAGCCCTGTGCTATTGCTCTAATGCAGATACCCTCCCTTCCAAGCGCTTCAAACATCTGTCCGCTCGCACCTGCCTGATTCTTCATGTCATCCCCTACAAGCGATATTATAGAGAACCCCTTTTCAACATGCAGCGGATCTACCTTACATAGTGAGATTTCATACGCAAACAACTCATCGGCAGCCGCTTTGGCGCGATCTGCATCTGATTCCGGAATAGCTATGCACATTGTGTGTACGCTCGAAGCCTGAGTGATTAGGATAATGTTCACACTGTTTTTTGCCAATACGTCAAAAAGTCTGCTCGAATACCCGGGTATGCCTACCATCCCGCTTCCCTCCATGCTTAGCAGTGCAATCTTGTCTGTACTCGAAATCCCCCTTATCTTGTCCTTTCCGTGGGGAGGATTGGCCTCAATTAAGGTACCTGCATCGTCAGGCTGAAAAGTATTCTTTACATAGATTGGAATATTTTGCTTTACAACCGGCTGTATGGTAGGTGGGTATACCACCTTTGCCCCAAAATGAGACAGCTCCAATGCCTCCTTGTATGAAATATTCCTTATTGGGGCTACATCACTCACCACTCTTGGGTCTGCTGTCATCATTCCACATACATCTGTCCATATCTCAAGAGCGCGGGCCCCTGTTCCCGCCGCAAGGATAGATGCGGTATAATCAGAACCGCCTCGCCCTAATGTTACGGTCCTGCCATCTGAGTCAGATGCTATGAACCCCGGTATTATATATAGATCTGCAGTATCCTTGTTAAAAAATGATGCAATTTTAGAGGCGGTAATCTTTTCATTTACAGTGTTCTTATTGTTAAGCCTCTCTGTAAATACCAACTCCCTGGCATCTTTCCATTTATGGCTTATGTTGAGTTGCTTAAGTTTTGCACTTATTATTCTTGTAGACAACAGCTCTCCAAAGCTCATTATATGGTCCATACTGTAGGGGGTAAGCTCTTTAAGCAGAAAGACCCCTTTACATATTTCACCAAGTGTGCAGAAAAGAGAATTGCACCTGTCAATAATCTCCTTACTCTCGTAGCTGTTGCCAATAAGATTGTCAATGATGGCAAGATGTCTCTCCCTAAGCGCATCAATAAGCGTGATATATGAACTGTTGCCGCTTTTTGCCATATTGCCTATCTCAATAAGAGTATCTGTACAGCCGCTTATGGCAGAGGATACTACAACTGTTCTGTCCTTTTGGACAGCCTCTTTTATTATTTTAATAACCTTCTCTATGTTTTCTGCGTCTGCAACAGAAGAACCGCCGAATTTAAGTATATGCATAATGTAAAATCCAAATTAGATAACAGTAAAAACAAAATCTTTAATCAATTTTTCAATCTGCTCGTTTTCAAGTAGAAAGCCGTCATGCCCATATAGGGAGCTTATCTCTTTATACTCGCCGAGCGGCAGCATGGATGCCAATAGCTTCATCTCTGCCGGAGGGAACAGACAATCGGAGTCTATACCAATACATAAAACCGGTATGTCAATATTGGCAAGTGCCCTCTTAATGCCGCCACGTCCGCGTCCAATGTTGTGCGAATCTGTAAGATTAATCATACTCAAGTATGAATAGGCATCAAACCGGTCTGCTAACTTTTTTCCCTGATACCTCTGATACGATACACACCTGTGGTTAAACAGGCTATCCTCATCCTCATCAGCCTGAGCTGCACAATATCCCCCATAGCTTCTGTACGATATAAGTGCAATGCTCCTTGCTGCAGCCAATCCTCTCTTCCCCCCATTTATATCCATGGCTTCGGCAAACGAGTTATCCGCAAACAGCGCCATCCTTTGGGATTCATTAAACGCTACACCCCACGGAGTTATCCTTGCATTAGTTGCAATAAGTGCAACCCTTTTGATATCCACCACTCCGTTCTCTTTAAACGAATATGCCCACTCAATTGCCTGAAAACCGCCAACCGAACCGCCAACCAACAGTTCAATCTCCTTTACTCCAATTGCCGCTGCTAAAATTTCCATTTGAGCAACTATATCCCTTATCGTGAGTTTTGGGAAATCCATAAGAAGAGGCTTTCCGTTATCCGATATGGATGCCGGCCCGGTACTTCCGTAACAAGAACCTAATACGTTGGCGCATATGATAGTATACCTGTCGGTGTCTAAAATTTTATTCTTCCCGACAACACCCTCCCACCAATCCGAAGGGTCTGAATTGGCCGTAAGTGCGTGAGTAATCCAGATAACCTTTTTGCAAGGGGGTATGCTCTCATCTGATATATGATAGCAGATATCTATGCTTTCAAATGTATAGCCGCATTCTGTTGTGAAAGTATGGTTATAGGTATATTTTCTTTTAATCATCATCCATTGTGCTATTGCAATAGCGAAAGCGCCTGTGCGAAATCTGCTATTATATCCTCAACATCCTCTATACCAATACTTAATCTTATGGTTCCCGGCTTTAAGCCAACTTTACGGAGCTCCTCATCTGATAGCTGTGCGTGGATTGTGCTTGCAGGGTGAGATACCAATGTGCGGTTGTCTCCAAGGTTTGCAGTCAATGTTATAAGCTTAAGAGATTCCACAACTTTTACGGTATCCTCTTTGGTTGCCGTGAGATCTACTGTAAAGACCCCTCCGAAACCATGTTTCATATATTTGACTCCGTTCTTATATGATGGATGATCTGGCAGACCGGGGTAATTGACCTTTGCAACCTCAGGGCGCTCCTGCAACCACTTTGCAAATTTTAGAGCGTTATCTGCTACTCTCTGTGCCCTAAGCGACAATGTTTCGCATCCTGTTAATAGTAGAAAAGCATTGAATGGAGAGAGAGAACAACCGTAATCCCTTAAGGAGATGCATCTTACTCTGGCAGCAAAGGTTGCATTACCAAACTCTTTAAAGAAAGATATTCCGTGGTATGATTCGTCGGGAAGCACAAAAGAATCAAATTTGCCGTTGTCCCAATTGAAATTTCCGCAGTCCACAATAACACCTGCCAATGAATTGCCGTGTCCACCAATAGATTTGGTTGCCGAATGTACAATTATGTTTGCACCAAAGTCTTTTGGCCTGCATATATATCCGCCGCAACCAAGGGTATTGTCTACGATAAGTGGAACGTTGTGCCTTTTGCAAACTGCCGAGAGACTTTCAAAATCAGGAACAGAAAAATCTGAATTGGCAATTGTCTCAACGTAAACACCTTTGGTATTCTCATCTATCAATTCCTCTATATCAGCTCCGCAGATACCTCTGCCTGCAGGAATATCCTTTTTAGGGAATTTTACTGTTATTCCTAATTTTTTAAGTGTCTGCTTGAATTGATTGTATGTGCCTCCGTAGAGAGCTGCCGAGCTTACGATATTGTCTCCGCTATTGCAAAGCGTTGCAATTGTTAGAAATTCTGCGCTCATGCCGCTTGCGGTTGCAACAGCTGCAGAACCGCCCTCCAAAGCTGCAATTCTCTGTTCAAAAGCGTCTACTGTTGGGTTATTAAGCCTTGTGTATATGTATCCGGGCTCTTTAAGTGCAAACAGGTTTCCTGCATGCTCTATGGTTTGAAAATCGTAAGCTGTTGTCTGATAAATAGGTATTGCGATTGCACCGGTAGACTTGTCTGATTGTTGTCCTGCATGAAGTTGTAGAGTATCAAATTTATAGTTACACATGATGATATCCTTTTTTAAGTGTTCTTATTAATTATTTGCCATTGTACACACCATCTTTACCATAATTGAATTTGGCAACCTTTAAAAATAACCTGCATCATCTTAAGGAATCTTTTTTGGTCTATATCTATTTTCGAAAATATTCTCTTAATCTGAGACAACTTTTTTCATGTTACTTAAACAACGTGGCTCTGTCTTAAAGACAGAAAAAGAAAAGTGTAGTAAAAAATTATCTTATGGAAACAGGGGTATGCAGAATCCCTCCGCACGAATCCCCTTAAGGAGATATTATAGCAGCATCTTAGCGATGCATTCGCATGGACATCATCATAGAACCGCACATGACCATCATCTCTGCAAAAGAGTTCGCAGATGAAACGATGTTAGAATAATATGTGCAGTTGCTCCTTTTCATATCGGGGGCAAATGTAAATAAAAAATCCGGCTGAGTGGCCGGATTTTCTCTATTTTGTTGAAAAAATTACATTTTTGTTAACTCCGTTTCCAGCTGTTTTACAGAGGAAATTTTATCTGTGTAGATGCAAGGACCTGTAATACAGCCACTTTCGCAAGCCATAACCTCTATGAACGGAGCCGGAACCTTGCCTGTCTTTGAATACACCTTTAACATTGCTATATTCTTTTTGGTAAGGTTTGATACCTGCAGATATTTAAGATCCGGCTTACCAAGGTAGTTCTTTACGGCAGTGGCAACACCTGTGCTCTTGGCGTATGCGTATGAATCTTTGTCTGCCCTTGTTGCAGGAGCGTATGGTTCAACCTTTTCAAAATCTATGTTGAAACCAACGAACAGAGAACCTATCTCTTCAAATGTAAGTACGTAATCTACATTAGGATTGTCCCTTCCCTCTTTTCTTTTGGCAATGCAAGGCCCAACAAACACTGTCTTTGCATTAGGATATTTCTCCTTGGCAATCTGCGCTGTATAGTACATAGGGGAGCCTGTATGGGAGATATATTTTACAATGTCCGGAATATGTTTCTTTGCTGCTTGAACATATGAAGGACAGCAGCTTGTTGTCATAAACGGATCCCCTTTCTCCAATCTTTCAAGCAACTCCGGCCCCTCTGTCCTTGTTGTAGTCATTGCACCCTGCGCAACCTCTATTATATCTGTAAAGCCAATCTGCTTAAGTGCTCCGTAGATCTTTTCAATAGGAACATCGTATTGGCCCAGAATAGCCGGAGCAACCATGGCAACTACCTGTTCGCCTCTTCTTATAGATTGTAGAATGTCAAACATTTGCGATATTTCAAAGATGGCACCAAAAGGGCATGCGTTAAGGCACTTCCCGCAATAGATACATTTTGACTCGTCTATATGCTCTATTCCGTACTCATCTTTTGTTATGGCCTTTACAGGGCAAACCTCCTCGCAAGGTACAGGTATGTATACAATTGCATGGTAAGGGCAACTTTGCTGGCATTTTCCGCAGCTTATGCAAAGCTCATGATCTATCTCTGCCTGTCCTTTGTTGTTAAAGTGTATGGCTCCTTTGGGGCAGTTTATATAGCAGCTCCTTGCAACGCAACCCCTGCACAAATTGGTGATTTCATAATTTACCTGAACGCAAGATGAGCATGCCTCGTCTATCACGCACATAATATTTTCCTTCTCTATGCCTGTTCTGTTCATTGCTTTTTGAGCATAGTAGGAAAGGGGTATAAGCTCGTCTGTCTCGTCTGTCATATCGTACCCAAGTAGCGGCAGTGATTTGTATTTCCATACAGCACGCTCCTTATGGACGCAACAACGCCCCTTTACCTTGAGCTTTCTTGGAGACAATTTAATAGGAAGGCGGTCTATCTCCTCAACAATGTTTCCATCCTTCCACATTTTTATAAGTTTCGCGAGCAAACCATGCCGCACAATCATTACGTTGTTTGTAAACGCCATATGTCAATATATAAAAATAAGAAGACAAAAAGATTTTGTTTTAATTTGTAATAAAAAAACATCTTTTTGTCAAATTTCGTATAAATATGCGGCAAAGGTATATAAAAAAGCCTTTATATGCAAAAGCTTCCTTTATGTTATGCTATGGTTAGTTTATAGTTTATGGTTAATTAGCTTTGGCTTTGGCTTTAGCCTATTAAGTTTATAGTTTAAAGTCTGTTAATTAGTTTATAGTTTTAAAGATATTAGATTTTACTTTAAACTTTACTGCTATTAACTTAAAAACTGCCCATACACTATAAACTTTCTTTCCTCTCTTTACCCTCTTTACCCTAAAAATAGCCAACGCCAACGCTAATGCTAACGCCAACGCTTGGCCTCAAACTCCCGCATTCAACACTACAAGGTAAAAAAATTCTTTGAAATAAGAAAAAAAAAATATCTTTGAGGGTTAAAAATTAATCTAACTCTTTTGTAAGTTGTTAATACTGCAGACGCGAGTCTGTAGGTTGGAAGCGACTTTAGAAGTTTAATCAAAATGTAGAATTGATTGATCATAGGCTGGTTGTAGCGGCAAGTCAAAAAACTACATTTCAAAAAATTTGCAAAATGAAAATTAACAAATTGTCGGTTTTCGTGTTGTTGGTAACGTTGCTTATGGCCGGGTGCGCCAAAGATAAGGTTGCCTTTAACAAGGAAAAAGGTGATTCCGGTACCGATGGCAATGTGGAGGTGTTTGTGGAGAAGAGGATTACCCACACTCCTGTCATTACTAAGGTTACGGAATCTGAATTGGATGTAGACGATTTTAACGTTGAGATCTACAATGCCAAGAATGTGAGAATTAAGAGTTGGCAGAAATACTCTGAGGTAAAAGGCTCCAAGTTCAGACTGAATACAGGAGATTTTAAACTGAGAGCTGCTTATGGCGACTCTACAGCAACAGGATTTGATGCTGTCTATTTTGAGGGACTTACCTATTTTAACGTGGAGCAGGGAAAGACTGCAAGCGTTGGTGCAACATGCAAGATGGCCAATGTTAAGATGGCCGTTGTTACGGATAATTCGTTTAATGAGGTCTATTCGGATTATACACTTAAAGCTTACAGGAAGGGGTATAAGGACTCTCTTGTATTTGCAACCGGAGAGAGCAGACAGGGATATATCCCTGCAGGTAAGATAGATTTTAGGATCTACTTAACAGACAAAGATGGGAATGAGCGTGTTTATTCTCCTCAGGCATTAGAGTGCAATAAAAACGATTTTGTGACTGTAAGGCTTGGAAGTACAGGCGCTGCAACATTTGAGATTGCTGCAACCTTTACAATAAATACAGAGACAGACAATAAGGTTAAGGAGTATATTATTCCGGGTATCATGAAGCCAAAGGACAAACCGTCTGTTACGGCAGGGTTTGCCTCCCCTCTTGAGATGGTTGAGGGCACCTCTACACAGGCTAAACTTGTTATAAATGCTCCCGGTTATATTGAGTCTGCGGTATTAAAATCATCTTCTGCAGCAGTGCAACAGCTTGGGCTTGGCGAGACCGGAAAAGATCTTGCGGCATTAAGCGAGAGTGATGAGGATTATATTGCGCTTAAAGAGAAAGGTCTTGTATGGAGCAATATGAAGGGGCAAAAGAATGCAGAGATAGATTTGGGCGGATTCTTGTCCAATATTGAATATGATGCTGCATATAGCGGTACATACAACTTTATGTTGGAGATTACAGATATATTCGGGCAGAAATCTGAGACCGCTTTTGAGTGTTATGTTAAGATTGTTCCCGTAACAGTTGCAATTATGGATGTAGCATCTACAGATCTTTGGAGCAAGTTTGCGTATGTTACGCTGCAGTCTAACGCTAATGCAGAATATCTTTCAGTCCAGACAAAGGTTTCTGATTGGGCAGATGCAGGTTGTGAGCTTGTAAAGACAGATGGAGATAAATTCACCTTTAAAGTAAAGGACCTTACTCCGGGTACAGATTATACTTTTAGAGGTAAATTCACAGGCAAGAAAAAAACTGTATGTACAGATGAAAAGACCGGGAAAACCGAGGGCGCCGCAGCATTGGCAGAGGGTGGATTGGAAAATTGTAGTGAATCGAAAGTGAATGGTGGTAATGGAACATTCAGCACATCATTGTATTTAAAATCTATTACAGGTTGGGCAACCAGGAATCCAAAAACAATGGATGGTGGGGATAAAGGTTCAACATTTGGTAACTATTGCACCTATTACAGGTGGTATAATGGTACAATAGAGGCGGACAGTCATACGGAAGGTTCAAAGGCTGCTGAGATATCCACATTGGCGTTTTATAACAAAAAGGTAAGCGGTGTATGGGACGCAGATAAAATTTTGAGTAAGGTTAAGGCTGACGGTACCGCATATGCAGGATACTTGTTCCTTGGAACATACGACAAATCAAATGATAAATATAATTTGGGAATTGCTCATTCAGACAGACCTGTAAGTGTATCTTTTGATTACAAATATGCTCCAATGGGATCCGATAAAGCGATTGCGTATGCAAAGGTGTATGATGCCAATGGGAATGTGATTGCAGAGACAGAGTCTTTTGCTTCTGCATCTGCTTCATCATTTACGACCGCTACACTTAATTTATTGTATACAAGGACAGATGTAAAAGCTGCTAAGATTACGGTGTTCTTCCAGTCCGGTACAAATCTTAATAGAAATGAAATGCATTTGGTTAAGGGCGATTACAATTCAACACCAAGGCCAAAAGATAGAGTAGTTGGCAGTGTGCTTACAGTAGATAATGTTAAACTTAATTATTAGAAAATAAGAAATATAAGATATGAAAAAGTTTTTGCTTTTATTTGCAAGTTTGGTTCTTCTTGTTACTGCATGCAGTAAGGAGGAGAGAAACAGTTCAGATGGAAAGGATACCGGTAAGGTGCAGTTAAGCCTTTCATCTGCAGGTACATTCAAATCAGATGATAAAGTTAATGTGGGAGATTTCAAGGTAGTCATAAAGGGTGCATCCGGCGCGGTTGAGGCTTCTTATGAGAAATATTCTCAGATGCCAAGTTTAATAGAACTTTCTGCCGGCAACTATACCATTGAGGCAGGTAATGTTACAACAAGAGAGGCTGAGTTTGGTGCTCCAGAATATTTTAAGAGCGAATCTTTTGAGGTTGAGGCCGGCAAGGTATCCAATGTAAGCCTTGTTTGTACACTTAGCAATGTAAAACTTACAGTACAATGCGGAGAGAGTTTCTTTAAAGAGTTTGGTGATAAGTTCTCGATAACCGCAACTAACGGAAAGGGCAATTTGGAGTTTGACAAATCGATCATAGATGCAGGAACAAGCGGATACTTTAAGGTGTCTGAGAGCGGGCTTAAAATCTATATGACAGGATACAGATTGTCCGATCAATCTGAGGTTACACATACATACGAGATACCTGTAATTAAAGCTCAGGATCATCATATTGTAAAATTCAATGCGGTTGCAACCGGCGCTGCTGAGATAGGTTCAAACGGCATATCAATAGATTATACAGTTGTAGACAGAGATCATACAATTACAATTCCGGGAGAGGATGAAACTCCTGTTGACCCTGTTGACCCGGTTGATCCTGTAGAGGAGTATCTTCCAACAATAGTGATAGATGGAGATAAATATGATATAGACTCACCTATTGTTGTTGTTGGCAAGGATGAGAGCAAGTATCCTTCTGATGTTAATGTTACGATAAAGACTCTTAACGGAAAGACCATAGAGAATCTGTTTGTTACAATGGAATCACCGGCCCTTACAGACGACTTGCTGGCTATTGTGAAACTTAAAAAGTCTTTTGATATGGCAAATCCAACAGAGGAACTAAAGGAAGGCCTTGCTATGGTGGGCTTATTAGCGGCTAATGATAATGTAAAAGGTAAAAATGAGCAGCCGTTTCCTATAGGTACTTTTATTCCTATTTTGTTGCAATTAGACTCCTTTGATGACAACACTACATCTATAACCCACAGGTTCATAGTTAAAGTTGTAGATTCGGAGGGCAAGTATACAGAGAAAACACTAACAATTCAACACAAAGCTGAGTAATGAAGAAGTTATTGATATTATCACTGTCTGTTCTTGCACTTTTCTCCTGCAACAAGGAGGATAACGGGTTGGAGAATGGCTACGGTTTTGTAAAGGTTAATCTTTCACAAGACGAGTCAACCATTACCAAAGCAGACGCAGAGACTGTGTTTGCAGTTGAAGTGCTTAATGAACAGGGGGTTGTTGTAAAATCGTACGATGACCACAGGAAATTGGAAAACGAGCCTTTAAAGCTAAAGGCTGGAAAATATACTGTAAAGGCCTCTACCGGTGAGAATGTTGAGGCTGGTTGGGAGAAACCTTTTTATACAGGTTCTACACATATAGATGTTGCCAGGGGCAAGACAAACAACTGTAATGTTGTATGTACATTAGCGAATGTTAAGGTTACTGTTACATTGGCAGATGATGTCCTGCAGAACTTTAGAGAGTTTGCACTTACCGTTACCAACGGCAAAGATAACGGTTCGTTAATCTTCTCCAATATCAACGGAACGTTGGATAAGGCTGCCTACTTTAACTGTACAGGTGAGATAAGCTGGAAACTGTATTTGATTAATACAAACGGAGTTGTATTTGAGAACCAGCTTTCAGATCTTATAAAGGATGTAAAGCCAAGGGAGCATTACAATCTTAAGTTCAAGATAGGGGAGGATGGCGACAAACCTGCTGTAGATGTTGCTGTAAGCATAGATGAGACCACAAACGAGACCATACATGATGTTAATATAAATCTTGGCAAGAAAGCTAAACCTCGGTTGACAGGCGGTTCGTTTAATATTACGGAGGAGCAGAAAGTCTTAAAAGGAACAACATCTGTGTATGATGTGAATATTGCGGCAGAAGCGGGATTCAAGAGCTTGAAGCTAATTCATGAAAATGCAGTTCTGTATGCTTTGGGTATTCCATACGAGGTGGATCTTCTTACAGTTGATGCAGATACCAAACAGAACCTTAATGGTAACGGCCTTGAGTGGACAGCAGTGGAAGAGAACAGTACAACTGCAACTGTCTCTGTTGGTACATTGGTTTCAAAATTAGCTGCAGGTAACTACTCAATGAATCTTACTGTTGTGGACAAACAGGCTCAGTCTTCAACAGCATCTCTTAAATTCAATATAGTTGAAGAGGTGGCAGGGACTACTACAAATGCCGCTGAACCTTGGGCAAAACGTGCATTCTTGAACGGTACATGGAACAGTGCTGAAATGCCTCAGTCTTTGGGCTTTGAATATAGAAAGGAGACAGAGCAGAGCTGGACCAAGGTAACAGACGGAATTACAACAGATGTATCCAAGAAGAGCTTTAGGGTTGAGGTTAAAGGACTTGAGCCTAAGACTGCATACGTCTGCAGAGCATTGAGCGGAGATAAGGCGGCCAATGAGGTTAGCTTTACAACAGAGGCTGCAGAGCAGCTGCTCAATATGAGTTTTGATGTCTGGACAAAGGACGGCAAGAACTATTTTGCTAATTCTACAGCCAAAAATACAGATGCGAACTTCATTTGGGACAGCGGTAACAAAGGAGCAACTATGGGGGGAAGCTCTACTACAACTCCAACAGACGATGTTGCTGTAAGCGGTGACGGCAAACAGGCTGCCAGAATGGAGTCTAAATCTGTCTTTGGCAATTTGGCTGCCGGCAGCATTTTTACCGGTAAATTTGTCAAAGCCGTACTAAGCCCTAAGATTGGAGGACAGCTTGATTTTGGTGTTCCATACAGCTGCAGACCTTTGCAACTGAAGGGTTATTACAATTATGCACCGGTTGCAATAGATGTTGCAAAGGGTGATTATGCTAACCTTAAAGGAACTAATGATGCATGCCAGATATATGTGTTATTGGCAGATTGGGATGCCCCATTCTCTGTAAACACGGCAACGGAAACATTCATAGATTTTGAGAACGATTCTCACATTATTGCAATGGGCAGATTGGAGGACAATACCAATACCGGCGGATACAAACAGTTTACAATAGATTTGGAGTACCGTAATAACAGAACTCCTAAGTATGTTGTGGTTGTGGCTGCAGCCAGCAAATATGGTGATTACTTTACCGGTGGCGTTGGCAGTGTACTTATGGTAGATGAGTTTGAGTTTGTCTTTTAGAGAAGACAGATGATGTAATTATAAAATTTTTGTCGGGAAGGGTATTAAATTTCTTCCCGACAATTTTTTTATGTAGGTTTGCAGGGTATTATAACAATGATTAAAATGAAGAAATTTAACATTCTGGCGCTGCTTGTGGCGCTTATGGCAGTGCCTTTTTTGACGCTTGCACAGAATGAAGGACTGCCGTCCATTAACAAGAGGGAGATAGATAGGGGGATAAAGCAATCTACGTTTATTCCAAAAGGGCAGTGGCTTATGGGTGGTTCATTCTCCTATAATCAGTATACTGCAGATGATTTTAAGTTTATTGTAATGGAAAATATTTCCGGTGACAGTTATTCTTTTATGGTAAGCCCATATTTTGGCTATTTTGTAAAGGAAAATTTGTGCATTGGGGGCAGGTTTTCCTACAGGAGATCTCTTTTGAGGTTGGATAAACTTAACCTAAAGATAGATGATGACCTTGATTTTAATATAAATGATTACTATTCACTGCAGCATGTGTATACGGGGGCTCTGATTATGAGGAACTATATGAGTCTTGGCAACAGCAAGCGCTTTGGCCTTTTTAATGAGATAAGGTTGGGCTTTGGCGGTGGACAGGGGAAGGTCTTGTCGGGAAGCAACGATGACCTTACAGGTATCTTTCAGAACATTTTTGAGATGGAACTTGGTCTTACTCCGGGTCTGTTGGCATTTATTACAAATGAGGTTGCGGTTGAGGCCTCTGTAAACGTGTTAGGATTCAACTACAAGAAATATTCGCAGACAAGGGATCAGGTCTACAAGGGCAATTTTGAGAAGAGCAGTGTTAACTTTAAGGTGAATATTTTCTCCATTAATATAGGTGTTTCGTTCCATATTCCGTATCTGAATCCTTTGAAAAGGAGAACAGTATCTATGAGTAAATAATTGGTGTTTTGTTGAGTTAAGGATTTAAAATTTTGAGTATGCAAATGAAAAATATAGTTTTGTCCTTTGCGTTTGTAATTCTTGCAGGGTGCATAAAGAACGATGTTCCATACCCAAAGATCAAAGCTGCTATTACAGAGATCGAGGTTAGGGGACAGATCTCCAAGACAATAGATGAAACGGCACGCACGGTGAATTTTGAGATGGCAGATTCTGTAGATCTGTCTAAGGTGAGGCTTTTGAGGTTTGAGGTATCGAATGATGCTGTTGTCACTCCGGAGCCGGAGGCGATTATAGATCTAAGTTCTCCTCTTACATATACATTAAGTACGTATCAGGATTATACATGGACTTTGTCTGCCACACAGACAATAAACAGATATCTTAAGGTTGAGAATCAGGTTGGCGATGCTATAATAGATGCAGATGCAAAGCTTATACTCGTCTCTGTTGCAAGCAACCAAGACCTGTTCAAGACAAAGATCCTGGATATAAAACTAGGCCCTGAGGGGGAGGTTATTACTCCAGATCCTTACACTGTTACAGATTTTTCACTTCCAAAAATGTTTGTTTCCACATTTAAGGGGATCTCTACAACATGGATGATCCGGTTGGTGAAATCAAAGGTTACGATATCTACAGGTACTGCCAATGCTTTTGCAAAGCATGCAATAGTTGATGGTACATGCAAGAGCAGCGGTTCTGCTCCATATTTCCAGTTTAGGGTTGCAGGGCAGACTACATGGACAGATTACAATGATGTAACTGTTAGTGGTGGATCATTCTCTGCCTCATTGGAGGGGCTGGTTCCTCAGACAAATTATGAATATAGAGCGGTGCAAGGTGAGAACTTTGGTGAGGTAAAGAGTTTTACAACGGAGGCTGCACCTACTGTCCCAAATCTTAATTTTGATAATTGGGTGATGGAGGGAAAGAGTTGGTATCCAAATGCCGATCTCACATCTGCCAACTATTTTTGGGATAGCGGAAACCGTGGAGCCAATACTGTGGGTTCTAAAAATCCAACCTCACCGGAGGAGATATTTGTGGTTAAGGGCAAAGCTGCAAAACTTGCTTCTACAACGGTTTTTGGCGTGCTTGCAGCCGGCAGTATCTATACAGGCAAATATGTAAAGACGATTGGGGTAGGGGCGGAGCTTGCTTTTGGTATACCGTTTACCGGCAGACCAAGAGCGCTTAAAGGGTATTACAACTATACCCCTGTAAAAATAGACAAGGTTAAAGAACCTTACACCTCTTTAGAGGGCAAGAACGACCAGTGCCATATATATGTTGTCCTTGCCGATTGGGGCAAGACATTTACCATTAATACATCAACCAAGACTTTATTGGATCTTGATAATGACCCGGGCATAATCGCTGTTGGCAATTTGTTGGATGGTACCGCTACTGGCGACAAGTACAAAGAGTTTGAGATTAAGCTCAATTATAAGAGCCTTACACGTAAACCTACTCATATCCTTATAGTTGCGGCAGCCAGCCGTTATGGGGATTATTTCACAGGTGGAAACGGGACTGTGCTCTATGTAGATGAGTTTGAACTATTGTATTAGTCCATTATGGCATATAATGATAAATAGCTGCGAGATTTTGTGAGAAAGTCTCGCAGCTATTAACTTTTTATACTAATTTTGTAACAAAAATAAAACAATTTATAGCTATATATGAAAGATTTTAAGACCTTGGTGTGCGAAGGTATTCCGGCGCAGATTCCGGATGCGCAGCCGTACGATACAACAGTTAACCATGCTCCAAAAAGAAAGGATATTCTAACAAAGGAGCAGAAGAGGCTGGCTCTTAAGAATGCATTAAGATATTTCCCAAAGGAGCAACATGAATTCTTGGCAAAGGAGTTTGCCCGCGAGTTACATGATTACGGACGTATCTATATGTACAGGTATCGCCCTACTTATGAAATGCATGCCAGAAACATAAACGATTTTCCTCATAAAAGCGAGCAGGCTGCAGCCATAATGCTTATGATAAGCAACAACTTGGACAAGGCTGTTGCCCAGCATCCGCATGAACTTATCACATACGGAGGAAACGGTGCCGCATTCCAGAATTGGGCACAGTACAGACTTACAATGAAGTATCTGTCCGAGATGACAGATGAGCAGACACTTGTGCTTTACAGTGGTAACCCTCTTGGACTTTTTCCATCTCACAAAAATGCACCAAGATTGGTAATAACCAACGGTATGGTTATACCAAACTACTCTAAGCAGGATGATTGGGAGCGTTTTAATGCCATGGGTGTTTCTCAGTACGGACAGATGACTGCAGGTTCATTTATGTATATTGGTCCGCAGGGTATTGTGCATGGTACAACAATTACAATCCTTAACGGTGCACGCAAGCAGATTCTGCAAAATATGGGAAAAGAGTTTGATATACAGGATTTTGCTAGAATTAAACCAGAAGATTTGAGGGGTAAGTTATTTGTAAGCAGCGGATTGGGAGGAATGAGCGGAGCTCAGCCTAAAGCTGCTGTAATAGCCGGTGTTGTTGGTGTTGTTGCAGAGGTTAATGAAAAGGCTATCAAGACAAGACATTCGCAAGGCTGGGTTGATGAGGTGTATGAGGATCTGGACAGCCTGCTTGCAAGAATCAGAAAGGCGGTAGCTGCAAAAGAGGCTGTGTCATTGGCATATCATGGAAACATCGTGGATTTGTGGGAGAGACTTGCAAAGGATGAGGTTCATGTAGATTTGGGATCAGACCAGACATCGCTTCATAACCCTTGGGCAGGCGGCTACTACCCTGTAGGTTATTCATTTGAGGAGAGCAAGAGAATGATGGCGGAGGAACCCGAAAGGTTTAAAGAGGCTGTTAAGGAGTCTTTGAGAAGGCAGGTTGCGGCAATTAACAAATTAGCGGCCAAAGGGATGTACTTCTTTGATTATGGTAATGCATTCTTGTTGGAGTCGTCTCGTGCAGGTGCAGATATATTCAACCCGGGTATGGATGCAAACACAATAGACACCGAGAAGGTACGCAAATTTAGGTATCCTTCATACGTTCAAGATATTATGGGACCTCTGTTCTTTGATTACGGATTCGGCCCTTACAGATGGGTCTGCACCTCTTGCGATCCGGATGACCTTGCGTATACAGACAAGCTTGCAACGGATGTTTTGGAGGAGATAATGAAAGATGCTCCTCATGAGATAAAACCGCAGCTCGCCGACAATATACACTGGATTAAGGAGGCAGGCAAGAATAGATTGGTGGTTGGTTCACAAGCCCGTATCCTATATGCCGATTCCGAGGGTAGGATAAAGATTGCTCTTGCAATGAACAAGGCAATAAGAGAGGGTAAGGTAAAGGCACCTATAGTGCTTGGAAGAGATCATCATGATGTGTCGGGAACAGACTCTCCATACAGAGAGACATCAAATATCTATGACGGCTCCTCTTACACCGCAGATATGGCGGTGCAGAATGTAATTGGAGATTCGTTCCGCGGAGCTACTTGGGTGTCTATCCACAATGGCGGCGGCGTAGGCTGGGGAGAGGTTATGAACGGTGGCTTTGGAATGGTTATAGATGGATCTGATGATGCAGACAGACGAATAAAGAATATGCTTCTTTGGGATGTTAACAATGGCATTGCAAGAAGAAGCTGGGCCCGTAACAAAGGGGCAATGTTTGCCATTGAGAGAGAGATGGAGCGTACTCCCGGTCTAAAGGTTACCATACCTAATATAGCAGATGATTCTTTGATCGATAGTATAATATAGTATTCAGTTAAAAAGAGATAGCCATTAGGTTGGTTATCTCTTTTGGCTATATATAATAGCGTAAATATTAGCTTAATTAACATTAATTGCCTAAATTTGCGCGTTATTTTAAAGCAGAAACTACGGATGTCAGCTGCTTTTGTAAATAAGAACATACACAACAATATTTATTAATAATAAAACGATATGGCAGAAAAATTATTTGCTGAGTTTCCACCGGTATCTACCCAGCAATGGGAAGAGGTGATTACAAAGGATCTTAAGGGTGCCGACTACGAGAAAAAACTTGTATGGAGGACACAAGACGGTTTTTCGGTTCGTCCTTATTACCGTGAGGAAGACCTTAAGAATGTAAAACATATGGGTTCTGAGCCAGGAACTTTCCCATTTGTAAGGGGCACAAAAGATGATAACAACTGGCAGATTCGTCAGGATTACTGTGCATGTGAGGGCAATTATGCAGAGGCTAACGCACAGGCTGTTGATGGTCTTAAGAAAGGTGTTGAGACTGTTGGCTTCTGTATTAACGGCAAGCAGCCTATTTCAAAAGCTGAGATGGAGACCCTTCTAAAGGGCATAGACCTTAACAAGGTTCAGGTAAACTTTGAGGGTTGCTGCTGCGCAACAGTTGAGATCATCAATTCATTTTTGGCTGTAGCTAAGGAGCAGGGGGTTAAACCTGCAGAGCTTAGAGCAACTTTTGATTACGACCCTCTTCGCGGTCTTAACAAACATGGCAAGTTCTGTTCAGACAAATCATTGGCTAATGTTAAGGCTGTTGTAGATGCAGTTAAGGATTATCCTAAGGTAAGAGTTATAGGAGTTGAGGCTTACGCTCTTAACGACGCCGGTTCTACAATCTCCCAGGAGCTTGGTTTTGGTCTTGCTATGGGTAGTGAGTATTTGAGTGTTCTTACAGATGCAGGTCTCTCTGTAGATGAAGCTGCAGAGAGAATACAGTTTACTTTTGCTGTAAGTTCTACATACTTTATGGAGATAGCAAAATTCCGTGCAGCAAGAATGCTTTGGGCAAATATCGTAAAAGATTACGGTGCTAAAGAGCTTTGCGCAGAGAAGATGAAGATTCATGCCGTTACAAGCAGATGGAACCAGACAGTTTACGATTCATACGTAAATATGTTGAGAGGAACAACAGAGGCTATGAGTGCAGCAATTGCGGGTGTTGATTCCCTGGAGGTTCTTCCATTTGATTTCTTATACAGAGAGCCAAACGAGTTTAGCAACCGTATAGCAAGAAATGTACAGATTATCCTTAAAGAGGAGTCTCATTTCGACAAAGTTGTAGACCCGGCTGCTGGTTCATACTATGTTGAGACACTTACACAATCCATAGCAGAGGCTGCTTGGAATCTGTTTAAGAAGGTAGAGGAGCTTGGTGGTTATGTAGCAGCTTTCAAAGAGGGTTACATTCAAGCCGCAATAAAAGAGTCTGCTGCCAGGAGGGACAAAAATATTGAGACAAGAAAAGAGACCATTCTTGGTACAAACCAATATCCTAATTTCAACGAGGTTGCACCTAAAGAGGTTACCGCAGAGATTGCCACCAAACCTGCGCCTGCAGTTAAGGAGGCAGATATGATTGGAGAGCCGCTAATTCAATATAGAGGAGCTCAGCCATTTGAGGCTATGAGACTTAGAACAGAGAAGAGCGGTAAGAGACCTATGGCATTTATGGTTACATATGGCAACTTGGCAATGTGCCGTGCAAGAGCACAGTTCGCTTGTAACTTCTTTGCTGTTGCCGGTTTCAAAGTAGTTGACAACAACCGTTTCGCAAATATCGAAGAGGGTGTTAAGGCTGCTTTAGAGGCAGGTGCAGATATAGTTGTAGCTTGCTCTTCTGATGATGAGTATGCAGAAGCAGTTCCACAGATTGCTAAGCTCGTTGGAGACAAAGCCATTGTAGTAGTTGCCGGTGATCCTGCTTGCAAAGAGGATCTTATGGCTAAAGGAATTGAGAACTTCATTAGTGTAAGAAGCAATGTTCTTCATACTTTGGAAGATTATCAGGCTAAATTGGGTATTAAGTAAGATTTGTGCAGGAGAAATAAGAATTTTTAAAAGTTGAATAATTATGCGTCCTAAATTTTCAGATATAAAATATACAGACGGCAATGCATGCGAAGAGGTGCTTAAGAACAGCACTTGGCATACACCCGAAAGGATTGATGTAAAGACAAATTATTCCGAGGCTGATCTTGAGGGTATGGAGCACTTGCATTATGCAGCAGGTGTGGCTCCTTTCTTGAGAGGACCATACAGCACAATGTATGTTCAGAAACCTTGGACTATCAGACAATATGCAGGTTTCTCTACAGCAGAGGAGTCTAACGCATTCTACAGAAGAAACCTTGCTGCAGGTCAGAAGGGACTTTCTGTTGCGTTCGACCTTGCTACACACAGAGGATATGATGCAGACCACCCAAGAGTAGTTGGCGATGTTGGTAAAGCCGGTGTTAGTATCTGCTCTGTTGAGGATATGAAGATTCTGTTTGATCAGATTCCTCTTAACAAAATGTCTGTCTCAATGACAATGAACGGTGCCGTTCTTCCTATTATGGCATTCTATATTGTTGCCGGATTGGAGCAGGGGGCAAAGTTAGAGGAGATGGCAGGTACAATCCAGAACGATATTCTAAAGGAGTTCATGGTTCGTAACACATATATCTATCCACCTGAATTCTCAATGAGAATCATTGGCGATATATTTGCGTTCACATCTAAATATATGCCTAAGTTCAACTCCATCTCAATCTCAGGTTACCATATGCAGGAGGCAGGTGCAACCAACGATATAGAGATGGCTTATACATTGGCAGACGGTCTTGAGTACTTGAGAACAGGTATCAAGGCAGGTATCTCTGTTGACGCATTCGCTCCACGTCTTTCATTCTTCTGGGCTATTGGTATGAATCACTTTATGGAGATAGCCAAGATGCGTGCAGCAAGAATGTTGTGGGCTAAAATTGTTAAGGAGTTCAATCCGCAGAACCCTAAATCATTGTCACTTAGAACACACTGCCAGACATCCGGCTGGTCACTTACAGAGCAGGATCCGTTCAACAACGTTGCAAGAACATGTATCGAAGCTATGGGCGCGGCTCTTGGCCACACTCAGTCTCTTCATACCAACGCTTTGGACGAGGCTATTGCACTTCCTACAGATTTCTCTGCACGTATTGCTCGTAATACACAGATCTATATTCAAGAGGAGACCAATGTATGCCGTTCAATAGACCCATGGGCAGGTTCATACTATGTAGAGTCTCTAACCAACGAGTTGGCTCATAAAGCTTGGGCTCATATTCAGGAGGTTGAGAAACTTGGCGGTATGGCAAAAGCTATTGAGACCGGTATTCCTAAACTTAGAATTGAGGAGGCTGCTGCACGTAAACAGGCTCGTATCGATTCCGGTCATGATACAATTGTTGGTATTAACAAGTATCGTCTTGAGAAAGAGGCTCCTATTGAGATTCTTGATATTGATAACACCAAAGTTAGAGAGCAGCAGATTGCACGTCTTAAAGATCTTAGAGCTCATAGAGACGAGGCTAAGGTTAAAGAGTGTCTTGCTGCTATCACAGATGCTGTCAAGAACAAGACAGGCAACCTGCTTGAGTTAGCCGTTGAGGCTGCAAAGGCACGCGCAACATTGGGCGAGATTTCAGATGCTTGCGAGGTAGTTGTAGGACGTTATAAAGCAGTTATAAGAATGAATACAGGTGTTTACTCATCGGAAGTTAAGAACGATGCAGAGTTTGAGAAAGCTAAAGAGATGGTTGCTGAGTTTGCCAAGAGAGAGGGCCGTCAGCCACGTATTATGATTGCAAAACTTGGTCAGGATGGTCATGACCGTGGAGCTAAGGTTGTTGCTACAGGTTATGCAGACTGCGGTTTTGACGTAGATATGGGACCTTTGTTCCAGACACCTGCAGAGGCTGCTAAACAGGCAGTTGAGAATGATGTCCATGCTGTTGGAGTATCTTCATTGGCAGCAGGTCACAAGACTCTTATCCCTCAGATTGTGGAGGAGCTTAAGAAGCTTGGTAGAGAGGATATTATTGTTGTTGCCGGAGGTGTTATTCCTGCACAGGATTACGATGCACTTTACAAAGCCGGTGCAGCTGCTATCTTTGGCCCGGGTACCCCTATCGCCTTTGCTGCAGTTAAGTTGATGGAGCTGTTGAACCAGAGATTCCAATAAAAAAGAGTGTATAAAAAGTAGATTCTGCAGAAGCATAGACTTTCTACTTTTTCATACATTTCTTAAAAATATTTGAGAGCGGTCTGTTATTCAGGCTGCTCTTTTTTAATC
>ENA-OOYV01000264-OOYV01000264.1-human-gut-metagenome-genome-assembly--contig:-NODE-264-length-40210-cov-4.468783_pt1 | contig 40210 bp, 26 predicted proteins | sample MGYA00241704_ERZ501380 | MGnify/ENA primary metagenome ERZ501380 (study PRJEB25962, sample SAMEA2042984) | human gut metagenome | biome: human gut; feature: human-associated habitat; material: faeces...
TACTTGTATCTGTATTTCAATTCCATAAAGGTTCGATTAAGACTTTAAGGATTCGTCTATTAAGCTAACCGACCCTTTATTTCAATTCCATAAAGGTTCGATTAAGACCACGTTGTCCTTGTCTGATTGTCAAGTATCAACGCCTATTTCAATTCCATAAAGGTTCGATTAAGACAGAGTAATGCGAGACCAATATGAGAATTTCATTGCTTTATTTCAATTCCATAAAGGTTCGATTAAGACAGGGGGCGGAGGGGGTAAAATAATTTATTAATCAATTTCAATTCCATAAAGGTTCGATTAAGACACTTATTCAACAGAAGGAGGTGACTGTTTAATATCCTATTTCAATTCCATAAAGGTTCGATTAAGACGTAAGTTTGATTCTGCTGCTTTTACTAATTTTACGGAATTTCAATTCCATAAAGGTTCGATTAAGACATTAGATTTGATGAGCTTAATATGCCTGAATTCATATTTCAATTCCATAAAGGTTCGATTAAGACATCTTTAAGTTTAGTGTTAGGGTCTAAGTATGCTATTTCAATTCCATAAAGGTTCGATTAAGACCATGTAAGCCTTAGTGGCTTTGGAACGCAATAAACGTATTTCAATTCCATAAAGGTTCGATTAAGACGGTGATGCTACAGGTCCAAATCTTGGTTCTGCTCTATTTCAATTCCATAAAGGTTCGATTAAGACCTGTACATGGTGCTTTTAGATCAAGCTTACAGTACATTTCAATTCCATAAAGGTTCGATTAAGACAAGCTGACGCCTACGATAGGTATAACCATATCCATATTTCAATTCCATAAAGGTTCGATTAAGACATAGTTTCGTTTGTTCTGATGTTGATGTTCTTTTATTTCAATTCCATAAAGGTTCGATTAAGACCCGCTTTAGGTATGATATTACAGGTAAGTTTGATTCATTTCAATTCCATAAAGGTTCGATTAAGACCAGAATCCTCAAGCAGCAGATTTTCCTGTTCTTGTATTTCAATTCCATAAAGGTTCGATTAAGACACATCTCTGCGTAACTTCCTTGTTAATCGTGTGTTATTTCAATTCCATAAAGGTTCGATTAAGACAATCCTAATCTTGCTATTAGCGGACCTCAGTCCTATTTCAATTCCATAAAGGTTCGATTAAGACAATGTATTTTTAAAATACAATAGCAAGACTTTTTGATTTCAATTCCATAAAGGTTCGATTAAGACAAAAACGCTATATTAGCGTCTATCTCAATTTCTATATTTCAATTCCATAAAGGTTCGATTAAGACTTTTTAAAAACGCGGATTGTGAGAAAGACACAGATATTTCAATTCCATAAAGGTTCGATTAAGACCTACGAATCCTCTTGCAGATGGTACTCCTACTCTTATTTCAATTCCATAAAGGTTCGATTAAGACTAAGTTTTAGCGAGTAGGTTGAATCACCATCCGCATTTCAATTCCATAAAGGTTCGATTAAGACCTAAATTGTCTGTTCCTCTTAAGGATATTAATGATCATTTCAATTCCATAAAGGTTCGATTAAGACTAATAATACGATTCCTCCAACACAAATACAGCTTAATTTCAATTCCATAAAGGTTCGATTAAGACTTGCTGCGGATATTACGCGTTATACGCTTCTGCAATTTCAATTCCATAAAGGTTCGATTAAGACCATAATTAAAACTTTTAACATTTTTCATAAACTTCATTTCAATTCCATAAAGGTTCGATTAAGACGTGTACAAAGGCGGGCAGTATTACGAGAAATGGCAGTATTTCAATTCCATAAAGGTTCGATTAAGACTAGGGGGCGGAGGGGGTAAAATTATTTTTAATTAATTTCAATTCCATAAAGGTTCGATTAAGACTCTTTTGATGGATGATGTCGAGTCTTTTTTTACAGGATTTCAATTCCATAAAGGTTCGATTAAGACCCGTTCTTTCTATAGACAGAACAGGCACCAATACAATAAGTTAGCGAATGCGAAGTTACGAAAAAATAACCAAATAAAATGTCGATGCATAATAGCATTTTTTTCTCACACCTACGACAACACATTTATCTATAGCTGTATCAATAAGTCAAAGAACTATTAATGAGCTTTTTTCTATTTGATGATATCAAAATAACGCCATCGACAACAAACATCATAGGAAATTGTCAGTAGTCATCCGTTCTTTTCCAAGAATCTGCTTGTCCATGCTATAACCCATTTTATTCGAGAATATAATAACACTGTCTTCATCTTCTTGAATAATACTTTTCATCCTTATCTTCAGTTCGCGCAACTTCACCTCTGAAAGTTCACCCTCCAAAACTGAATTCTGAATCCAATTGAGATACTGTCGGCAGAGTTTGAGCATTTTACCAACACGCTTCTCTCTCACATCATAAACTACAATCACATACATATAGTCACCATTTATACTATTTTGCCTTTTTAATTCTCATTATCTCGGAATGGTCACCAATACTTTTTAAATGGTTTATACTCCTCTATTTCCAATAAGTCCTTTAACAACTTATAACACTCCAACTTAATAAGATGCTTGTAGCTCACGTTCCTTCCGAGTGAGCGATGACGAAATGTCTCGTTATAACGTTCCTCCATAGCCTTGACAAAAATCTTCTTTCCCTTTTCGTTAAGAAAACACTTGTTAAGTTTTTTGTCAAAATGCATTGACGACATAGCATGCTTGTTAAGCACCTTAAATATAACACGATCAACGATAATAGGTTTGAATATCTCCGATATATCAAGACATAGTGAATAGCGTCGTTCTCCAGGTGCGTGCAAAAAACTTACTGTGGGATTGAGCTGCGTCTGGTGCACAGCACGCAGAGTCTCTGCGTAGCACATCATATTGCCGAATGATATAAGAGCATTCACCTCATTTTCAGGCGGTTGTTTTGTACGCAAGCCCATATTAAAATCGTCAAGAATAATATCAAAAGCAGAATAATAGATCTGCCTTATATTGCCCTCTATGCCCATTATCTCCTCAACGCTCTTAGCTTCAACAAGACTTGCAGCATAGCCTTTTATTAAATCAATTGCCTCCTGAAGATCCTTGCCGCGACGGTTATAGTAGTTAAGGTTCATCGTCATATTCCAAGCTGCACCTTGAATGAACTTGCGAGCTAGCTCCACACGTTTTTTCTTGCTCTGATAGGCATTAGCCTGAGCTATAAGAGCCTTACCAGATAGCAGTCCGTCGCGGGGCATGAAGCTGCCTGTGTAGTTCTCATAGTAGTCAAAGAAATGCACAGGAATATCCTTTTGTCCTAAGAAGTTGAACAATGCACTATTTGCCATAAGGCTTCCAAAGGCATAAAGCTCTGCCACATCCTCCACAGGAATGTATCGTGGTTGCTGGCGCGTCTCTTCACCATCATCATTCACTGTCACAGGTGTAAATTTCAACGTGTTATCCTTGCGCTCTATTATGCCTGGATTAAAAAGATAGAAAGTTCTCTTCATTACTCATCCTCATTTTCATTAGTGTAACAAAACTCGTAATAGCTGCAATTCTTGCAGATACCTTTTCTCACAAGCGGTGGACATTCAGGCAAACTAACGACATGCAAAATACTGTCAATCATCTGGCGTATAGCCTCACGATCAATATCACTGAGCAGTACCACTTCCGTCTTTCGCAGTAGAGGATATTCAAGCACACCAGTCACACCAATGATGCCGTGCTTTTCAAACACGTACATATAGTATTTGAGTTGCCACTCATGAGCCTTCTCTACTTTGTTAGATTTCTTAATCTCATGAATAACTTTATTCTTTGCATCAAAGTAATCCACCTTAATACCATCAATCTCAATTTCCTCATACTGTGATGCCCGCTGCGGATAACTTGATTCATGTATCAACTTTCCCTCATAGACCAAGTCAGAAACCTGTTCCATGTTAATACCATTTGCAAAAAGCCATAGCTTACGATGACACAATTGGTAATAATTGAAATGTGTTCCAGTTACTATCATAAGAAATTATCCTCCACTTGCTGCTCATTCTTGTCATCTATATTAAATTGTAATCCCAATTCTGAACTATAAGATGTTTTTATAACATACACATCTTTAGTCCTAATACTTTCACCCAAGTTTACAGGATAAATAAACGGCCTCAATTCAACCTGTCCACAAGACAAAAGAGACTTAAGGCGTTTAGTTGAAATTGACACTAACAGCGATTCCGCTTTTATAAATTCACAATCAGAAATGTACTGTTTATATTCTTCAAGCAAAGATAATGGTAACACTTTTTCTCCATCAAACTGTCTATAATAGTCTTCTTCTCTTTGTTCACTGTATGCCAACGGTGCCATCTCTTCAGATATGAACTTTTCAAAAAAACGCTTTGTATCATCAAACTCACCTTTATTGTCCTCTTCCCAATTAGGATATACATAATCAATGTACTCTTGCAATTTATACTCTCTGACTATTCCATCGTCTTTTGACACTATCATATCAAAAGCATTAATTGTTCTTACAACCACATCTTTGTTTTTATATATGAAGTGATCTTTTTTTCCAGGTTCCTTAAATATAAAACATGGACAGATACCTTTCTTGCATTTTCTATTTACTCTGCCAAATCTCTGTATTAGGGCATCTATGGGCGCGGGAGATGAGAAAAGGACATCGTAATCAATATCAAGACTTACTTCTATTGCCTGTGTTCCTACCAATACCTGTGTTGCCAGACTGCTCAAAAGCCGTTCTTTTTCATTTCTATCTTTAGCGCAGAATCGTCCATGAAGTAACACTTTTCCATCTGAATCCAACGACTGATATACATACTGGGCGTCATCAACTGTATTACAAACGACAAGTACTTTTAATCCTCTATCAATATACTCTTGAATGAAAGGGATGCTGTCCAACAATATTCCGTCTTTCAGCACTATCTTGTGGCGCACCAGTTGTTCATAGAGGACTTTATTTGCTACTACTTTATGATAAGGAGCCAATGCCACAGACAATTCATTAAGCATAAATGTAGGCAGTGTTGCTGTCATTATATGAACACGGACTTTCAACTGCGTTATAGCAAAACGCAACAGAACCATCAATTGTGCAAAGGTTCTTGCATCATACGCATGAATTTCATCAACTATAAAATAAGCACCAGACCATTCGACAAGACCTTTTTCAAAGCCCTTTAATCCATACAGGTTTTTCAATAATTGAAATGGCGTTGCAATTTTTAATGGAGTTATCATTGTCCTAAAGCCTTCTGCAATTTTTCTGACAGACATACAATCTTCTGAAGATTCAGAGAATTTTGAATCAAGATATTGCAATATCTTACTGTGTAGCATACCAACTTTATCCTTACCAATATCACCAGCCAAGCGTTCATACATTGCGTTTATAGATGCCGTATACGGCAAAATATAAAACACCCTCCCCATACCTCGGTCTTTGATTTGGCATCTCAACCAGTTTATTGCTGATTCTGTTTTACCTGTTCCCGTTGGTGCTGTCAAAATGATGTTACCTACATAATTCCCTGCTTGACGTTGGTGTTCATAAAGAGTATATTCATTTAAGTATGCAAAATCACTAAAGTCTAATGATTTAAGCATTTGTATCCCAGCTGATGCCATGTGGTCGCATTGCTTAAGAGCTCCTACCAACAATACATTTTCAATTATATTCTCGTTTTGCGTGCCTTTTGCTGCCCTTAAATATTTTTTTATCATTGACATCATATCAACACTGCCGTTTTCTTTCAACGTAATACCATATTGCTGCATCAAATCACATATTGCATCAAAATTCAGTTTTTTGCATTCATCATCATAATTTAGTCCATTATCATCAATCTCACTGTCATCTTCAATATAGTTTTTATTCGCAAAATGAAACAAATCAAGCAGAGATTTATGGTGTCCTAAAATAGCAAGTATACCATTTTGTCCAAGCAATTCTTTACAATCAGAATTTAACGCAAAGAAAAGAGAGAAAAGTTCATGGCGTTGAAAATACCATTCGTTATTTTTCCCAAGAAGATACTTCTGAAACTCTCTGTGTGCCTTTCCTGTATCATGTAGTATTATTGATACTTTCAACTTTTTCCAGAAAGCAATACGGTTGTTAACAGGAATATTAGGAAGCTCTCTTTTTAATTGGCAATAAATATTAAGGCAATCATCTATATGTTGCTTAAGTGTAGTCTCCGGTTCCGATTTTGCAAGAACCGAAGACTGCATATTTCTATTTGAAATACTTTTATCCAACGTTTATCTTATGAAAGTAAATGTCTATTTCTTTATCGTCAATCACGTCTGTATACGCCGTCAATTTTGTTTCAAAGCCATCATTGTCATAATTAATAACAGAATATGGCTGAGTCCCAAGATTTTCACGTGGTAATGTGTTTGTAAAGTATTGGGGTAAAGCTTGAATTGCACCAGGGAGGAAATTTCCCATGAATGGAACAATCTGACCTCTGATATTTGAGGCATTTTGCTTCATCTGCAGTTCCTTTTCTGATATATTACAAACTGTAGCCAAATCATTGCTTCTGCCAAGAAGTACTTGAAAAAATGGATGTCTGAAATAATCAGCCAATTTTTGATTTTTCAAATAGACAAACAGTCTGCATTCATAAAGAAACTCTCTTCGTAAAACATTAGATTTCACATCTTTCTTAGGAGTGCCATTCTTTGTTTCCACCTGATATATTGTTTCCAAATCCTCGACCTTAGCTTGATAATCAAAATAGTAGCCTATTTCTTCATCTTTAAAACTAAGATACTCTCCAGCACAAGCATTTATCAGCCCCAGTACCGTACTCATTGGTGGAACACATAAAGTCGGCTGATACCCAGATATTATATTAGGATATCTGAAACTTGCCGTCCACGATGTTATTTCTATACGGTACACCCTCATACTACCTTATTTGGGATTTTAATTGTTCTACATACTTATCAATTGCAGCATTTACAGACAGATATTCTACTCTATCTTTATAGTTTTCTACTAATTCTTTCAACTCCTTGTCATAATCATCAAAGAATCCACGTCTACGACCTATAAAAATTTTTCCAATAAAGTTCTCCTTATAGTCTTCTAAAATTTCCTTCAATCCTGCAACACTCAATACTGCCTGTTCATCCCTATCTCCTTTTGAGATAGCAATGTGCGAGAAAGGATGATTTCCCGTGTTCGTCGTTGCCAAAACTATAATTTTTGGTGTTATATCTCCCATATTATTTGTTTGCATGGCTCCGCCAGAAATATTCTTCAGTGCAAGAACCGTGTCGGTTATCCGTTGCTGACGAACAGCCATAGGAAGGCGGACCAATTTGCCAGTTCCAAATGGATCATCTTCTTCTGAAGCACCTTCTCTAAAAGCTTTTTCCCTTAAAGTCTCTGAAAGATTTTTATATCCTGAACGGTTATAGTCTGAAAAAGTTCCAGCCATATCCACATCCAAAGAGAACATACCCTTCATTATCGCACTATATTCCTGACGGACATAAGGAACAGAATCACCATCCTGACGTGCCATACTTGACCAATTTGAAACAGGATGAATAGAAGCCACAGAAACCAAAGCAGAATTTTTTAGCGGAGAGATACGTGTTACTGTGATATTGCGTGATTTCATCTTACCTTTTTCTTCATACTCTTCTGTTGCAGCTCTCATATAACCAAAAATGTCATCATCAGGATAAGTTATCGGGTCTGCATTAGTGAATGCAATGTTCGTGTCTCTTGTCACTGGGGATAATGTCCAACCAAGATTCTTCTGCAAAGCATCTCTCCACCAATATCTCCATGCTTGCCCAGAAACATATACATAGTTCTGTCCGTTTTTGGAAATAGACTTAGTCTTGACAGCATTGTCAAAATTAGTCGTTTTATCCTTGCCTGCATTGTTTAAAGCTACGACGTCTACATCCAGAAGCACATAGCCCTGCACTTTAATACTTTCTGTCATAATTATTCTTTTTTATTGTTGTTCTACATCTTCTATTTCTATTTTTTTCTTTAAAGAATGCAATCTTTCATAAATTGCAATCAACAAAACATCTCTCATCTCTTTCCATGAATCTGTATCGGGAAAGAGATAGTCTACATAATCTTTAACAGTTACAATGGCCTCCTCATTACCATTTTCATAATAAGGCTTCACTATATCATTTAACACATAGCGTCTCAACAAATATGAACTATTTACTGCATTTAACTTTTTAATGGCTTTGCCAATGCCTCTGTCATCATTGCTTTCAGTGATGAAAGTAGCCATTTTATTTATTTTCTCAATTGTTTCCTTTTTCATATTTCTAATCTTTGTTACATAGTATTTTACTATAATAAAGTCAAAACTGTTCTCTTTTGAATACTCCAAAATATCAGGTAAAATTGATTCACCGTTTATTAGTTTTTCATATATTCTATTGCCCCAATATTGAAATTCATTTTCTCCTATCTTTCGAATATCTTTCCCTACAGTCAAACTATACTCTTTATCAGAAGTATATTTCCCGCCCTTTATATGATAATAATGAGACACAAAGTTATGCCAGTTATCTTTATGTTTGACTTTCATTACAAATCGGTAGAAATCCAATACAGGAAAAGGAAGAGATATAACTTGCAAATCTGGTGATGTACCAAAGTTTGTGTAAAGATACATCTGCAAGTTGCATTTAGTATCATCATCAAATTGTATTTTCTTATTTATTAAAACTTTATCAACAAATCTAAATAATGTCGTACCTGTTGATACGGATTTTGATTTTAATACAGAGACAGATGTATTATTCATTATACATTCCATATTTCGCTTACACACTAGTTTAGCAAAAAAAGCCGATATTTTAGGATTACTGCTATTCAGCAACGAGATACGTCCCTGAAGTTGCTCACATGCCAAAGGTAAGAAAAAACATCTAAAAATAACCTCCTTTGAGACCATTATACCATTCTGAAACCAATGATGAAAGTTAGAAAAAGTGCTAGAACCTGACAACACAAAATTATCACGTCCTCCAACAAACACTTTGCCTTTTTTCCCTGTAACTCTGCAATAGCCATCTATTCCATTAACATCATTTATAAGGGACAAAAAATATTCATAAGTTTCTGTTTTCTTCCTGTCTCCTTTAAATGCAGGTTGAGTAATTTTAGAGTTTAAGAAGAATGGATTGATCCTTCCATCCCATCTATCCACATAAATACTCGCAGCCTTTTCTACAAGCACAAGAATATCAGCATCAGGATAATAATGTGAAAATTCATCAAGAGCATAGCCACCTGCATCCACGAAAGGATCTCCAGTAGGTCTGAACAACCATTCATAATCTATATTTTCTATATCTCGTTTCATACTTACTTATATTACATTTATAAATCCAAAACCTTGCGAGCACTGTTCTCCTATACCTCCATCGCAGGCAATTCTCATCAGTTCTAAAGGAGCCTTCATAGTAAAGCAAAATAGAAATCCGCGCACGCGGGTCTCGTCATCTGTTTCCCCTTTAATGGTTATGAGTTTAGATCTTACAGTCTTTTTCTCTACTGCAAAATCAAAATTTGCGATATCAAAATCAAGTGGATGACCATTAATACTCTCATATTTTGACATCAAACCTTTGAATATGCCATGCTTGAACTGAGAATTATCAGGTGACAGATATTCCACTCGCCCGTTTGCATTATACTTTATGCATACCGGTGACTGCGCTTTAAACCTCATTTCTTCCAACACAGCCTCAGAAGGCATAGCCTCCACTCCTACAATATCAAACGCCACTTTAAAGTTTTTGTTGCCTATGACAAAAGACTGCTTGTCAAATAATCCTTGGATAAAATCTGCTGTACTCTTCTCTGGAATAAAACTTATATACCAAATAACTTCGTTGTTTATTATTTCCAAACAGCCGGCACTTGGTATTGCACGATATTTTGTCGGGAAAAACGGGGAATAGGAAAACAATTTGAACCTCTTGCCATTATCAAGCATATAACCATTTTCATGCAACCATGCCGAATATTGCCTATCGGCTTGCGCCAATATATTGTATACAACAGCCGACTGCTCGTATTGATAGTTGAAAGGCAAGCAACTGCCATATTTTCGGTTTATATTCAGCGTCAATTTAAATTTCATATTAAAGTTTGTTTGAAAATCATATATTTGACAGCTTTAAAGGTAGCGTCTTTTAAGTAAATATACAAGAATAATATACCTCATTTCTATTTTTTTTCAACATACCAATGCGCTACACGTGGTATATTAATATATCTTTATTCAGTTGCCTTTCTGTGTCCCGCCAGGGCCTCGAACCCGACACGTGGTATATTAATATATCTTTATTCCCGACAAAGTGCCAAACTTTATGCTGTATGTAGAATAAATAAACTCTTATGATATAAGATTATGGCATAAAAAAAGAAATTGCATCAAATATATCTGGATGGGGATATAGTGAAAAAAATAAAAAGATAACTTTGTAGAAAAATACATTATTAAACCAAGCATGAAAATCCTTGAAATTAATTCGTCCAAGTTGATTTATCAAAGATTTCCATCTTGAGAGAGAACGGTAGTGAACAGCAAGTTTGGTTTGAAGATAGACAAATGAAAGTTATGGTTTTAAGGAAAAATTTAACCATTTACTTTATTGATTATCTGTACATTGTTTCAATAGATAAAACACTAAAATCTAAATGATATGGGATTAGATATTTATACAGGGAGTTTGACTCGCTATTATAGTCATAACTGGAAAAATATAGTACAGCAACTTTCGGAAGAGCATGGACAGAAATGCGTAATGAAAGACGGCAATGGTAATGAGATAAAGCCTGTGGAGAGCAAGGAGGAAATAGAGCAGATTCGCGACATTGTATGCCAATGGGCTGACAATTTTGCTACAAGCATTGATCCGCCTCTACCATCTCCATTATGGGACGAGAAAAGTGAGCACGACTACTTTACCGACAAACCGGATTGGGAAGCTTATGGGGCTTTAGTAATGTTACAGGCTTGTTGTCTGCAAAATCATCCTTGGCCAGAATATGTAAGAATCGGTTGGAATGCTTTTAATGAGCCTGTTGTAAAAAAAGCCATGTCTCAGGAAATTGTCAATTCTTTGCTTTCTAATGCAAGTTTTTGGCTGCCTATTCCAAGAAAAGCCATTTTTGTCACAACGTTGCCATCAGGGGATGAAGCATCCATATCCACAGTCTCACTGCTGAAACAGGAATTAGAGGAGCTGAACCGGCAGATCTGGAAAGCAGACGAAGCTACCATACTCTCTTGGAGAAATGACAAATTTTACATTCCGGTAAAACAAAAAGAGCCTAAACTCTTTCTCGGTTTTATACGTCGTACAAATAAACAAGAGAGATATCGTACAGAAGAATTGGCTCAATGTGCCTACTCAATGCTGTATCAAGCTGTAAGTTTTGCCACTGAACAACAAGTGCCAATTTTATTGGATTACTAAAAAATTCTAAATATTTCATAGAGCAAACCGTGACGATTTGTCACGGTTTCATTCCTACCTATTCTAAACAATCGTTTTACGGCATATAATCTCATTCAATCCTTTTAGATATTACCGTATCTGATTGCCCAAAACATTTAGCTGAACATCAATTTTTTCATCATCTGTCTATACCATCTCTCGACAGAACTCCTTTAGTGTAATAGTGCTTTACCTCCTGCATATCAGTAACAAGGTCTGCAATATCAATAAGTTTTTGGGAGGCATAGCGGCCTGTTATCACCACCTCAACAGCAGGATGCCGCATGCGCAGCGCACTCAGAACCGCATCCTCTGTCAATAATCCCAAATAAATGGCAATGGTAAGCTCATCCAAAATCACAACATCCCATTTTCCACAAGCCATTCTCTCTGCACACTCATGTAATCCACTTTCTGCGGCCTCAATATCCGCCTGAACAGGTTTTCTATCAAACAAACAACCATTTCCAAACTGCTCAATGCAAATCTTGCCAAAGCCATCTGCATCAAAACGGTCTGCAAGCAGGTCACAAAGCCTCGTCTCATTATATTTCATGGATTTTACAAACTGCCCTATAAACACACTCTTACCGGCGCACAATGCCCGTACAGCAAGCCCGAATGCAGCAGTCGTCTTTCCTTTGCCATTACCTGTATAAACATGAATATAACCTGTTTCCCCAATCATAACTATCTACTTGAATTCTATTTACAATAAGCTACACCTTTCTCTTCCCGACAAATTTAGCATTAGTTCTAGTACTTTCTTTACTTTTTAAAAATTGCCAAAGCCAAAGCTTTTAACTCATAATTAGAACCAGTTCTTCTCTCCGTGTCAATCAACTGCTATTGCTCTCAATCAGCCTGAAACGGCTGAGTCGTCCTTTTTAGTCTGTTTTGCATCCTAACAGTCCTTCAACAGACGCCGTTTCTTATAGGCTGCTTTCGGCAACCGCTCTTCCGCTGATTAACAAGTCGTTCACAACTGTTTCTAATTACTCTCTTTACTCTTAAATTAGCCAAAGCCAAAGCCAATGCTAACGCTAACGCCAATCATATGGCTACCTTCCAAAAATTTCGTGGAGTTCTTTGTTGGAGAGCTTTCCTATCCAGTTCTCACCTGTTGATACCGTCATATCTGCCAAATGTTTCTTATTTTGTATCATGGCATCTATCTTCTCCTCAAAGGTATTCTGTGTAATAAAGCGATATACCTGTACATTATTGTGTTGCCCTATACGATACGCTCTGTCTGTTGCTTGAGCCTCAACGGCAGGGTTCCACCAAAGATCGTAATGTATTACATGAGTTGCAGCAGTAAGATTAAGTCCTGTACCTGCAGCCTTTAGAGAGAGAATGAAAATTTTGCTGTTGCGGTCATTCTGAAAGCGGTCAACCATAGTTCCTCGCTGTTTTAAGGTACAACCTCCATGGTAAAACATAGGGTCTTCATCTAACTCCTTACGGATAAAGTGCATAAGCAGATCTCCCATCTCCTTAAACTGAGTAAAGATGAGTACTTTCTCATTGGCATCAACAATACTTTTAAGCAGATCCAACAGCACCTCTGTCTTACCGGAAAGATGTGCATCAATACGGTTATCTTTTAGAAATTGCGTTGGGTGATTGCATATCTGCTTTAAAGCCAACATCATCTGCAGGATAAGTCCTTGACGTTTAAAGAGGGATTTGCTATCGTCTACCTCTATTCCTTCTATGACAGACATACAGCGTGTAAGGGTCTCATGATAAAGGGCTGCCTGCTCCGCCGTAAGAGAGGCAAACTCGTTACGTTCTATTTTGTCGGGAAGATCTGAAATAATACTTTTATCTGTCTTAAGACGTCTCATCATAAAAGGCGCGGTAACCTTCTTAAAACGTTCTGCCACATGCCGGTCTCCAAACTTCTGTATAGGGCGGGCATAATTTTGGACGAACTCCTTCTGCGAACCGAGATAGCCTTTGTTGGTAAAATCAATAATGCTCCAGAACTCAGACAGGTGGTTCTCTACAGGCGTACCGCTCATTGCAATGTACGACTCCGCAGGAATGCTGTGAATCGCCTTGCTTTGGCTCGTATCGCTGTTCTTTATGTTCTGTGCTTCGTCAATGACAAGCATCTGCCATTTAAGTTTCTTTAGTTTATCTGCATCTGAACGCACAACGCCGTATGTTGTAAGGAGAATATCCGATGTTTTACATTCGTCTGTTGTAAGATCTCTTGACGAGCCATGATATATTGCAGTCGTTAATTGCGGGGCAAAACGGGTAACCTCAGATTCCCAATTGTGCAGCAAACCGGTAGGTACAACTACAAGCGCCTTCTTCTTCTCTAATCCTCCCTCTTCTTTCACCTTTTGGAGTAATGTAATGACTTGCAAAGTTTTACCTAAGCCCATATCATCTGCTATAATACTGCCAAAGCCTATCTTCATATTGCGGTACATCCATGAAAAGCCTCGCTCCTGATAAGGTCTTAACGTTGCCTTTATCCTTTTTGGAAGTGGAATAACAGCCTGCGATGTAAACCTTCTGATCATATCCCGAATCTCATCTGTAAGTTCAATTGGGGTTCCAAGGTACTCGCCGCTCAATGCGGTTTGAAGCAGTTCGCCGGGTTTTAGTTTGCCCGGAGTATTCAATACCTTTTTCAGTTTTGCCATTGCCGCTTCATCGATAAAGATATACTGTTCCTTAAATTTTAGCAATCCTTTGGCACTACCGAGCATTTTGGCAAATTCCTCAGGAGAAAACATCTCATTATCTATGGCAATACGCCAGTCAAATGCTAAAAGATCGCTCATAGACATGTAGCCTCCGGATTCCTTCTGCTTGGATTTTAATCTTACTGTTATCTGCGGCTTGATAAGATGTTGAAGTGCCTTTGGCAACATTACATTTACCCCTAGAAGCTTTACTGCCGGAATTACCTGTTGCAGAAAACCAGAAAACGACTGCAACGATAAAAGGATGCTCTGTTTTCCTCCGTTGTTAATATACTGATTCAACTCTCCCACTATATCGCAAAGGATAGCAAGCTGTTTTAATATCTCCATCCTTTGCGAGTCAAAATGAGGTTCTGTCATGATCTCCTCTAAAGAGTGGCTGTCTACCAAGACATCAACTGCAAATTCCTCCTCTGCCTCCTCTATTTTAAATGTCACCTTATACTTGCTCTGCATAAAGTAACGATCTAACCAGGAACGTATTCCGCCGGGGATATTGTTTTCTCCTATACCGTCAAAAGAATATTCTCCTCCATTAAAGAACATCTTACAAAAATCGTTGGCATTCCCACCATGCGCCAATAGATGGACAATATCTGTAATAACTTTGCAAACTAACGATCGCTGCTGTTTCAAATGCTCCACAACATAGCGAGTCTCTTCATCAATTACAGCAGGTTGCCAGACGATTTGGTATTTTTTGCTTTGTGTACTTTTTGCCCGTCCACGTCCTTTACGTATGATGGTCTCGCAATATATCTGCGGGACGACACAGCCATGGGCTATCAGCTGCAGGGCACAAACCACAATGCCTCTTGCAGCCACCACCGTGGGATGATAGTCGGGAAGCATATCGGTATTGACCTCCAACAGTTGCTGATAGAATGAAGGCATAAAATTTTCGGCACTGCATGCGGCACTCTTTGTTATTCTATCGATTGATTCGTTGAGAAGCTGCCGCTTGTCCTGTAACACCTTGTCTGCTTCTTTAGCTATATATACCAACTCTTTCTGATAAGCCTCCTGAAAATTACCGTCATTGCAGAAAGCCGGAGAAGGTGGCAAAAGATTGGAAAGAGGTAATGTAAGGTCTCTCAATTGCGAATAATCCACGACAATGTTTTCATTATCTGTATTCAATGAGAATGGTTCATTATAAACTTTGTCTATGCTCTCTACCTCCATTATCTCCGAGGAATCTGCTACGATGCCACGAGACTCCAACTCTGCCAAAAGGTCTACACCATGAAGTGAGAAGACCAGAAAAGGGTTATTGTCTATCTCCATGCAGATTTTATAGATGACGGCGGCAAGATGTTTACATGGCACAGCCCAATCCGGGCACGAACAATACATCTGCAGGTCTGACCACTCTTTTGGGAAAAGGGGTATGCCTGCCTTGTCTGCCATTTGAGCAACAGATTCGTCCAATTGTCTGTTGAAGAGCTTACTCAGCACTACAGGTTGATCTCTTATAAGTTCAATTAACTTATCTATCTCCTTATTAAAAAAAATTGGCAACACTATTGTTTCATTGTATGGAGTCCGTCTGCTTCCCTTAACCTTTGCCTTAATGACATTGCCATTGAATATAATCTCCTTCACCATTCCGTTTTTTGCATATGATGCACCTCGAGACAATCTGTTACTGTAGTCTATATTTTTGAGTGCGCCAAGCCATTGCTGCCCCCACCACGTTTTTCCATATTTTGTTGCCATTCTTATCTGTTTTATCTTTTTGCTATGGACAAAAATAGTTAAAATCTCACATGTATCCATTTATTAAGTAAGCGTTAAAAATAAGTTCGCTTTCGCGCAGCTTTTCCTCGCCATGGCAAAGCTCAAGCAAGTTTGCTTTGCTTATATGGCTTAAGGAAAAGGTTGGTAAAGATTTAGCAGTATTTTTGAGAAAAGACAATTAAAGATTACCAAGTTATTTTTTTAAGATTACTATAGGGCTGTGCCGTAAAAAATGAGGATAACATTATCATTTATTCTGTACCTTTGCCGGCCTATGACAAATAACACAATTTTGGATATTGTTCTATAAGCAGTCTGAGCGTTTTCTATAACACGCGAGATTGCATCTTTTTAAGGTCTCTCAAAGACAATCTTTTTGAGAGGGTGGGGTGTTTTGCACCATATTAACACACTTTTTATACAAATAAATAATAACGCACATTTTGCTTGCAAGGCTAAAGATGAGTTGACGGCAGAAAACCAGAGCTGCAAAAAACCAAGCCACAAAAACGTGGCGGTTGGAAAAGCTCATAATAAGCTAACAACCAAGATGTACAAAATAAAACATTAGAACAATGAATAAAGAAAACAGCGAATCTGCATACGATTTTGATTTTAATTTAATAAGCGAATTTTTTCTTAATGCCAAACGTCAGGGGCCCGGTAGCGAAGAGGCTACCGTAAAGGCTTTAAACTTTATAGACGGGATAACCAAGGACACCATGATTGCGGATTTGGGATGCGGTACAGGGTGCCAGACAATCTATTTGGCAAACAATACTCCTGCACAAATAACAGCATTGGATATTGTATCGGAAAGTATAGAGAAACTCAACAACACCATTGCCCAAAAGAACTTGGGTAATAGAGTCAAAGCCATAACAGGCTCAATGCACAATTTGCCATTTGAGAAGAACTCTTTAGATATTATCTGGAGTGAAGGGGCAATCTATCATATTGGATATGAGAAAGGCTTGCAGTATTGGAGAGATTATCTCAAACCAAACGGCTATATTGCTGTTACAGAGAGCACATGGTTTACCAATGAGCGTCCGGGCGAGATTAATGATTTCTGGATGGCAGGATATCCTCAAATAGGCACAATGCCGGTAAAGATTGAGCAGATGCTTAGAGCGGGATATATGCCTGTTGCAGCGTTTATTCTTCCCGACAATTGCTGGACAGATAATTATTACACCTCTTTGGCTCAAACAAGAAGAGATTTTCTTGCGGAACACACAGATAACCCTGCTGCAAAAAAATGGGTGGACTTTTCCATTTATGAAGAGGAGCTTTACAAAAAGTACAGCACCTATTACAGTTATGCTTTCTATATCGGGAAGAAGATTTAAATAGTCACTAATCAGGGCCTACATAGTTTATAGTTTAAATTAAGCTAAAGCTAACGCCAAAGCCTATGCGGGCCTTGATAGTTTACAGTGTATAGTTTACTGTTTATAGTCAATTGAAAAAATATTAGTTTTGCAGCCCAAAAGATGTCATAATTATTACCATAGTTTTGCAGTTAATGGACGAAAAGATACAGATTAGAGAGAATATGTCTTTAAAGAATTGGATTACGCTAACAAGCCTCACATTGGCCGCTTTCGTATTCAATACGTCTGAGTTTATACCAATAGCTCTGCTATCTGATATTCAGGCAGACTTTAGCATAACAGAGGCCAAAGCCGGCATGCTTATCTCCGTATATGCCTGGATGGTAATGCTCCTCTCTCTGCCTTTAATGATTATGGCATCTAAAGTTGAGCTTAGAAGGCTTATGCTTTGGTTGGTTGCTCTGTTTGCAGGATTCCAAATAACCTCTTTTCTGTCAACAGGCTACTATATGCTTATGGCATCGAGAATTGGCGTTGCATGCACCCATGCCATCTTCTGGTCTATTGTCTCTGTCATTGCCGTCCGTATTGTCCCTGCAAAATACAGTTCCGTAGCGCTAAGCTCGGTTGTAACAGGTTCATCACTTGCAATGGTATTAGGATTGCCTATAGGCAGGATAATAGGCTTGCAGATTGGATGGAGAATGACCTTTCTCAGCATAGGGATCTTTGCAATCCTTACATTCATCTACCTGTTGAGTACACTTCCTGCGCTTCCGGCAAAGGACAGATTCTCGGTTAAGGAGCTACCTGCACTTCTAAAGAACAGGACATTGATAAATATGTACATATTTACGCTGATGGTGGCAACCTCTTTCTTCATAAGCTACAGTTACATAGAGCCATTCTTGGGGCAGGTTGCACAGATGTCTGACCAGTGGATAACATACACTCTTATGATATTTGGTGTTGCAGGTTTTATTGGAAGCGTAGCTTTTTCGCTGTTTTACACAAAGGACAGATTCCGTTTTATGAACATGGTGCTTGCATGTTGCGCCGCTGCACTAATACTTTTGCTCCCCGCATCTGCAAGTATTCCTGTTACCATTGTTCTCTGTGTAATATGGGGAATAACGCAAACCGCGTACAATGTATCAATGCAGTCTGAGATTATAAGTGTCTCACCGGAAGGGACAACAGCTGTGTCAATGTCTATATTCTCTGGAATATTCAATCTTGGAATTGGTTCGGGTGCTTTAATAGGCGGATATGTATGTGATAATATATCTATCTCATATATAGGCATATTTGCCGGAGGACTTTGTTTGCTTTCATTGCTTTACTGGCTATGCGAACTATGCCCTCTACTAAAGGCGTTTTACATAAAAAAACAGGGGTAACCCAAAAGGTGATTACCCCTTTACTCTATTTACCCTAAATCAGCCAACACCATATTAGTTAATAGTTTATTGTTTAAAGTCAGTCTGTAAGTTTATAGCTAAAAGAAAACCGTTTTTCATCTTTACTCTATAAACTATAAACTCTCAACTATAAACTTTTATAGTGCTGTCTATACACTTTCAACTAAATAAACGCTAACGCCAAAGCCAAAGCCCCTACAGATCACTCTCTTTGAGTCTCTCTGCATTCTCGGCAATCTGCAACTGATCAATAACCTCCTGAATATCACCATCCATAAACACAGGCAGGTTGTACATGGTCCAGTTTATACGGTGATCCGTAACACGGCTCTGCGGATAGTTGTAAGTTCTGATCTTTGCAGAACGGTCTCCTGTAGAGACCATTGTCTTACGCTTGGCAGAGATCTCATTAAGATATTTCTCATACTCCATATTGTACAGACGGGTACGAAGCTCCTGCAACGCCTTGTCGTAGTTTTTCAGCTGGCTCTTCTCATCCTGACACTGAACAACAATACCAGATGGTATGTGCGTTAGTCTGATTGCCGAATATGTGGTATTTACAGACTGTCCGCCCGGGCCTGACGAGCAGAAAGTATCCTTACGAATATCCTTCTCATTAAGCTCAATATCAAACTCATCCGCCTCAGGAAGCACTGCAACGGATGCAGCCGAGGTATGCACACGCCCCTGTGTCTCTGTCTGAGGAACACGCTGAACACGGTGAACACCTGATTCATATTTGAGCACACCATATACGCCATCGCCTATAACCTTAAAGATAATCTCCTTAAATCCACCAGATGTACCCTCGCTCTGGCTTGTGATCTCCATCTTCCACCCCTTACGCTCAATAAACTTTGCATACATCCTAAACAGATCACCCGCAAAGATAGAAGCCTCGTCGCCACCGGCACCGCCCCTAATCTCCACAATGGCATTTTTCGCATCCTGAGGATCCGCAGGAATAAGCAATAACTTTATCTCCTCCTCTTTGTCCGGAAGAACAGACTCCAACTGCGCCACCTCCTCCTTGGCCATCTCCCTAAGCTCCTCATCCTTCTCATTCTGAAGTATATCCTTTGCCATTTCATAATCCTCAACCATCTTCTTATACTTCTCGCCAGCCGTGATTATAGGACCCAGCTCCTTGTACTCCTTGTTAAGTTGGACATACTTTTTCATATCGGACATAAGAGCAGGATCAGAGATCTGCTGCTGCAGACTATCATATTTGGTACGTAACCCCTCTATCTTTTCAATAAGGCTATTTTCGCTCATAAATATTCTTTTCTAATCTTTTAACCCACAAAAATAAGTAAATTTTGCTTCCCGACAAACTATGACAAGGCTTCCAACCTCTGTTTAAGAGCCTTCATCTCATCCCTGAACTTGGCAGCACGCATAAAATCCAATTCAGAAGCAGCTTTCTCCATCTCCTTTTTAGCGGCAGCAACAGCCTTGGTTAACTGTTCCTTTGTCATGTGAGCCACAATAGGATCCTCCAAAACGCCATTAGACTCACGGCTCTGCTCATACGCAGAGACATCACGCCCGAGCACGTTTCGTTCTGTCTTGTAGATCTGTGTAGGGATAATATTATGCTCTTTGTTGTATTCCATCTGCTTCTCACGTCTGCGATTGGTCTCATCTATTGTTCGTTGCATACTGCCCGTTATGTTGTCTGCATACATTATGACCAACCCGTTTATATTTCGTGCAGCCCTTCCTGCAGTCTGTGTCAGAGCTGTCTCACTTCTTAAAAAACCCTCCTTGTCTGCATCCAAGATTGCAACCAAAGATACCTGAGGCAGATCCAACCCCTCCCTCAACAGGTTAACACCAATAAGCACATCAAAACGCCCCATCTGGAAATCCTCAATGATCTCAATTCTCTCCAAGGTGTCTACATCTGAATGGATATACCTGCACCTTACCCCCATCTTCTCCATATATTTGTCCAACTCCTCGGCCATCCTCTTGGTTAGAGTTGTAACAAGCACACGCTCATCCTTCTCAACCCTCACTTGAACTTCCTCCATAAGGTCATCTATCTGATTCTTTGTAGGGCGAACATCTATAGGCGGTTCCAACAATCCGGTTGGCCTTATAACCTGCTCTACTATAAGGCCTTCGCTCTTCTCCAACTCGTATGGAGCAGGGGTGGCGCTAACATAGACGCACTGCTTTGCCAACTTCTCAAACTCATCAAACTTAAGCGGTCTGTTATCTGCAGCTGCAGGAAGCCTAAACCCATACTCTATAAGTGTCTCCTTTCTTGAACGGTCTCCACCATACATTGCCCTTATCTGAGGAATTGTAACGTGGCTCTCGTCAATAAAAGTAACAAAATCGTTGGGAAAATAATCCAAAAGACAGAATGGTCTTGTACCGGCCGCCCTGCCGTCAAAGTAACGTGAATAGTTCTCAATACCGCTGCAGTAACCAATCTCCTTTATCATCTCCAAATCGTACTCAACACGCTGCTTAAGTCTCTTGGCCTCAACGAATTTACCTATGTCATTAAAATAGTCGCACTGCTTTACAAGGTCATCCTGAATATTGCATATAGCACTTTTTACACGCTCTTTTGTAGTACTGAAAATATTGCCGGGATAGATTGAGATCTCCTCCACACTATCTAAAATCGCCCCGCTCACAGGGTCAAAGATCTCTATCTCCTCTATATCATCGCCAAAGAACGTTACCCTTACCGCATTGTCTCCGTAAGCCAGGAAAATGTCAACAGAATCCCCCTTCACCCTAAAGCTGCCGCGCTTGAACTCAATGTCGCTTCTATTGTACAGGCTATCGATAAGCCTGTACAGCAATGCTGTACGCGAAATATGCTGGCCGACCTTTATATTTATGGTGTTTGTATGGAAGTCTGCGGGGTTGCCAATACCGTAAAGACATGAGACACTGGAGACAACAATAACATCCCTCCTACCGCTTAACAACGCACTCGAACAGCTCAGCCTCAACTTCTCTATCTCATCGTTAATGCTAAGATCTTTCTCTATATATGTATCTGTAACAGGTAAATACGCCTCAGGCTGATAGTAGTCGTAGTATGAGACAAAATACTCAACCGCATTATGAGGGAAGAAACTCTTGAACTCACCGTAAAGCTGCGCCGCCAAAGTCTTGTTATGGCTTAATACAAGCGCAGGCCTGTTAAGGTTCTGAATAACATTCGCCATTGTAAATGTCTTACCGGAACCTGTAACTCCCAAAAGCGTTACAGCAGGATTACCATCCTGTACCGCCTCTGTTATTCCGGCTATCGCTCCTGGCTGATCCCCCGTGGGCTTGTATGGCGATTCTATCTTAAAATCCATAATTATCAAATATCTTCTATATTGCGTTGGCTTTGGCTTTCTTTACCTTCTTTACTTTCTTTACTCTCTCTACTCTCTCTACTCTCTCTACTCTCTTTACCTTGAAAAACGGCCAATGCCATATTAGCTTATTGTTTATAGCTTATGGTTTATAGTCAGTTTGTAAGTTATTAGTTTTCAAGAAATTAGTTTTAACTTTACCTCTATTAACTTTAAAACTATCTATACACTATAAACTATACACTTTCAGCTCAATTAATGCCAACGCCAAAGCTTTCTATAAACTATAAACTCTCAACCATAAACTTTTATCTGTTCAGCTCCTTAAGATAACCTTTAAGACCCTTTACAACCTCTCCCATCATTCTCTCCTCAAACTTAGGATCTGTTATAAGCTCCTCATCATCGAGGTTAGACATAAACAGCGTCTCTACCAAAATTGCAGGGTATTCCGTTGGAGCATTGAGGCTGAAATTGAAGTTTCCTACCAGTCCGAACGTTCTGACACCATCTAAGGATGCAAGTCTCTCCAAAACGGCTTTAGCCAAAGGACGGTTTACCCAATGTTTGTAATATGTGCTCGTACCGCCCGTAACCAACGGATTTCCCCCGGCATTGCAATGAATCGAAACAAGCATGTCAACACCATTCTTCTTAAGGAAAGCCTTACGCTCCGGCATAGTAGGCCCCTGGTCTCCCTCTCTTGTAAGTACAACGGCAGCCCCTTCCCTCTCCAACAATCTTTTTAGTGTATGTGCCATTGCAAGATTAAGGGTCTTCTCCTCATATCCGCTAATGCTTATGGCACCAGGATTATCTGCTCCATGTCCTGCATCAACACCAATGAGCATACCCTTAAGCGACAGCTTCTCCATTGGTCTCTCGTTCACCTTAACAACAAGGGTATTCCCAATATAATCTACGCTATAACCCCAAGACTCCCTGTTATTCAAATCTATATAGACTGTCATCACATCTCCGCCACTCTGTCTGAACCTGATACCCTTTATAGTCCTCATCTTGTAATCCTGAGTCATCCAGTTTGCGTTACATTCCACACCAAACAGTTCCACTACAATCCTCCTTGGCTCCGTATCCTCATAAACAATGTACGGCCTCCTCTCCCCCATGCTTATATTAACTATGTCCGCCTTTTTGTCGGGAAGATTCTTGCCATTTATATTTTTTGCAGCCCTCACCTCAACATCTGCCTGTGCGGTAATGCCGTCTACGATGGTTGCTTTTAGGCCGTAACCGCCTCTATATAGAGAATCTGGCTCATCTGCAGTAAGTTCTGTGCTCTCCTTCTGTATGTATGCATATCTGCTTCCCGACAAAGAGACCTTGTACAGCTTTCCATGGCTCTCCACAACATGAAGAGGGACACCCGCAGGCAGGAAGTTAATCTTGCTTCCGCCCAACCTGTCTCCGGCAGGACTGTAAGTAAGATATGCTCCGTCCAATGTCTTTACAATATGGTTAACCTGAACCACCTCATTTCCGGCAGCATCTCTTACAACACCATCTCCATCTCTGTTTTCTGTATGATTATCCGCCTCTTTCTTTGCCGGATCAACCCTTGAAACAGTCTTCTCACCGCTTGCAAGCAGAGCACCGTCTACGGAGAAAAGTTCAACTTTAACAATATTCTCCCCGGACTTTAGCTTTACATCTGTTCCAAAAGAGCCTGTCTTGTAAACCTTTACCTCGTTACCGTTTATCTTTACCTTAAACAGGGACGATGCGTTGCGCTCATCTTTGTTAAATATTATCTTCTTGCCGTTTATGCTAAATGCCTCTCCGGATTTTACAGAACCAATTACAGGCGTATGATCTTTTGTTGTGTAGTTTGCAGCCTCAACAAGTCTGAATTTGCCATAATTCTGAGCTATACATAGTGTTGGAAATAAGAGCAGTGCAGCTGCAACAGCACTTCTGATAGGTCTAAGTTTCATGATACAAGATTTTATATGGTTTCCGGTTGCAAAGGTACTAAAAATATAGCTTGGCGTTGGCTTTAGCGTTAGCCTTAGCGTTGGCAAATAACATGATAGATGTGGAGCGTATAGTTCCGCATGGGGTGCTTTGCCTGTATAGTGCATTTGCTTTAGCTTTAGCTAATTTAATTTTGATAGCCAACGCCGTATTAGTTTATTGTTTATTGTTTATTGTTCATAGTTTATAGTAGTTTATAGGCTTTAGCTTTGCCATTAGCATTAGCTTAAATTAATCTTTGAGAGCCAATACCAACGCTAACGCCAAAGCTTTCTCTATAAACTCTCAACTATAAACTTTTATTCAGCGCTTTGCCGGTTTTATTGTCGGGAACTTTCGCCAACTCTTCCGGAGTTCCGGTAAAGCAGATATTGCCACCCATGTCACCACCGTCAGGGCCAAGATCTATAACCCAGTCACATGCCTTTATTATATCTGTATTATGTTCAACAACCACAATAGTGTGGCCTCTGTCTACCAAAGCATTAAACGCCTTGAGCAACTTTTTTATATCGTGGAAATGCAATCCCGTCGTAGGCTCGTCAAAGATAAAGAGAGTGCTCCCCTTTCCTGTGACCTGCCGGCTGTCCATACTTAAGAACTGGGCAAGTTTTATCCTTTGGTTTTCGCCTCCCGACAAAGTACTGCTGCTCTGCCCCAATTGCACATAGCCTAACCCCACATCGCTAAGAATCTTCAACCGCTGAGCTACCCGTTTTGCAGTAGATTCCTTTTGCGAACCAAAGAATTCAATAGCCTCCTCAACGCTCATATTAAGCACATCATTGATATTCTTTCCCTGATACCTTACCTCCAAAATATCGGCTTTGAACCTTTTGCCTCCACACTCGTCACACACCATACGTACATCGGCCATAAACTGCATAGGCACAGTAATATATCCTTCTCCCAAACATTGAGGACAACGCCCTCCATCTATGTTGAACGAAAAAAACGAGTTGCCGTAACCGTTCATTTTTGCATAAGGCTGTTCTGAAAACAGTTTCCTTATATCATCGTAAATCTTAAGATATGTAACAGGATTGGATCTCGATGACTTTCCTATAGGGTTCTGGTCTACAAACTCAACACACCCAAGCATATTAAGATCCCCCTTTAGCTCCTTAAACGCTCCAGGTTTCTCGCCAAACTGTTGGAAATGACGCGCCAAAGCAGGATATAGAATATCACCCACCAACGAAGATTTTCCGCTTCCGCTCACCCCGGTTACAGCAGTTATCACCCCTATTGGGAACTTTACATCTATATTTTTAAGATTGTTCTCCATTGCGCCAACAATCTCTACATACCTGCTCCACCCCCTCTTCTTTTCCGGAATCTCTATTCTCTTTCTACCGCACAGATAATCCAATGTAAGTGACTTATATGGCGAACCTTCAACTACCTTGGCAAGCTGCTCTTTGCTGTATGTTCCCTCTTTGTTGTCGGGAAGCAGAACAGAACCTTGATACACAACCTCTCCCCCATGCACACCGGCATATGGGCCAATATCCACGAGCTGGTCTGCAGACTTTATAATCTCCGCGTCATGCTCAACTATCACAACGCTGTTTCCAAGATCTCTCAGGCCTTTGATTACCTTTATAAGTCTGTGAGTATCATAAGGATGTAACCCAATGCTCGGCTCATCCAATATATAAAGAGAGCCAACAAGACTGCTCCCCAACGAGCTTACAAGATTTATTCTCTGACTTTCGCCTCCCGACAATGTCTTGGCCTGCCTCGAAAGGGTGAGATAGCCAAGCCCAACATTCTCTATATAGCTGAGCCTCTGCACAATCTCCTTAATTGCCCTCTCCCCCACCTTTGCCTCATACGGCTCCAATTCAAGTTCCTTGAAGAATTTTAAAAGCGAGGTAACAGACATGGCAAGCATCTCTCCTATATTCTTTCCCCCAATCTTAACGTAGCGGGTCTCTTTACGGAGACGTGTACCTTCACATTCCGGGCAGAGGGTCTTTCCTGAATACCGGGCAAGCATATATTTGTACTGTATCTTATATTTGTTTGCTTCAACAAATTTAAAGAACTCGTTTATTCCGCAAACACCGGGAGCTCCATCCCACAGCAGCCGTTTCTGCTCCTTGGTAAGTTCAGCATACGGTCTATGTATTGGAAAGCCAAGTTTTGGAGCAGCCATAATAAAATCTTTCTTAAGCTGTTTCATAGTCTCTCCCCTCCAACAGGCTACCGCATCTTCGTATAGTGAAAGAGACTGGTTAGGTATTACAAGGCTTTCATCTATTCCAACAATACTTCCATATCCGCCGCAGGCAGGACAAGCTCCAATTGGATTATTAAAACTGAACATCAGCTCGTTGAGCTTCTCAAACCGCATTCCATCCGCCTCAAAGACCTGCGAGAACTCTCTCTCTGTAAACTCCTCACCTCGCGATATTACAACCATCATCCGCTCCTTTCCAACATTAAATGCCGTTGCAACCGAATCCTCTATACGCGCCTCATCCTCCATATCCAAAAATCTGTCTATAAGTATCTGCAGATTATGGGATTTGTAATCCTGTAAAGCAGCAAGAACCACATCAACCTTAACCATCCTTTTAAGTGTAAGATCAAAAAGACGTGCAAAACCGGCCTCCTTTAACTCCAAAAGCTTCTCTGTATGTGTATCATTAAGCATCTCCCAACCAAATGGCGCTACAATATAGAATACGGCTTTCTGTTCACTTCCTGCTTTTGAAGCATCGGACGTTTCCAACATGTTTGACGCGTCTGAAGCATACATCTCGTTCATGTAACCAAGTACATCCTGAACATTCTCACACTTGACCTCACGGCCGCTTACAGGGGAGTATGTTTTGCCAATCTTAGCAAAAAGAAGCCTCAAATAGTCATATATCTCTGTATTGGTTCCTACCGTTGAACGCGGATTTCTGCTGTTGACCTTCTGTTCAATGGCTATTGCCGGAGGGATCCCATCTATCTTGTCCACCGCAGGCTTGCTCATTCTGCCAAGGAACTGACGTGCAAAGGCAGAGAGACTCTCTGCATATCTGCGCTGTCCCTCCGCAAAAAGTGTATCAAAGGCCAACGATGACTTGCCGCTACCGCTAAGCCCGGATATAACCACCAACTTTCCTCGAGGAATCTTTAATGATATGTTTTTTAAATTATTAACCCTTGCCCCCTCTATGCTTATATATTTTTCAACAGTATTCTTTCTTGTCATGATTTTTACCACCCTTTACCTTATTTTTCCTTCTTGCCACCTCTAACCTCTCGTCCTAAGTACATTCTTAACCTCTCTCAGTCTCTTTATCGCCGAGATGACAGAATCCAAATGCGAATTATTCCCTACAGATATGCTCAATTCAATTATCAGCTCATATTTACCGCCGTTGTTTCTCTCATTAAGAGTGTAAGACCTTACAGATGCGTTCTGTTTGGTACACAGATCCATAACAGCAGGGCCTATCGACGGGTCATTCTCTGCAATAACCTTAAGTCCGCATTGGAAACGTGCAGTTGTACCTGTCCTTTGCCATTTGACGGGCTGAACCCTGTATGGGTAGTTCTTGATAAGCCTTGCAGCATTAGGGCAGGATATTCTGTGGATCTTTGTTCCACCCGATGCGCTCACAAATGCAAAAGCATCATCTCCAAATATAGGATTACAGCATCTTGCCATCTGAACTGCCACCTTGTTGAGCTTGTCGCTTATGGTTATATAATCGCCATCCTGTTTTATACCACCGTTTTCAGGCTCCTTACTCTCTTTTGTCTTATTATCTCTATTATTACCTGCAACATCCTCTTTTTCTCCACTGTCTGCCGGTAGCAACAGATTCTTGATGGCAAGGAGATCTATCTTTTCGTCGCTTATAAGTTCACACAAATCCCCTACCGTCTTTAGCTTAAACTGATGCAGGATCTTTGTAAAGACATCGTCTGTAAGCTCTATCTTCCAGTTCTTCATCCTCCTCTCAAGGATCTCGCGCCCATCTTTTATCCTCTTTCCCTGCTCCTCCTTAAGTTTTGCTTTTATCCTGTTCTTTGCCTTTGATGACACAACTATGTTAAGCCAGTCTGCAGATGGTTTCTGGTTCTTTGAGCTTATTATCTCTACAACATCGCCCGTTTTAAGAGTATCCCTTATGGAATAGACCTTTCCGTTAACACGTGCACCGCTGCATTTTACCCCCAAATTTGTATGTATGCTGAATGCAAAATCCAATACAGTAGCACCTTGTGGCAACTGTTTTAAATCGCCGTCAGGAGTAAAGACAAACACATCTTTCAGTGCCGTATACTCGTCACTTGAATATGGCTGAAAGTCTGTGCTCTCCAACATTTTCTTTACATTGCTCAACCAATCATCCAACCCTGCAACCCTCTTTACCCCCTTATAGCTCCAATGCGATGCCATTCCGTTTTCGGCCATATCATCCATCCGCTCTGTCCTTATCTGAACCTCCAACACTACTCCATCCCTGTTTTCAACTGTAATATGAAGACTTTCATATCCGTTTGGCTTTGGTACGGAAAGCCAGTCTCTCAAACGCTCTACATGCGGCTTATACTCTTCTGTTACAAGCGAATATACCGCCCAACAGGCAGCATGCTCATGTTGTTTGTCGGGAAGAACATCTTTTAAAATAAATCTTATTGCAAAAACATCATACACCCCCTCAAAGGGAATATTCTGCTTCTGCATCTTCTTGAAGATTGAATATGCAGTCTTTGTACGTACTTTAAACTTGTATTTTATTCCGGTTGCGGCCAACTTCTCTTTTAGCGGGTTGACAAACTCCTCTACAAGCCTCTCCCTGTCTTTTTCGGTAGCCAACAGTTTGTTGGTAATAGCGCGGTAATTTTCCGGATCGCTGTATTTGAAGTATATATCCTCCAACTCACTCTTTATGTTATACAGCCCCAACTGGTGTGCCAATGGGATGTAGAGCAACATTGTCTCGGTATTTTTCCTCAGCACACTGCTCTTTGGAAAGATATCGAGGTTACGCATAATCTCCAATCTGTCGGCGAGCTTTATTAAGGCTACTCTTGGGTCCTTTGAGTATGAGATTATAAGCTTTCTGTATACCTCGGCCTGAAGACCGGTATCTTTTGGGCGGATAGTGGATATGTTGTTAAGCCCCTCTACCATTACTATAATCTCCTTTGGATATTTTTTTGTAACCTCCTGCAAAAGCGGTGCGTTGGCTCTTGTTGCCTCATGCAGAAATACTGCCGTCACCGCTGCCGGCATAAGTCCAAGCTCATTGGCTACGATTGTAGCAACTCCAACCGGGTGCTCTATAAAAGGGTGCCCGTTTCCTCTGCTATAATCTTTTAGCGCCACCACTGCCACACTATATGCGCTTTCTACCAATTCTTTATCTGCAGAATCGTATCTGTCTGTGATACTCTTGATTGGGGTAAAATCTACTAATGTGTCGCTCATATCTCTCTCTTATCTTTAGTTAACTACAAGGACTTCTTCAAATGAATAGCCTTCATTTGATTCTTAAAGAAGTTACATATAAATATGAATTTAAAGGCTTTATCTTTACAGGTAGCTTCTCTCTGCAAATTTAGCCATTATTATGTCCAACCTGCATTTTTTTTGATAAGATAATGATAAGAAATGTCTGCATCATTTAATAAAGGAGACTAATCAAAGAAGTTGTTCATCGTTTAAGTGGCGTTAAATAGCGAGGTTAGCACAAAGTGCATATGACTTTGTGATTTTTATGTGATTATTTTACATAAGCATTTCATCCTGTCTGCCAAGAACAATGGTATGTTAAGCAGCGTGTCATCGCGTTTCAGATTAAGCATAGAAAATCTGCAACGAAGACTTGGTGAGTATTTCTTGTTGTATTCTATGAGGCTTTTTCCTGTGACACTCGTTCCCGATTTCACCTCTATAGGAATGACATCTATGCCATGCTGTACGATAAATTCCACTTCAGCCTTGTTTCCAGAGGCCCAGTAGCGTGAACATTTTATTCCGTTTGCAAGCAGACTTTGAAGAATGTAGTTCTCAGCGAGTGCGCCTTTGTATTCTTTGAAAGTAGGAGAGTCCATGAGATATACATCCGGACTTAATTCAGAAAGTACCCTCAACAAGCCTATGTCAAGGCAATATATTTTGAAGATACTCAAATCCTCATATGACTTCAGTGGTATCTGTGGAGTCTGACAAAGACTTACTTTGTGTATCAATCCGGCGTTTTGCAACCATATGAGCGCATCCTCATATTCTCTGGCCCTTGCCCCGGGGCGTACAAGTTGGTAAACGAACTTCCTGTTTTCTTTAGCCAGTTGTGATGGCAGCGAGTTCCATACGTGTGATATTCTATTGGCAAGCAATGGAGAAGAATGTTTTACAAAGTCAAGGGTATAATCTTGCAGAATGTTCTGCAAGGTAGTCTCCATTCCTTTCATATCCTTTTCTATCATCTTCATTGCCGCTTCTGGCATTCCTCCAGATATACGATAGGCGGTAAATGCCTGAGACAGCCTGTCAAAGAACACTTGTGGTAACGGTTCAACACTATTGATTGATTGGTAATAGCGATAAAGCCCGGCATCCTTTTGTTCCAAAAACTCAGAGAACGTGACAGGATACATATTTATATGGTCAACCTTACCTACAGGGAAAGAGAATCCCTCATGTCCGAATGCCAATCCCAATAGTGACCCTGCACACACCACTGCATATTCGGGAGTCTTCTCACAGAAATACTTCATTGCACTGATAGCTTCCGGGCAGTCCTGTATCTCGTCAAGAATCAAGAGTGTCTTTTGTGGCAATATAGGTTCCTCTGTAAGAAAAGACAGCTGCTCTATTATCTGAATAGGGTTCTTTGTTGTGCGAAATATGTCGCACACACCCTTCTCTTCGTCCAAACTGAAATAGGCACAGTTGTCAAACTGTTCCTTACCGAATCTCTTCAACACGGAAGTCTTGCCCACTTGTCTTGCGCCAAGCATTATCAATGGTTTCCTGCCTTCCTTATTTTTCCAAGTTTCAAGCTCATTTATAATGGTTCTGTTAAACATGCTATTTTTAGTTTACGTATCACAAATGTGATTTTTTACACATTTGTGATACCAGTTTTGTGCAAATTTACACATTTTCCATACATACTACAAGATAGCCTAAAAGTTTTATGACCTTCCCTAAATTTGGTTGTCACTTTTAGAGCTGTTAAACTAATATACATTACATATTCACTGACTAGGTTTACAGTCGGTGCTTTTTATCTCTAAAAGTCTTTACAGAATCACTGTTTTTCTTTACAGTGACTTTCTTTGACTGATTGGAGTTGTTCATATACGGATGACCTTCCTAAACTTGGTTTGTCTTCCATGCTATAAAAAGTTCTATGTTATTATTCCACCTCAGTACATAGTAAAAACATAAGCTATTTCGTACCTTTGTAGAAAAGAATATTATGGAACCGAACATGAAAATCTTTGAAATTAATTTGTTTAAGTTGAGATATCAAAGATTTTCATCGTGAGAGAGAACGATAGTGAACGGCTATCAGACTCTCACAAATTTTAATTATTATTTTGAAATTAAAAATTTTGATAGAATGAGATCAAGAGTAAAAGAGGCAGTAAACAGAAAAATTGAGGGCTACAACTGCGCACAGGCTGTTGCCTGCACATACTGTGATTTGGCAGGAATGGATGAGGAGACCATGAAGAATATAACTAATGCATTTGGGCTTGGAATGGGCTGTACAGAGGGAACTTGCGGCTCTCTTGTTGGCGCCGGTGTAGTGCTTGGGCTTGTTCGCAAAGACAAAGCACAGTCTATGAAGGACATGAAAGTGATTATGAGTAAGTTTAAAGAGAGAAACGGTTCTACTATCTGCAAAGAGCTTAAAGGTCTTGAAACTAAAAAAGTGCTTAGAGCCTGCAACGACTGTGTGGCCGATGCCGCAGAGTTTTTGGAGGCACAGATAGGCGAGTAGTCTCCTGTCCCATGATGAATATAACCCGCTTAAGTAATGATCACAAATGAAAAGGATGCTACAACGTTTTAGAGTATGGTTACAGAGTCTGTCTTTTCGCACAGGGGTGATTGTCTTATCCCTATGTATCCCTTTTTACATACTGTCATTTGCGCAAATGGTCATTCCTTCTGAATATCTGTCTGCCAAGGCCAAAGGTGTTCTGTGGATAATCCTTTTTGGATTGGCCAAAACATTTCAATATGGAGGGCTGACAATATTGGGAGTTGAGGGCTACAAAAGGGTGAAACAATGGATAAAGCGTAAGAGAGGATAGAATATCTGTCGGGAAGAAAAAATATAGTAGACAAGTTTTGCCGGTATCTTGAAACACTTGATTATCTCAATAAAGATAAAACCCAAGTTATAATAAGCTGCTTTGGTTATACATTTTTAATAAACCACAGGTTAAAACTTCTCAATATAAAATTTTTCAATATTTTTCTTGTGTAAATGCAGTATTTTGTTATTCTCGCGTTTAAACATTAAAGACAATTTAACCCTATAACATGCACATTATGAAAAAAATATCAATCGTATGTATATGTATGTTTTTGTTGGCAGGATGCAGCAAAGACAACATTCCTAACAATAATCAGGAACCTATAAGCATTACCTTAACAAAGGCAGAAGAGAATATCGCGCAAAGCGAGATTAACTTTTCGTTAAGACTTCTGCAAGCATTGGAAAAAGACGAGGATGTATACAAGACAGATCCAAATATTTTCGTATCGCCATACTCTGTAAATGCAGTTTTATCCATATTGGCAAATGGCGTAACAGACAATACAGCAGAAAAATATATAATCTGCTCGGTTATGACAAAAATGATACGGAGTCTGCAAACACATACTACTCATTAATGAACAAATCACTAATGACAACAGACCCTCATTCCTCTTTGTCATTGGCTAACTCAATGTGGTATAATACAGCATACACAAATGGCAACATTAACCCAAATTTTGAATCCGCAGGCAAAAAGTATTACAATCTTCTTATTAATGGAGACAACTTCAAACAGAACGGTAACTCTGTAAAAGACAATATAAATACCTGGTCTTCAAAAAACACAGACGGGCAGATAGGAAAAGTTATTGACAGAGTAGATCCAAACACAGTAGTCTATTTTCTTAATTCAGTTCTCTTTAAATCTCCATGGAAAAATGGGGTTTCGTTTAAAGACACAAACAGCATGTTCTACTCTTATAACGGTACTCAAAAGAATATCAAGATGATAAAGGCAAAAACAAGAAGTGTTGCTGTAATTGATATATATGATATGTCTTGTGTAAAGACCCCTTTTGGCAATGGATCATTCTCTTTTATTGCAATGATGCCAAAAGATGGGATGACTTTTGAAACAGCCTTAGACGCCATGCAGAAAGAGGTAACTTTTACAGATCTTAACAGATTTTTTAACGATGCTCTCAATGAGGACAAGTACAATCCTTTTTATACAGAATCGGAAGTCATGATGCCAAACATCAACATAGAATCAAAAATAGACATGGTTAATACCATCAACAAGATGGGAGACAATTCACTTTTTGATAACATTGAACTCAATATATTCAATAAGACATTAAGGGGAATGAATGTGAATTTTTGCCAAAGGTCAAAAATAGAACTTAACAAAGACGGTGTTAGGGCTACAGCCGTCAGCACAGGTGAGGTTGGAGTGACCGACCCTAATCCGTTTCCTGAGGTTAAGGACAAGATTGTTTTGGATCACCCGTATATGTTTTTCATATCCGAGAATTCAACTAATACAATACTGTTTGCCGGAGTGGTAAGGATTCTGAATTAAGTATTTGTATAAATTGATTTACATGATATCATTCTTCCCGACAAGGAATCCTCTATGGTTCTTTGTCGGGAAGAAAATTATAGCAAACAATCAACTTTAAATATATAAGCATTATCTTTGCGGGCGCAGATGATATAGCAGTAGCAATACGTTGAAAAAAAACAGTACATATATTAAAAGGGCGTTTATCAGGTTCTGCCGTTGGAGCAGAAACCCTTATGCTGTGTTTCAAGGAATTTCACTTACCGTTACAATTGGTGTTTTAGCCAAAGGGATTGTTGACAAGCTGCTGCCTAAAACCAACACCTTGGAGATAATTGTTCCTAATGGTTCACACCTTTCTCTTCAGCTGAAGTCTATGGCTGAGGTTCTTTCGCAAGAACTCTAATAAAAGAGGAACCCAACTCAATTACAACATTCAAGAAACAGTTACGGACGACATAACTAAAAGTTGAAAGTCTATAGTTTATTGTTTATAGTACCGAATTTGCACTATCCAGAATGATATAATAATAGCGTATTATTAAAAACAGTAATGAACGATTTGTCAATCAACGAAAGAGCGGTTACCGAAAACTGCTTTGGCGTTAGCGTTGGCATTGGCAAGTTTTTAATGGAAAGAGAGTGGAAACTATGAACTTTTAGCAATAAATATGATAAGCAGCTAAAGCCAAAGCTAACGCTAAAGCTATAATAACATACAATATCATGACAGAAAAATATACAAAAAGCATAGAAAACATAAAAGAGTTCATTGCCTCCATGCCACGCAAGGAGCTATACGAACTTGCACACAGAACAACAAGAAAATATTTGGGCAACAGATTTGACAGCTGCTCAATAATAAACGCAAAATCCGGCAACTGCTCGGAGAACTGCAAATGGTGCTCCCAATCTGTTTTCAGCAGATGCAACATAGAGAAGTACCCGCTTGTAAGCGTAGACAGAGCCGTAAAAGAGGGGCTCTACAACAGCTCATTCGGCATAAAAAGATTCTCACTTGTAACCAGCGGAAAAAGGGTTTCAAAAAAAGAGATAGATGAGATATGCAAGATTGTAAAAGCGCTCAAAGAGACAGGCAAGATTATACCGTGTGTATCGTTAGGCCTTATAGATGAAGAGGATATGTTCAAACTTGCAGAAGCCGGAGCCACACGCTACCATTGCAATATGGAGTCATCGCCATCATACTTTGGAGAGCTTTGCACAACCCATACGCAAGAGGAAAAGATAAAGACACTCAAAGCAGCAGAAAAGGCAGGACTCTCACTATGCAGCGGAGGAATAATAGGCATGGGGGAGACAATGGTCGACAGGATTGAGTTAGCCCTGCTTTTAAGAGATTTGAATGTAAAGAGCATCCCGATAAATTTTCTAAACCCCATAAAGGGAACTCCGCTGCAGGATGCCAAGCCGCTTACAGAGGATGAGATACTTACAACCATAGCAATCTTTAGATTAATAAACCCTACAGCATTCCTACGGTTTGCAGGCGGAAGAGCGCTAATATCCAAAGAAATACAGGAAAAAGCCCTCTACATTGGCATTAACTCTGCCATAATGGGCGACATGCTCACAACACTTGGCAACAGTGCAAGAAACGATATTGCAATGTTCAAGGCCGCAGGCTACAAATGGGAGGCAGACAGTAAAGAGGCAGGTAGCAAATCACAGAACAGCAGCACTACAACAGGCAATAGCATTAACATAGTTGCAGAGAACGCCACACAAAAAGAGCAGAAACCAACGAATAATGCCGAGCTGCATATCTGGCACCCGTACGCCTCATCCCTCTCCACACAGCCGCTCTACTTTGTTGAAAGTGCAAAAGGGGCAATCATTGCCATAAATCAAAACGGCAAGAAACGCAGGCTCATAGATGGAATGAGCAGTTGGTGGGCGGTTGCACACGGCTATAACAACAAGAACATCAACAATGCCATAACCTCCCAACTGAAAGAGATGAGCCATGTTATGTTTGGAGGATTCACCCATGCACCCGCACAAAAATTAGCACAACTCATATTGGAAAAGCTACCCAAAAACAGTTCACAAAACCTTTCCGAGATCTTCTTTGCAGACTCGGGCAGCGTATCTGTAGAGGTAGCAATGAAGATGGCAATACAGTATCAGGCAAGCAGAGGTCTTACACAAAAAAGCAAGTTTGCCACAGCAAGAAGCGGATACCACGGAGATACCTGGAACGCCATGAGCGTATGTGATCCCGTTACAGGGATGCATTCTCTGTTCGGTCCGGCACTTCCTGTAAACTACTTCCTCCCCGCACCACCGCAACAGGCCGAGCTAAGCCTCACGGTAAAAGCATCCGGCAATATGGATAAAGCAATAAAAGAGCAAACACAGCAGGAGGACAAATGGCTCAAGGAGGCAGAGAAGCTGTTTGCAAAGGAGCACGGCAAGATTGCAGCATTCATCATTGAGCCTGTTGTCCAAGGGGCCGGAGGAATGCGCTTCTACTCACCGGAACTTTTGGTTAAACTGCACACCCTCTGCCGCAAATGGGATATTCTCCTAATCTTTGACGAGATCGCCACAGGGTTCGGTCGTACCGGAGAACTGTTTGCAACATACGCAACAGCCAAATACACAAAGAACAATGAGCCTGTTCTTCCAGATATAATGTGCATTGGAAAGGCTCTTACCGGAGGCTACATGACACTCTCCGCAACCATCTGTTCGGCAGAGATTGCACACTCAATATCGCTTAACAATCCATACGCATTTATGCACGGCCCAACGTTCATGGCAAATCCACTTGCCTGTGCAGCATCCTATGCAGCGATAAATGAATTGGAAAAAGACTTCCACAGAGTAAAAGAGATTGAGGCAATACTTAAAGAGGAGTTAGGAAAAGTAGCTGACACAATTGCCGAAAACAGCAAAAATGGCAAAACGCAAAAAAGCTCAAGGAACAGCATTAAAGATATAAGAGTAAAAGGGGCTATAGGAGTTTTAGAGATGGAATCACCTGTAAATCTGTCTGAAATACAGCCGCTTCTTGTAGAGGAGGGAATATGGTTAAGACCATTTGGCAGATTAGTCTACATTATGCCTCCGTTTGTGATTACAGACAATCAGCTGAGAACTCTTTGCAGAAAAACACTGAAGGTCGTAAATAAAATCTGCAAATATGTTTAAAGAAGATATACAAAACACATTAGACGAGCTAAGAAGCGCCAACATGTACCGCCATATAACCAAGATTGAACACAATGGCAAATACATAAACAGTCCAAACGGAGAAAGGTTGCTTAACCTTGCCTCCAACGACTACCTTGGGCTTTTGGACAACAAAGAGTACAACCAAAAGTTTTGGAATACAAATATGCATCCCGACAAAGTCTTTTTTGGCAGTGGGTCTTCGAGGTTGCTTACAGGTGACTGTTTGGCAGCAAGAGAGTTGGAAGAGAAAGCGGAGGAGCTCTTTTCACTTGCAGCACAAGATGAGGCAAATAATGCACACAATAGAACTGCAATGAGGAGTTTGGGAGCACTCGCATTCAACAGCGGCTACCACGCCAACACAGGCATAATAGGAGCTGTCGGGACACTAAACAATACAATTTTCATTGCAGATAAATTAGCACATGCAAGCATAATAGACGGGCTCAAACTAAGCGGCAAAAAATTTGAACGATACAGGCATAACGACACTGCACACCTGCAAAAACTTGTAGATGAGGCAAAACAGCAAGGATACAAGAACATTGTAATAATAACAGAGGCAGTTTTCAGCATGGACGGAGATAGCGCACCTTTAGAGGAGTTGGTAAAAATAAAGCGTGGCAATAAAGAAGTTGTCTTGTATGTAGATGAGGCTCATTCCTTTGGATTATACGGCAAGTGCGGCCTTGGGCTATGCGAACAGTGCTCTGTATTAAACGATATAGATATCATTGTGGCACCATTGGGAAAAGCAGCATCCTCTGTTGGCGCAATAGCCATTGCAGACAGTTATTTAAAGGAATTTCTCATAAACAAGATGCGAACATTAATCTTTTCCACTGCACTGCCTCAAGTGAACTATGCAAGGAGCAGCTTCTTCCTCTCAAATCTGCAGGATTTGCAACAGGAGAGAGAAGCATTGCAAACTATTATAAAGCAGTTCAAAACGGCGCTTGGCATCCCACTAAGCGAAACCGTGGAGACCCCAATAATCCCTTACAGGGCAGAGAGTGCAGAACATGCAGTTGAGCTGCAACGCCTGTTAGGAAAGAATGGGGTATTGGCACCGGCAATAAGACCTCCAACAGTACCGCCAAACGGCAGCAGGCTAAGGCTGTCGCTCACAGCTGCAATGAATGCAGATGAATTGAGAACGGTAGTCAATATACTCGCCTGTATGTAGCTTTTCCCCGCCATGTAATCAGCGTTGGCTTTGGCGTTGGCTTTGGTGTTGGCTTACAGAATAATAAAAGGCTAACCTTCTTAAACAATAGAGGCCACAGACTATAAAAATATGTCTTTAAATATTAGAAAATGAATTTTTACACAATACACAACACAAACAGGCAAAACTGTAAAAAGCTTATTCTTTTCTTTGCAGGATGGGGAATGGACGAGCAGCCGTTCCTTAATTTAGCAGAGGCAGAATATGACATAATTATAATAAGCAACTACAGCAACCTCAACATACAGACAACAATCATAGACTCACTCCTAAATGAGTACAATGAGATAAACATTGTAGCATGGAGCATGGGGGTATGGGTTGCAGGCCACGTATTAAACAGCTATTTAAGCAGTTCAACGAAAACCGGTAACATAAAGCTAAACAGCAAGTTGAACCTTTGCATTGCAATAAACGGAACACCAATGCCCATAAGCGATGAGTACGGTATTCCAACAGCCATTTTCAACGGCACCATAGACACGCTTCCTCAATCAATTGAGAAATTCAACCTTAGAATGTGCGGAAGCAAAACAGTTTACAGCCAATTTAAATCCGTTGAACCCAAAAGAACAGCAGAAGATAAAAAGGAGGAGTTGATAGCCCTAAAAGAGAGTTTTACGATCTGCAACACTTTAAAATGGACAAAAGCAGTAGTCGCAAAAAATGACAGGATCTTTCCGCCCGAAAACCAGCTTCGCTATTGGAGAGAGTACCTCAAAAAAGAGTACCCGCAGGCAGAAAAGCCCACACATTTTGCAATAGATGAGATAGATGCCCCACATTATGTTTTTTACAGTGATGGATTCAAGCTATCGCAACTCTTTGCCGGCTGTTGTTAAAAAACTCACACAAAAATATTGGACATCCTCTAATTAGAAAGGTCAGATAAAAAGAAAAAGAATTAATGATAAATATAGTAGAAAGGCGTTTTTCCAAAGCAGCTGCACACTACGACAGCAATGCCAAGGTACAGGAACATATCTCTTTACGACTATTCAACCTGATTACGCAATGCGTTGCCCTGCCCGCATCCCCGTCTATCTTTGAGGTAGGGTGCGGCACAGGCAACCTAACCAAACGGCTAAGCAACCTCAACCCATCTACACTGCTCGTAAACGATATCTGTAAAGAGTATGCCCCAATTTTGGAGGCTAAGGTTGGAAGAGGCAATTTCAGCTACACAATGGGCGACGCCTCCGTAGTGGCCGAAATGCTTGCTTTGAGTGGAAGCAGGTTTGATATCATAGCATCATCATCTGCCGTTCAGTGGATAAGGGAACCACTGCAGTTCATAAACAGATGTGCAGGTCTCCTCAACAATAATGGGATAATCGCTTTTTCAACCTTTCTTCCCGACAATCTGTTTGAAATTAATGCCCTCTGTAACAGCACCACACCTGTAACATACAGCACAGAGGAGGAGATACGCAAAGTAATTGGAGAAAGGTACAGCATAATACACATAAGCCACTCTCATAAAGAGCTGTACTTCAAATCGCCCACAGATGTTTTACGACATCTTAAGCACACAGGAGTAAATGCATCCAATCACAATGCAGCGAGGCAGATTATCTGGACTCGCGGCAGAATAGCAGAGTTTGAGAGAGGATACAGAGAGAGATTTTATGATGAGGGGAAGGGGTACAGGCTGACCTACTCCCCTATCTATGTTGTAGCGAGGAAAAAGCTTTAGCCTTAATTAAGTTTATAGTTGAGAGTTTATAGTTTATAGAAAGCGTTGGCGTTAGCGTTGGCGTTGGCATTAATTTAGTTGAAAGTGTATAGTTTACTGTTTATAGAGTAGAGAGAGTAAAGAAAGTAAAGAAAGTAAAGAGGGAAAAGAAAGTAATTAGAAACAGTTGTGAACGACTTGTCAATCAACGGAAGAGCGGTTGCCGAAAGC
>ENA-OOYV01000268-OOYV01000268.1-human-gut-metagenome-genome-assembly--contig:-NODE-268-length-39745-cov-4.458781_pt1 | contig 39745 bp, 32 predicted proteins | sample MGYA00241704_ERZ501380 | MGnify/ENA primary metagenome ERZ501380 (study PRJEB25962, sample SAMEA2042984) | human gut metagenome | biome: human gut; feature: human-associated habitat; material: faeces...
AACTCTACGACACCCTATATAAAAAAGAGACCAACCCTTTTGGGTCAGCCTCTTTCTGCTGTTGCAAGGGCCCCTAAACACACATCATCTTACATATACAATCATGTTGTCATAATCAAAGATACACACAGACCGTTCAAAAAAACCAGTCCCCAAATTCCCAACTATTTTATCATCTTTTTGTTTAGCCCAACAGAAGCCATTCCCCAAAAACAAAATAACAAAGACAAAAATAACTGTCCTCAAAAAAAGTTGTATATTTTCTTCATAATATTGATTGTGTTAAAATTAATAAACGTTATCAAATAAATATAAACCCTATACTTTCTCTAAATTCCGTACTCCCTTACTCTAAAAGCCAACGCTAACGACTTTTATAGTTTATGGTTAAAAGTTTATAGCTTTAAAGGTAATAGTTTTCACTTTTTGGCACGAATATATGAATATCAACATAAATATTAGTCTAATGCAGTAAAATTAAATTTCTCTGCTCATAACCATGAGCTTTTTAAATTTTTATTGTAATGTTGCACTTGCTTTTTGACTCTGCACAGTAAAAATTTTAAAAAAAAAATTTGGAAGTATAAAAAAAACAACATACCTTTGCCCCCGCTTTGAGAGAAAGCAATAGTTCTTATTAAAGATTCGGGGTGTGGCGCAGTTGGCTAGCGCATCTGCTTTGGGAGCAGAGGGTCCTCCGTTCGAGTCGGAGTACCCCGACAAAAAAGGAATTGGCGAAAGTCAGTTCCTTTTTGTACTTTTGTAAAAATCAACAACAATAAGCATTATGACAAAGAACCGCATTATAAAGCTAGCATTAATACTGTTAGCGATATCAGTATTAGGAATATCGTCTTGCAAGAAGTGTAAAGACAAGGTAAAAACCGCAACAGACAACCCCATAGAGTATATCACAGACAAAGCAAAATTGGATATGATCTATTCTCTTAAAGACATAGACCATAAACAGCAGGGCAGATTTTATGAAATGCACTATACGGCTAACTATAAATTAGAGGAAGCAATACAAGCACAACTCACATCATTGGAAGGCCTTACAGCATTTTTAGCAACCAATCTCTTTGACAAAGTACCTGAGCAGGCCACCAAAATGGATTACAGCGCAGGATGTAGCGCATTTGCGGCGCCTGACCCTGCTAACGGAAACTATTACATGGGCCGAAACTTTGACTTCTGCCACACAGACAAAGACAAAAAAGAGATTCCCATCTCTGCAATAGTAGTCCACTCAACCTCTGCCGAAGGTAAAAAATCCATAAGCATGGTAGACTCCTACTGGGTAGGGCTCAAACAGGGATTCTTCACAGACGGGAAATCGGATCTCTCTATCCTAATGGCTCTCCCATATCTCCTTATGGACGGTATAAATGAAGACGGATTTGCCATTGGAGTGCTTCACCTTGGAGGAAATCCAACAAAGCAGGACGCCCCAGGCAAGTTAAACATAAACACCACAATAGCCATGAGGATGCTGTTAGATAAAGCCACATCTGTAGACCATGCAATTGAACTGCTGAAACAGTACAATATGAACATGGAGTCCCCTGCCGGAGGCAACTATCACTTCTTTATGGCAGATGCAGGCGGCAATTACGCAATCATTGAGTATATATTTGAAAACGAAGACACAGATTCAACCCCTAACAAGATGATGGTATTCAATCAAAATGACACCATGCGTTACGTTACAAACTTCTACATAACCCCTACCCTCGCCGCTAACAATACTATTGGAGGAGCAGCAGAAAGGGGCAAATGGCGTTACAACACCATGAAAGAGAATCTCAAGGTAAACGCCTACAAGCTCACCAAGGAGCAGGCAATGGATCTCCTTAAAGCAGTAGCAACAGACGCCAATGTAACGGAGCCTACCAGTCATACACAGTGGTCATCGCTGTATAACCTTTCACAAAAGACCTTGGATGTTGCCATTTTAAAAGAGTACGGCAAAAAGGAGGTAAAGCACTTTAGTTTCAACTAAGAACAGATATAAAAATGATCTTCCCGACAATAATTGCTGTTTTGTCGGGAAGATTGTTATAAGACAGGTTATCTTTGCGAGTAAGCGTTCAGCTTGGCGCGATAATACCCCTCAACATCTCTCCAATTGTAGTATGGAGCACGTTTACTCTTAACAGGAAGACTAACCTCCCTCTCATTAAGAAGAACCTTCACAAGTATCTCACCCCCAACACTTTTACGATAAAATACAAACTGCACATTGGCCGCCATAGGGAAAATCTCGTAAGACCTCCAGCTGTTGTATATATCGTCCAAGTTTTCGTAAGATTTACCGTAACCGTCCAATTCCAACAGAGCAACCAAAGGCAGCAGGCACGATTCGTGCCCAAACCTTAACGATGCCCGGGTCTTTCCATCCTTTATGGCAGAATCCGCCGCATCCAATATATTGCGTAGCAGCTCGGCCTCTCTGTACGGCATAAGCCCTTTAGTTACCGGTGAAGCCGCACGGGTCAAGTACCAATAAAGATTACTGCAGCACCACATATTATAACACTCCTCATCTGTAAAGAGCGAATAAAGTTCCATAGAGGTATCATGGCTCTGCATATTGCTTGCGAGGTCAAACAGGCGCTTCATAAGACGGACTCCATCTACACTATCCTTAACATACTGTTCATCTTTAAACAGCACCTTCATAAGCCTTTGCGGAAGGATATGGGCTGCCTCAAACTCTCTTCTCAATATCTTAACAGTATCAGATGTTGAGATGCTGTCTATCTCTCTCTTTACAGGAGGATTCATAAAACACATGTCGTGATAGCTGGCATCATTCTTTATTCGCAATGCAGGATTCAATGCCTGCAGCTGCAAACACTCAGACGTCATAGACAATATGCAACGTATGACAACTGTGGAACGTGCATCCACGACTGCGCTGTCTGAAAATATTTGAGGGAAATTGTTATACATACGCTCTGCAATTCCTCTATGCTGACGCGCTCCAAGTGGAGTAAGCTCACCCAAACGATTCTCTGCCATCTCTGCCATACGCAAAACAACCTCCAAAGTCTTTTTTCCAGTTACAGTAAGCATCTCTAAGGAATCTGCCTTCAACAAAGTCTCCTTTGGGAAGGTATAATCCTTAGGATTAATAAGATAACGCGAACCGTGACGCATGTATGTGCTAATATAGAACGGCTCGTATCCCTTTGGTGCAGGTGTAAGCTTTGCCGTTGGAGCCGGATATGCTCTATAATTGTTGGCAGACAACATTCTGTTTGCCTTTATCTCATCAAATGCTGTCTGTGCCTGCAAAGAGAACGCAAACAGAAATAACAAAACTGCAGATAATATTCTTCTCATAGTGTATTACAAAAATTAAAAAACTTGGGCAAAGGTAAAAAAACTATCATTTGCAGGGAAGAATCTTATACATGGTAAGAATATTCATGCCATCTTTGCGGCAGTACTCAACTCTGTCCATTATCTCCTTAATGAGGAATATACCTAGCCCCCCTATCTCACGCTCCTCTAAAGAGAGAGTAGTATCGGCATTGGGATGTTCCAGTGGGTTAAATGCAACACCGGAGTCCGACAAGACAAAAACGAGTGTGCCCGTATCAGCTCTATATTCGGCCGAAAGGGTGATCTTTCCCGTACCCTCTTTATAGGCATATTCTACCGCATTTACCAATGCCTCCTCTAATGCCAAATTTATGGAATTGATTAATGAAGCCTCTATATTCAATTGGTTGCCAATTTCCTGTACAAACGGATAAAGTTTATCCACCTCCTGTAACTGATTGGTTATTATCAACTCTTTTCTGCTCATTCTAACAACAATTTATAGGGTTAAGCCACTATTTGCCGGTTAATTTTATGCACAAAGCGGTTATATCGTCGCTCTGTTCTGCAGCACCGGTAAAACCTTTTACCTCCTTTAACAAATGACATAGTATCTTCTTGGATTCCAATCCACTGCAATCTTTAACGACATTTAACAGCTGTTGCTCTCCAAACTGTTCCTTATCGCAGTTTTCGGCCTCTGTAATACCATCTGTATACAGCAGCAGAGTTGCGCCAACCGGCAATGTCATCGTCTGTGATATATATTCAAATCCGTCCAAGATACCTATAGGCAGATTTGGCAAAATCTCCACAAATTTGCAATTCCCTTCATTTGAGACTATAACAGGAGGATTATGCCCGGCATTACAATACTCCAAAGAGCCGCTCTTTAAGTCTAATACCCCAAAAAACATTGTAACAAACATATTGGCATCATTCCTGTTTGAAATAGCAGCATTTACAGTTTTAGCTATCTCTGCCGGAGATTCATATTTTTCCGCCATAACTCTAAAAAGGGTGCAGGTTATTGACATAACCAACGAAGCCGGAATTCCTTTTCCCGAAACATCACCAATAGTAAAGAATAGCTTGTCTTTACGGATAAAGAAATCATAAAGGTCTCCGCTAACCTCCTTGGCAGGTTCAAGCAGAGCATACAGATCCAAACTTCCGCACTCTGCAAATGGAGAAAAATGCCGTGGAATCATATTCATCTGTATCTCCTTGGCTATATTGAGTTCGCTCTCTATACGCTCTTTTGAGCGAGTCGTTGCCTCCAACTCCGCTGTATAACCTTTGAGGGAACGTTGCATGAACGCAAATGCATCGTGAAGCTTTTTCATCTCATCCTTACTGTCTATTACAGGCAACGGATTATCAAAACATCCTTTTGCTATTATATAGGCAGCGTCCGTAAGCTCCTTCATAGGTTTCATTGAGTAGACCAAGATTGCCCTTATACATATCAAAAGCACTATGAGACCGGCCAAAAGAATCATAAGGATTGTAAGTATTGTAGTCCCTAAATCCTGCATTATGGTTTTATACGGACAGATACAGCATATAGACCAACCGGTTCTAAGGATAGGAGCATAACAGGCTAAAAGCTCGGATTCTTTGGTATTTACGCTTTGCGTACCTCTGCCCCCTCCTACCATATCGGAAAGGATCCTATCCATATCCTTGTTATCCAACTCTTTTGAGTAAAAACTGCCGCATTCCTTTAAGATATAATCTCTGTTTGGGAACGATATAAAGACCCCTTTTTTACTTAAGATAAATGAATAGCTGTCCGGGAAGGGTCTTATGGCATCAATACCTTTTACCATATCTTCCAAAGATATATCTGCTGTAATCACACCATAAAATCTGCCATTCTTATCAAGCATAGGCAGAGTGTATGTTGTCATAAGAATATTGCCACCTCCCTCGTCAAAGTATGGCTCAGACCATACCCCCTGCCCTGCATTCTTTGCCTCTGTATACCACTGCATCTTTAAGTAATTATAACTGTCATCATCTCCAAGATGCTTTCTGGATACATTGTTAAGGGTATCGAGCGATACATACTCCATAAACCGCTCCCCTTTCTTAGAGTAGAAGTGTGGTTCAAAAGCAACACATCCCCCCATGAGGTTACCATTGTCCCAAACCATCTTCTCAATAATGGACATAAGATCATCGGGGGCATTAAGGCTATTTTGCACCACAGGCAATGTTGCTGCAACAGTACTCTCGACATCTGCTAATTTTCTGTCTATCTTCTGCTGCATATTCTGCAACAGTACAGATGTGTACCTCTCTGCATTATGCTCCTCTCTATTTGTGCTGTACTTTCCAAACACAAAGGCTATACTACAGAAGATAACTACCGTAATAACAATAATGTAGGCGCATAACCGCGCCGTAAGGGACCCGAATATCTTTTTCATACTGTCAAAATTTTTAATTTCAAAATAATAATTAAAAATTTATGAGAGTCTGATAGCCGTTCACTATCATTCTCTCTCACAATAAAAATCTTTGATATCTCAACTTAAGCAAATTAATTTCAAAGATTTTAATGTTCGGTTTCATGATTCTACTTTACACAGTGCCGGTACTACCGGCATTTAGGCGGTTCCTTACTTTATATTGAAAAGATTAAGAAATCCCGTAATCTTAAAAATATTTCTAATCTCCTCATTAATATGCTCAATGGTAAGTTTACCCTGTTTAGCCTCAACAGCCTTACGCAAAACAAGGAACTGTCTTAACCCGGAGCTGCTTATATACTCAAGAGCCGAACAATCCAATATAATCTCCTTGTCTGAATTATCAACAAGAGGTTGCATCATCTTTCCAAATTCGGCAGCATTCACAGTATCTAATCTGCCCTCCAAAACACCTGTATAGATGTTATTGTCATTTTTAATTGTAAGTATCATTTCTATTTTATTTTATATTCAATTTATTTGCTTTAGCCTTAGCCAACGCCAATGCCATATTAGTTTATAGTCAGTTAATTAGTTGATAGTTTTAAAGTAAATAGTTTTCTTCTTCACGCTATAAACTATATACTCTCAACCATTAACTTTTATAATGCTGTCTATACACTATAAGCCCTCAACTATAAACTTTTATTACATAGGGAACAACAGTGTTACTATAAATATATTCGCCGCCAAAATAATAAAGTTCATAAGCAGACCTATCTTCATAAAATCTGTAAAACGGTATCCTCCCACACCATACACAAGCATGTGAGTTGGAGAACCTATAGGTGTTGCAAAGCTGGATGAAACCGCTATCATAAGCGCAATACAGAATGTAAGCGGATTTGCGTTGAGCGTAACAGCGGCGTGATATGCAATTGGATAAAACATTGCCGCACAAGCCGTATTACTTATAAACTCCGTTATAAAGGTTGCAACAAAACAGATGCAGGAGAGCACCACGTATGGATTTGTTCCACAGACATTAAGTATACCGTTGACAAGTTGCGTTGCAATACCTGTCTTCTCTATTGCAGTACCAAGGCATACAGAGCCTGCAAATATCATAAGTATACTCCAGTCTATTGAATCTCTTGCCTGATCTACCGTACAACATTTTGCCACTATCATTGCAAATGCCGCAAGGAAGCAGGACTGAAGCAGAGGGATAATGTCAAAGGTAGACAAAAGAACCATTGCCAACATAATCATTGCAGAGACTATGGTCTGTTTACCAATATTAGGAATCTCCTCCGAATCAAAGAATCGTATCCTTGCTTTGCTTGCCGCCTCATTAGCCAATTTTGTAGAGACGGCTGTCTCCAACAGAAGCGTATCACCAAATTTAAGTGCAATCTCACGCGGACATTCATCTATACGCTCACCTTTTCTGGCAACTGCAACCAAAACCATCTCATTCTCATCCTCAAAATTGGTTTCGCTCATTCTCTTTCCAATGAGACTGCTTCCAGCCTCAACACTTGCAGTACGCAGTTTCCTGTTTTTATCAACCTCGTTTAAGGAGAAAAGGTGATGGGTAGCATTTGCAAGCCCGTGGGTCTTTTTAAGATTAAGTATCTCATCTATCTGCCCCGAATATACAAGCCTGTCACCTCCAAGAACATACTCATCCGCAGGCACAGGTGAAATTATCTCCCTGTCAAACCTCACTATCTCAATAAGATGGCCACCGTTCACATTCTTAAGGCCGGCCTCCTCAACTGTCTTTCCAACAGACTCGCATTCGGTAGGCACAAGCAATTCCACCGTATATTCCGAAGTTGCCTCAAAAGAATCCTCCGGAGATTTTCTGTTAGGAAGCAATCGTCTTAAAGCCAAAACCGACAGCACTCCAACCACCAAGCAGAAAAGGCCCGGCAGAGTTGTGGTGAAGATATTAAGATGCGTTCCTGTGTCCGACATGTAAAACCCAGATACTATAAGGTTTGGCGGAGTACCGATAAGTGTACAGACACCTCCCATTCCAGATGCATAGCTTAACGGTATCAGCAGCTTTGACGGGGCGATTTTCAACTTTTTGGCCCATACCTTAACAACATTAAGAAAGAGAGCCACCACCGTAGTATTGCTAAGAAACGAACTTAGGGCCGCAACAGGAAGCATAAGCCTCACTATTGCTTTTGGGTATGACCCCGGTACGCCAAGCACGTATTTTACAATCCATTGAATAAACCCTGTATGCACCAATCCGGCAATAACCACAAAGAGAACTCCAATGGTAACAACCGAGGTTGAACTAAACCCTGCAAGCGCCTCCTTGGCAGAGAGCACACCACTAACGAACAATGCCGTCATTCCTCCCATAAATACAAGATCTGCAGGAAGTTTGGTAAAGATCATCACACCAAACATAATAAGAATCACCGCTATGGTAATCCAGGCGCCTACCGAAAGGCCGCAAAAAAGGATAGCTTCCATAATTTAAAGTGGCTAAGAAGCTGCTTAATTATTAAAACAGTTTCTAGTTTGTCTTGATTTTAACAACCGCAAAGTTAACTATAATTTGCTTCCACACAATCAATAATATATCCTACACAGCCGGCAATTGCACCCTAAAGCAAACATTCCCCGGCTTGTTGGATATTAGACTGAGGCTGCCTCTGTGGCGGAACATAATCTGCCGAGAGATACTAAGACCTATGCCCGAACCAGTCTCTTTTGTGGTAAAGAAAGGCACAAAAATATTGTCTGACAACTCTTTAGGTATCTCATCACCAGTATTCGCAATATCCATACAAATAGAGTTCCCAGATTTGGCACACAATACCGTTATCTTTTCATCAGAGGTTCCGGAAGAGTGCATCACTGCATAGACAGCATTCTTTAAAATATTGGTAACCACCTGAGTAAGCAACCCTTCATCTGCAAAAACAGAAATATCTGCAGGAGTAACCTCCAACCTGTATTTAACCCCTATAGGGATAATAAGATCACATACCCTCTGCATAAAAGGTTCAAGCTCAAAAAGAGTCTTTACCGGCTCAGGAATATGCGTGAACCGTCTGTAAGACTTTACAAATTCCTCCAAGTTCATGCTCGTCTGCTTAATAGTCTGCAACCCCTTGGATATATTCGCATTACCGGAAATTATATTCTCTTTAAGCTCCTCTTTGTCAAATGCTATGTTCGCACCATCTTTAGCATTGGTGTCATTGTTTCCAAGGCCACGTATATCTGCATTTTCCCCACCTCCCCCTGCAACATCTCCAACATTGGCATTGCCGTTGCAAAGCAGTTTGAGATCCGCCTCAACACCTCTGTTTATATCCAAAAGGGTCTCGGTCAATGAGGTTACCGGAGCCAAAGAGTTCATTATCTCATGAGAAAGTATTCTTGCAAGTTTTATCCAAGACTCCACCTCCATGTCATCCAACTCGTTATTAATATCGTTAAACGTAACAATCTTAAGCAACCTGCCATCATAACTCATTTGTGAAGCCATAATGGAGAGCTGCATCCTCCCCTTCTCCGTAACCAATTCAAATTTACCTCTTTCACCTGCTCCAATAGAGAGAATCATCTGCTTAAGCCCACCGGCAACAGCATCCAACTGATTCACATGAGTAAGCACAGTCCTTTCAAAAACATTCAATGCATATCTGTTCACATGAACAATATTGCCATTATCATCCAATGTAATCACACCGGTTCTCACACTGTTCATTATAAGCTCAAAGTAGGCATTCCTCTCCTCAATCCTCTGCTTAGACTGCTCAACAATACTCTTTATTCTGTTAAGCGAAGCATTAAAATCCTTGCTGTACTTGTCACCCCTGTTCTCGGAGAACTTAAATGTGAAATCATCGCTCTCCATACAATTAAACATATAGGTAACCTTCTTTATCACACTCCTCAAATGCTTTATTATTCCAACAGCTCCAAATATCACAAGAGCAACGCCACCCAAAACAAGGTACTGAGTTTCACCAAAGTACCAATAAATAGAGAGCACTGTTCCCCCAATTATGCAGAGAACATAAAAAACAATCGCCAAATATTTTCCAAAAGCAGACATCAACCTACACCATCATAAATTGTCGGAAAGAAAAATCTCTTACTACAGCCCGTATTTCTTCATCTTGTTATATAGAGTCTGCCTTGTAACCCCAAGCTGAGAGGCCACCGCAGACAGATTGCCGCAATGTTTGTCCAAAGCCGCAGAGATCATAGCCCGCTCCATCTCCTCAAAGGTCTCAAAAGAGGGCATGTTTTTCCCCTTTCCGCTTCCCGACAAATCCGCCATCTCGTTAGCAGAAGATTTTAACATAAGATCACCGGGGAGAATCTTTGCCCCGTCGCACATAATGACAGCCTTCTCAATAGTATGTTCCAACTCCCTTATATTGCCGGGCCAACGATAGGCAACCATGTTGGCAACAGCCTCATCCGAAAACGAAAGCCCCTTTCTACCATACTTTACTGCGTATTTTTCCAAAAAACTGTTTGCAAAAGAGGGGATATCCTCCTTTCGCTCTCGCAAAGGTGGCAGATGAAGATGAATGGTATTTATCCTGTAAAGCAGATCCTCCCTGAACTCCCCGTCTGCAACCATCCTGTTAAGATCCCTGTTGGTAGCCGATATAAGTCTTATATCCACAGGAATAGGGGTATTGCTCCCAACCTTTACAATAGTCCCGCTTTGGATTGCGGTAAGCAGTTTTGCCTGCAGATGAAGCGGAATATTCCCTATCTCGTCCAAAAACAGAGTACCATGATTTGCAACCTCAAACTTACCCGCCCTGTCTGCCTTTGCATCTGTAAACGCCCCTTTTACATGCCCAAACAGCTCGCTCTCAAAAAGAGACTCCACAACCGCACCCATATCAACCGTTACCATAAGCTCGTTACGCCTTAAAGACCTATTATGTATCTCCCTGCTCAGCATCTCCTTACCGGTACCGTTCTCTCCCGTAATAAGAATATTGGCATCTGTCTTTGCCACCTTCTCTATGGTCTTTCTAAGTTCCAACATCTGAGGGCTGTTTCCCCACCACATTACAGAGTTACCAACCAGCTCTTTCTTTATCTCTTTCAACTGCTTGACCTCTGCAGAAGATTTCTTTAGATTATAGGCATTTGTAAGAATGGCAACCAATTTTTCATTCTCCCAAGGCTTTACCACAAAATCGCAGGCCCCACGCTTTACAGCCTCAACCGCCAACTCTATCTCTGCGTATGCTGTAAACATAACAACCTGAACCGCAGGAAACCTCTCCTTAACATAACTCAACCAATACAACCCCTCATTGCCATTATTCACCTTTGATGAGTAATTCATATCCAATAGAGCTACATCCACAGCATTCTCGCGCAAAGTACTGTCTATCTGATTGGGGTTTGAAAGGGTGATAACCTTTGCAAAATACCTTGGCAACAACAACTCCAAAGCCTGAAGAATGCTCTTGTTGTCATCTACCACCATTATAGTTCCCTGTTTAGCCATAAGTCTGTCTGTCAAAAAATGTTTCAGAAGCCGTTTTTTCCGCTTCCCGACAAAGTTAAGATATTAACCTCAAAATGTCTAAATTCCATACATAAAATTAATGACATTGTATAATAATTAGACAATTGATTTAACCCGTTGAACACACAATAGATTTATTTACAGCAATTTATACTTAAAGGCATTATTTTGGCACAGGTCTATGCGTTGGCGTTGGCATTGGCCATGATAATTTAATTAGCCAAGGCTAAAGCAAATAAAAGTTTATAGTTGCGAGTTTATAGGGTAGAGAGAGGGTAGAGAGAGGCTAAAGCTAATGCCAAAGCCAAAGCTGACAAGCAAATAATAAAATGGTAAAATAACACACAAAGAATATGAAACTAATAAAAGTCGCGTTAATAACAGTTATTTTGAGTGGGATGGCAGTATCCGCACACTGCGCATGTTGTGCAGATGCTGCCTCCATACCGAGCGATACGGTTGCCACAACGGTAACAGCCGGCTCAAAGATGACCTTAAACGACTGTATCCTATACGGATTAGAGAACAGCCAAAAGGTTAATAAAAGCAGATATGCGGCAGATAACTATAAACATGATAAGACAGCCGCAATCAGCGACCTCTTTCCTTCTATATCTGCAAGTTCGTCCATAACTGCCAGTTACGGACGTTCAGTTGACCCTGGAACCAACACATATACCACAATGGGAAACTTGGGCAACTCATACGGGGCATACGCAAGCATGACACTGTTTTCGGGATTGCAGCTTATAAACAATGTGAGATTGGCAAGTGTAATGAAGTTAATGGGATTGGACCAATTACAACAGACGAAAGATGAGTTGGCGATATCCATTATACAAGCTTACTTTGATGTAATATATTACAATTCTACTATAAAGATAGGTACAGAACAGTTGGAAGCCTCTCTAAAGACATTGGAGCAGGCAAAGGTAATGGAGGAGATGGGAAGCAAAAGCCCTGCAGATGTGGCACAGATTGAGACACAGGTCGCAACCGAAAGGCTGTTTTTGGTTCAGCAGGAGAACAAATACAAGACCTCTCTGCTAACCCTTAAACAGAGCATCAACTGGCCCATAGAGGAGGAGCTCAATTTGGATTTGGATTACACAAAATATGTTGAATCGAGTTACTTGGATGAGAAGGGCAACTCTTTGCTATCTCCTGCGATAATCTCCTCAATCGTTGAATATGCAATAGACAACAACCCAAAGATTGAGGCGAGCGAGAAGAGCCTAAAGGCAAGCAAACTCTCATTACAGATAGCACGCGGAAAATATCTGCCAACAATAAGCGGACAAGGAGGTTATAATTCAAGCTACTATAAGACAATATCCGGAGGTACAGATTCCAAGGCAGATCCTTTTTGGACACAGTTGGACCATAATAAAGGCCATTATTTTGGAGCATCTATAAGTATACCTATTTTTAGCGGGCTTGCAAGAAGAACCAATGTTCATAAGGCAAAAAACAGCTATAAGACAGCCATGGAGGATTTCTCCATTGCCACACAGGAGCTTAAGACAGAGATTACAAGAACCGCTTTTGAAGTAGACGGATACATTCAGGAATACAACCTTGCAAAGGCAAAGGCAGATGCCGCACAGCTTGCATACGATGCAACAGCACAGAAGTTTGCAATGGGCAGCATAAATCCTATAGATCTGCAAACCTCTGCAAATCAGCTTCTGTCTGCCAAAGCAGAGGAGCTTAACGCCAAATTGCAGCTTACGGTAAAGAGTAAGTTGTTGGATTATTACTCCGGCGAACCTTTGGTAAAATAGGATTGGCAACTAAAAAAATTATTTGTCGGGAAGCAGAATTAATTAGAAAAAAAATATATAACCATGGATATTCAGATAGAAAAGAAAACAGGTTGGAAGAGGCTTACAACTAAAAAGGCAATTCCTTATTATGCCGGCGCAGTACTACTTGTATTTGTTATATGGCTTGCGTTCAGAGATTACAGCTCTACTTTAAAGGTTGATGTTACAGGGCTTAACATTACCACAGTAAAAAGTGGTGAATTTAATGATTATGTTAGGGTTACGGGGCAGGTTCAGCCTATTAAGACCGTTCAGTTGAGTCCGCTTGAGGCCGGAATTGTGGAGAATATTGTAATTGAGGAGGGCACCTGTGTAAAGCAGGGCGATGTTATTGTTGAGCTGAGCAACCACAATCTCAGTCTGCAGATTCTCGATGCTGAGGCTCAGTTGGCAGAGAAGCAGAACTTCCTTAGGAATACCGTAATATCTATGGAGCAGGAGAAACTGAGCCTTAAACAGGAGAGGCTCCAGCTGAATATAGATGTTGCAAGAAAGGAGCGCCTGTACAGACAGAACGAGGCTCTTTACAACAAGAAGCTGCTCTCCAAAGAGGAGTGGTTGCAGGCTAAGGAGGATTATGAATTGGCAAGAGATAAGAGAGATCTTATTATTGAGAGGCAGAAACAGGATTCTATCTACAGAACCGTTCAGATTGAGCAGTTGGATAACGACTTAGCCAATATGAGACGTAACATGAGCCTTATTAGGGAGCGTGTTGCAAATCTTAAGATAAAGTCTCCTATTACAGGCGAACTTGGACAGTTGGATATTGTTTTGGGACAGTCTCTCACCATGGGTGAAAAGATTGGGCAGATAAATGATTTGCAGGACTATAAGATTGAAGCGCAGATAGATGAGCACTACATAGACAGGGTAAAAAGCGGGCTTGACGCTACTTTTGAGAGACAGGGTGTAAGTTACAACACAACAGTAAGAAAGGTATATCCTGAAGTTAGGAACGGTCAGTTCAAGGCAGATTTTGTATTCAGCGGCAACAGACCGGACAACATAAGGACAGGACAGACATATTATCTTAACCTACAGTTGGGCCAGCCTGTTCAAGCTATAATTGTACCTCGCGGGGCATTTTACCAAAGTACAGGTGGAAACTGGATATATGTAGTGAAGGAGGGTGAGAACAAAGCTGTTAAAAGAAATGTAAAGATTGGCAGACAGAATCCTCAGTATTACGAGGTGCTTGAAGGTCTTGAGCCGGGAGAAAAGGTGATTATTTCATCTTACGACACCTTTGGAGACAACAAGGTGCTAATTTGGTAACAAGTTCCATCTATGAGACATGTTTTTAAAACACTCTGGAGATTTAGGACGTCAACCATTATAAACATATTGGGGTTGGCGGTTGCCTTATCTGCGCTATACCTGATATTTGTGCAGGTATATTTTGACCTCACATACAACAGCTCTTATAAAGAGTGTAATAAACTATACATCGCTTGCACGCAGAGCTGGAATGACCCAACAAAATTGATGACAGCAACTTCGAGGCCCAATATAGAGGAGGCATTGGAAACGGTTCCAAAAGTTGAACAGTATGGCGTTGTTAAATCTTTTAGTTTGGAGACACCGGCTTACTATCTTAAAAATGGAGAAAAAATATCCTTCGATGCTACAATAGATTATTGGAGCTTAAGCATGTTTGACCTAATTGGGGTTGAGATGATAAGCGGAGATTACAAAGAGCTTACCCCGGGAGTCAGTGTGGTAATAAACCAATCGTTGGCTCAAAAAACCGGGCTTGGGGTTGGAGATGTACTCTATAACTGCAATTATAACGGCTTGAATAAGGTAAATTATACAATAACAGGTATATATAAAGATTTTTCTTCGGCCTGTAATTTCCGCAATGTTAGCATAATCACCAACTTAGGAGACGAGGAACTCACCGAGAGGGGTATGTGGAACTATAATTATTACCTTAAGTTCAATAAAGGTGTTACAGCCGAAGAGGGTGGAAAAGCGATATGCGATGCCCAGCGGGAAATGCTTAAAAACTACTATGCAACAGATACCAATGCTGTTAAACATGCAAGTTTTGATGAGATGATAAGCAGGACAAAGATTGCCCCCGTTCCTGTTAGAGGTCTGTATTTCAACACCAATGTAGATTCTGAAGGGCTAAAAGGCAATAAAACCACAACAATAACTCTTATTGCCATAGGTATAATCCTTATAATAGTGGCGCTTATAAACTATATAAATTTCTTCTTTGCATTGGTACCCGTTAGAATAAAGGAGGTTAATACCAAAAAACTTTTTGGTTGCCCCAAGTCAAAGCTGAAACTTGAATTTGTTTTGGAATCCGCTCTTATTGTTATAATTGCACTGCTTATAAGCCTCTACTTGGACTTCTATGCAGCAAATTCATCTTTAGCGGGATATTTGTCTACATCTGCCGCCTTTTCAAAGAACGTTCCGGTAGTAATCTTTACAATTGCCGTAGCCGTTGTTCTTATACTTGCAGGAAGCCTGTATCCGGCCCATTATATTGTGTCGTTTAATACCGCATCTATATTTAAGGGGCGTTTTGCAAATTCACGCTCCGGCGTATTATTGAGAGGTACATTAATTGGATTACAGTTCTTTATATCGTTTATACTTATAACCTGCTCTCTATTCATAAATCTGCAACACAGATATATGCTGAACTACGATTTAGGATTTGACAAAGAGAATATTTTCTCTGTATATACAGATCCTACAGCCTTGGGTGATGTCTCTAAAAGAGAGCATTTAGTTCAACGGTTAAAGGAGAACCCGCAAATAACAGATGTGGCATTTACCTCTAATACATTGGTAGCCAAGGAGAGAATGAACTGGGGAAGGGATTTTAAAGGGCAGGAGATTAAGATGGACATTATGCCTGTTTCCTATAATTTTCTCAAGACAATTGGAATTGATATAGTTGACGGACGGGACTTTACGCCATCTGATGAACTAAAGGAGGGGACATTCATCGTTAATGAAACAGCTGCAAAAAAATATGGTATAAATGTAGAAGACAGAATACTTGCATCTGCAGGTGAAGCCCCGGTAGTTGGTATCTGCAAAGATTTTCATTTTAAGCCGCTACAGTACCCAATTACCCCATTTGCCTTTTTCATATTTGGAGAAAAGTACTCCTTTTTTCTTCGTCATATCTACTTTAAGGTAGCACAGGGAGCAGACATAAAATCAATAAGAGAGCATGTACTCTCTGTTACACCCGTACCTGTTTTTGTAGGGAAGATGAGGCCGGAGACGATGGACTTTAAACCAATCACAGAGGAATTAAGCGTGGACTATACCAACGAAAGCCACACAGCAAATTTCATTACAATATGTTCTCTCATCTCAATAATAATCTCCCTTATGGGGGTGTTTGGATTAGTCATGTTCGAGTCGCAATACAGAAGACATGAGATTGGCATAAGAAGGGTTCTCGGTTCATCCATCACAGAGGTTGTAAAGATGTTCAACATAAGGTACTGCAAGATTGCACTCATCTGCTTTGTTATAGCTGTTCCTTGTATTGTTTACATTATGAATGAATGGCTTAAAGCATTTGCGTATCATATTCCACTATATTGGTGGGTATTTGCCACAGCTCTGCTTATTGTGCTACCCATTACCATTGTTACGGTTAGTTTGAGGTGTTTGAGTGCGGCTACTGCTAATCCTGTGGAGAGCATCAAGAGCGAGTAAAAAGTTCAAATAATAATAATGATGTTAAGAATTACAAAGATTTTACTATTAGCCGCAGGCTTGGCTTTTGGGCTTGTATTGGTTGCCAAAGTATGGTTTGAGAGAAGTTATAACTGTTTTCTTCCCGACAAAGAGCGGATATACCAGATTATACTAAATAGGTCTGCCCCCGGAGAGGAGATGAAACAGGGGACGGAGGTAGGATACGAAGTTGCCCCGGGGCTGAAATACTATTCTCCGTTGGTTGAAGAGGCGGCACGAGTTCGATTTCTCGACAGCTACTTTGATGTTGAGGGTGAGGATGGAAAGACATACGCATTTGCAGATATGTACTTTGCAGATTCAACACTCTTTAACATTATGCCAAGACCAATATTGGCCGGCAACATAAAGGAGGCGCTCTCTGTTAAAAGCAAAATTGCAGTACCAAAATCCATTGCTGTAAAATTTGCCGGGAGTGCCGAGGATGCAATAGGCAGGCACTATATAGTAGATGACGAAAAATACTTTGAGATTGCAGCAGTCTATGAGGATTATCCCCTCAACAGCGAGTTTGCGAGCAACCCCACATTCATCTCCATGCAAACCATAGATGAATACCTCTTTGGAAACTGGAAAAGATGGAGAGGCAGTGAATCCTTCAAAAGCTACATTAAAATAGCAAAAGGCAACAATATAGCAGAGGTAAACAGAGCCTTGGACAAAGCCTGCAAAGAGAATATACCCGTAAAAGAGTTAGAGGAGAAGGGGATGAGCTACAGTTTCTCATTAATTCCCATAACCAAAGTACATACAACATTCACAAATGCAGGAGAGGTATCAACAATAATGCTCATTCTTGCAATCATCCTGTTGGCATCTGCAGTACTCAACTATGTACTCTTTTCACTTGCGCCAATGGTAAAACGCTCTAAGACCGTTGCCGTCTTAAAATGCTACGGGGCAGATAAAGGAGACATTAGAAAACTCTTCCTAAAAGATACCTTTACAGATATTGTCATAGCACTTGCAGTGGCCGTCCTTGTTGTACTCACAGGGGCAAAGACAGTACAATATCTGCTTGGAACATCGCTGTTTGCAATGCTGCAGAACAACATACTCATTATCCTTGGGGGAATACTTGTTGCGTTGTTTTTTGTTGGCGGATACATCCCTGCCACAATCTATGGCAACATTCCGGTTACAGCCGCATTCAAGAACCTTAAAGAGGGGGCAAGAGGGTGGAAATACGCCCTTCTTTTCATACAGTTTACATTGGCAATGCTCTTCATCTCTCTGTTTGCTGTTGTAGTGCTTCAATACAAAAAGGTGACAGACTATAACGTTGGCTATGATTATACCAATCTTGCATACGCCTCATTGCTGAACACGTCATTAGAAAACAGAGTAGCCATGGTTAAGGAGGTTGAGCGGTTGCCGGAGGTAGAAAGTGCTGTGCTTGCAACCTATCTGCCATTTGACAAGCCATCCAATCTTAATGTTATGCTTCCCGACGACCCAAGCAAAAAGGTTCTCCTTTCCGCCGGGTCATTAAATGGTGTAGGAAAAGGATACATTAAGTTGTTAGGGGTTAAGAAGACAGACGGTGAAGGGTTTGTTGAAGGACTTAACACAGACAATATTATGGTTAGCCGGAGTTTTGCAGAGAGATTGGCAGAGGCTGCAGGATGGGGAGACGGAGTTGTAGGGAAGAGCGTGGCATTAAGCTACTATGGGATGAGTTACGGTTCAAAGAAGATTTGCGGAGTCTATGAAGATTACCTTGTTGGAGACCTCAACGAACTTACCACAATCCCAACATTCATCTCATATTACGATTATGACAACTACATGCAAATGCAGAGCTCACCATATATGCTTCTTGTCAAACTCAAAGGAGACTACATTGACTCGTTCAAAAAGGTTGACGAATATCTGTTTGAAAGATTCAATGACGAATCCATAAGATTAAAGGACTACAATGCAGAGTACAAATCCCTTTACAGGGAGGGTAAGAGAATAAGAGATGCTATAATAATTTCAACCATAGCAATTCTTGTCATTACCCTTATTGGTGTTGCCGCGTTCTCCATGGAGGAGGTTAACAGAAGGCGTAAAGAGCTTTCAATAAGAAAGATAAACGGAGCTACAGTTAACGAGCTTGTATTCATGACACTAAAGAGACTGCTCTCATTGGCATTGGTTGCTGTTGCATGCGGAGGTGTTATGGCGCTCTACTTTGGAGGCATGTTTGTCAATCTGTTTGGTGTTAAAATAGCCCTTGGCTGGTATCTGTTTGCCGGTTGCGGCATATTCACCCTGCTTGTAATAGCTGCCATAAGCGTTATCACCGTATGGAGAAGAGCCAATACCAACCCCATAGAAAACATCAAAGCAGAATAGACAGGAAGTGTAAAATTTGGCAAACGCGAAATTAAAAGATTATTATTAACCAGTTAAAATGTAAAAGTTGTGAAACAATTTCTAAAAACACTATGGCGTTACAAAGTATCAACCCTGCTCAACATATTGGGATTGGCGATTGCATTATCTGCCATGTATCTTATTTTGGTGCAGGTAAATTTTGATTTCTCTTATAACAAGGGAATTAAAGATAGCGAGAGAATATATATAGCAGGCAGCAGAAGCTGGAAAGATTCAACAGCCTTGCAGACCTGGCTGTCACGGCCGATAGCAGAGGAATCTTTGGGAGCGGTAGCGCAGATAGAGGCTTTTGGGACAGGTGATTACGGTAGCTCACTAACATGTTCATACAAAAAAAATGATAATGAGATAGAGATTGATATTCAGAATGCACAATGGAGTTTAGGACTGTTTAAAGTATTAGGGATTGAGATGGTTAGCGGAGGTTATGAAGAGCTTATTGAGGGAAAAGATGTTGTGATCTCTGAATCATTTTCACAAAAGACAGGTTTAGGCACAGGGGATATTATACTTAACAAGTATGGCAGTAAAGACCCCTCAAAACAAAATATCAATATTAAAGGGATCTTTAAAGATCTGCCTAAGGTATCCATTTTCAGTGGGCTGGAGATGATTAGCAATATAGGGGACAATTAACTCAACGACAGGCAGGAATGGAGCTTTAATTACTATATGAAATTAAATGACGGCGTAAGTGAACAGGATGCTGCCAAAGCCATTCTCGATGCTCAAACGGCATATTTGAGGAGTGAATTTGCAAAAGACAGTACGGCAGATGCAAGTTCATTCAACGAAGCGCTCAATCATATTAAAATTACCCCTATCCCATTGAACTCATCATATTTTTCAAAAGATGAGGTACCGGGATTAAAGGGTAACAAAGGCACAACCGTAACACTGTTTGCCGTTGCATTCCTCATTATCATAATAGCCCTTATAAACTTTATAAACTTCTTCTTTGCACTTGTTCCGCTAAGAATAAAAGCTGTAAACACAAAGAAGGTGTTCGGCTGTTCATTGGCAAAATTAAGATTAGGATTCATTGCAGAATCGGCAGGCACAGTCTTTATAGCACTGCTCATAAGCTACTACATAGACTTCTATGTATCAAACTCCGCAATGGCCGGTTACTTTACAACATCATTGGGGTTTTCAAATAACATTACGGTATTCGCAGGGACAATAATTGCTGCAGTTATCATTACACTGGCCGGCAGCCTATACCCTGCATACTACATAACATCATTCAATACGGCATTTGTGCTAAAAGTGAGTTTTTCATCTACGAAATCCGGTATGGTTTTAAGAAACCTCCTTATAGGTATTCAGTTCTTTATCTCCATATCTCTGATTATCTGTTCTATATTCGTTAATCTGCAGCATAACTATATGCTCAACTATGACATGGGGTTCAATAAAGAGAATATGGTATCTGTCTATGGTTCAAATTCTATTCTTGATACTCCCGACAAACGGACAATGCTGGTAAACAGGTTTAAGGAGAACCCTTCGATTGTAGACGCAGCTTTCTGCGACAATAACTTCATTGCTAAAAGCCGCATGGGATGGGGAAGAGAATTTAAAGGGGAAAACATTCAGTTACAGGTACTTCCGGTATCTTACAATTTTGTAAAGATGATGGGGATAAGAATGTTGGACGGAAGATATTTTACCCAAGATGACGAACTTAAGGAGACAGGTATATTCATAATTAACGAGGCTGCGGCAAAACAGTACAACATAACGTTGGAGGATCAACTGTACGGCCATATAGGCCCGGCTCCTGTTGTTGGAATATGTGAGGACTTCCATTTTAGGCCAATGCAATACGAGACCATTCCCTTTGCCTTCTATGTTATGGGGACAAAACCTTGGAGAGCTCAGAGGCATATCTACATTCGTCTTGCACCGGGAGCAGATATTCAATCTGTTAAGCAGCATGTATGTTCTGTCATTAAGGAGCTGGCGCCCAACATGAGGAATGAGTGGATGAGTTTCAACTCTTTTGACGAGGAGCTTGGTTCAAGCTACAAGAAGGAGAGCCGGCTGTCAAATCTTATTACCATATTCTCCATAATATCCATAATCATCTCTTTAATGGGTGTGTTTGGGCTTGTAATGTTTGAGACTCAATACAGAAAGCATGAGATTGGCATAAGGCGTGTGCTTGGTTCGTCTATAGGCGACATCCTTAAGATGTTCAACTACAAATATCTTAAGATTATTGCAGTATGTTTTGTAATTGCCATTCCTGTTACATCTTACATCATTAACGAATGGTTCAAATCGTTTGCCTATCATACATCGCTCCATTGGTGGGTGTTTGCGGTGGCGTTGCTTATTGTTTTGGCCATTACGATTGTAACTGTAACGCTGAGGAGTTTGAGTGCGGCTACTGCTAATCCTGTGGAGAGCATCAAGAGCGAATAAAAAGTTGCCTAAATTGGGAATTGCTGTGTTATGCTTGTTTCGTAATTCCTCATTTACGTTAAGTAAACTCCGGATTACTCAACTTCGCATGCCTTGCAATTCCCTAATTCATCCCAACTTACAGAGCCTATGGGCTCTCCATATAAGTAAACACGAGCTACACTTACCATTCAAATTCCTCCTTTTTATCTTTGACATAACCTTTAGATGCTCTTTTACGATTTCGTTTGTTAATTTTGTTTACCAATTCATAATATTCATTAGGGCTTAACTGCTCTTCCTCTACAAGTGGGATAAAAACATCAAGCATTCCCAAGGTTCGTAAAGCTCTGATTATTGACTCAAAATTTTTCAATTCTCCATCCTCCATACGTTTTATTGAAGAGATGGAAACCCCGGGTTTGTCTGCAAGCTCCAGTTGCGACATATTCTGTTTCAAGCGTACTTTCTTGATATTTGCCGCAATTTTTTTACAAATTACGGTGTCCGACATCATATATATATTATCCAACATCTCAAATTTGATACTTAATGATGAAGATATATACATAAAAACTCAAAAATGATACTTTATACAGTAATACTTCTTATCTCTAAAAGTCTTTACAAAATCACTGTTTTTCTTTACAGTACCTTTCTTTGATTGAATTATCGTTTTTTATTCTGTTATTTGTCTAAATTTCACACAAACGAGCCACTATGTTGTAAAAAAAATAGACAACATCTAAAAACACATTAATATGTATCTTTTTAAGTTATAGCATATTACCATTAAAGGCACTATTTTGGCACACTTCCAAAGCATAGCAAAGTCGGCTTCTTGCTTTTTCAAAAACTTGCCTCTAATGAGGCAAATGCGAAATCCCCGCAGCGTACTCTGAGGTACATGAGGACAAATTAAGCATGAAAAAAGCATTTGATGAGGATAAATTAAAAAAGTAAAATGAAACAGAGAATCACAAAAATCGTACTTTTGGCAGCAGGCCTCGCCTTAGGCTTGGTCCTTATTGCAAAAGTTTGGTTTGAAAAGACTTACGACTCTTACATTCCAGACAAGGAGAGAGTCTATCTTGTAACAATGAAGATAGGACATGAAGGGAAAGAGCCGGGCAGTTATTTGAGTACGCCGGGAGGTGTTGCACCCGGACTTATGGATTACTGCCCCGGAATTGAGGTTGCAACAAGAACAACTCCAATATTGAGCAATGTGGAGTTTTATGATGAGGATGGAATTAAAAGGGTTGCCGAGATGGTAAACGTTGCAGACTCATGCTTTTTTAAGATAATGGGCAGAAAGGTTGTTGCAGGAGACATTACAAACTCTCTTGATATAGACCTCAACCTTGCTGTCCCAAAATCGTTTGCGGCAAAGATGTGCAAAGGGGAGGACTATGGAGCACTTGTCGGGAAGAAACTTAAATTCAATAATATGGATTTCTCCATTGCAGGTGTTTACGAAGACTTCCCTTTAAACTCGGAATTTGGGGATAATCCGCTCTTTTTGGCAATGCCATCTATAAAGAGGTTTATGTACGACGGCACGCACAACTGGAACGGCAACGAGCGTTACAGAAGCTATGTAAAGCTCACGCCCGCAAATGACAGGGCATCTGTAAACAAGGCCATTGAATTGGCTTGTAAAGAGCATCTTCCGTTGGAGGAGCTTGAGAAATCCGGTGTTACATATACTTTTGAGATAAATCCCGTAGACAGCATCCACGGCAAATTTACAGATTCCAACAAAACTTCGCTTATTCTTTTGGTTGTGGGAATCATCCTGCTTGTTGTATCTATAATGAACTACGTATTGTTTACCTTGTCATCCATGATAAAAAGGTCTAAAACAGTGGCTGTTTTAAAATGTTACGGTGCAGAGAAATGGAACATAAGGAATATGTTGCTCAAAGATGCTGTCATAGACCTGCTTATATCACTTGTATTAGCGTTGATTTTGGTAGCAGCTTTTGCACAAAAGGCAACTTACATGATAGGCTCCCCTATTGAAGCTCTTGTACAGGGCAATGTGATCATACTGCTTGCAGGGGTGTTAGTTGCGCTATTCCTTGTTGGAGGGTTCATTCCGGCATCTGTCTATGCAAATATCCCTGTTACAGCTGCATTCAAGAATCTTAAGGAGGGGGCAAAAGGGTGGAAATATGCACTGCTGTTTGTTCAGTTTACCCTCTCTGCGCTATTTATAACACTCTTTGTAATTACATTTCTTGAGTATCATAAGGTTACAAGTACAGACCCCGGCTACAGATACGAAAAGCTTGCCTATTGCAGAATGCAGTATGTTCCTGCAGCACAAAGGGATTATGTAATGGAGGAGGCTAAAAAACTGTCATGCGTTGAGGATGCAGCGCTTATGTCTACCCTGCCGTTCTTTGAACAAAGCGGAAACAATATCTATCTGCCCGAGGATATAGAGAAATCTCTCTTCAACATAGCAGACCTCTATATGTCTACCGCCAACGGCATGGAGATATTAGGCGTTCCAATTGTAGATGGCAAACCTTTTGAGCCTGGAACAGCCGCCAATGAGATTATTGTAAGCGAGACTTTTCAAAAGAAGATGGCGCAGACTGCAGGGTGGACAGACGGTTGTGTAGGCAAAGCAGTTTTAGTGACAGAACACTCGGATCGTCAGGCAGACAGGTTTGTCATAAGGGGCGTATTCAAGGATTTTCTGTTAGAAAGCCTGCAGAGCTCAGACAAACGTGGAATGGTGCAGTTCTATTACAACTACAAAGACTCTGCAAACATCAATTGGTCACCGCAGATATTGGTTGTTAAATTAAATGAGAACAGCCCTCAGAACCGCGCAACAGTACAGAATTTCCTTAATACTCAGCTTCCCGACAAAGAACTCAACCTTCTTAGCGCTGCTGCGGAATATGAGGCAAAATACTCTAAAATGAAACAATTAAGAGACTCTGTAATTGTTGCAACCATAGTCACACTCTTTATCACCGTAATTGGTATAGTAGCTTACGCCATTGAAGAAAGTAACAGGCGTCGTAAAGAGATGAGTATAAGAAAGGTAAACGGAGCTTCCATTGGAGAACTTATTGTTCTGGTATTGAAAAGGACGCTTTATATTGCAATCTTTGCAGTGGTGATTGGAGGAATTGGCGCGTACTATGCAGGTGACACATTCCTTAGCCTGTTTGAGACTAAAATAAGTTTAAGCTGGTATCTGTTTGCAGGATGTGGATTGTTTACCCTGTTGGTTATTATTGCGGTGAGTGCGGTTACGGTATGGCAGAAGGCTAATTTGAATCCTATAGAGAATTTAAAGTCTGAATAAGCAAAAGTTGCCTAAATTGGTAATTGCTGTGTTACGCTTGCAATTTATTGATTAATAAAATTTTAGATAATAATAAAGAAATTAATAATTAAAAATACAGAATATTATGGCAATGTTACAAGTAAAAGATCTTAAGAAGGTCTTTAGAACAGAAGAGATTGAAACCATAGCTCTTAACGGCGTTTCATTCGAGGTAAATAAAGGTGAATTCGTTGCAATCATGGGTCCTTCGGGTTGCGGTAAATCTACCCTCCTCAACATTTTGGGTCTGTTGGACAACCCAACATCGGGCAGTTACAGGTTGTTGGACAAAGAGGTTAGTACACTTAAAGAAAAGGACAGAACTAAATTCCGTAAAGGAAACATTGGATTTGTATTCCAGAACTTTAACCTTATTGATGAGCTTAATGTTTTCGAGAATGTTGAACTTCCGCTTATCTATATGGACATTAAGGCTTCCGAGCGCAAGGTGATGGTAAACAACATCCTTAAGAGGATGAACATAAGCCACAGAGCATCGCACTTTCCACAGCAGTTATCGGGAGGTCAGCAACAGAGAGTTGCAATAGCAAGAGCCGTTGTCTGCAACCCTGCACTTATCCTTGCCGATGAGCCTACAGGTAACCTTGACTCAAAGAACGGTAAGGAGGTTATGGAACTGCTTACAGAGCTTAACAAAGAGGGGACAACCATCATCATGGTAACCCACTCACAGCATGATGCAACATACACTCAAAGAGTGCTCAACCTGTTCGACGGACAACTTGTTGGCGATGAGGCACGCAAATTGTTCTAATGTATGATTATACGGTTATTGCAGTATCTAAAAGGGGAGGATAACTAAAAGTCTTAATTATCCTCCCCTATAATTGTGATATACGGCCTATTACATTTTACCAAAGGTCTTAACAAACTGAAACCTTTCATATTTAGCCGCATCATTAAGATGCTGTATATTGCTATAGTTCAATCTTCCTTTCATCTCTAAAATTGAATTGAACCCTTTTTGATTCATAAACTCTTCCAACTTAGAGTTGAATTTTGTTATTACATCTAACCCCTCTTTATACAATACTGTACAAAGCTGTACTGTAGATGCTCCCGATAGTATAAGTTTTATCCCATCTTCGGGGGTCAATACCCCTGTAGATGCTGAATAGTCCAATCCTTTGACTACAGATGATAATATTGCTGTCCATCTTAATGAATTATGATAGTCGCTCACCGGTGTAAAAGGATTTGCCCCTATAACCTTCATCTTATTTAGGTCTATGTCGGGAAGATAAAATTTATTAAACAAAACTACCCCTTTTGCCCCTGCAATACAGCAGGATTCAACAAATCTTGGCAGTGTGGTAAAGGTATCTGATATCTTAACTGCAACAGGGATATTTATGCTTGAAGTTACATCTTTTATCATCTTTATGTAACGATTCTCTAAAGCATTGCTATCCTCACTTTTATCTAATGGGAGCGAGTAGATATTAAGTTCAAGAGCATCTGCTCCAGCAGCTTCAATATTCTTTGCAAAAGAGATCCAGTCTCCTGATGAATAGCAATTTATGCTACCTATAACTGGTATAGAGACCTGCTGTTTTACCTCCTGAATAAGCTTTGCATATTCTGCTGTTGTGTAGTCCTTTATTGATCCGTGCAGGAAATCTGCATTATCTGTATATGCAGTGCTCAGATTGTTCAGGTATTCGGTTTCGTTATCTATCTGCTCCTCAAAAAGCGATTTTAAGACTATTGCGCCTGCTCCTGCCGCCTCTAATTCCTTTATACTTACAATATTATTGGTAAGCCCGCTACTTGAGGCTATAAATGGTGATCTTAATTTTAACCCAAGGTAATTTGTACTAATCTTTGTCATATTATTGTCTTTTATTATTATTTCATCCATAAAGCAGTTATAGGGTATATGTAAGGTATATGGATATATTTACACCAAAACAAATCTTATATTTTTAGTCTATCCTGCATTTTATGCTACAAAGATAATAATTTTTATTTATTTATACTAATTATAAACAAACATTTATGAGAATTGGGGTTCTCCTCCCTGTTATACGAAACCTGCTTGTTGAGTGGCAGGAATCCTTTAGATTGTGCTACGAAGCAGATGCTTCATATTCACCTTACCGTCTACCAAAGCGGGGAGCTCTACAATAGCAACACGCTGTTGCTCCATAGTATCTCTGTCTCTTACAGTAACTGTCTTATCCTCAAGAGTCTTATGATCTACTGTAATACAGAGAGGAGTTCCAATGGCATCCTGTCTTCTATATCGTTTTCCAATAGAATCCTTCTCGTCATACTGGCAGTTATAGTCAAATTTAAGCATATCCATAATCTCCTGCGCAACCTCAGGAAGACCATCTTTCTTTAGAAGAGGAAGAACAGCAACCTTTACAGGAGCAAGAGCCGGGTGGAACTTCATTACTACCCTCTCCTCGCCGTTCTCCAACTTCTCCTCCTTGTATGCAGCAGAAAGAATAGCCAATACAGACCTGTCTACACCAATTGATGTCTCTATTACGTATGGAACATAACTCTCGCCATGCTCAGGATCAAAATATTGCATCTTCTTGCCGGAATACTCCTGATGACGGCTCAAATCGTAATTGGTTCTTGAGTGAATACCCTCCAACTCCTTAAAGCCGAACGGGAAGTTAAACTCAATATCCGTTGCAGCGTTGGCATAATGGGCAAGTTTCTCATGATCGTGGAAACGATAGTTCTCAGACCCAAGCCCAAGAGCAAGATGCCATTTAAGACGAGTCTCTTTCCATCTCTTGAACCACTCTATCTCCTGCCCTGGCTTAACAAAGAACTGCATCTCCATCTGCTCAAACTCCCTCATCCTAAAGATAAACTGCCTTGCAACAATCTCATTTCTAAATGCTTTTCCAATCTGAGCAATACCAAACGGAATCTTCATACGCCCGGTCTTCTGAACATTGAGGAAGTTTACAAAGATACCCTGAGCAGTCTCCGGTCTAAGATACAGAATGTCTGATTTATCCGCCACATTACCCAACTGGGTGCTGAACATAAGGTTAAACTGTCTTACCTCTGTCCAGTTTTTGGTTCCGGATATAGGACAAACAATGTCGCAATCTATGATAAGTTGCCTCAAATCCTCAAAATTATTCTCGTTAAGGTCTTTAACCATCCTCTCGCGGCAAGCATCTATCTTTCCCTGATTCCTCAAAACATTAGGGTTAGTAGCCCTGAACTGAGCCTCATCGAAAGCATCTCCAAACTTCTTCTTTCCCTTCTCTACATCCTTCTTTATCTTCTCCTCCAATTTGCCTATATAATCCTCCAACAGGACATCTGCCCTGTATCTCTTCTTGGAATCCTTGTTATCAATAAGAGGATCGTTGAAAGCACCAACATGCCCCGATGCCTCCCAGATTCTCGGATGCATAAAAATGGCCGAATCTATACCCACAATATTCTCATGGAGTCTGACCATTGCATCCCACCAATACCTTTTAAGATTGTTTTTAAGCTCACTTCCAAGCTGTCCGTAATCGTAAACAGCACCTAATCCGTCATAAATTTCGCTTGACGGGAAAATAAATCCGTACTCTTTGGTGTGAGCAATAAGATTTTTAAAAAGGTCTTCTTGTGTCATAATTTATATTGTTAATTATTATTAAATTCCTGTTTACCAGTCTAATCCGTTACATCACGCATCATTTCACAAAATCTGTAAATCCCCTTGGAGCCCCCTTTACAAACTCTCTCATAGGCAACTTAGCAAACTCCCTCTCATGTAGTCTTGGGTGCGGAACAACCAAATCTTCATCATCTATACGGCAAAGCTCCCATACCAAATTGCCTGTCTCTCTTTTGCCGTCTTTTTTTCCTTTGCTTCCCGACAAATTTCTCCTCTCCCCTACCACATTTTCCATATTGCCGGATCCTGCCGTCTTCTGCTCGTATGCCAAAAGTATATCTATGTCTATTGGTCGGGAAGAGTATACACGTTCACCTTTTTCATTGAACTGTGCGCCGTTTCTAACCCTTCCAAGCTCTCTTTCTATCCTCAAACACTCCTCCAAGACTTTGTGCGGAGGCAGTTCTGTTATACAGGTAAATGCTTGGTTCATAAACTTATCCTTACACTCAAAACCCCAAGGTTCGGTCTCATACAGAGCCGATGTATTAACGGCTTCGTTTAATGAATAAACCTCTGTATAATCCGGAAGAAGGGCATCTATTAGCTCTAATACAGCCCTATCCAAGATCTCCTCACGATCTCCCATATTGCTACCAAGAAGCAGATATACCCTATACAGTTGTTTTGCCATAATACTACAACATTCCAAGCTCCAACATAGCCTCCTCACTCATTCTGCTTTTATCCCATGCAGGCTCAAAAACAAGCTCTATGGCGGCATCGGTAACCCCCGGAGTATCCTTCACAACCTCGTTAACCTGCTCTAACATCTCATCTGCCATAGGGCAGTTTGGGGCGGTAAGTGTCATCTTAATGAATACTTTGTGGTCATCATCTATCTTAAGGTCGTAAATGAGTCCCAAATCATATATGTTAACAGGTATCTCGGGGTCATACACCTGCCTTAAAGCACGCACAACATCCCTTAAAACCGATTCTTTACTCTTTTCCATATTCTTATAAATTATTATCAATTTTGGCTTTGGCTTTAGCTAGTTACACTCTATACCCCTCTTTACCATCTTTACTCAAAAGGCCAACGCTAATGCCCAACGCCATCCTTATAAAGCGCCAACGGCATAAGCCTTAATTCTCTCTATCATAGATGCCAACCCATTAGCCCTTGTTGGCGAAAGGTTCTCCTGCAGGCCAATCTCTTTAATGAACTCAGGTGGAGCAGCCAATATATCCTTTGGGGTTTCACCGTTATAAACCTTTATAAGAAGTGAGATTATCCCCTTTGTTATAATAGCATCTGAATCTGCAGTAAACCAGAGCTTCCCATCTTTCACATCACACTTTAGCCAAACTCTGCTTTGGCAACCTTTAATAAGGTTCTCATCTGTCTTGTCCTTCTCCTCTATTGCAGGAAGAGACCTGCCAAGTTCAATGAGATATTCATACTTATCCATCCATTCGGAAAAAAGGGCGAACTCGTCTACAATCTCCCGTTCCCTCTCTTTAATACTCATATTATGTTGTTTTATCTTTCTTTATTTTCAGCTTTAGCCTTGGCTATGGCTTTTGCTTTTGCTAATTACACTCTATACCCCTCTTTACACTCTTTACCATCTTTACTCAAAAGGCCAATGCCATGTTAGTTTATGGTTTATAGTCAGTTAATTAGTTGATAGCTAAAAGGAAACCGTTTTCCATCTTTACTCTATAAACTCTTAACTTTTATAATGCTGTCTATACACAATAAACTTTCAACTAAATTAAGGCCAAAGCTAAAGCCAACGCCTTCTTTACTCTCTTTACTCTCTCTACTCTCTTCCCTTTCATAAATTGCCAAAGTTAAAGCCATTAACTATACATTGTCGGGAAGCATAATCTAAAAAACATTACCTAAGCATTGCCAACCCTTTACGGAGTGCGGCTACAAAGGCCCCGGCCTCCTCCAACGTATTATAAGGGGCAAAGGAGATACGCATCATAGATGTCACCCCAAACCTTGCCATTGTAGGCTCGGCACATAGCATACCTGTTCTAAAGGCCATTCCCATCTTGTCTAATATCTGGGCCATATCCAACGGATGCACACCTTCTATGCTGAACGAATAGAGTGGTATCTTGTTCTCCCCTTTTCCGTAAACCTTAAGCCCCTCTATTGAGGTAAATTCCCTCTCCAAATAGCCTTTTATTGCTGTTCCCTCGTTTTTTACAGCCTTTGCAAGTTCTCCGTTGCGCATCTGCTTTATCATCTCTATTGCCGGAGTATAAGTTGCTGCACCAATGAAGTTTGGCGTTCCAGCCTCAAATTTAAGCGGAAGCTGGGCGTATGTAGTTTTTGCAAATGTAACTGTCCCAACCATATCACCGCCACCCATGTATGGTGGCATCTCATTGAGAATCTCTGCCTTGCCGTACAAGATACCTGTTCCCGTTGCAGCATAGATTTTATGGCCGGAAAAAGCATAGAAATCGCAATCAAGCTCCTGCACATCCACATTTTCATGTACGCAACCCTGAGCGCCATCTACAAGCACGGGGATTGAGTGCAAATGTGCTATCCTTATGGCCTCCTTAACCGGATTCACAAGGCCCAATACATTTGCTATATGTGTTAGAGCAACAAACTTAACCCTCTCATCCAAAAGACTCTCAAATTTATCAAACTCCCACTGCCCGTTATCATCTACAGGCAGCACCCTTATGCTCGCCCCCGCCCTCTCCGCAGCCAACTGCCAAGGTACAATATTGGAATGATGCGAATCTTCCGAAATAAGTATAATATCACCCTCTTTAAGGAATTTACCACACCAGCTGCTTGCCACAAGGTTAATTGAGGCGGTGGTCCCGGATGTGAAAATTATATTCTCTCTTTCGGGAGCATTGATAAACTCCCTCACATTCTCTCTCGCCTGTTCATAGAGAGCAGTAACCTCCTCAGACAACATATACATCCCCCTGTGGACATTGGCATTAAGTCCGCTGTTCATCCTGTTGCACAACTCTATCACGCTCATTGGTTTCTGCGCTGTTGCTGCATTGTCCAAATAGACAAGCGGCTTGCCATATGCCATCTGCCCCAATGCAGGGAACTGTTCTCTTAACTCTTTTATTGTGTCCATATTACTCAATTCAAAGTCTTTGTTTTTCTAACAAAACCGCATTTAAAACTGTTCACTTTCGTGCAGCTTCTCCTCTCCACTTCTCCATGCCACAAATCGCCATAAAAACAATCCTGCAAATGTACACAAAAACTACTGTTTTTAGGTCTGTTGCAACAATCATTTCCAAACAGATATCCGTATTGCCTCGTCCTCTGCGTATTTTTTTACTTTATTAATTGCACAAGACAATATGCAAACCAATACATAACTATTTTTTCTACTCTTCTATGCCGGGACACGTTGGCGTTGGCTTTGGCGTTGGCTTTTAGAGTAAAGAAGTAAAGAGAGTCTGGAAGGTCAATGTCAACTCTAACCCCAATGCCAATAATAATGTAGTTTTATTTTAATAAAGTTTTAATAATGAAAACCATAAGAATAATTTTAACAGCAATACTTGCCTTTGCAAGCATTCAGCTTAATGCACAACAGGCAAAAGAGGAAGATATTTTTAATATTAAAAAATTTACAGCCCACGATAAACACTATTTTATTGATTTTATATTCAATGTTTCACAGCCCTAAAGAACACAACTACTCAATTGAAACCACTTTCTATGTTGCCAATAAGATTGGATTTGAAAAGAGCATGACAGGCAGATTCGGCTTTAACATAGCTTATAGTGGAACAGTAGTGCTGAATACAAAACGGAAAAAGGTCTTTGACTTTGTATACGCCACCCTGCCCTGCTTTGATATGGTTGATTTTTCCAATGAGGAGAAAGGTCTAAGATACTTTGGCTTTCTGCCGTACAAAGCCGGAATTTGCGATGTAGAGCTTGGACAAATAACCATAGGCACGTTAGAAACAGACAAACAGGATATTTGCAGCAATGAATTTGATGGTGTTATAGGAACCAGATTTTTAGGATATTACAATTGTTTTTTTTGATTTTGACAAATTAGACTTTTACATAAACAACTAAAGAGGCAGACTTATATAGGCTGTTTTGTTTTTTTAGCTAATTTTGTCGGGAAGAAAAAGGAGAAAAATGTACGATTATATAACAGGCACAATAACGGAAATATCGCCTGCCGAGGCAATTATAGATAACAACGGAATTGGTTACTCGTTGCAGATTTCGCTGCAGACATATTCGGAGATCCATCAGCAGAAGCAGACAAAACTCTATATCTACAATCATGTAAGAGAGGACACACACCTTTGGTTTGGATTCGCCACAAAGGATGAACGCACTGTATTTATGCAACTTATAAGCGTATCCGGGATTGGACCCAACAGCGCACGTGTTATGCTTTCATCGCTCAGCGCCAATGAGATACGCACGGCAATAATTCAGGGCGACGTTAACAAGATTAAGAGCGTTAAGGGAATAGGGCTAAAGACCGCACAAAAGGTTATTATTGAGCTGAAAGACAAGATTGGCAAAACTGCAGGGGCAGATAATATTCCGGCTTTGCTTCCAGACAACAACTCTAATAGAGAGGAGGCGCTCTCTGCTCTTGTCATGCTTGGATTCCAGAAGGCAGCAGCAGAAAAAGCCCTTACATCTGTACTTAAAAAGACACCGGAATTGTCTTTAGAGGAGCTTATAAAGGCATCTCTTAAGATCCTATGATGCGAAGTTTTAATAAAATTACAGCTTGTTGGTCGTAAAGAGGAAACAGGTTAATAATCTTTTTTAGAGTTTTTAACGTTTGTTGTATGTTTTTTATATTTTTGTACAAGATTTTGATATTATTAATTAACAAATAATAAGATGAACACACCTAATAATCTAAAGTATTCAAAAGACCACGAGTGGGTTAAAGTAGACGGCAACGTTGCAACTGTTGGTATTACAGATTTTGCACAGAGCCAGTTGGGAGATATTGTATTTGTAGACATCCAGACAGAGGGCGAGGATCTTGAGGCCGGTGAGTTGTTTGGCAACATTGAGGCTGTTAAGACTGTTGCAGACGCTCTTATGCCTGTTTCCGGAAAAGTTATTGAGGTTAACGCAGACCTTGAGGGCGAGCCTGAGGCTGTTAACTCAGATCCATACGGAAAAGGCTGGATGGTAAAAGTTGAGATGTCTAACCCTGCAGAAGTTGACGGTTTGTTAGATGCCGATGCATACGCAGCAATCTGCAAATAATAATCTGCTTTAGTAAGATTACAGGGGGGGCAATACCAAGATAAGGGTTAGCCCCCTTTTTTTTATAATCCGTAATTTCTTTTGCCATGAATTTTAGGACCTTTCTTGTAATTATTTCTACAACAATCTGTTTTTCAAGTTGTTCTCCCAAACATTATGTAAGTATAGTAGCGCATCGCGGGTATTGGGATTGTCCGCAAGGGGGCTATTCTCATAACTCCATTGCCTCTCTTAAAGCTGCCTGTGAGAAGGGTTTTTGGGGAGCTGAATTTGATGTTAATATGACTGCAGACGGAGTACTTCTTGTCTTTCACGATAATAAAATAGATGGCAAGGTAATTAACTACACAAACAAGAAAGAGTTTGATTACTACAGATTGCCTAACAACGAAACTATCCCTACATTGGACGAATACCTTACTGTTGCCAAGAGATATCCCAAAACAAAACTCGTATTTGAACTAAAAGAGCACCTTTCAGACGAATTAGAAAATAGAGCCGTCGCAGCCTCTGTAGAGGCTCTTAAAAGGCAGAATCTTTTTCATCCAAGCAGAGTAATGTTTATCTCCTTCAGCCTTTCTGAGTGCCGCAAACTTGCAGAAGCCGCTCCAGGTTTTACTGTTCAATATCTCGAAAAAGATCAGACAATGGATGTTTTAAAACAGAATAAGGTTAACGGAATAGACCTTCAATTTAAGGCGTTTCTCAACAGGCCATCGTGGATAAAAGAGGCAAGGGAGAACAACTTTAGCATAAATTCATGGACCGTTAACAAAGAGGAGGATATTAAGGCTGTTCTCAATTTAGATATAGATCAAATAACCACCAATGCACCTGAATTGGTTAGGAGTATAATAAAACAATCTAAAAACCTTAAGGAGAGAAAGGCTACAAAATAGCCATGTTTAGTATTGGCTTTGGCGTTAGCGTTGGCTTTAATTAAGTTGAAAATGTATAGAAGATAAAGAGAGTAAAAAGCTTTGGCATTGGCAATTTTGAAGAGTATAGAAAGTAAAGAGGGTATAGAGGGTAATTAGCTAAAGCAAATAAAAGTTATGAGTTGAAAGTTTATAGTGTATAGATAGTTTTAAAGTTAACAGAGGTAAAGTTAAAGGTTAAAAACTAATTTCTTGAAAACTTTAGACTTCATAACTTACTATAAACTTTTAACAATAAACTATAAACTAATATGGCGCTAACGTTGGCTATCAAAATTAAATTAGCTAAAGCCAAGGCCAAAGCTAAAGCCAAGGCCAAAGCTAAAGCCAATTATCTGCCAAAATAAACTAATAAAATAGATATATCAGCCGGTGACACGCCTGGAATTCTCGATGCTTGAGCTATTGTCTGCGGCTTTATCCTACTTAATTTTTGCCTACTCTCTATTGATAGTGACTTAAGAGAATTATAATCAAAATTTGCAGGAATTTTAACATTCTCCAATCTTAGGATCTTATCTGCAATTCTTCTTTCACGTTCGATATACCCCTCATATTTAATACCTATCTCCACACCCTCCAATATCTCATTCTTATAGGATTCATAAAAATCATTCTCAACATTACCGTCCATCTCCCCTATTGCAGGCATATATGGAAGAAACATATATGCCTCTTTGGCGGCACTCGATTTTACCATATCCATTACCTGTGTTCCACGTGGAACATTAGTTACAAAATCCAAAAGCGAAATCTGTGGACGCTGTAAAATATCGGCTAATCTCCTACCTTGCGTTAGAGGAGAAGACCCCCTTGATACAAGGTAATCATTAACCTCATCCGCTCTTACAGATGTATTATTAAGATATTCTCTAATATCAGATATTGTAGAATACTTTTTATTCATTACATCCAACCTATATTCAGACGCTAACCCAATATTATAGCTTACCTCCGTTAAACGTAAATCAGCATTATCTTGTCTTAGCAATATTCTATATTCAGCTCTTGAGGTAAACATTCTATATGGCTCATCAACCCCTTTAGTAACCAAATCATCAATCAAGACTCCAATATATGCTTGATCCCTGTTAAGCACTACAGGATCTTTCTCATTAACAAATCGGCATGCATTTATACCAGCCATTAAACCCTGCGCAGCCGCCTCTTCATATCCGGTGGTACCGTTAACCTGTCCGGCAAAAAACAATCCCTTCAACAACTTGGATTCGAGTGAATGATTTAACTGAACAGGAGGAAAATAATCATACTCTACAGCGTATGCAGGACGATATATCTCAACATGCTCTAGTCCCTTTATATGTTTAAGAGCGTCTATCTGGGTCTGTATAGGTAATGACGAAGAGAAACCTTGTAGATAATATTCATTCGTATTCCACCCCTCAGGTTCCAAGAAAAGCTGGTGCTGGGTCTTTCCGGCAAAGGTCTTAAGCTTATCCTCAATACTTGGGCAATACCGCGGGCCCTTACCATGAATAACTCCGGAAAAAAGAGGTGAATCTTTAAACCCGGATCTAAGGATATCGTGTACCTCCTCATTCGTGTAGACCATATAACAACATAACTGCTGTTTATATTTTTGAATAGGAGATAAAACATTAAGGAATGAAAATCTTTGTGGAGCATCATCCCCGGGTTGAACCAATAAATTCTTTAAGTTAACAGATCTTATATCTATTCTTGGAGGTGTGCCGGTTTTCATTCTGTCCGACTGAATACCTAACGAGTTGAGTTGTTCCGTAAGACAATAAGCAGACGGTTCCCCTACTCTACCGCCATCTGTATGCGTTTTTCCAATAAATAACTTCCCGTTGAGAAACGTTCCTGCCGTAATAACTATCGAGCGAGCTGTAAATTTTGCACCTAAAAGCGTGCGAACTCCTTTAACTTGTTGATTTTCAACTATTAAAGAAGAAACAGCGTCTTGCCAGATATTTAAGTTTTTAGTATTTTCAAGAATATAACGCCAATTGAAGGAAAAATACACTCTGTCGCACTGCGCTCTTGGGCTCCACATTGCCGGGCCCTTGGACCTATTGAGCATCCTAAATTGTAAAGTGCTCGCATCTGTAACCAAACCTGTATACCCCCCCATAGCATCAATCTCTCTCACAATCTGCCCTTTTGCAATACCACCAATGGCAGGATTGCAAGACATCTGAGCAATCTTGTTCATATCCATTGTAATAAGGAGGGTCTTAGATCCTAAATTAGCGGCGGCAGCAGCAGCTTCACATCCTGCATGGCCTGCACCAATAACAATTACATCGTATATTATATCCATAAACAAAGAATGTATATCATAAGTAAGAACCGACAGACTTTTCAACCACAGATTTTGTCGGGAAGAGAATTAAAATTATTGCTTAAATGAAATCTCGTTAAGAAGCTCCAACGCCTCATCCTCCTTTTCTCTCATTATATGTTTTTGCTTATTAGAGTGATCATCAAACCCGCAAAGGTGAAGTACTCCGTGAATAATCACTCTGTGAAGCTCGTCCAAAAACTGCTGTTTATATTCAATTGCATTTGCCTTAACAGTATCTATGCTTATGTATAGCTCCCCCTCTATAACTTCATCTGCGCAATAATCAAAGGTAATTATATCTGTATAATAGTTATGCCCCAAAAACTGCCTGTTTATCTCTAAAAGCTTCTCGTCTGAGCAGAAGATAATATTAAGATCTCCTGTTTCCATGCTGTGTTTTAACGCCACCTGTTTAATCCAACGCTTTAACAGCAGCTTATTATTAATGGTAAGTTTAATATCGTTATTGAAAAACCTAATCATTGTCTAAAAATATAGTTATTTTATTAAATATTTAATTACAATATATTTAAAATTGTTACCTTTGCAACGAGTTGTTGCGTGTAACACGCAGTGTTGACACACAATATTTTCGGATGCAAAGCTACAACTTAGAGAGAATAAAATAAAACCTTATTAAATAAAAATAAATTATGGCAAAAGTTACAGTAATTGGCGCAGGTAATGTTGGCGCTACATGTGCAAATGCTATGTTACACATGAAATTCGCTTCTGACATCGTTCTTTTGGATATTAAAGAGGGTGTTGCAGAGGGTAAGGCAATGGATATGATGCAAACTGCTAATTTGTATCAGTTTAACACCAGAGTTAAAGGTGTAACAAATGATTACAAAGCTACAGCTAAGTCAGATGTTGTAATTATTACATCCGGTATTCCAAGAAAGCCTGGTATGACAAGAGAGGAACTTATAGGCGTTAATGCAAAAATCGTTAGCAGCGTAGTTGATAATGTTCTACAGTATTCACCAAAGGCAATAATAGTTGTTATTGCAAACCCTATGGATCCTATGACATATCTTACCCTTAAGAGGACTAAGCTTCCTAAGAACAGAGTAATTGGCATGGGCGGTATCTTGGATAGCAGCAGATTCCAGTACTATTTGAGCCAGGCTCTAAAGGTTCCTGCAAGTGATGTAGAGGGATTTGTAATTGGCGGTCACGGTGATACAACCATGATTCCTATGATAAGATTTGCAAAATACAGAGGTATACCTGTAACTGAAAAACTTCCTAAGAAGGTTTATGAGAAGGTTGTTGCAGATACAATGGTTGGTGGCGCTACACTAACAAAACTTCTTGGAACATCTGCTTGGTATGCTCCGGGTGCATCTGCAGCTGTATTGGCTAAATCCATTATTATGGACGAGAAAAAGATGTATCCTTGCTGCGTATATCTTGAGGGTGAATACGGACACAATGATATATGTATTGGCGTTCCTGCGATTATCGGCAAAAACGGTTGCGAGAAGATTGTTGAGCTAAAACTTAACAAAGAGGAGCAGGCATTGTTTGACAAGAGTGCAGAAGCTACCAAAAAGACTAGTAATCTGCTTCATGATATGAATCTTATCTAAGATAAAGCAAAAAATTACAAAACAGCGGTTTAGTGCAAAAACTGTGCTAAACCGCTGTATTTACATATAAATTATTAAAAAGTTAAATTCATATTATATTGGTACACAATTTGTTATAAAAAAGTAAACAAAATTCATTAAGTTTTATTGTATTTTTTAATAAATAAATTATTAATTTTACGGTTGCTTAATGAGAAAACACTCAAAATAATATGGAAATAAAAAAATCACCAAAGGCAAATCTTGAAAACAAGAAGTTACTTTTCAAGGAAATTGGTCTGGTAATTGCTTTGGGGCTTACACTACTCGCATTTAACTGGAGTACAAGCGAAAAAGCAGTTTCTACACTTGAAGCAGACCAGCAAGTAGAAGTTGAGGAAGAGATAGTTCCTATTACAAACGACACGCCACCGCCTCCACCTGAAACAAGCGTTGCAGAACCAGTAATGTCTGATATTATTGATATTGTTGATGATGACATTAAGGTAGATACCAAAATTATCATCAACGAGGATGATAAAAATCAGGGCGTTGAAATTAAAGAGTACGTTCAAGCTGCTGAAATAGCAGAAGAAGTTGTTGAGGATGATGTTATTCCTTTCGCAATTGTAGAGGATAAACCAATGTTCCAAGGCAAAGATGCAAACGAATTTACAAAGTGGGTTTACAATAATATAGTATACCCTGAAATTGCTAAAGAGAACGGAGTTCAAGGACGTGTTACTCTTCAATTTGAAATTGGAAAAGATGGTACTGTTACCAATGTAAAAGTTCTTAGAGGTGTTGACTCATCATTAGACAAGGAGGCTGTAAGAGTTGTATCAAACTCTCCAAAATGGACTCCCGGTAAACAGAGAGGTAAGGCTGTAAAAGTTAAATACAACTTCCCTGTAACATTCCAATTGAAATAATAAGTATATAAGATACTTTTAATACTAAGTAAAAGAGGCTGACCCAAAAGGTCAGCTTCTTGCGTTTATAAGGATAGTATCTGAA
>ENA-OOYV01000281-OOYV01000281.1-human-gut-metagenome-genome-assembly--contig:-NODE-281-length-38975-cov-2.762718_pt1 | contig 38975 bp, 29 predicted proteins | sample MGYA00241704_ERZ501380 | MGnify/ENA primary metagenome ERZ501380 (study PRJEB25962, sample SAMEA2042984) | human gut metagenome | biome: human gut; feature: human-associated habitat; material: faeces...
GGAGCATGATATGAGAAAACCCACAGTGGCTGCCATACAGATGGGCTGCGGCAGCGATGTAAAAGAAAATATAGAAAAAGCATCGGAACTGATCAGGGAGGCCGCTGCACAGGGGGCGCAGGTCATTCTTCCTCCTGAACTTTTCGAAAGACCGTATTTCTGTCAGGAGAGAAGGTATGAATATTATGGATATGCAAGAACGCCAGAGGAAAATGATGCTGTCATCCATATGAAAAAACTGGCAAAAGAGCTGGAAACGGTGATTCCGGTGAGCTTTTATGAAGCCGGGGATCACAGACAGATGTTCAATTCCGTGGCAGTCATTGATGCCGATGGAAGTGTGCGCGGCATTTACAGGAAAACACATATTCCGGACGACCATTATTATCAGGAAAAATTTTATTTTACGCCTGGTGATACAGGGTTTCGGGCATTTAAAACCAGATATGGGACGATTGGTGTTGGAATCTGCTGGGATCAGTGGTTTCCGGAGACTGCAAGAGGCATGGCACTAAAAGGGGCGGAACTCCTTTTCTATCCAACTGCAATCGGAAGCGAGCCGATACTTGGCTGCGACAGTATGCCGCACTGGAGACGGTGCATGATGGGGCATGCGGCATGTAATCTTATGCCGGTCATTGCTGCAAACAGGATCGGGACAGAAACCGTGGAACCGTGCGCGGAAAATGGACAGCAGAGCTCAGCCCTCACGTTTTACGGTTCCTCTTTTATCACAGACGCAACAGGGGAAGTGACAGAAGAGATGGACAGGGTATCAGAAGGCTTTATCCTGCATACGTTTGATCTGGATGAAATAGAAGAAGAAAGAAGAAGCTGGGGGCTGTTCCGGGACAGAAGACCGGAAATATATTTGAAAGAATAATGACGGCGCGGCTGCACATATGGAAAATTTTTGTCATATGATAAAGCATACCTGAATAAAATGAAAGGATGCAAAAAAATGGCAATATTTACCAATCAGGCACAGCTCCGCTATGGAAACGCTGTAGCCAATTCCAACGTTGCAGTGGGAGAAATCCTTGAGGTACTTGCCGCAACCAAAACTGCGGTACGCAAAACATACGGGCAGAATGACCGTGTCACCTATGTTGTGAGCATAGTGAATTCCGGAAATACAGCCATGACAGGACTGACGGTTGCAGATGATCTGGGGGCATATGCATTTGGCACAGACACACTGGTGCCACTGACGTATGTGGCAGATACCGTGCGTTATTACAGCAATGGAATCTTACAGACCACACCGGCAGTCACGGCAGGACCACCCCTTTCCGTTTCCGGGATCAGCGTACCGGCGGGGGGAAACGTGACCATTGTATATGAGGCAGAAACCAATGCGTTTGCCCCTCTTTTGGCGGAATCGGAGATTACCAACACGGTGACCATTTCCGGAGGGGGAATTACACCGGTTACCGCAAAGGAAACCGTCATCGCGGAAAGCGGTCCGAAGCTGACAATCACCAAATCCGTCAGTCCGGTTCCGGTTACGGAAAATGGAACACTGACCTATACGTTCCTTATCCAGAATACCGGAAATACTGCGGCACTGGCGGCAACTGGCGCAGTGGTGACAGATACATTCGATCCGGTACTTTCGAATCTTGCGGTATCGTATAATGGAACGGCATGGTCGGATCCTGCAAATTATTCCTACAATGCCACGACCGGTACGTTTGCAACGCAGGAAGGGCAGATTACCGTGCCGGCAGCAACCTTCACGCAGGATGCAGCAACCGGCGAGTGGACAGTGACACCGGGCGCAGGCACACTTACCGTAACCGGAACAATCTGAGTTTTCTTTCCAGGGGATTACCACGAAATGGGTGGTAATCCCTTTTTTGCGTGACATGGCGCAGTGCTGAGTGAACAGGAACGTGGTGCTTGCATTTCCGGTATAGTTATGGAATAATTAAAAGAAAACATATGAATGCAAAATATAAAGTATAAAGGACAGGGTGAGAAACTGAAAGATGAAAAAGTATATGGGGAATAAAAAGGAAGTACTTTTATTTTATCTTCTGATGATTGCGGTGATTGGCTGGTTTGTAGTAGCGGAGACAGTGTATCCGTCAGAACGTATCAAAGATTCCAGACCGGAGAATCTTACATACAGGGGGACATTTACCTGGCAAAGAGATCAATGATGACCATTATGGACAGAAGCGTATTATATCAGATTAACAGTCTGGAGAAACCACAGAAAATCAGTGGATTCTTAAAAGAAAAAGGGTATTCCCAGCAGAATCTTGTAGATCTGCGTAAAAACGAACAGGCAATCTGCCTGAACGGAACGTATGTACATATGAACCACATGCTTGCAGAAGGGGATGTTCTGACGGTATGGATTCGGGAAACGGATAATTCCGGACAGATCCGTCCGGTAAAACTGCCGTTTGTCATCGTTTATGAGGATGAGGATCTGCTTGTGATCAACAAACCGGCAGGAATGCCGGTTCATCCATCCCGTGGAAATCCGGAGAATTCTCTCGGCAATGCACTGGCATGGTATTTTAAAGAGCAGGGCGTTCCCTTTGTGTTCCGCTGTATCAACCGGCTGGACCGGGATACCTCCGGGCTTACTATTGTGGCAAAACATGCGGTTTCTGCGGCGATCCTCGGGCAGATGGTGCGGGCAAAAGCCGAGCAGGGACTAAAAGCACCCGGGATTCACCGGACGTATCTTGCGCTTGTGGAGGGAAAGGTTGTGCCGGTTTCCAGCGTCATTGATGCACCGATTGCCAGACAGGAGGACCGCTGCCTGCGCCGCGTTGTTGATTTTAAGCGGGGAGACCGGGCGGTGACGCATTACCGGGTTCTGACCGGATGGCAGACCGGAAATGCACAGAAGTTCCGCAGTCTGGTAAAACTTCAGCTGGAGACCGGGAGAACCCACCAGATCCGCGTGCATATGGCATATCTGGGACATCCGCTGGTGGGAGATTTTCTTTATAATCCGGCATACGGGGAAAATCAGATTGACCGTCGGGACGATGAAAATTCCGGGGAGAGACAGATTTTTCAGGGAAAGACTTTTTCCTGTGGAAAAGAGCAATATGATATTGGCCGTCAGGCACTGCATGCATGGAAACTTTCGTTTCCGCATCCCATGACCGGACAGCCGATGAATGCTCTTCCGATCTATGAATTTTACGGCACCGCTTCCGGAAGATATGCAGCGCCTGCTGAAATCTTAAATCCGCTGTGCACAGATATCCTGCAGGCAGCAGTGTTCGCAGTGCGGTGTGGTGCGGGCCGTGCAGATGTCACGTCCGTGCAGTACAAAACGGTGGCACAGATCGTTGCCTTCTTCCGGAGGAATGATCTTCCACAATTCCATTTCTACTTTCTTTGGATCTTTGATGTGATCCACCAATCCGATCCGGTTACAAAGGCGGATGCAGTGCGTGTCCGTCACGATCGCCGGTTTTCCAAATACATCTCCCATAATCAGATTGGCACTTTTGCGTCCGACACCCGGCAATTTTAAAAGTGCATCAAAATCATCCGGTACGTTACCATCATAGACATCCCTCAGCATCCGCATGCAGGCGCTGATATCTCTGGCTTTGCTTTTGCCGAGACCGCAGGGACGCACAATTTCTTCGATTTCTTCCACAGGAGCATCTGCCAGAGCATTGACATCCGGAAATTTTTCATACAATTTTGGTACGATCATGTTTACGCGGGCATCGGTACACTGTGCGGCCAGACGGACACTGACAAGAAGCTTCCAGGCTTCGTTGTAATCCAGACTGCAGGCGGCATCCGGGTATGCCTGTTTCAGACGGCGGATGACTTCCAGCGCCAGTTCTTTTTTATTTTCCGTATGCATATTCCCAGTCCTCTCTTTTCGTGTTTGCTTTATTTTACATAATAAATGACTGTTTTTCAAGTTGCGGATTGCCAAAAAAAAAGGTAAGATAATACGCATGACAATAAGTTGGTGATTTCGAAACTTTTTTCCGAGCCTGCAGCCTCTCACATGGTCGGATCTGCGATTAACGTTCAATAGTTTCTGCGGGCCGTCTGTCTGTAAGGACACCGTCTGAGTGATTTCGTGTGTGCCTTAGAGGGAGGCTTCGAATAAGCGCGCCCACGGTTCAATTTGCGCAGTCACAGAATAAAATATATAAACGGTTGTATATATCAAGACAAATGAGAGTGGGCGCAATAAACGTTTCGAAGGTTCCCTCTTAGGCAGACTAGAAATCGCGAACGGAGTCCTTACAGACAGACTGCCCGCAGAAACGGTTGAAACAACACCCAGACAAAAAACGAAAGAAGGAGAGAATATTATGGAGCGTATACATGCAGTTACCTTTGCACCATTTTGCGCAAGAGGTACATTTGAAAAAGAAGAAACCAGACAGAGCTTAAAGCTCATGAAAGAAAAGACGGGAGCAAACTATGTGATTTTTGCACCGAACGGTGTGCAGAAGACAGCATTTTCCGAGAACATTGATTACCGGACCAAGCGGAATGTATCGGATGAGGAGCTGACTGCCATGATTGCTTACGCAAAACAGCTTGGCCTTAAGGTGGCGTTAAAGCCAACGGCAAACTGTGAGGACGGAACCTGGCGGGCACATATCAATTTCTTTGATGAAGATGTCGTGTGTGAACCGAAGTGGGGCAATTGGTTTGCCTCTTACCGGGCATTTCAGGAACACTATGCCGGACTTGCGCAGCAGTGCGGAGTGGACCTGTTTATTGCAGGCTGCGAGATGGTGCAGACCGAGCGCCGCGAAGCGGAATGGCGGGAAGTGATTGCGGCAATCCGCCGGAAGTATGATGGACTGGTTTCCTACAATACGGATAAGTACCAGGAACACAATGTGAAATGGTGGGATGCGGTAGATGTGATTTCGTCCAGCGGGTATTATCCGATCAACGACTGGGACAATCAGCTGGATCGTATTGAACAGGTGGTAAAGACAAGCCGTTTTTCTTTGCCGAGGCAGGCTGCATGTCTGTGGAAGGCTCGAATCAGGTGCCAAACGACTGGGGCGTGCGTGGGGGCTATGATGAAAAAGGACAGGCAGACTGGTTTCAGGCGATGTTTGATGCCTGCGAAAAGAGAGACTGGGTAGGCGGATTTGGCATCTGGGAATGGGCTGCATGGCATGGAGATGGCAGAAATCCTGTCAAAAGAGGGGATTATGAAGTCTACGGGAAAGCGGCAGCAGACATCATCTATCGGAAATTTTCACAAGTTTCAGAATGAAAATTTAGCTTAAATTTCGACTAAAAACATATTTACACAAACTTAAATTATGGTATACTTAAATAAAAAGCTGAATAGAAGGGGGACCTGAAATGAGTTATATGGATACATACAAGAAATGGTGCACAGACAATTATTTTGATGAGGATACCAAAAAAGAACTGCTGGCACTACAAGGAAATGATGCAGAGATCGAGGATCGTTTTTACCGTCAGCTGGAGTTTGGTACTGGTGGTCTGCGCGGGGTAATCGGCGCAGGAACAAACCGTATGAATATTTATACGGTTCGTCAGGCAACCCAGGGACTGGCAAACTACATCATTTCCCAGAACGGACAGGACAAGGGAGTTGCGATCGCTTATGATTCCCGTATCATGTCCCCGGAGTTTTCCGATGAGGCAGCACTCTGCCTGAATGCAAACGGGATTAAGACTTATCGTTTTGAATCCCTGCGTCCGACACCGGAACTGTCATTTTCCGTCCGTGAACTTGGATGTATTGCAGGTATCGTGATTACGGCAAGCCATAATCCGCGTGAGTATAACGGATACAAAGTATACTGGGAGGATGGCGCACAGATTACTCCGCCACACGATAAAAATATTCTTGCAGAAGTGGCAAAAGTCACTGATTTTTCACAGGTGAAGACTATGATGAAATCTGAGGCCGAAGCTGCAGGACTTTATCATACCATCGGAAAAGAAATGGATGACCGTTATATGGAAGAACTCAAAAAACAGTCGATCCACCCGGAAATCATCAAAGCGATGGCAAAAGATATCAAGATTGTTTACACTCCGTTACATGGAACAGGAAATCTCCCGGTACGCCGTGTATTAAAAGAACTGGGATTTGAAAATGTCTATGTAGTAAAAGAGCAGGAACTTCCGGATGGAAATTTCCCGACCGTTTCCTATCCGAATCCAGAGTCGCCAAAGGCATTTGAGCTTGCATTGAAACTGGCAAAAGAAGTAGATGCGGATATCGTTCTGGCAACCGATCCGGATGCAGACCGTCTGGGTGTGTATGCAAAGGATACGAAGACCGGAGAGTACGTAAGCTTTACCGGAAATATGTCCGGTATGCTGATTGCAGAGTACATTCTGCGTGAGAAGAAAGCAAACGGAACACTTCCGGCCAACGGAGCTCTGGTAGAGACTATCGTAACCACCGACATGGCAAAGGCAATCGCAAAAGCTTACGGAGTAAAACTGATCGAGGTACTGACCGGATTTAAGTATATCGGTGAGCAGATCAAATTTTTTGAGCAGCAGAACAGTTATGAGTATGTCTTTGGCCTGGAAGAAAGCTACGGATGTCTGGCAGGAACTTATGCCAGGGACAAGGATGCCTGTGTGGCAGTCATGATGCTCTGCGAGGTAGCGGCATGGTGCAAATCCAATGGAATCACGCTCTGGGATGACATGCTTTCCCTGTACGGGAAGTACGGTTATTACAAAGAGGGATTGGAGACCATGACCTTAAAGGGTATGGATGGTGCAGAAAAGATCCAGAGCATGATGAATGAGATGCGCAACAACCCGCCGAAGAAGATCGGTGCATGGGATGTTTTAGCACTTCGTGATTACAAGAAAGATACAAGAACAGATATGACAGGCGGAGAAGTTACACCAACCGGACTTCCGGAAAGCAACGTTCTTTATTATGAACTGAGCAACAATGCATGGTGCTGTGTACGTCCATCCGGAACAGAGCCAAAGATCAAATTCTATTTTGGCGTTGTAGGAACGGACATCAAAGATTCCGAAAAGAAACTGGATGAGCTGCGCAACGCAATGCTTACATACGCAGGAGAATAAAATTTATGGATGATCAGAAGAATATAAAACCGGATTTTTCCAAAGCAGGAGAAGACAGCATCCTCTATAAAAAAGAGGAGCCGAAGACAGAAAGAGAAAAGTTAAAGGAACTGCATGGAAAAGATAAAATATGGTATCTGGTTCATTACTATGGATTGCAGACCATGGTCGCACTTGCCATTATAGGAACCATCAGCTTTCTGATCATCCATTATATTACGCAAAAGGATACCGCACTGGAAATTATGGCAGTAAATGCCATACAGTCTGCTGACAATCCGGCTGGGGATTCCGGTTATTATAATGATTTCCTAAAAGAAAACGGACTGGATCCGGATAAAAGCGAAGTGCTTGTCAGCAGTAATCTGGGAGCCTCGGCAAATGAGAACGACGGGGCATCCGCAGAGAGCATTCAGATGATTCAGAGCCTCTTTATGACACAGTCCGTGGATGTGTTTTTTTCCGACTATGATTTCTTTTATTCACTGGGAGAGTTTGACTATCTGGCAGACATCCGGGAATATTTGCCAGAAGAATTGCTGGAAAAATATAAGGATGATCTGGTGTATGTAAAAAGTACCGAAACAGGGAAAAAATATCCGATCGGCATAAAGTTAGAAAAAAATGCCTGGGTGAAGGAAACCGGCTGGTATCCGGATACCTGTGTGGTAGGTCTGGCAGAAGGTTTAAAAAACAAGGACCTGGCAGTGAAATTTATAGAAGAAAACATACTGGAGGATTAACATGAGTATCGTATTTGATGAAAATCTGGATCTGTTTTGTCTGGAGACAGCGAATACCAGCTATATCATAGGTCTTGCAGACCATCGGACCTTTGTGGGTCACGTATATTACGGCAGGCGTGTTCGCAGACAGGATCTGCGTTATCTGCTCCGCACCGGAGAGGCACCGTTTGTTCCGTCTGGGAATGAAAGAGAGTGCTGCTCTTTTTATGACACATTTCCGGCAGAATATTCGGGAAACGGAGTGGGAGATTACAGGGAAAGCAGTATTGCCGTGCGTACACAGGCAGGTCAGCATGCGGTTATGCCGACGTATGTTTCCTATGAAGTTACAGATCAGAAACCGCAGCTTCCGGGACTTCCGTCCACATTTGACAGGGAGCATACCGCACAGACACTGATTCTTCACTGCAGGGATGAAGTGTTGCAGCTGGATGTGGATCTGTATTATACCGTGTTTGAAGAAAACGATATGATTACCAGAAGCGTGCGCATCAGCAATCAGAGCAAAGAGGCAGTTTACCTCACAAAAGCATATTCGGCATGCATAGATATGGATGATGATGCCTACGAGATGCTGACACTTCACGGTTCATGGGCAAGAGAACGCCAGATGGACCGCCGTCCGCTGGGATATGGAAAGACCAGTGTGGGAAGTATCCGTGGGGAGTCCTCCCATCAGGAACACCCATTTATGGCATGGATGAAATCTTCCACGACACAGACAGCCGGCGAAGTGTATGCCATGCATTTTATTTATTCCGGCAATTTTATCGCACAGCTGGAAAAAAGCCAGTTTGACAGTATCCGTGCAGTCATGGGAATTCATCCGGCAGATTTTTCCTGGAAACTGGAAAGTGAAGAATCATTTTATACACCGGAAGCTGCCCTTACATTTTCCGCAGAGGGACTTGGAAAAATGACCCGTAATTTTCACGACTTCTATCGGAATCATTTAATCCGCAGCAAATACCGCAATCAGAAACGCCCGATTCTGATCAACAACTGGGAAGCAACCTACTTTGATTTCAATACCGAAAAACTTTTAGATATTGCAAAACTTGCCTCTCAGTACGGAATTGAAATGCTGGTTATGGATGATGGCTGGTTTGGACACCGCAATGATGACAGTACAAGTCTTGGGGACTGGTTTGTTAATGAAAAGAAACTGCCGGGCGGATTGAACTATTTGGTAGATGAAGTGAATAAGCTTGGCATGAAATTCGGTATCTGGATGGAACCGGAAATGATTTCCCCGGATTCGGAATTGTACAAAGAGCATCCGGACTGGGCAATTGCTGTGAAAGGACGCACCGGAACGCTTTCGAGAAATCAGTATGTCCTTGATTTCAGCAGAAAAGATGTGAGGGACTGCATCTATGAAAAGATCCGTGCAATTTTAAACAGTGCCAATATCGAATATGTGAAGTGGGATATGAACCGTCAGCTTACCGATCTGGGAAGCCTTGCGCTTCCGGCAGACCGCCAGGGGGAGTTAAGCCACCGTTATGTGCTTGGTGTGTATGAGATGCAGGAACGCCTGACCCGTGATTTCCCGGATCTTCTTCTGGAGAACTGTTCCGGTGGTGGAGCACGTTTTGATCCGGGTATGCTTTATTACAGCCCACAGATCTGGTGCTCGGATGATACGGATGCAATCGAGAGACTTGGCATTCAGGAAGGTACGGCACTGATTTATCCACTGTCTGCAATGGGAGCACACGTTTCGGACTGCCCGAACCATACCGTGGGCAGAAATACCCCGTTTAAGACAAGAGGGGAAGTTGCCCTGGCAGGAACCTTTGGTTATGAGTTGGATATCACAAAGATTGCAAAGGAAGAGCAGGAACAGATTCCACAGCAGACAGCTATGTATCACAAGTATAATGATCTGGTAAGGGAGGGGGATTATTACCGTATCGCTTCTTACCGGGAAAATCATTTCTACGATTGTTATATGGTAGTATCCAAAGATAAAAAAGAGGCACTGGTTACTTTCGTGACCGTACACGCACGCCCGAATTACCACAGTTTAAAAGTACGCCTGCAGGGACTGAATCCGAATCTGGATTATCGTCTGGAAGGTGAGATGGAGAACGAATGCGTATACGGTGGAGATCTGCTTATGAATGCCGGTATGCTGGTTCCTTCCGAGCAGGGGGATTACAGAAGTTATCTGTACCATTTTGTGGCAGATTAATTGACAGAGGAAGAAAAAGAATGTAAAATCAACTTAAATTATCCAGTTTATATAGTTAAATAAGTAAATTAGTATGAAAATATCGAGGGAATTATGGCAAAAGCAGTGAAACTTGCAGATATCGCCGAACAGGTTGGTGTCAGCACGGTAACCGTTTCCAAAGCCTTGTCGGGACAAAAAGGCGTCAGTGAAGAGATGCGGGAGAAAATAAAGAACCTTGCAGAAGAGCTTGGTTACCGCAGTCCTTCGGAGACAAAACGGCAGTCTGCGGAAAAACAATATAATATCGGAGTCCTGATACAGGAAGTATATCTGGACAAATACGCTTCCTTTTACTGGAAAATGTATCAGGAAGTAAACAAGAGGGCAGTTTCCCGTGGGTGTTTTACGCTGCTCGAAAGTATTTCAAGGGAGAGTGTGCTGGAAAACCAGATGCCGCTTCTGCTTCAGGAAAAAAAGGTGGATGGTCTGATCATTCTTGGCGATATGACAAAACCATACATTGAAAAGATTGAAAAAGAGGGCGGCGTGCCGGTGGTCTGTCTGGATTTTTATAACGATGCCGTTGGTCTGGACACAGTTATTTCCAATAGTTTTTACGGCACCTATGCACTGACGAATTATCTTTTTTCCATGGGGCATACAAAAATTGCCTATGTAGGAACGGTTGGCATGACAAACAGTATTACAGACCGATATCTTGGTTACCGCAAGTCTATGATGGAACACAGAGTGGATGTGCCAAAAGATTATGTGATTGATGACCGGGATACCAAAACCGGGCGGATGGATCTGGAAAAATATTATAAATTTCCGAAAGATATGCCGACGGCATTTGTCTGTAACTGCGATCTTGCAGCTTCGTATCTGATCCGGAAACTTGAAAATGAAGGCTACCGGGTTCCGGAAGATGTTTCCGTTGTGGGATTTGATAATTTTCTTTATCTGGGGCTGTGCGATATCGGAATTACGACATATGAGGTGGATATATCGGAGATGGCACGCAGAGCCATTCATAAGATTGTCCGCAAAATTGCAAATGAAAACTATACAGCCGGTGTGTTCATTGTAGATGGACATGTGGTATTTAAAGATAGTGTAGCTCGGATATAGAAACCGGGGCATCCTGCTTAAACGCAAGCGGGGTTGCCCCGGTTTCCCGTTTAAACAGATTGATAAAATGATTGGTATTATGAATTCCTACCTTGCTTCCGATTTCGTGTATGGTGTCGTTGGTAGTCAGAAGCAGTTTTTTAGCTTCTTCAATCCGCTTATGGTTTAAGTACTGGACAGGAGAAGCCCCATAGTATTTAGAAAACTCGCGGCAGATCCGGTATTTGCTGACGGAATACGTATTTTCCAGTTCGTCCAGTGAATAATTTTCTCCGTATTGTGTGTCAAATAAATGATGAATTTCCCACAGATAATCCGGGATCGTATCCCGGCGTGTGGCAGGATGGCCGGAATAGACAGCCATTTCCGTAAGAATATTGGTGATCCACATGGAGATCCGGCAGACAGACAGAGGATCATTAAAAGCGTCTTTCTGCAGATTCTGTAAATGCTCCATCGTATGAAACAGTGTAAACATAGAAGAACTCTCTGTCGGATAGGCAAGAGGTGATGGGAGCAGTGTGTGAAACTGCAGGAGGGCGAGACCGGAAATATACATATGGAAATAGTGGCAGCGACCTTTTAAGATTTCGATCGTGAGGGGACCGGAAATCGGAAGAAGTGCTGCGTGCCGGTCTGCCAGCCGACACGTATGATGTTCATCCGTTACAGAAAGAGTGCCTTCATATACATAGAAAAAATGATAAGGCGCGTTGATACGGAATGTCATGGAACAATTGTTCGGAAAGGAACAGATGCCTTTTCCGAGCAGATGAATAAAGCCGTCATCCGCTGGTGCGGACAGCGGAAAAGCCGTAAAGTTTTTCATGTTGTCAGATAATACATGCTTTGGCACCGTTCCTGTAATCCCATGATGCTGTAATTGTTCCATAAATTCATCCTCTTTCAATCATAACCAGTTTTTAATTAAGTATAATTGGATGAAAGGTAAAAAGCAATAATTTAAAATGAAATATAACTTAAAATTACTTTTTGGACAAAAATATATAGGCATAATGCACAAAAAAGTAAATGTAAAATTGTGCATTATAGGGAATGTGTTTGAAAATGCAATATGGTATGATTAAAAGCAATAAAGAGTGATGATTAAATTAACAAAAAATGTATACTTAAATTAACTTAATAATTCACATGTTTAAGGAGGAGAACAACATGAAATTTAAAAAGTTTATGGCACTTGGTCTTGTAGCTGCAATGACCGCAACATTATTCGCAGGATGCGGTTCTAAGGGAAATGATTCTGCTGATACCACACAGAAATCAGACAGCGCTTCCGCAGATGGTCTTGTAAGCTATTCAGACATTGTATTGGGAGAAACAGGAAAAGACTTAAGCGCAACAATTACAATGTTCAACCACAGAACAGATATGGATACCGATGATTACGGCGGAAAGAACTGGAAATCTTATCTGGAAGACTTCAACAAAGAGTATCCGAATATCAAGGTTGAAATCACTACAGATACAAACTATGCCGATGATGCACTGACACATTTACAGTCCGGACAGTACGAAACCATTACCATGATTCCGGCAGTAGATAAGGCAGACCTCAGTACATATTATATGTCATACGGTACACTTGATGAGATGAGCCAGCAGATCAACTACGCAAACACATGGCTCTATGGAAATGATGTATACGGTGTTCCTTCCACAGCAACGACACAGGGTATCGTTTACAACAAGAAAGTGTTTGAGGATGCCGGTGTGACCGATACTCCAAAGACTCCGGACGAGTTCATTGATGCATTAAAGAAGATCAAGGACAAGACGGATGCAATTCCGCTTTACACAAACTATGCAGCAGGCTGGACAATGGGTGCATGGGATGCTTATATCGGAAACAATGCAACTGGTGACAATACATATTTCAACCAGAAACTCCTTCATACAAAGGATCCATTCAAGGATTATGGCGATGGCACACATCCATATGCAGTATACAAGATCCTTTACGATGCAGTTGCTGGCGGACTTACCGAGGATGACTATTCTACAACTGACTGGGAAGGCTCTAAGAGCATGTTAAACAACGGACAGATCGGATGTATGGTACTTGGATCATGGGCTTACCCACAGATGGAAGCAGCCGGTGAGAACGCAGATGACATCGGATATATGCCATTCCCGATTTCTGTAAACGGTGAGCAGTATGCATCAGCCGGAGCAGATTACTCTTACGGTATCAACGTAAACGCTTCTGATGATGAGAAACAGGCAGCTTTAATCTTTGTTAAGTGGATGACTGAAAAGTCTGGATTTTCTTACAACGAGGATGGACTTCCGGTTGCAAAGTCATCTTCTGATACAAAGCTTGATTTCTCTGGTGTGACATTCCTTGAGGATGAACCGGCTGTAGAAGGCGAAGAGGATCTTTTAAATGCATTAAATGCTGATTCAGAACTGAACATTAACAACGGCGGTAATGATAAGATTCAGGCAATCATTGAGCATGCAGCAAATGGCGATGAGAGCTTTGATGATATTATGAACGAGTGGAACCAGAAATGGACAGATGCTCAGGAATCTGAGGGCGTAGAAATTACAGAGTAGTTCCACGCTGCATAAAGGTACATCATCCAGCTGCCGGGTCGAAAAACTGTTTTCGGCCCGGTGGCATGATTGCCTGTTTCATATGGGAGGAACATAGTATGAAATCAAAATCATTTAATTTTAAAAAATGGGCAAAGAGCAGAGCCGGCCAGCAGGTATTTATCTGTATCGGTTTTATGATTATCCCATTGCTCTTACTCTTTTTATTCACTTATTTTCCATTTGCGGAAATGATCAAATTTAGTTTTTATAAGATGAAATATACAACGCCAATAGACAGGCGCGAATTTGTCGGATGGGACAACTATCTTGATGTATTCAGAAGAAAAGATTGTTTCGGGGCGTTGAAACTTAGTTTATTCTATATGGTCGGTGCATTGATCCAGCTTGTGCTTGCACTGTATCTTGCAACAATTTTAAGCTTTAAGGTAAAGGGTGGAAATCTTTTCAAAGGGCTGATGTTTTTCCCTTACCTCATCAGTGGTATTGCCATTGGTTTTATCTTTAAATTCTTCTTCACCAGAGGATTCGTATTTGATACAATCCTGCAGTGGTGTGGGTTTCAATTAGAAAATCTTCCATACTGGTTAAAGGATCAGAGTGTAAACAACTGGTCCCTGACGGCGACTTCCGTATGGCGGTATACCGGACAGAATATGGTACTGTTTATTGGTGCCATGATGTCTGTGGATAGCGAACTCTACGAAGCAGCGTCCCTGGATGGTGCAAATAAATGGGAGCAGTTTAAACACATTATTCTCCCGAGTATCAAGACAATTATTACATTAAATGTTATCCTTTCCATCACCGGTTCCTTAAGTGCGTTTGAGGCGCCTTTCGTAATCACCACCGGTGCAAACGGAACAGGAACGTATTTCGTAATTATGAACAAGATCGCACATACCAGCCAGAAAGTAGGTCTGGCATCGGCCATGTCTGTTGTTCTGCTGATGATCATCTTTATCTGTACGATCTTACAGAATGTGTTCTTTAAATATGTGTTCAGGGATGCCGCGTCGGAGGATGAATCCTATAAGGCAAAGAAAGCCCGGCTGAAGGCAGAAAAACAGGTGATTAAGCAGATCAAAAAACAGGAGAAAATGAAGAAAGGAGCGGCGAAATAATGAGTAGTACAGCAGCAGCAGTAAAACGTAAAAACATGAAACATTATTCCGTAGGAAGCATTATCTGGATTATTGTGGAATATGCATCGCTGATCTTTTTCGGATTCTGTGCAATCATTCCGATTGTTTCCTGTATCACAACGGCATTTAAGACAGATGCCGAGTACCAGAATACCAATGTTATGGCATTTCCGGGAAGCTGGCTGAATTTTGACAACTTTGTAAATGCATTTAAGACGGCAAATATGGGACGCGCATTTTTAAACTCTGTCATAGTTATGGTGGTTGTGCTTACTGTATCCGTTATTGTAGGTTCCCAGCTTGCTTACGTATTGAATCGTTTCAAGTTCCCAGGCAATGGGTTTATCCGTAACCTGTATACAATTGCCGCACTGCTTCCGGCAGTAGCAATGCAGGTTACCGTATACCAGATTATGTCAGATTTACATCTTGTAAACAGTCTGGGCGGTTACATCATTATGAGCTGTGGTACCGATGTTATTTCCATGTATATTTTCATTCAGTTTATGGAAAATATTCCGCTTTCACTGGATGAGTCGGCAATTATCGATGGCGCAAATTACTGGCAGATTTACTGGAAGATTATGCTTCCACTGTTAAAACCGGCAATCGTTACATCCTGTATTTTAAAGGGTGTTGGTGTGTACAACGAATACTACGCAGCAAACCTTTACCTGATGAGAAAAGAGATCCGTACCATGGCACTTTCCCTCTACACATTCGTAGGACCAATGGGAAGCAAGTACAATCTGATCTGTGCAGGTGTTATTATCTCCCTGCTTCCGGCGCTGATCGTATTTGTCTGCTGCCAGAAACAGATTTACAGTGGAATTACAGCAGGTGCGGTAAAGGGTTAATGATTTTGGAAAATAAGAGGTATCGGGATGAATAAGAGCATGATGAAAGAAGAAGTCACAAAGCATTTGACGGAAAATATCATTCCTTTCTGGAAAGCATTAAGGGACGATACTTACGGTGGATATTATGGATATATGGACTACAATTTAAACGTAGACAAAACAGCAGAAAAGGGATGTATTTTAAACAGCAGAATCACCTGGTTTTTTGCGAATGCCTACATACTGCTGAAAGATGAAACCTTGCTGGACGAGGCAAGACACGGTTATGAGTTCCTGCGTGATCACTGCATCGACAAAGAAAATGGTGGAATCTTCTGGTCCATGACTTATGACGGAAAGCCACTTGACACAACAAAGCATACCTACAATCAGGCATTCTGCATCTATGCTCTTTCTTCCTATTACGATGCATCCGGGGATGAAGAAGCATTAAAGCTTGCCAAAGAACTGCAGCTTCTTATTGAAAGCAAATGTACGGATGAGGTTGGATATCTGGAAGCATTTACCAAAGACTTCCAGCCGGAATCCAATGAGAAGCTATCGGAAAATGGTGTGCTTGCCGAAAAAACCATGAACACACTGCTTCATGTGTTTGAGGCTTATACCGAGTTTTACCGGGTTTCCCATGATGAAGAGGTGGGGGAGCGGTTAAAGTGGATTATGGATGTATTTGCAGATAAGGTATACAATCCGAAACTTAAGAGACAGGAAGTATTCTTTGACAAGAACTACAACACCATCATTGATCTGTATTCTTATGGTCATGATATTGAGACAGCATGGCTGATGGACCGCGGTGTGGAAGTGCTTGGGGATGATCATTACAAAGAAAAAATGTCACCGATTACCGAGACTCTTGCAGAAAATGTCTACGAGGTTGCGTTTGACGGTCATTCTCTGGCAAATGAATGCTGCAAAGGGGAAGTGAATGACCACCGGATCTGGTGGGTACAGGCAGAGACTGTGATCGGATTCCTGAATGAATACCAGAAGCATCCGCAGAAAACGAAGTTTCTGGAGGCATCGGAGGCTGAATGGGAATTTATCAAAGAACACGTCATTGATAAGAGAACCGGTTCCGAGTGGTTCTGGGAAGTACATCCGGACGGCAGTCCGATTGCGGACCGTCCAATCGTAGAACCTTGGAAATGTCCGTATCATAACGGAAGAATGTGTATGGAAATAATAAGGAGACTTTAAACAATGCATGAAAGATATTATGTAGAACTGGCAAAGCAGGAAAAGCTGCTTTCACGTAAAAATGAAAAAAGTGACTTTTATAATGGTGTATTTGACCGTTATGTGAATCCCGTTCTTACAAGAGATATGATTCCGCTCACCTGGAGATATGACTTAAACGAGGAGACCAATCCATTCTTTATGGAACGTCTCGGAATCAATGCAGTCATGAATTCCGGAGCAATTTATTTAAACGGAAAGTATTATCTGGTTGCCCGTATTGAGGGAAATGACAGAAAGTCCTTCTTCGGCGTGGCAGAGAGTGATAACGGAATTGATAATTTCCGTTTCTGGGATTACCCGATCCTTCTGGATGATGTATGTCCGGAGGAGACAAACGTCTATGATATGAGACTGACACAGCATGAGGACGGATACATTTACGGAGTATTCTGTTCTGAGAGCAAAGATACCAGCGTGAACGATTTGTCTGCAGCCGTTGCAGCAGCAGGAATTGTCCGCACAAAAGATTTAAAGCACTGGGAGCGTCTGGAAAACTTAAAGACCCTTCGTTCCCCGCAGCAGAGAAATGTCGTGCTGCATCCGGAATTTGTGGATGGAAAGTATGCATTCTATACCCGTCCGATGGATGACTTCATTGATACCGGAAGCGGAAGCGGTATTGGATTCGGTCTTTGCGAGGACATCACACATGCAGTCATTGACGAAGAGAAGATGACCAGCATCCGTAAGTACCATACCATTACCGAGGCAAAGAACGGTGCAGGTGCTACTCCGATCAAGACTGACCGCGGCTGGATTCACATTGCACACGGTGTAAGAAATACTGCAGCAGGTCTGCGCTATGTGATCTATGCATTTGCCACGGATTTAAACGATCCGTCTAAGGTAATTGCAGAGCCATCCGGACTGTTAATCGGACCAAGAGGTGAGGAGCGTGTCGGAGATGTATCCAATGTTGTATTTACCAACGGTGCAATCGTAAACGATAAGAACGAAGTATTTATTTACTATGCTTCTTCTGATACAAGAATGCATGTGGCGACTACAACGATTGACCGTCTGATTGATTATGTATTTAATACACCACAGGATCCGGGAAGAAGTGTACTGTGTGTACAGCAGAGATGCGACCTGATTAAGAAGAACTTAGAGTATTTAAAAAATCATAAATAAGAGGAGAGTTGATTATGAGTGAAGTAAAGATGCTGACAGCTCCGGTACCAAATGTACCATGGCAGGAGAGACCACAAGGACCTCAGAACGGAGCCCCGATCTGGAGATACAGTGAAAACCCGATTATCGGAAGAAATCCGTTAAAGGGTGTTGCAAGAATTTTTAACAGTGCGGTTATGCCATATGGTGATGCTTTCATCGGTGTGTTCCGTGGAGAGCAGACCAATGGTATTCCATATATTTATCTTGGACACAGCAAAGATGCCATCCACTGGGATTTTGAAGAAAACAAGATTCCGTTTGTGGATGAAAACGGCGAGCCGTTTATGCCAATCTATGCATACGATCCAAGACTTGTAAAAGTAGAAGACACCTATTATATCATCTGGTGTCAGGATTTCTACGGAGCAGCAATCGGCATGGCAAAAACAACAGATTTCAAGACGTTTACACGGATTGAGAATCCGTTCCTCCCATTCAACCGCAATGCCGTGCTGTTCCCTAGAAAGATCAATGGAAACTTCATGATGCTTTCCCGTCCTTCAGACAGTGGTCATACACCGTTTGGTGACATTTTCTTAAGTGAAAGCCCGGATCTGGTATACTGGGGCAAACACAGACATGTCATGGGCAAAGGAAGCGAATGGTGGGAGTCCTTAAAGATCGGCGGTGGTGCTGCTCCAATCGAGACTTCCGAGGGATGGCTCTTATTCTATCATGGGGTATCCGGTACATGTAACGGATATGTTTACTCCATCGGTGGGGCAATCCTTGACATTGATAATCCTTCCATCGTGAAGTATCGCTGTGAGAATTTCCTTCTGACTCCGGAAGAGTGGTATGAGGAGAGAGGTTTCGTTCCGAACGTATGCTTCCCATGTGCAACCATTCACGACAGTGCATCCGGAAAGATCGCGATCTATTATGGTGCAGCAGACAGTTACGTTGGCCTGGCATTTACAAAACTGGATGAGATTGTAGATTATATAAAAACAAACAGTGTTGTAACATCTGCAGATACAGAAATCGGAAGGAGATAGCTATGCATATTTCACCGGACGACAAGAGATTACAATATTGTGGAAGAATTGATTTTGATAATCCAAAAGCACCTGTACTTGTCTATGCGGCAAGTTTTGTACAGATTCGTTTTACCGGGACGCAGATCTCTGTGACACTGGAAAACAAACGTGCATACTGGTCGAGCCGGATGGGATATATATTGGACGGGAAGCAGGGGCAGTTCTTACTCACCTCGGATCCGGGGGCAGAAACGTATGTGATTGCCAGGGATCTTGAACATACAGAGCATACCCTCACTCTGTTTAAAAGAATGGACTCCTGCCATATCGTCACTTTACTGGGATTTGAATTGGGAAGCGATGCTAAGGTACTTACTCCGGCACCGCTTCCGTCCCGTAAAATCGAAGTTTTCGGAGACAGTGTTTCCTGCGGCGAAGTATCAGAGGCCGTAGATTATGCAGGAAAACCGGATCCGGAACACGATGGGGAATATTCAAACAGTTGGTATTCTTATGCGTGGATGACCGCGCGGAATCTGCATGCACAGTTGCATGACACATCACAGGGTGGTATCGCCCTTCTTGACAAAACCGGCTGGTTTATGGAGCCGGATTATCTGGGAATAGAATCCTGTTATGATAAAATAGAATACCAGCCGGAACTCAGTGAAGTAAAACCATGGGATTTTTCACGTTATACACCAGATGTTGTGATTTTTGCATTCGGGCAGAATGATAACCACCCGGATGATTATATGGCAGAAGATTATAACAGTGCACGTTCCGAAAACTGGCGGCAGCATTACCGCAGATTTTTAGAGCATCTTATGGAAGTATATCCGAAGGCAACCTTTATATTGACAACCACAATATTGGAACATAACGAAAACTGGGACATTTCCATTGAGGAAGTGTGCAAAACAGTAAACAGTCCGCGGGTACACCATTTCCTGTATTCACAGAACGGAAAAGGAACACCGGGACATATCCGTATTCCGGAGGCAGAACAGATGAGTAAGGAACTTACCGCATTCATCGAAAGCCTCGGAGAGGAGATTTGGGATATGTAATCAATTTTTAAAAAAATTGATTACATTATATAAGGAGTATAACAATGCAGATTGAATATGAAAGAGGTATTTCCAATCCGGGCAATCTGTACCGGATGAAAAAATTAATGGCAAGGGCAGAGGCCGGGGAAACATTAAACATTGGTTTCCTTGGTGGTTCGATCACGCAGGGATGTCTTGCATCCGCACCGGAGCTGTGTTATGCTTACCGCGTATTTCAGTGGTGGGAGAAAACATTTCCGCAGGCAAAATTTCATTATATCAATGCAGGAATCGGTGGAACAACATCACATTTCGGGACGGCCCGTGCCGAGTCCGATCTGCTTTCCCATAAACCGGATTTTGTTATCATTGAATTTTCGGTCAATGATGAATCGACGGAATTTTTCCGTGAGACATATGAAGGACTGGTACGCCGTGTATGGCAGGATGAAAACGAACCTGCTGTGATGCTGGTGCACAATGTTTATTATAATAACGGTGGAAATGCGCAGATCATGCACGGTCAGATAGCCAGACATTATCAGCTTCCGGCGGTCAGCATGCAGAGCAGTATTTATCCGGAGGTCGTTGCGGGGCGGATTCCAAACCGCGAGATTACAGAGGATGATCTACATCCAAACGACAAAGGGCATGAGCTGGTTGCATCTGTGATTACCTATGCTTTGGATAAAATCCGCATGGCACAGACGGATGATGAAGAGCCGGAGTTTCCTGCACCGCTGACACAGAATTGCTATGAGAAAGCAGTTCGGTTGGATAATCGTAACTATGAGCCTGAAAATTACGGCTTTGTCAAAGATACCAGAGTACAGGAAGAAGTCAAAGACTGTTTTAAGAACGGCTGGGCGGCAAAAGAAAAGGGCTCATCTCTTACATTTACGGTACAGGGAAGTGAGATTGCCGTGCAGTTTAAGCGCTGTGTGACGCAGCCGGCACCGGTGGCGCTTGCCATCGTTGATCACGATGAGGCACATGCGGTGACACTGGATGCAAATTTTGATGAGGACTGGGGCGATTCCCTGACACTCACTCCGGTTATGGTACACGGTGCAAACGGTACTCATACGGTGGAAGTGCGTTTGATCTCTGGGGATGAGACAATGCCAGCCGCATTTGAGCTGATTTCTGTAATCACATCGGAAAAATAAAAGGAGGAATGGAATGTTTCCAAAAGATTTTGTCTGGGGGGTGGCAAGCAGTGCCTATCAGGTAGAAGGAACCGACGCAAAAGATGGCAGGGGAAAAAATATCTGGGATGAGTTTGCACGCTCGGGCAGAGTATATGAACACCAGACCGCAGAGGTTTGCTGCGATCATATGCATCGGTACCGGGAAGATTTTGCACTGATGCGTATGCTTGGCATTAAAAACTATCGATTTTCCATCAGCTGGTCGCGGATTCTTCCGGAGGGAACCGGGAAGGTCAACGAGAAAGCTGTGCAGATGTATCGTGATATGATTCTTTGCATGAAAGAAAATGGAATTCGTCCGTTTATTACGCTGTTTCACTGGGAATTTCCGTATGAGCTGTTTAAAAAAGGCGGCTGGCTGAACGATGAGGTGGTACAGTGGTTTGGTGAATATGCAAAAGTTGTTGCTGAAAATTTCTCCGATCTGTGCAGTGATTTTATCACGATCAATGAGCCGCAGTGTGCGATTGGACTGGGACACTTAAATGGGGTACATGCACCGGGAATGAAATATTCCATTCCGGAGACTTTTCAGATGGCACACAATCTGATGAAAGCACATGGTCAGGCAGTCATCAATCTGCGCAAATATGCAAAACAGAAGATACGGGTTGGATATGCTCCGACTTGTGGCGTTGCGTATCCGGCGACAGAGAGTGCCGATGATATCGCAGCGGCAAAGAAAGTGTACTTTGGATTTGAAAATCCGATGGATAACTGGACTTGGAATGTGGCATGGTTTTCCGATCCGGTATTTTTAGGAGAGTATCCGAAAGAGGGGCTGGAAAAGTTTGCAGACTATCTTCCGGAGATTACCGAAGAAGACATGCAGCTGATTCATCAGCCACTTGATTTCATGGGACAGAATATTTACAACGGTTACATGATCCGCTGTGGAGCAGATGGAGACCCGGAGTATGTGGACCGTGCACCGGGCACAGCAAAGACAGGAACCGGCTGGCCGGTGACACCGGAGGCACTTTACTATGGCATCCGTTTCCTTACCGAGCGTTACAGACTGCCGCTTTATATTACGGAAAACGGGATGTCGGATCTTGACAATATTTCCGCAGACGGACAGGTGCACGACAGAGAGAGGATTACGTTTCTGGATGCGTATCTTGGAGCGGTACAGCGTGCGATTAACGAGGGAATGCCGGTGATCGGATATTTCCTCTGGACATTTCTGGATAACTTCGAGTGGGCAGAAGGTTACAAAGAACGTTTTGGACTTGTTTATGTAGACTACACAACCCAACGCAGGATTGCAAAAGATTCCGCATATTGGTACAGAGAGGTGATGAGAATGAATGGAGAAAATTTAAGTTGTAACCAGCCGTATAAGCAGATCCTTTTTATGGAGCCGGTATTTACCCACAATATTTGGGGTGGTACAAAGCTTCGTGAAGAGTATGGATATTCCATCGAGGGCGATGACATCGGAGAATGCTGGGGAATCGCAGCACATCCAAACGGAACCTGTACGATTGCAGACGGTGCGTATAAAGAAAAGAAATTATCCGATCTGTGGGAGGAACACAGAGAACTCTTTGGAAATACACAGGGGAAGGTATTCCCGCTGCTGATCAAGATTATTGATGCAAAGGCGGATTTAAGTATTCAGGTACATCCGGATGATACCTATGCTGCAGAGCATGAAAAAGGTTCTCTTGGCAAGATGGAGTGCTGGTATATCCTTGACTGTGAGCCGGATTCCAAGCTTGTTATCGGACACAATGCAAAGACACACAAAGAACTTGAGGATATGGTGCATAACGGACGCTGGAGTGAGCTGATCCGCGAAGTTCCGGTAAAGAAAGGTGACTTTATTCAGATTGATCCGGGTACCGTGCATGCGATCAAAGGTGGTATCACCATCCTTGAAACCCAGCAGAATAGTGATATTACGTACCGTGTTTATGATTATGACCGCCTTTCCAATGGGAAGCCGCGTCAGCTTCACATTCAGCAGAGTCTCGATGTCATCAAAGTTCCGGCAGCACCGCTTTCTGAGTGCATGATAAAGACCGGTGAGGCAGAGGCAAACAAACTGCAGAAGCTGATCGAGTGCAAGTACTATCAGGTATTCCACATGAAAGTCGAAGGTCAGGCTGAATTTGAGCAGGAATATCCGTTCCTGATCGTCAGCGTGGTAGAAGGAAACGGACTCTTAAACCATACCAGCGTGAAGAAGGGAGATCATTTTATTCTTCCGTATGGCTATGGTAAGGTTGAGATGGAGGGAAATCTGGAATTTGTTGCTTCTACGGTTTCTACGAAATAAGACTGGGTAACGGTTTGTAAAGGCATACATGATCCTTTGAGGAATGTATGCCTTTTTTATGTGCAAAACTTTGTTTGACAAAGTAAAATATTTATGTAAAATAGTTATAACAGAATTTATCAATAAAGAAATCCATGAAAACATTGGAGGAATTGTATGGCAACAATTAAAGAAATTGCAGAAATGGTAGGGGTTTCGAGCTCAGCAGTTTCACGGGTACTCAATTATGATGAGGGAATCTCTGTTAGTGATGAGACAAGAGAGGCGATCTTTGCCACAGCAGAGAAAATCGGATATAAAAAGAGAGTAATCTATCCCAAGATCGAAAATGTGGCATTGCTGTATTTTGTTGACCACGAGGATGAACTTGAAGATGTCTTTTACCACGGGGTAAAGGATGAGATAATAAAGCAGGCGAAAAAGATGAATATTCAGCTCAGTATCTATGACCGAAAGGACGGCATGGATCATGTTCCGAAAGATCTAAGTGCCTTTATTGCGATTGGATGGCTCACCAGAAAAGAAATCAATGCTTTGTATAAACGGTGCAAAAGGGGCGTGTTTATCGGCACATCCCCGGATGAAAAACTTTTTGATGCCGTGAAGCCCAATATGGATTCGTTTGTGACACAGATGGTTGATTACTTTGTGGAAAAAGGACATAAACGGATTGGATTTATCGGGGGCAGTGATAGAAATATTGACACCGGAAAACCTTCCATGGATATCCGGGAGTGGTCATTTCGACAGAGCACTGCATACTATGGGTGTCTCAATGAGGAGTACATTTTCATTTCCGAGAGATTTACGGTGGATGATGGCTACCGCATGGGAAAAGAACTGCTTAAAAAAGAGATACTGCCAACAGCACTTTGTGTGGCAAGTGACACACTGGCGGTGGGTGTGCTACAGGCTTTAAATGAAGGCAATATACAGATTCCGGAGCAGGTGGCGGTTTTTAGCATCAATGATGTGAATATTGCAAAGTATTTATCACCACCCCTTACTACTATTCATATTGATATTCCATGTATCTGTGAAACCGCGCTTGATCTGTTGCGAAACAGGGTACTATATGGCGGACGCGTAACCAAGCTGGTGTTTGTAAATGGAATTCCAGTTTTCCGGAAGAGTTGTTGAAAAAAGATGTTCGATTGCGAACATCTTTTTTTGTGTCTTTTTTGTATATATTGCATAAAATACAAAAATAAAAATTGGCAATATAGTGAAAAGTGTATTTGTGAGTATTGACATTATTAGGCTTAGATGATACATTCTTAATAAGTAAATAATTTACTTGAATATTAGTAAAGATTTAATTTTAGAAAAGGGGGAACATTTATGAAAAGGAAGTTATTACATGCAGTCCTTGTAGCGAGCATGGCAGTAGCATTGTCAGGATGTGGAAACACATCTGGTATTAATGCTGATGCGGAGAAAACACAAAAAGCTACAGAAACAGAGAACATTGAAGAGGAGAGAGGCACAGAAGTTGCTGCCGCAGAACAGAAGGAAAATACAACAGGTACGCCAGATGAAAACGGAAATTATCTGATCAACGGAAGTTTTGAAGAACCAGATTTTTCCGGATGGACGGTGACAAACAACAATGATGTTACAGAGGAGTTAGATGTTTATGATCGTGAGACAGACTGTTTTGCAGGTGCACAGTCACTGCATTTTTATTCAGGAAACAATCCGGTGGATTTTTCCATGAAACAGACAGTGAGTGGACTTGAGGATGGCACCTACAAACTAACCGCTCATATTCAGGGTGATGCAGCCGGGGATGAAAATCCGACCGTATATTTTTATGCGCTCGTGGATGGCGAAGAGGTAAAAGCAGATGGCAAATTGCAGGGGTATGTTAACTGGTATACGGTGGAAATCCCGGGCATTACACCAACGGACGGAGCAATCACAGTAGGAGCACCCGTGGCAACAGCACCGGGCGGCTGGGGAACCATTGATGATATTACACTTGTGAAGGAGTAGTTATGAAATTTATTAAGGGTATGGATATTTCCATGGTGAAAGAACTGGAACAATATGGTGCGTCCTATCGGCTGAACGGGAAAAAAGAAGATCTGTTTGCAATTTTAAAGACATGCGGAACCAATAACGTAAGGATTCGGATTTGGCCGGATCCCTACGATGAAAACGGAAATTCTTACGGGGGAGGTGGAAATGATCTGGAGACTACCATTGAGATCGCAGAAAGAACTGTACAAAGCGGTATGGATTTTATGCTTGATTTCCATTATAGTGATTTCTGGGCAGACCCGGCCAAACAGGTAAAACCGAAAGCCTGGAAAGAATTAAGCGGAGAGGCACTGGAAACGGCGGTGTATCTGCATACTGTAGATACGTTAAAGGCATTGAAAAACCACAAGCTTGTGCCGACTATGGTGCAGGTTGGAAATGAGATTACAAAAGGGCTGTTGTGGCCGGATGGTTACATCGAACAGACCGAAAATATGGCACATCTTCTGCAGGCAGGGATTAAGGGGGTGCGCGAGGAGTGTCCGGATGCAAGGATCGTATTGCATCTGGATTTCGGAACGGATAATAAAATGTATCGACAGTGGTTTGATCAGGTTTCATCGTATGCGCTGGATTTTGATATTATTGGAATGTCGTATTATCCGCACTGGAACGGAAGTCTTTCACTTCTTCTGGATAATATGAATGATATCAGCAGCCGGTATGACAAAGATGTGCTTGTTGCAGAGACTTCAATTGGTTATACTACGGAAACATTTGGCTGTAACGGAATCGTTTATTCGAAGGAGCATGAAAAAATCACTGGATACCCAGCAACACAGCAGGGACAGGAAGCATTCTTGCGGGATTTGTTTGCAACGGTAAGAAGTGTAAACAATAAAAGAGGCATCGGTGTGTTTTACTGGGAACCGGCATGGCTGCCAATACCGGACTGTACGTGGGCAAGTAAGAGTGGCAGCAAATACATGAAAGACAAGATGACAGCAGGAAATGCCATGGCAAATATGGCATTGTTTGACGAAAATGGAAACGCAAACAGCGCGCTGATAAACATGAAAACAATGTAAAGGGAGGACAATCATATGAAAAAAATAATAACAGCTGTGCTGGCTGTAACAATGGCAGTGGGAATGTTGACTGGCTGTGGAAGTGGAAGTGGAACCGGAAAAAAGGTAGCTTCCGGGGAAAAACTCGTGATTTGGACGAACATGAACGTGGAAGTGGATACCATTCAGAAATATGCAGATGAATGGGGAGAAAAGAACGGACGAAAGGTAGAAGTCATTCACCAGTCTCCATCTGTCCAGCAGTTTGCACAGGCAGTAAAAAGTGCTTCCGGACCGGATGCTGTGGTGGGTATTCCAAATGACCAGCTTGCAGATTATGTAAACGCAGATCTTACTGCAGAAGTGCCACAGGATCTGTATGCGGATCAGGATTTTTCCGATGCAGCCATCCAGGCATGTTATGTAGATGGAAAACGATATGCAGCACCACTTTCCGTAGAGACTACTGCACTGTTTTACAACACAGATCTTGTGTCGGAAGTTCCAAAAACATGGGAAGAACTGGTCGATCAGGCAGCCGCAGACGGAGGTGTGCAGTTTGATGCAACAAGCATATACTACGATCTTGGTTTTGTGAGAGCCTGCGGAGGTTATATTTTTAAATATCAGGATGGGGCATATGACACGGCAGACATCGGTCTTGATAATGAAGGCAGTGTGGAAGCCTATGCCTTTATCAATGACCTGTGCAATAAATATAAACTGATCACGGCAGATGTGACAGCCGATATCGCAAGAAGTAATTTCCAGAACGGAAAATGTGCTTATTATATTGGTGGACCATGGGACATTGATGGTTTTACTTCTGCAGGAACTAAATTTGCTGTAGCAAAAATGCCAACTTTCCACGGACAGCCGTTTGTGACCCCGGTGGGTACACAGGTAAGTTTTGTGAGCAACAGCAGTAAAAATCAGGATGCAGCATGGGATTTTATTTCCTATCTGATGGAAAACGGTGCACTTGGCATGTATGAGGCGGGTGACCGTATACCGGCAAAACTGGCAGATCAGGAACTTGATGAGATCCAGAGTAATGCATACACACAGGCATTTGTCGAGCAGATCAATGATGGAGAGCCGATGCCGACCGTATCAGAAATGGGACAGCTCTGGAGTATCCACACAAACAATATCCGTTCGATGTGGTCTGGGGAGCAAACACCAGAGGAAGCTGCCGAAAATATGGTTACGCAGTTGAAAGAAGCGATTGAATTGATGAATTCAGGAAAGTAGTGATGGCATGAGAAAGAAAAAGAATGCGCTTGGGTATACTTATCTGGCACCGGCACTGATCTCGATTCTGTTGGTGACATGTCTGCCAATTATTTATACGGTGATTTTATCTTTTACTAATTACAACATGTATCATCTGACAGATTACACGTTTGTGGGTCTGGAAAATTATCTGACCGTATTTTCCGGAAGTATTAAAAATGTGTTTTTCCCGGTACTTGGGTGGACGATTTGTTTTGCGCTGTTAAGTACGGCAGGTTCCTATGTAATGGGACTGATTCTTGCCATTTTGTTAAACAATCCGCATATGAAAGAATCAAAAATTTACCGTGCAGTGCTGATTGTTCCGTGGGCATTGCCATCTACGATTGCAATCCTCGCATGGCAGGGACTGCTAAATGAGCAGTATGGTGGAATCAATAATTTACTGCATACAATCGGTATTGCCTGGAATGTACCGTGGCTGACCAATCCATTCTGGGCAAGGGCTGGGCTGATTATCGTGAATGTGTGGCTGGGATTTCCCTATATGATGAATGTCTGTCTTGGTGGACTACAGGCGATTTCTGGTGAATACTATGAGGCGGCTAAAATGGATGGGGCATCAAAATTTCAGTGCTTTAAGAGCATTACATTGCCGATGGTGACAAAACTTTCCATTCCTCTTGTAATTTCCTCGTTTGCGGCTAATTTTAACAATTTTGGAAATATATATATGATTACACAAGGTGGACCAGCGAGAGTGGATAACCAGTTTGCGGGTTATACGGATATCCTTGCCAGTACCACCTATAAGATGACCACATGGTCGAACCGGTATGAACTGTCTGCAACGTTCAGTGTGCTGATCTTTATCATTGTCGGAACATTTACGCTGATTAATATGCGGCTGTCCGGCTCATTTAAGGAGGTTGATTAAATGAAAAATAAAAAGAAAATATCCGCCTCAGAACAACGGACACTGTGGGGAAGCAGGGTGGTCATATGGATCACGATGATCGTGGTGCTGTTTCCGGTCATATGGATTGTTATGTCCTCTTTTTCCGCGGGTGACAGCTTTTTCCTGTCCTCATTGTTCCCTGAAAAATTCAGCATTGAACATTATGTGGAACTGTTTCGGGAAACGGATTTTGGAATCTGGGTTTTTAATTCCCTAAAATTTTGCTTTATTGTAGCAATCATACAACTTGTGCTTACTTCACTTGCAGCGTATGCGTTTGCAAGACTGCGGTTTGTGGGAAGAAAATATGGGCTGATGGCACTTTTGATATTACAGGTGTTTCCAAACAGCATGGCAGTTGCTGGATACTATATTTTAATTTATAAGTTCGGGCTGGTGGACAACAGCTTTGCGCTCATTCTTGTGCTTGCAGGTGGAAGTGCTTACAATATCTGGTTACTTAAATCTTATATCGATGGACTTCCGGTGGAATTGGATGAGGCTGCAATGGTGGATGGAGCAAATGAATTCCAGGTTTTTTATAAGATCATCATCCCGCTTGCAATGCCACAGCTTGCCGTGATCTTCCTGTTTTCGTTTATTGCAACGTACAGTGAATATGTGATTACCTCAATCTTTTTGCAGACACCGGGAAAAATGACGCTTGCACTCGGACTGCAGTCTTTTATCAGCGATCAGTTTGCTGCGCACTGGACTTTGTTTGCTGCAGCAGCAGTGATTTCATTCCTGCCGATCATGATCATCTTTATGTGCTTACAGCGATTTATTCAGAATGGATTGGTTGCCGGAGGGGTAAAAGGATAAAATGAAATATCATCGGGGATTCTTCATGAAGATGGCAAAATAGGGACGAATGAGGATTTTTCCGGATTAGCGGGCCTTTTAGAATCTGCAATTTCTGGAGTACGTGCTTCTGCTGCATCGAGTACCAAAATTATGCTTCATCTGGATCAGGGTGGAAAAAATCAGTTGTATACCTGGTATTTTGGTGGATTATTGAAAGAGTCACCAAACTTGGATTTTGATGTATTTGGATTATCTTATTATCCAATGTGGCATGGAACCATGGAGGGGCTTCAGTATAATTTGAATTACTTGGCGACCACTTACAATAAAGAAGTGTGTGTTGTAGAAACTGCGTATGCATGGACAACTGAAGATGGTGATGGTGAAGGAAATGTATTCATTAGTGGAGATGAAGAAGTTGGAGGATATCCTGCAACAGTAGAAGGACAATTTGAATTTATGAATGATCTGGAATCAATCATTTTAAATGTACCAGATGACAAAGGTATTGGATATTTTTATTGGGAACCAGAATGGATACCTGTAGAAGGTGGAACATATGCTACATCTGCAGGGGTTGCGTATAAAAATGATACCGTAACGCCAAGTAATACATGGGATAACATGACGTTGTTTAATTTTCAGGGAAATGCATTAGATTCTATTAAGGTGCTTAATAAACCGTGTGAAAATTTATTGACAAATATCAGTTTTGAACAGAATGGGATAACTACTTCACCGAGTGGATGGAATGTATGGACAAGTGATTCGTCAGATGAAAATACTGTAAGAACAGAATATGGTGATGCATATGATGGAGATTACAAATTAACATTTTGGGATGATAAAGAGTATTCGTGTTCTGTATATAAAACATATACAAATATTCCGAATGGAACATATAAATTCTCAATTTGGGCAAAGACAAATGGAAAACAGGATGTTTTACAACTTTATGCAAAAAATTATGGAGGAAGTGAGCTTGATACCACGATTGAAACAAGTGACATTAATTGGAATATTTTTAGTATAGACAAGATTGTTGTTACAAATCATACGTTGGAGATCGGGGTTTATTCTGTAGCAGGAGCAAATGACTGGTGTAACCTTGACTTGGCAATGTTAAGAAAAATTGATTAATCGTATTTAAAATTTTTAAGGGGATGGTTTTGATCGTCCCCTTAATTTTTGAATTGTTCTTTGACTGGTGGAATTTTATTAAAAAGAAAATATGGAATAGGTGCAGAAAAAATGGTACGTTATGATAAGATTTTTTCTATCATTGATATTAAAGAAGAAAATATGAAAAAGTGGGGGGAAGTGCTTCCATTTTATAAGAATGTACAAAAAGAGGGGGTTATTCTTTGGAAGGCAGCTTAAAAGAACTTGCACGATATCAGCACCTGTAGAGCAGAACATAATCTGCTTTACAGGTGCTTTTTTCAATTAATAAGGAACTGGTACTTTCGTCCCTTGGCAAAGTGCCCAATTAAAAGATTAAAAAAAGATTAAAAAACATTTAATTAAGTAATACTTTACAATATTTAATTTTATATTAACTAAATATTGACTTAAAATTACTTTGTGATATACTGAATTTATCAAATAAATAAAGCAATTGCACACTGGTTCCCATATTTTTACTGCACTCCCCAAGTATGCAGTACCCTCTCCCTGAAATATGGGAAGCAGCATGCAATTGCTTTTTTATTAAGTAAAACCGGATAGATGGAGGGTGCTGGAAGGTTTTTGCAACTAAAATGGAGAAGAAAGGAAAGGTAGAGCAAAAACATGAGAAGGGTAGGAAAACAGATTGTTGCCATCACGCTGGCAGCAGCAATGATGGGGTCGCTGACACCGGAGGCATGCACATTTTTGCAGAATGAGATTGTGTATGCGGCGGAGACAGAAAACCAGGTATGGGCAAGTGCAGACGGGGCGAGTCTGGTATTTGATGCAGCTAAAGATGCCAAATGGACAGATAAGGCATTTGCAAGTAATAATACAGAAGAGCAACCAAATGCGGTCCGGCTTGAGAATGTAAAAGTAGGAACAACGGTAAAAGTAAAGGCAAAAGTTAAAGTTTCTGATGCGACTGGACTTGACGGGGCAGAAAATCCAAAAGGAGAGTATAATGCCATTCAGCTTGCAAGTGCAATACAGTCAGGGAATGGATGGACGTATGCGAAGTCAGATGATTATCCGTTTTTAAAAGGAGAAGATTTTAAGGATGGAGAAGCAACGGTTACATTTAAATATATGGCAGAAGCAGGAGCCCTGCAGTCTGTTTTTTTCCAGTATAATACATCTCCTGATTTTACAGGGACGGTTACCATTTCGGATATTGAAGTTTATGACGTAGCAGAATCAGAGTCAGGGCTGACCAAACAGGAGCCAGCGATTCTTTCTAATTTAAATGATGAATCCCAGGTAAATCTGTGGGCAGGCGAAACCGGATATCAGTATTTCCACGGTGGAGAAGAAAATGCTGCTCCGAAGCTTTCCTATGACGCAAATGGCGGAGACGGAAGATTAAAAGTAAGCCTGGATTATACAGCCAACTCCGGTGAATCATGGAGTGAGGCAAAAGTGAAATTCACACCGGAGACACCGGCTGATATCAGCAATTATAATCAGGTGAGTGTGGATTTGATTTATCCGGAAAGCAGTAATATTTCCAAGATAAAATTTTTCTCCAACAGCGGAATCAACAAGGATACCAGCATAGATTCGTCCGAGGCAACAGATGCAGGAAACGGATATCAGAAAGTTACAGTTACTTTAGGATTTTCTCCATCTGCTACACAAATGGATGATCTGACAATCGGACTTATCGGAGCCAACAGTTCCTTTGCAGGGGATGTTTATCTGGATAATCTGATACTTTCCCAGAAGGATGCCAGTGGTGATTTTGTGACAATTACCGCAAAACCGAATACAGACGCAACACAGGCAAAACCAGAAGCAACAGATAAAACCCTGACCATGACAGATCCGGATGCCAGCAATAGCGCAAAGGCATTGTATGCATATCTGCAGGGACTGACCGAAAGTGATCAGGTACTGTTTGGACATCAGAATGATGTGAGCCATTCCGTAGGAAACAACGATCTGGGAGATGTAAAAGATGTGACCGGTTCCGTCAGCGGTATTTTCGGCATTGACTCCCTGGCATTGTTTGGAAGCGAGGCTGGTGGTACGGATGCGGCATCTGCGCTGCAGAAATCCATTGACTACAGCAAAAAGGCGGCCCAAAACGGTGCAATCGTTACCTTATCCACCCATATGCCGAATTTCACCAACGCAAAGATTAAAAAGAATGCAGATGGAACCTACGATTTCTATAACTGTGATTTTAATGAAGCAAAAGATTTATCCGGTGATTCGTTAAAGAAGATTTTGCCTGGTGGAGAGAAGAATGAGGTATTTAAGGCATATCTTGATACGATTGCAGTCTATGCCAATGCATTGGAACAGGAGAATATCCCGGTGATTTTCCGGCCATTCCATGAGGATACCGGCGGCTGGTTCTGGTGGGGCAGTGCAAACACCGCAGAAAGTTACAGGAGTCTGTATGCATATACCAGAGATTATCTGGAATCCCAAGGCGTGCACAATATGCTTTATGTGTATTCGCCAAACGGACCGCTGGAGACCGAGGCAGAGTATATGTCGCGGTATCCGGGAGATGCCTGTGTAGACATTCTGGCATTTGATTATTACAACGACTTTAATACTTATCCGGCAGAGAGTGATACTTCATTCTTTGATCATCTGGATCAGACCTGTCAGGTTGTATCATCACTTGCAAAACAGCATAACAAGCTGGCTGCGATTTCGGAGACCGGTGTACGTGTGATGAAAAAAGATGGAAGTGATAACGAAGGGCTTCTTGTAAAAAATAATCCGGTCAGTGAGGCAAAGTCGGGTGTGAACTGGTATCAGAAAGTGAATGATATCGCAAAGAAAAACGACATGCCATATTATATGGTATGGGCAAATTTCAGCGATACCAATTTCTATGTGCCATATAAATACAGTGATACCATGGGACAGGAAATGATCAATGATTTCATTTCTTACTACAACAATGAGGATTCAGTATTTGGAAACGGTACTAATTTCTATGGCAATATCGATAAGTATGCAGGAGTAAAGACGGATAATTACAAAGATGTCAGCGGATACATGGTAGCACCGTTTGATATGGATACGATTTTAAAGCCAACTGCGTTAAAGGCAAGTGTTTCCAATGCCGGTGAGGTATCGTTTGTTGTAAAGGATACGGCAAAAGGCAAACAGTTGACATTGCCGGCTGCGAAAGGCTCCGATGGATTCTATACGGCGCAGCTGACACAGGAGGAAATGGATCAGATCGGAAAAACAGATGTAGCGGAAATCGCGCTGGTTGCAGATGGAAAGACCTTGTCTACGATCACGAATCTGAGTATCGGGAAAGAAAAGGACAAAGCTCCGGCAGGTGTGCTGGAAAACTTTGACTACTATGTCGGGAGTAATGGACTTCTGGATGCAGCTTACGGTGGAAATTCTGCCGCTGGATGCAGTTCGTCCTTTACGCTGGATCAGGAGCATAAGGCAGACGGTACATATGGTGCTGCATTTCATTACAAATTAAAAACAACCGGTTCGGAAGTCTGGACGGGTCTGGTAAATGCAAGTCTGGGCAATACAGATTTTTCAGCCTATAATGCATTGAAATTCTGGACAAAACTTGATGGAAAAGGGCAGAAGGTTGTTGTACAGATCAAGGCAGGAGGAGAAGAGTATGAAGTATATCTGACCAATCTTGCGAAGACAGAAGATGCCTATGAAGTAACCGTTCCATTCTCCGCTTTTAAAGGGAAGACGGGTGGAAAACTTAGTGGGGATGCTTTAAAAGATGTGCAGGCATTCGGACTCTGGTGTAATTCCAACCCGGCAGGTTCCGCGGTAGATGTGGAATCGGTACTTTACTTTGATGCATTCAAAGGAACAACGATCAGTGATGCAGAAGCTGCAAAAGCAGATGCCGATGGCCTGATTGCGGTAAAACAGACCAGCCAGAGTGGAAATAATGGCGGAAATTCTTCCTCCGGCAGCAGCACCTCTGGTGGAAATTCCGGCAGCACAACAACACCGGATACAAAACCATCAGAAACCCGGAAAACGGACAAAACATTTGAGAATATTGCAAAAGATACAAATGCGACACTTACCGTTGAAAAGAACGATAAGGGAGAAGTGACAGATGCCCGGGCACAGCTGGAAAAAACAGTAAAGAATACTTCCGAGACAAAGAAGACTACAATTTCAGCAGATGTGGTTGCAAAATTAGTCAAAGAGGCAGGAACCAGCGACATTACGATTACCCAGACAACGAAGAACGCTTCCGGCAAAGAGATGAACAGCGTATCTGTCAATGCGAAGGATCTGCAGGCAGGCAAAAAGCTGACACTTGTAAAAGTTGATAAAAAGACAGGAGAAAAAGTCCTGATCAGCAGCAGGACTTATAAGGTTTCCAAAGACGGAACGGTGACAGTGGATACCAAAGATGCCGGTGATTATGTACTGCTGAATGAGAAGGATGCAAAGGCTCTGAGCAGTAAAATCTTAAAGAGTGTTGCATTAAAGGATACCAAGAAAACGGTTGCAAACGGAAAGAAGGCAAAAGTTACTTTTGATAAGAACCTGAACATGGAAAATGTAAAGAAGATCACTTATACATCTTCCAAAAAGGCGGTTGTAACAGTGAATAAAAATGGTACAATTGTCGCAAAGAAAGCTGGCAAAGCAGTTGTGAAAGTAAAAGTCACTTTAAAGAACGGAAAGACAAAGACTGTAAAGATGACGATCAAAGTGACAAAGTAAATTTACAGGAGTCTCGTCAGAATTTTAATAAGAAAAAGACGGTTTCGCAGGAAATCGTCTTTTTTCTTACCCATAATTGTAAAGAGAAGCGTGTGCGTTTTTTCGGGGGAATTGATTGTAATTTCAGGAACCTTTGTTTATACTAAAATCAATAGAAAAGAGAATGAGAAGGAGAACATTTATTATGGCAGGAAAACACATTTCCATTCCGGCACTTTTAAAGATCGGTGCGGGTGCATTGGACAATCTGGGGATTTACTTAAAAGAGTTACAGTTACAGAAAGTAGTTGTATTGTTTGGAAACGGTCTTGTAGAAATGTTTGGTTCTACCGTTATGGAAGCATTGCAGCAGGAGGACATTGATATTTTAGAATATCAGGAACTTGATACCGTGCGGTTGGAAGATCTGACCAGCCTTGCATTTTCCATGCCGGCGAAGACGCAGGCAGTCATCGGCATCGGTGGCGGAAAAGTGATTGATGGTGCGAAATATTGTGGATTTCTGCGAAATCTGCCGTTTATCAGCATCCCGACATCGGCATCGAGCGATGGCTTTTCAAGTGCCAGTGCTTCCCTTCTGGTGGAAGGACGCCGCAAGTCCGTTCCGGCAAAACTTGCATATGGGATTGTGGTGGATACAAGGATTATCCGCAGTGCACCGGAGAAATTTTTATATTCCGGAATCGGCGATATGGTATCAAAAATTACGGCACTGTATGACTGGATTTTTGAGGAAGAACATGGGTACGGAAAAGTCAACGATTTTGCTGTCATGATTGCAAAGAAAGCAGTCAACAGTTTTGTGCGCACACCGTTTACTTCTATACAGGATGATCTGTTTTTAAAGGAACTTCTGGATTCTCTTGCGATGAGCGGAATTGCAAATGAGATTGCGGGCAGCAGTGCACCAACGAGCGGCAGCGAACATCTGATTTCCCATGCGCTGGACAAGATGCTTGAGCATCCGCAGCTTCATGGTATTCAGGTCGGCATTGCAACCTATCTGATGAGTGTTGTGCAGGATCATCGTTACCGGAGGGTAGACACGATTTTTACGCAGACGGGCTTCTGGGATTATGTAAAAACACTGGATCTTCGGCGGGAGGATTTTGAGAAAGCAATTGATCTGGCACCGTCGATCAAACCGTTCCGCTATACGTATCTGCATGAGCAGCAATATAGGGATCGCGCGAAGGAACTCCTGCATACAGATGCGCGGCTGCAGGAAATCCTGAAATAGAGAGGAAAATAAATTACAGGATATACAATGATAAAAGTAGCAATATGTGATGATGATATACAATTTATTTATAAATTGGAACAAAGTATTTTTCGGTTTGCAGAAATGAAAAGAATAAAAGTGGATGTTGACGGTTATACAAGTGGAGCAGAATTTATTCAAAAACTGCAGCAAAGCGAAAGGTATGATTTGTTATTTTTGGATATTGAATTAGGGGACAGCTCGGGGATTATCGTTGGAAACTGGATTCGATCCCAGATCCAATATGAATCCATGCAGATTGTTTTTGTATCGGCAAAAGAAATGTATGCCATGCAGCTTTTTGATCTGCGTCCAATGAATTTCCTCGTGAAACCCATACAACAGGAACGAGTAGATTATATATTAGATGAATATGAAAGGCTGTATCAGTTTCAGCCACATATTATAGAAATTGGGAAAGGAAGAAATTCGATACGGATAGAAGAACATTCTGTTTTTTATTTGCAGAGCCTTGCCAGAAAAATTCAAGTGGTAACAGCAAATGATATATTATGTGTTTATGGAAAACTTTCGGAGGTTATTCCTGCGTTGAATCCGCATTTATTCTGCGTGGTACATAAATCTTATGTCATTAATCTGCGGTATGCAGAATCTTTTCAGAAAGACAGCGTACACATGATCAATGGGGATGACATTCCGGTCAGTCGGTCTATGAAAAATAACCTTGATCATGCAATTATGGAAAAGATGAGGTGTGGCGGGTGAATAACATAGAAAGAATATTTGAAGCGGTATGTAACATATTAAGTGTGTATGTAAGTTTTAAAGTGACGGATATTTTTCTGGAAAAGAAAAGAAAACTGCCATGGATGGCAAATATTGTTTATGTGCTCGTATGGCTTATTAATACAGTTGTTGCATTTGGTTTTCGAAATGCCATGGGAACTACGGTGAGTATGGTACTGCTTCTCTGGGCGGCAGAAGGTATATTGTATGAAGGAAGTATACTGCAGAAAATAATGGCAGGTTGTTTTACAGTATTGCTGGGGCTTACCATAGAATTTATCATGTATTATTATCTGGGAGATTTTTCTTTGTTTTCCGAAGGGCGGGCAATGGGAACCATCACAGGTGCAATGGTCAATCTGCTCATAGCAATGGGAATAAGACAGGTGATATGTCGGCGAAGGGTTATGGAAACACAGAACTATTACTTTATGATTCTTGTATTAGCCGGAAATATTGTCTGGATATATGCTCTTGAGAGTGTATCCGGCGAAAATTCGCCAAAAACAGTATTATCACTGGCTATTATGATCGTTGTAGATCTTGGAATGTTCTATTTGTATGACCGTTTGGGAGAAGCTTATCAGGATAAAATGCAGCAACGGCTTTTAAAGGAACATATGATGGCCTATCAGGAGCAGATGCATATCATGCAGCAGAATCAGAAAAAGCTGGATTCTTTGCGGCATGACATGAAAAACCATATGTATCTTCTGCAGACATATCTTAATGAAGGAAGGTATGATAAGGCACAGGAATATGTAAATAAAATGAGTGAGCATTTGCAGACGGAGCATAAGTATGTGAATACGGGGAATCTGGAACTGGATATGATTTTGAATCATAAACTGGCAAAAGCGGAGGCAATGTCCTGTCAGATTCAGTCGCAGATTGTGATTCCGTGCCAGTTGCCAGTGGATGGATATGACTGGAATGTTTTGTTTGGAAATCTGTTGGACAATGCAATTGAGGCAATGGAGCAGGTAAAAGATCGTTTTTTGGAGATTCGGATACAATATGACAGGGGAATTCTGGGTATACAGGTGAAAAATACGTTTGATGGAAAAGTCAATAAACAGGGAGAACGTTTACTGACAAGGAAGAAACAACAGGCATTGCATGGAATCGGTATGCAGAATATTTCAGATGTTGTAGACAAATACGGGGGATGGAAATCTATAAATATCGATGAAAATATATTTGAGGTTCAGATTGTGTTATATCTTTGAAAAAATCCCATGGTGTATGCTATGGGATTTTTAATGCAGATTTTGACGAAAATCAAACCAATTTTAACATGCAGAAAGAATAATGGGAAAAATGAAGTATAGTATACACAAGAGAGGGGGGATGGCTATGAAAAATATTTTAAAAATAATGCTTATGATGATTACAATTTT
>ENA-OOYV01000289-OOYV01000289.1-human-gut-metagenome-genome-assembly--contig:-NODE-289-length-37849-cov-11.866169_pt1 | contig 37849 bp, 29 predicted proteins | sample MGYA00241704_ERZ501380 | MGnify/ENA primary metagenome ERZ501380 (study PRJEB25962, sample SAMEA2042984) | human gut metagenome | biome: human gut; feature: human-associated habitat; material: faeces...
TGAAAAGGTCGACCAAACTTCTATAATTGCTTGATAAAGCAATCAGCTAAACCCTAATTCACCTCAAAATTTAATAAAACTCTCTAAGCAAAAAGCCTGTTCAGTGAAAACCGAACAGGCTTTATTTACATCTATTAAATATTAATAATCAGCAAGAAGTTCCTTAAATGCTTCCTTAACAATGTTAAGTCCCTTTAAGAGAAGTTCGTCCTCAATTACAAGAGCAGGCATAATTTTCAATACGCTGCCATTTCTGCCGGCTACCTCGCAAATAAGATTCTTTGTAAAGCAAAGGTCAGAAAGTTTAGATGCAAGAGCAGAATCAATCTTTGAGCAGTCAATACCCCACATAAGTCCGATACCTCTAAGCTCAAGTTTATCGTTAAGCGGAAGAATTTCCTTTTCAACAAAGTTCTTTACAATATCACCCTTACGCTTTGTTTCAGCCTCTACATTGTTTTCGAGAAGATACTCAATAGCAGCCTTACCTGCAACAAATGAAAGCTGATTGCCTCTGAATGTGCCGTTATGCTCTCCCGGCTTCCATACATCAATTTCAGGCTTATGAAGTACAATTGACATTGGCATACCGATACCGCCGATTGATTTTGACATTACAACAATGTCAGGCTGAATACCTGCACGCTCAAACGAGAAGAATGAGCCGCTGCGGCAGCAACCGATCTGAATATCATCAACAATCATAAGAATATCGTTCTTTGTACAGAACTCCCTTACAGCCTTTAAGAACTCAACATCAAATACTCTGATGCCACCCTCTGCCTGTACGGTTTCCATAATAACAGCCGCAGGCTTATCTGTTGCAGAATGGTCGTCATCAATGAGCATCTGCATATACTTAACTACATCAAGACCCTCTACCATATAAGGAGCAGGAATGTGTGTACAATCTGTAAGAGATGCAATAGCGCCGTTTCTCGCAAACATTTCTGATGTTGCGGAAAGTGCACCGAGTGTCATACCGTGGAAACAACCCATAAATGCAAAGATGTTTCTTCTGCCTGTATACTTTCTTGCAAGCTTTAATGCAGCCTCAACAGCGTTTGTACCTGTCGGGCCCGGGAACTGAATTCTGTAATCAAATCCTCTCGGCTCAAGAATCTTTGTTTCAAGTGTTTCAATAAATTCACGCTTTGGAACTGTGTACATATCAAGTGCGTGAATAATTCCGTCTGTTGAAAAATACTCAAGAGTCTTTGCTTTGATGTATTCATTGTTATGACCATAGTTTACCGCACCTGCACCGCAGAAAAAGTCTATATATTCGTTGCCCTCTTCATCTTTGATGATTGAACCCTTTGCAGTTGTAAAAACTGTCGGGAAGTGTCGGCAGTAAGAGCGTACTGATGACTCGTATTTTTCAAATGCTTCTGTTTTCATAAAATGCTGTTCCTTTCCTCTTTGCTGCATTTAAGCAATCAATTTGTTTTCCCTATACCTTTTTAGAAATCCTCTTAAAGCGCCGTTCATTATATTTTCTATCTGCTGCGGATCATCGGGCAAAAGAATTATTGCCTGCGAATCCGATGCAAATACATAACCGTCACTGCCGGAGGAATTTTTTAACCTTTTCATTTCCAACGGCGGATTATCCGCAAAAGCCCTTGCAAAAACACTTGGGCTGTCGCTTTCTCCGCCTATATCTAAGCCACCCGTAACAAAAACTATATCGTTTGTTTTGAGTGAACTTACAACGAGCTCTCCGAGAGTTTTGCAGTTTGCAGCAAATTTTGCCTCATCTGCAATTAAATCAAGCTCCGAAAAGCTCTTTCTTAACGACCTTTCGCAAAGTGATGTTTTGCGAGCGGCGTAAAAAATCAGTTCACCTGTCATTCTGCCGCTACCTCCTCTGCAGGAGCATCGGTAGCCTGCTGTTTTAATACAGGCTCAAAGTTAGGTGCGATTGTCATATCGCTGTAAACCTTGCTGAAATCAAGCTGCCAGCCTTTAAATACATAGTCGTAATAATCATCACTCGGCTTTACGGGATCAGCCGGTGCTTTTGCCGACTTTCCTACTTCAACTTTCTGTTCGCTGATTTGTGTTCCGTCATAGTTAATAAACTTAACTGTTACATAAACCTTAGCCTTCGTTGTAGGTTGAGCGGTTGTTGGCTGTTGTGTCGGTTTTACTGTATTGCCTTGTGCATCTGTTGTAGCAGGTGCGGTAGTTGCCTCAACCACTTTCTGATCCTTAAAGTCATAATCGCCGCTGTACCAGTCAATCTGACCTGCTTCATATGCAGTACAGAAATCTGTTACCTTTGGACGTGTACCGCCGTTTCTGTCATAGTAAACCTGCGGCCATACTGCATTATTATTTGCAGATGCCTGTGAAACATCAACCTTTGCCGATTCGCCGTTCCTTACCTTTCTTGCAACAATTACTGTTCTGAAATCCGTATATTCATATGAACAGGTTGAAAGTGTGATAAGGCTGTCGTCTTCGTTTACATCAACAGGGCAATTCACCATTGAACGAACTCTGACATTATAAACATAGTTCATAAAATCCTTATCGTTTTGGAATGAACCTATCATATAGTTAAAGAATTCGCCGTGACTTGACAATGTGTTTGTCTTGAACACGGAAATTATCTTGTATGTCGCATTTTCTTCGGGAGTATTAAATGTAATTGTCGGAGCTTTTTTGTAGAAATCCATATCTATGGAGTATCTGCCGTATTTGAGCATACCCGCAAACATTGTACCGTCATTCATATGATGACCGTGCATAATAACATTTTTGCTCTTTGTGCTCTCGGTACTTCGATAGTCTATGAACACACTGCCCCAATCATCAGGATTGCCTCTGTAATCTCGGTAAAGATAATACTGAGAAGAACGGCTGTCACCCTCGTGATACAGCACAGGATAGTCGATTCCGGTATCGTTAATCTGTATCCAACCGACAATTTCCTTATTAATATCTTTGAGTTTTGCCCAATCCACTTTTTCTTCTTCTGACGGTTTTTTATCTCCGCCCTGCGAAGTATTATCATCAGTTGTATTATGGTAAATCATCTGAATATCATTCATTTTTTCTTTATTCTGATAACTCAGGTAAACCATATTGTAAAACAGCATTGAAAGAGCGCCGACAAACACAACAAGTGAAACAATTGCAACGGATTTTCTCGCAATTTCCTTACCGCTGTCGCCACGCATCGGAATAATTCGGTATTTCAGTCCTTTTTTGGGAGGAACATACTCAACCTTACTGAATCCGCCGGGATACTCCGCCTCGTTATTTTCAAACACTTCAACAGTTTTTTGAGCCGCCGCCAAAATCATATCGTCGACATTGTTCAGCGAATATTTTTTCTGTGGCAATGCTGTGACTTTCATACCCTTGTACATAAAGCAAAAGCCTTTGCAGCCGTTTCCTAAATCGCCGAGATTAAATATCTTGGATTTCTTTCTGTACAGCTTAAAACTGTCTTTTATCTCCTGCACTCTTTCGTCTGATAATTTCAATTTTTCAGCATTTTTCAACGCTTTTGTGCGCTTTTTCCAATAGTCTTTCGGAGCTTTGGGTTTTTCGGCTTTTTCCGCCTGTGCAACTACCTCTGAAAAATGTTTTTTAAAGCTGTCCGCACCTTTATCCGAAAGTGCGTTTGCCAAAATTACAACAGAAGGCTTTTCATTATTATCCGCACATTTGTCAAGAGCGGAAATAATTTTTTTGCTTTTAAAGTCGACAGGTGTTATATAGGTAAGCGTAAAACCGTTTTCGGCAAGTTTGTCCGAAAGTTCGCCGCTGTCTAATGCAGGGGTATCGTTTTGGTTTACCAATAAAATTTCAATATCCACGCAGGTCCATCCTTTCGTGTCACAGTAATTTTTGTTTTGGTATATATGTTATTCGTCTTTTGCTGAAATCTCTGTTACCTTGAGATTTGCAAGAGCCTCTTCAATCATCGGTTCAAAATTTGCTTTTTCCTGTGCCTCTTTTACATACTTCAAAACTGGTCTAGTTCTCGGGTGCTTTGGAGTAAATACCGTACAGCAATCCTCGTAAGGCTCGATTGAAATATCATAAGTGTCGATTTTATATGAAATATCAATAATCTCCTGCTTATCCATACCGATAAGAGGTCTGAACACAAGCAAGTCTGCCGCATCATCTGTACAGCTTAAAGCACCTATAGTCTGACTTGCAACCTGACCCAAGCTCTCGCCTGTAATAAGCGCCGTGCAATCGTTATCCGCTGCAATTCTTGAAGAAATCTGCATCATAAGTCTGCGCATAATGATTGTAAACAATTCTTCCGGACATTCATTTTTTATAGTTTTCTGAATCTTTGTAAAAGGAACTGTGTACATTGTCATTTTGCCTGCATAACGGCTTACTCGTCTTAAAAGTCTTACTACCTTATCTTCTGCTCTTTTGCTTGTGTAAGGCGGACTTGCAAAGTGAACGGCTGTAAGTTTCAAACCTCTTTTTGCCATCATATATGCGGCAACAGGAGAATCAATACCGCCGCTTATAAGAATAGCAGCATTGCCGCTTGTACCTACAGGAATACCGCCCGCACCTTTATGCGCCGCACCGTGAACATAAGCGCCAAAATCACGAACCTCTACATTTACGATAAGATCCGGATTATGAACATCAACGCTAAGATGCGGGAATTTATCAAGAATAACTCCGCCGAGTTCTGCGCATATTTCGGGCGACTTATACGGAAAGCGTTTGTCACTTCTTCTTGCCTCAACCTTAAAGGTTTTCACAGCCTTTAACTCTTTTTCAAGATAAACAGGTGCGGTAGCAATAATTGATTCAAGTGTTTTTTCTTCGCAGATTGCCGCTCTCGAATATGACACAATGCCGAATACTCTTGAAATTTTCAGACAAGCCTCGTCAAGGTCAATATCGTCCGAAAGCGGTTTTACATATATAATTGATTGAGCGGATTTTATTTCAAAACTGCCCAAATGTGAAATTGCGTGTCTGATATTCTTTTTAAGAACATCCTCAAATGTACGACGGTTAAGACCCTTAAGTACAATTTCGCCGTCTTTTAAAAGTATGATTTCTTTCATTAATTCTTTACCTTTCAGTTTATCTGTGAACAAGAACTTTTAATCCCTGCGCAAGCGTTGTGCACAGTGCGTCAACATCTTCTTTTGTATTCAGCTTTGAAAAGCTTACACGCAATGCGCTGTCTGCTCTGTAACTTCCGTATCCCATTGAGCTTAACACATAACTCGGTGCGCCCTTTGCACAAGCACTGCCCGAGGAAACATAAATTTCGTATTCCTCAAGGAAATGGAGCATAGTTTCACTTCTAACCTTGCCCGCCGAAAAATTCAGAACATATGGCAAAGCGTTCTGCGGTGAATTTATAACCACTCCGTCTATTTTTGTAAGCTGATTTTTTGCGTATTCGCAAAGTTCGGCAACTTTTTCGTAATTCTTTTCTATTGCAAATTCATTACAGGCAACTCCGAATGCCGCAATCAACGGCAACGGTTCTGTACCCGGTCGGATTTTCTTTTCCTGTTCGCCGCCGTAAGTCCTCGGTACAAGTCGCACACCTTTTTTTATATATATTGCGCCGCATCCCTTTGGAGAATGTACTTTGTGAGCCGACACGCTCACAAGGTCTGCACCGAGTTTTTTAGGATTAACGGCAATTTTGCCGAAAGCCTGAACTGCGTCTGTATGGCAGATAATATCCGATTTTTTCCCCTTTACCGCATCAAAAATCTCTGCAACAGGCATAATGGCACCCGTTTCGTTATTTACATACATAACAGAAACAAGAACTGTATTGTCGTTTACTTCCGCAAGAATATCCTCGGTATGCACAACTCCGTCTTGTCTTGGGCTTACATATGCAATCTCAAAGCCCTCTTGCTCAAGTCTTTTGCAAGACTCCATAATACTGCTGTGCTCAACGGAAGTCGTAACAATCTTAGTACCTCTGCGTTTTTTTGCATATGCAGTGCCGAAAAGAGCAAGGTTATTAGCCTCCGTACCGCCGCTTGTAAAGATGATTTCATCGGTTTGGGCAAAAAGCTGCTTAGCAACCGCCTTTCTCGCCTTTTCAAGTTCCTGTTCCGCAAGCATTCCTCTGTAATGAAGTGAAGATGGATTTGCGTAATTTTCCGTCATCATCTCAAACGCTTTTTTAGCCGCCGCAAGCGATGCAACGGTTGTTGCGCTGTTATCAAGATAATGCTCCACGATACTCCACCTCACAATACATAAATATACATTTAACATTATACATCATATTTCATCAAAAATAAACTGTTATTTTACATAAACTAATCTTACATAAGAACAAATTTTTAACACATAATATTAGTACATTTAATTAGCAAGTTATAAACGAAACGGAGTTAATGTATATATGATTTCACCAAAAGAATACAATAAAATTGTGACGAAAAATTCACCGAAAAGTAAACTTTTTGTGAACTGCATAAAAGCCTTTTTAATAGGCGGAGCAATATGCACAATCGGGCAGGGATTTACGGATTTATACGCAATGCTCGGTGCGGCAGAAAAAGACAGTAAAACATTGTGTTCCGTAACGCTGATATTCATAGGCATTTTACTGACGGCAATTGGCGTGTATGACAAAATAGCAAAACACGGAGGAGCAGGAACTCTTGTACCGATAACAGGTTTTGCCAATGCAGTATCTTCACCTGCAATTGAATTTAAGTCAGAGGGATATATAGCGGGACTCGGTGCTAAATTATTTATAATTGCAGGTCCGGTAATAGTATACGGAGTTTCTGCATCAATAATTTACGGATTTGTTCTCTGGATTTTGAGTTTGTTCGGAGTACGGCTGTTTTAGCAAAAATTATGGTTTAGCAAATTGATTTGCCAATTAATTATAAAAGTTTGGTCGACCTTTTCAAAGGTCGTGGGTGTGGGCAAAGCCCACAAATACTTTCCGTTTATGCAAGCTAACGATAGCCAAACAGCTCGCTGTTTGGCGGCTTGAACACAACAGCGAAAGCTTTATAATGCGATAGCATCATAAAAAGCCATTATTCTTATAAATGAGTTATTCCTTTTTAATGGCTGTCGCCTGTTTTATCAAACCTTGCTTTAGCACACAAACAGCGTTGCTGTTTGTGCCTGATAATTTGTAATAAAAACAGCTTTCTTGGGCGTTGCCCAAACCCACGAGCCTTTAAAAAGGCTCGACCTAAATTTCTTTGTCCGAGCAGAAAGCATAGGCAATCTTAATACTTTTAATTCCCGACTGTTTCTAAGTTATTGTCGGGAACAAGAAAATTATTACTTTGCAAACTATCATCTCGTAACAAAAACCATAATTTACCAACATTTTAACAAAAATCGTTTTTAAAGCAAAAGGCAAAAAAGCACCGACTTTTCAAATCGGTGCTTAAATTATTACTTATGAAGATTTAATTTTTCCATAATTTTATCGACGGTTTCTTCAAGATTTGACGCATTTTCAAAATCAACGGTTACATCTGCATATTTTTCATAAAGAGGTGTTCTCTCTTTAAAAACATCGTTAAGAGTTTCGCCGTCTTTAAAAGCAATTCCCCTTGTCGCTACATTTGTAACTCTGCGTATGATTTCATCAATCGGCACATTAATATACACTACCGTACCGATTTTCTTCAAATGTTCCATACCTTCTGCGCTAAGTACCATTGAGCCGCCTGTTGCCACAACTGTTTTCTCGCAGTCAAGCTCTTTGCCTACTTGATTTTCAATTTTCAAGAAAGCATCATAGCCGTCCTGATCAAGTATCTTTTGCAGTTTTTTGCCTGTTTTCTTAGTAATAATCAAGTCTAAATCCACAAAAGAATATCCGCTGTATTTTGCAAGCAGAACACCAAGTGTACTCTTACCCGAACCCGGCATTCCTATAAGTATAATGTTATTGTTATTCATATTATAAAATCCTTACATTAAGAGAGTCTGTGCTTGAAGTAGGTGCAGTTCTGTTTGAAGAAATTACAACTACAATATCGCCCTTTTTAAAGTAGCCCGTGCTTAAAGCCTTTTCCATTGCCTGCTTTGTAATGGCATCGGAAGTTTTCTTTTCTTCACCGATAAGTGCTGTAATACCCCAATTAAGGCAAAGTTTTTTACAAACAAGCGAAGAGGTAACAACTGCAATTATCGGAACATTCGGGCGGAAATGTGTCATTGCTCTTGCAACTTTACCTGTAGCACTCTCAACAATAATAGCTCTTGCGCCAACCTGATGAGCAATATCTCTTGCCGCACGGCAAATACTGCCTCTGATTGGGTTGCTGTCCTGAATACTGTGATGTTCGATATAGTCTTTAAGAGCTGTAAACTCACCGTTCTGCTCTGCCTCAAAGCATATAGCGTCAAGAGCCTTAACACTTTCAACAGGGTACTTACCTGCGGCAGACTCACCCGAAAGCATAACTGCGCTTGTACCGTCATATACAGCATTGGCAACATCGCTGATTTCAGCTCTTGTAGGACGAGGTGAAGAAGTCATACTCTCAAGCATTTGAGTTGCTGTAATTACATATTTACCTCTTGCAACGCACTTTCTGATAAGTGTTTTCTGAATTTCAGGAAGTTTAATAAACGGAATTTCAACGCCCATATCACCTCTGGCAACCATAATGCCGTCGGCGCAGTCAATAATAGCGTCCATATCGTCAACACCGCTCTGATTTTCAATCTTTGCGATAATTTCTACATATTCAAATCCGATGCTGTCAATAAAATCTCTTAATGTAGCTACATCTTCGTGTGTACGAACGAATGATGCGGCAACTACATTAGCGCCGTGAGAAAGACCAAATTCAATATCTTTTCTGTCCTGTGCACTGACATAAGGCATATTTATATGATAACCGGGAATATTAATACTCTTTCTGTTCTTAAGTGTACCGCCCTTAACTACTTTGCAAATGATTTCGTTAGGAGTCATACTTTCAACAACTATTGAGATAAGACCGTCATCTAATAATAATTCTCTGCCTATTGCCGCTTTGCCGTCGGCATTGAACAAATCAACAAGCTTAGGGAAAGAAATTGCCACGCCTGTTTCGTCACCGACTTCTTTATTCTTGCAAAGGCTAAAAAGCTGACCTTCAATAAGTTCTATACTGCCGTTTTCAAATGTGCATACTCTTACTTCCGGACCTTTAGTATCAAGAAGAATTGACACAATTTTTCCGCTTTCGGCAATAGCTTCTTTGAGAACATTAAAAGTGTTTTCCAAATCGTCATATGCTCCGTGTGACATATTAATACGAGCAACATTCATACCTGCGTTGATCATCGCAAGCAAGGTTTCTTTATTGTTGCAGGCAGGACCAATTGTGCAAACAATTTTAGTCTTTCTCATAATAACCTCCATAATTAAATCAAATACTATCCTCAATAATACCCAAAATTTTCACAAATACATTATATACCATTACCGTAAGTTTTTCAATAAATTTTGTGTAAATTTATAATTAAATAATAGAAATATGACTTTTAAAAATCAAAATACCGCTTGAAATCTTCCGAAATCAAGCGGTATAAAAATTTAAATTTTATTGTGCAATTATCTGCTGTAAAGCTGTGACATCTCTCACATCAATAATTCCGTCTTTGTTTATATCAGCCATTTTTACACCTTCAATGTCAAGTGTTGCACTTTCTGCAATGTAAAGCTGAAGAGCCGTTGCATCACGAACATCTAAAATTCCGTCATTGTTAAGGTCGTTTTCAATTCTTGGATTTGACGGTTCATAGTCAGCATACATTTCGTTGCTAAGCCAAGCCGCACGGCTTGTAAGCCAATCGGCACAATAATTGTACTTTCCGTCAAAATTGTTGCTGTACTTTGTAGCAGTATTGCTTACTGTATATTTGCCTGTGGAATAGTCAAAGGTAGCTACATTGAGTTTGCTGTGGTCTGCAATCCAGCTGCCTGTATTGAGCAACCAACCGCTCTTGTAGTTCATCTCTGCACTGCCCTTTAGGTAGTTATAATAAACATCAGATGAATAAATTTCTCCCTCACTTACTCCGCTTGACATAAATGTTTTGAGAGCCGGAACAAAGTCCTCAAACCAAACCTGCGGTGCAGCCTTAATAACATTTTTATTTCTCGAAATCAGATTCATAACATTGTTTGTGCTGTTGCTGTTTTTACCTTTATCTTTGTATTTGCACCACCAACCGCTGTACTGTTCATAGTCATTTACTCCTATATTTCCGAGATCCCATTCAACGCCCTTTGCGTTGCCAAGTGAGTTATCGTAGTCCCATACAGGTGAACCAAAGAATTTCCAATCGCCGTTTTCGTCCTGCTTATATGTAAAGTAAAGACTTGATACGCCCGAATCCCAGTTTTTGCCGAGTTCGTTTATAAGATAAATCTTTGTTACAGAATCAACATCAGCATAATCGGCAAGATTTGCACTTGAGCTTTTGATTGCGTTATAAAAAGCGTCAAACTTTTCTTTTACATAATTCTTAACTTCGTTGTAGCCTTTGTCTCCCGGTGCAAGCTCGGGAGTTTTTAATGTAATCTTATTACCGCTTGATGAAGTGAAGTGATAATCATCATCAGTAGCACTTGCGTCAACCTCGCATACAAATTGGAAGTTTTCGTTGATTGAGCCGTCCTTGTTGAGGTAGCCTTTATCGTCAATATCGCTTAAAAGGTTAGTTTTACCTGTGTCAATCTTTTGGCACATCTGGTAAGAACCCCAATAATAGCCGTCAGAGTAAAAATCTACATAGCGTGAATCGGAAGCGTACGGCATATCTACCGCATCTGAAAGGTCATACAAAAATCTGTTTCTTGAAAGAGAATCGTCCTGATAGTTTGCAAGCATAGAAAATTTCTTGCACTTATCCATCGAACCGATTGTTACATTATCCTTGAAAGTAATGTTGTAAGGCTTTTTAGCCTTGCCCCAGGTTGAGTTTCCTCTTCCCTTTATTTTCTTAACATCGGCAGTTTCAATTGTGCCGTCTGCATCGATAATTGCGGCTGTTGCGCTTGCGGAATTACTCTTATCACGATTAAGGTATGTGATAAGCTCCGTACCGTTACCGTCGGCATTGTCATTATTGATATATACGGCGGACTCTGCGGTTGATTTCATAAAAATCAAAGTAAAGTTTTTGCCGCCCGCATTTACCGTATACTCAACATTTGTATTGTACGGTACCGAACCCGATTTATGTGAGTCAACAGTAACACCGTTTATTGTAATCGGTGATGAATAAGCGTTGTAAATATCAACTTTTTCTCCGTTTGCCGAGGAAGGTAGGAAGAAATACTTTTTATTACTGTCTATTTCGTTAAAGTTCTCATCGTGTACACTTTGCCATCTCAGCCAAGCCTGTGTATCTTCAGAGTTTAAAACAGCGTGAGCATATAATGCGTCATATGTCTTAAATCCCGGAGTAGAAACGGTGGATTCGGTTGTCTGTGCCGCAAGAGCAGATACAGAAAAGCCTGTAGTAAGCATTACAGCAGAAAGTCCTACTGCAATAATTTTTGCTAATTTCATTTCAAACACTCCTAAAAATTCATTCAGTTTTCACATATCTATTATATCATAGAAAAAATTAAATTACAATGTAAAATTTTGCAAATTATTATTTAATAATTACGCTTTATTTTTATAATATATTTTGCTATAATAGGAACAATAACATTAGATAAGGAATGATTTTATGAATAATTCAAACCACAAAGCAAAGAAGTTTTCTGTTGCTCTTTTAGTGGCTTTACTTGCGGTTTCCACATCTTTTGCAAGTGTAATGACCGGTTGTGGCAGTAAAAGTGAAAGCTCGGCAGCATCTGCAACAGTAGCCGATACCTCTGCCGCTAATGCCGAAAACACAACAGTTGCCAATGACAAATCAGAAAGCGAAGTAACTTCTGAAAGCAGCAATTCACAAAGTTCGGGTTCTGAATCAAAGTCCGAGTCTGCTCAAAGCTCTGAAAAGTCAGAATCAAGCGGCTCTTCCGATTCTTCAAAAGCCGAATCAAAATCAGAAAGTTCCAAAAACGATGCATCAAGTAAAAATGACACAAGCAAAAATGACACAAGCAAGAATGACTCGGGCAATAAATCTTCCGATACACTTTCTGTTGACGGTCACGATTACAAAAAAGGCGATACCGTAACAGTTACCTATACAGTTAAAAGCACAAAGGTACTCGCAAACTTCCAGGGTACTATAACTTACGATTCTTCAAAACTTAAAGTTAAAAAAGCCGAGCTCCAAAGTCCTGTTAAATCAAACAGCATTGTTAATGCCAAAAATGCCGGTGTAATTAAATTTAACGGTTCAGACATTACAAGCGGATACGATTTCACAAATGGCGGCGACCTTATTGTAGTAACTTACGAAGTAACGGGTACAGGTTCTGCAAAGACAAGCTATTTATGGGAATCTGCAAGCACTATTGAAAATAATAAGATTATAACCCATATTGATGCCAACGGAAAATCAGACGGTACAGTTTCACTTTCAACATCTTATAAATAAAATGTTAAAAACTCTCGCTTGGGCGGGAGTTTTTTATGTTGGGGCAACATTAATAAATTATGGTTTAGCAAATTATTTCGACAAGTAATTATAAAAGTTTGGTCGACCTTTTCAAAGGTCGTGGGTGTGGGCAAAGCCCACAAATACTTTCCGTTTATGCAATCTAACGATAGCCGAACGGCTTGCTGTTTGGCGGCTTGAACGCAACGGCGAATACCCTTAAATGCGATAGCAACAAGAAAGCCATTCAATAAACAATAAATAAGCAATTTTTTCCAAAAGGCTACCGCCTGTTTTTTCAAACTCGGTGCAAGTATGCAAACAGCGTAGCTGTTTGCGCCTGATAAATTGTTATATCGGAAGATTTTTATGTGTGCTGCCAAACCAGCATTTTTTGAAAAATTGAGTAAACTTTTTTGTTTTGGGGAGGACAATTTAGCGTTAGCTAAATTTCAATGCCCGACCGACACTCCGCCAAACCATAACTTTTACGAAAAAAATAGGCGGGTACTCTTTGCAAGTATCCGCCTAAATTTTTAATATTATCTTTTATCAAGTGGAGTATAATTCTTTGTTGTAGAAATACTCATATAAGCAGGACGAATAATCTTGCCGCCGTTTACAATTTCCTCAAGTCTGTGTGCGCTCCAACCTGCAATTCTGGCTGTAGCGAACATCGGTGTATAAAGCTCACAAGGAATGTCAAGCATACTGTAAAGCAAGCCGCTGTAAAAATCGACATTGGACGCAACGCCTTTATAAATCTTACGCTTTTTGCCGATAACCTGCGGAGCAAGTCTTTCTACTCTCTCATAAAGTTCAAAGTCCTCATCATAGCCTTCTGCTTTTGCAAGTTTTTGAACTGCGCCCTTAAGAATAATCTGACGAGGGTCAGAAATTGTATAAACAGCATGACCCATACCATAGATAAGACCCATTCTGTCGAATGTCTGCTTTTCGAGTATTTTTTCAAGGTAATCTTCAATTTCTTCGTCATCTTTCCAGTCTTTTATGTGCTTTTTTATATCCTCAAACATATAGAATACTTTAACATTTGCACCGCCGTGCTTAGGACCTTTAAGAGATGCCAAAGCCGCTGCCGTTGCCGAATAAGTATCTGTACCGGAAGAAGTTACAACATGAGTTGTAAATGTAGAGTTGTTACCGCCGCCGTGCTCCATATGAAGAATAAGCGCCATATCAAGGACTTTTGCCTCAAGCGGTGTGTATTTTCTGTCAGGACGAAGTAATGACAAAATAACCTCCGCTGTGGACATAGTAGGCTCTGCACGGTGAATATAAAGGCTTTTGTCACGGAGATAGTGGTTATATGCATGATAACCGTAAACCGAAAGCATCGGAAATACTGAAATAAGCTGAATACACTGACGAAGAACATTATCTACCGATGTATCATTAGGGTTATCATCGTAACAGAACAAAGTAAGTACGCTTCGAGCAATCGAGTTCATCATATCTTCACTCGGTGCTTTAAGAATAACATCACGAACAAAGTTCTGCGGTAAAGTTCTGTATTTTACAAGCAATTCCTTAAAATCCTTAAGCTGTGCGACATTTGGCATTTCGCCAAAAAGAAGAAGGTAAACAACTTCTTCAAAACCAAAACGGTCGTCCTCAAGAATACCGCCGACAATATCGTTTACATTATATCCACGATAATACAACTCACCGTCGCAAGGAACAAGCTTACCGTCAACTTCTTTATTCTGGATAATTGTGGAAATATCTGTAAGGCCTGTTAATACACCCTTACCGTCAAGGTCACGAAGTCCTCTCTTAACATTATACTTTGAATAAAGACTTGTATCGATCATCGAATTTGAGATCATTTTTTGTGCCAAGTCATGGATAGCCGGTGTGTTATCTGAATAACTGCCCATCAAAATCACTTCCTACAATAAAGATTAGTAAATTTATAATTACCATTAAAGAACATTATATCACATTTTAAAGCAAAAGAAAAGATACAAAATGCTTTAAAGTGTCTTATTTATAATTAAGATTATGTCATATTTATATACATTTTAGCAAAAATATTCATTTATCTGCAAATATATACAAAAAGAGGATGAATTTTACTCCATCCTCTTAGTTGTAATTATAATTATTTAATTATTTAATTACTTAAGATATGTACCGTTTGTACCGATCTTACCGTCAATGCCTGTGAAGCCTGAACCGCAAGCTACATAGCATCTCATGTTGGCTTTACCGATACTGCCTACTGTAAGTGTGCCGTTTGTAACAGTCTTAACATCACCTGTAACAGCGTCAATATACTTGCCGTTAGGAATGTTCTTGAATGTAGCGCCGCCTGAAATAGTTACAAGTGCAAGGCTGTCTACGCCTTCGCTTGAATTTGTATAACGGCGGATAAATGCCATATTACCAGTTACATATTCGCTGTCCTTTGTATACTGACCTTTCTGGAGAGCAGGTACTGCCCTACGAATCATATTCAGTTGTTTAAGGTGAACAGCAAGCGGAGAATTAAGAGTTTCGGCAACTGTTCCCGATGCGCTATATTCACCGAAATCAGTAGCTGAAACATCACCCTCAAGATAATCGCCGAAATATGCACGACCTAAAGTTGAAAGAGGAGCATTTGGACCAAGGTCTATACTTACACCCTTTTGGAATTCAACTTCTGAACCATAGTATAGACATGGAATTCCACGGAATGTAAAGAGAAGTGAAAGGTTTTCTGCCCAAGCCTGAGTACCGCCATTATAACGAGTATCCATATCAGGACCGTAGTCATGGGAGTCAACATAAGTTACATTCCATGTTGAATCATTATAATATGGATCCTCTTCAAGAGCACGGGTAAATGCATTGCTGGCATTAGAGAAGTTCCAATGCATTGGGAAGTCAATAACGCCTGTGCCATTGCCCTTACTGTAATCAGGAGTATGATATGTAATACCATTAAGATAAACATTATCAGAAGTTGGCTGATTACTTGTAGATGAATTGCTTGCATAGTGAGCATTTGTAAGGTTTACATTTTCAAGCTGATCATCGCCGAGAGCATTGATATACTTGCTGTCTGTTTCTGCCCAAGTATAGAAAGGAGCAGAAATTGCAGGGATATTATGATTCCAAAACTCGCTTACACGAGTACAAACCTCGCCGAATACATAGAAATTCTTTCCGCCTGTCTTAAGCCATGATGGGAAATAGAACTGGTTAAGAGTAAGTCTTGATACATGCTTTTCGGTATCCATTCTGAATGCGTCAACACCCATGTTGATATAATCGCCGTAAACATTGTTAAGATACTCTGCAACCTTTGGATTTTCTGTGTTTACATCAACGCAGTCACCGGCAATCTGTCCTGTCTGTACAGTTGGGCTTTCCCAGCTAAGGTCTTTGTAATGATGATAGTTATTTTCTGTGTCATGATCGCCTGAATCAAGCGCCTTAGTATCCTTCATTATATTAAGTCTTGCCTGATACTGATAACCCGGAGCAAGACTGTCATAGTCAGGGAATGTTTTTGCAAAATCCGAATCAGGAATCGGAACCATACAATTAACAGATTCAAGATCCTTAAGTGTGCTATACTCTTTTGTAAACATAGGAGCGAGAGTAGCCTCACCAAAGTTACCTGTATGATTGATAACTATGTCCTGAATAATCTTCATACCTTTTTCATGTGCAGCATCGATAAGGTCCTGATATTTAACATCGTCACTCTCATAACGAACATCAACAGTTGAGAAATCGAATGCGTGATAGCCATGGTAGTCATAACCTGACGCATTTGTTACAACAGGAGTAATCCAAATTGCACTGAAACCTAAAGCCTTGATGTAATCAAGTTTTTCGATAAGGCCCTTAAAGTCGCCTCTCCAAGCAGGGTCTGAATCAGGGTTGTTAGCTTGCTGGTCGTCCCAACAATGAACATTGTTGCCTGTGTCACCGTCATAGAAACGAGTTGTGATTACAAAGTAAATTGAATCTTCACGAAGATCCGTTCTCTGCCAGTCATCAAAATCATTCCAAGACTTAGAAGACCATCTTCCGTTTTTGTACCACCACTCGCCGCTGTTTCTTGTTGTTTCAGCAGACTGAGTGCCGTTTGTAACAAACATCATATTGATTTTTGTTACATTGTCGAATGTGTAGCAGTAGCTGTTATCACCCTCGGCGGTCATTTTAGGACCGGGGTAATCTGTTGCGATATTCTGCGGAAGGCTGTTCCAATAATAGATGTTCGGTGCGCCGTCTTCAGAATACACATGCACTTTAATACCGTCGTATTTAGCCTGAACTGACTCAGCATCGTCAACAGTAGCAGCCGAAACCGACACAATTCCCACTGTTGCCGCAATGCAGACAACGAGCATTAAAGCAATGAGTTTTTTTACCTTTGTCATAGCTTTTCCTCCATTTTCCGTTAAAATCAAAATTTAACATCTACATATAATTATAAAATAGTTATTAACGATTTTTTTTCTGATTTAGAATTATTTGAAATCTGTGCTTCCAAACATTTAATACTTGTTTTATGTAATTTATACAAAAAAGTGAACAAAGTGCCGTTTTTTTAAAAAGCAGACAGATTTTTCGACAAAGCAAAAAACTCTCCGATTAAATTCAGAGAGTTTTTATATATCACAACTATTTATATATCACAACTACAAATTATATATTACTTTTCAAAACATATTTTTCAAGTGTTTTTGCAACTCCGTCATCATCATTTGACTCGCAGACATAATTTGCAATCTTTTTTACATCTTCCTCTGCATTGCCCATAGCAACTCCAAGACCCGCATAACCAATCATAGTTATATCATTGTAATTGTCGCCAAAAGCAATCATCTCTTCGTTTGTAAAACCGAGTTTTTCAAGCAGCATAGGCAGCATAGAGCCCTTTGTTACGCCGAAAGGCATAATCTCGAGGAAGTACGGTGCGCTCTTATACACATCAAGCAAACCGTCATAGCGTTTTGCAAGAATTTCGTTATATTTATCAATTTCGGCAGGTTCGCCCGAAAGTAAAAGTTTATTGATTTTTTCAGGAATATTCGCCGCAAAATCTTCCACAACAACCATTTCCATTTTGAGAATATCTCTTTCAACATTTGAATAATCATTCAAAGTGCCGCCTGTAATGATTTTCTTATCATCATAGGTATGAACAGAAAGATTTGATTCTTTCAACACACCGAGTATGTCGGAAAGGTATTCCTTCGGAAAATCCTTACTTACAATAGTTTGTCCGGTAGTACAATCAAGAATTTTTCCTCCGTTGAAAGCCATAATATAACCCTCATAGCGGTCAAGCAATAAATCTCTTGCAATGCTCTGAATCCCCATAGGATGTCTGCCCGAAGCGATTACAACCTTTTTGCCCATTTTTTGAGCGTCAATAATAGCGTATCGAGTGCGTGGAGTAATCTCTTTTTGAGAGTTAGTCAGAGTACCGTCAATGTCAAGTGCAATAATTTTGTAATCCATAATATCACCTTGTACTTAGAAATATTGATTAACAAATCATTTACAATATAACACACAAGTTAAAAAAATGCAAGTATTTGATACATTATGTAAAAAACAACTTTGTTTATAGCTTTATTTTGCCATTATATAAAAAAATATTTACGGATTAAATACAAAAATCGGGACCGGAAAAATCCCAGTCCCGAACAGCAATAAAAAATTACTGATTATTACTGATTATTATTTGTATTGTTTTGAGCATTGTTATCTTTTTCAATATAAATGCCTTGATCAACAGTATCGTTACGAATAGAAGAATATTCGCTGAGTACCCATGAATACTGACCTGTTGTAATTGTACTTCCGCAGTATTCGCACTTGCCGGAACTTGACATTTCAAGAGGAGCACCGCAATTCGGGCAACTGTGTGACTTAAGCGTCTGACTGTTTGCACTTGTGGTCTTAATGCTTGCATTACGGGCAAAGCGAAGTGTGTATCTCAACTCGTATCTTGCATTAGGATCTCCACGGAGAACCTGACCGGTCTTTTCGTTTATCTCATAGTCTGTAAGACGGGCATTGAGATAAACTGTAACATACTCAAATTCTTTATCTCTGCGATACGCTGTAAGATAAGCTGTACTTACGGCTACATTTTCAATCTTATTGATTACGCCGTTTGCAATCTTGCGATCAATCTGTTTTTGAGTTTGATTGTAGAGATTATCGTGTAAATAAATTCTTACAGGTGAAAGGTCACGCTTGCTCCAAGCGTCCTGAATGGTAACATATACATATCTTGAGAATGATAGGAAATCTTCTGCCGAGAAGTTCGGATCATTCTGCTTGATAAGGTCTGAAATCTGTGCCGTACGGTCAGGAAGTGTAATATTTCTGCCTGCCGACTGCTGAATTGTCTGTGATCTGCCAACAGTAGTAGTTGTTCTTTTAGTTGTTCTTTTGCTGTCCTTTTTGCTCCTTATCATGCCGTAAACAACTATACCGATAACTACAAGGAAAACAACTAATGTTCCGCCAAATCCAAGACCTTCTCCGCTGCTTTCGGAACTGCTGTGGTCTGAACTGTCCCAATCAGAACTGTCACCCCAATCGGAACTGCCGCCCCAGTCAGAGCTGCCGCCCCAATCAGAACCGCCGCTGTCATAGTCATTTGAATCGCCGAAGTCAAGCGGAGGTATTCCTAAGTCCGCTGTTTTGTTAGTATGTACCGATTGATTGCTTTCGACAGAAACAGCATTAACTGATGAAAAAGCTGTAAAAGCTATCACCGCCATAAGTACAGTCAGTACAATCGAAAAACATTTTTTCAAAGTTATACACCTTCTTTTAAATTTCACGGTAAATCCGTTTGCTTATTATTGCACTAATTTTAACATATATTGTAAAAATTTGCAATTATATTTATAATTTTGTTTATAAAAAATCCCGTTGTATTTCTATACATATTGCATATTAGCATTAAAAATTCGATATTTATTATTTTTTCGGAAATATTTATATTTAAGTGTTGACAATGCAATATTGCGGTGCTATAATAATACCTATAATTTATGTAGGTTTAATAAGGATTGAATTTCAATTACGGACATTACTATAAACATTATATTTTAAAGGAGAATGCATTATGAAAATTTACGAGAAAATCACTGACCTCATTGGCAGAACACCTATTATGAAACTCAATAATTACTCTGCTGCACAGGGACTTGACACACCTGTACTTGCAAAGCTTGAATATTTTAATCCGGCAGGAAGTGTTAAGGACAGAGTAGCAAAGGCTATGATTGATGATGCGGAAGAAAAAGACTTGCTTACATCTGATTCTGTAATCATTGAGCCTACAAGCGGTAACACAGGTATCGGTCTTGCAGCGGTAGCAGCCGCAAGAGGTTACAGAATTATTCTTACAATGCCTGAAACAATGAGTATCGAACGCAGAAATCTTCTTAAGGCTTATGGCGCAGAACTTGTTCTTACTGACGGTGCGAAAGGTATGAAGGGAGCTATCGCAAAGGCTGACGAACTTGCAAGTGAAATTCCGCACAGCTTTATTCCGGGTCAGTTCGTAAACCAGGCAAACCCTGCCGCTCACTTTGCAACAACAGGTCCTGAAATCTGGGAGGATACAGACGGCAAGATTGACATTTTTGTTGCAGGCGTAGGTACAGGTGGTACCGTAACAGGTGTAGGTAAATATCTTAAGTCAAAAAATCCAAATGTAAAAATCGTTGCAGTTGAACCGGCTACATCACCTGTACTTTCAAAGGGTGTTGCAGGTCCTCACAAAATTCAGGGTATCGGCGCAGGCTTTGTCCCCGAAACCCTTGATACTAATGTATATGACGAAATTTTCGCAGTTGAGAACGAGGCAGCCTTTGCAACAGGCAAAGCTATTGCCCGTACAGAGGGTGTGCTTGTAGGTATTTCTTCGGGTGCGGCAGTATATGCGGCAACCGAGCTTGCTAAACGCCCTGAAAATAAAGGCAAGGTAATTGTAGCACTTCTTCCTGATACAGGCGACCGTTACCTCTCAACTCCGATGTTCTCAGATAAATAATTTTTAATATCTATCCCCTGTAGTATATTTTAACAGACTTCAAGACTTGATTTTGAAGTCTGTTATTTTTTACGGGAAATAGACTTATTTTTTGTTTTAAAGCCTAAAAATTATTTATTATTGTAGATAACAGCTAACATTTTATAACAAAAATATTGTAAAAACTGCCTTTTGAAAATTTTAAAATTTAATTAGACAGAAGTGGTACAAAATATAAAATTTTGTCTGAAATTCAAAAAGACAACGGTTCTATTATTGTTGAAATAAAAAAGCAGTACAATACTTCTCCAATCGGAGATTATTTTAATTAACCAATTTAACCCATCAATAATAAGAATTTCAAAAACGCAAAGCCATCTTTGACGCAAATCAAAGATGGCTTTCCAAATTCTTCTATAACTCTATTTCTTATAAACTGTTATATAACATAGTCATTGCCAATGCTTTCGGCCTGATGGTCAATAATATCCTGAATTGTAATACTGTCAAGATACTTTGTAATGACTTCGTTAAGCCCCTGCCATACAGGTAAAGTAATACATTCATCACTCATAGGGCAAGTATTCGGGTCATGGTCAAGACAGGCTACAGGAGCAAGACTGCCCTCTGTAATGCGGAGAATCTCGCCTACCGTATATTGGTTAGGATTCCTTGCAAGGCGGTATCCACCCTGAAATCCACGGTTTGTAAGTAACACATCGGCTTTATTAAGAATAGGCATAATCTGCTCAAGATATTTTTTTGAAATATTCTGACGAGCCGCAATATCCTTAAGTGCTATGTAACCGTCATTCTGGTGCATTGCCAAATCTATAAGCATTCGCAGTGCGTATCTTCCCTTTGTAGAAATTTTCAAATTAACACCACCTTTTACTAAGTATTTGCAAAAATATAGCATTCATCTATAACATAATAATAACATATATTTAGTAGGTTTTCAAGTTGTTTTTTATCCGATTTATATTTTAATTATCTTTCTATATGTATATTGGTCGCTTATAATTCTACAAATATGTTACAAAATCGGCTAATATTGCTCTAAAAACCTACTAAACAAATATATTTTTAAAAATTTAAAAAATAGTATTGACAACGGGTAAATTATATGATAATATACAATCACATTAAACCTATGTAATTAGTAAGTTTTAGCAAAGGAGAATTCTAATGCTTCTATTATTTGTAAATCTATTAAGACAGAACTACCGATACGGACGAATGTGCAGTACCTCTGGATGTTGTTGCTGACGCAACAAATACATTACTACATTATTTTTATTATAACATTGTAACAAACTAAATTAATTATTGAAAGAGGTAAATAAAATGAGCACATTAAAAGATAGAAAATTACACTTTGAAACACTTCAGCTTCATGTAGGACAGGAATCGGCAGACCCGGTAACAGATGCAAGAGCAGTTCCGATTTACGCAACTACTTCTTATGTATTCCACAACAGCCAGCACGCCGCAGATCGTTTTGCACTTAAAGATGCAGGCAACATCTACGGCAGACTTACAAACCCTACAGAAGATATTTTTGAGCAGAGAATTGCAGCTCTTGAGGGTGGTACAGCCGCTCTTGCAGTAGCTTCGGGCGCAGCTGCAATCGCATATACAATTCAGGCTCTTGCTAAAGCAGGCGAGAACATCGTAGCTGCAAAGACAATCTACGGCGGCACATATAACCTTCTCGAGCACACACTTCCTGCTTACGGCATTACAACAACATTTGTTGATCCTGATGAAGAGGGTGCTTTTGAAAACGCTATTGACGAGAATACAAAGGCTCTCTACATTGAAACACTCGGCAATCCAAATGCTAACCTTATTGATATTGAGGCTCTCGCAAAGATTGCACACGCACACAATATTCCGCTTGTTGTTGACAGCACATTTGCAACTCCTTACCTTGTAAGACCGTTTGAGTACGGTGCAGACATCGTTGTTCATTCAGCTACAAAGTTCATCGGCGGTCACGGTACGGCAATCGGCGGTGTAATTATTGAGAGCGGTAAGTTTGACTGGGCTGCATCAGGTAAATTCCCACAGTTTGCAGAGCCAAACCCATCATACCACGGTGCTGTATTTACACAGGCTGCTCCGGGTGCTGCATTTGTAACATACATCAGAGCAATTCTTCTCCGTGACACAGGTGCTACAATCTCTCCGTTCCACGCATTCATTTTCTTGCAGGGTCTTGAAACACTTTCACTCCGTGTTGAGCGTCATGTAGAAAACACAAAGAAAGTTCTTGAATTCCTTGTAAATCACCCACAGGTTGAAAGCGTAAACCACCCATCACTTCCAAACTCACCGTATAAGGCACTTTATGATAAGTACTTCCCTAACGGCGGCGGTTCAATCTTTACTTTTGAAATCAAGGGTACAGAAGAAGACGCTAAGAAGTTCATTGATAATCTCCAGGTATTCTCACTTCTTGCAAATGTAGCAGATGTTAAGTCACTTGCTATTCATCCCGCATCAACAACACACTCACAGCTTAACGAGCAGGAGCTTGCAGAGCAGGGCATTAAGCCAAATACAATTCGTCTTTCAATCGGTACAGAGCATATTGATGATATTCTCTTCGATTTACAGGAAGCATTTGAGGCTATTAAATAATCAAATCACATAATTCAAATATTTACGGACTGCATTTTATGTGCAGTCCGTATTTTGTTTATTACTGTTTAGTGCACAGTTTAAAGCAAATAATTTTAAAATACTCTGCTGCTCTGACTTTTGAAAAAATCAGAAAAACACAAAACCTGCGTTATACTCAACAACGCAGGTTTTGTTTATATATCGTAATTTTCAACTATTCGATTACTTTCAAGGCTCTTTTTCACATCAATAATACGCTGATTTCTGCTTCCTCTGAACTTAAGCATCAGGCTCTTTTCTTCAAGTATAAATCTGCCGTCTATAAGGTAGTCCGTCTGTTTGAGCAAATCCATCCATTCGGGATGTTTGTCTGCTCCCTCAAGCAGCTTTTCGTAAGTATAGCCCGTGTATGTAACTACATTATAGCCGTTTTCGTGTGCAAGTCTGCCAAGCTCTGCAAATGCCTCTGCCTGACAAAACGGTTCGCCGCCCGAAAAAGTAAGTCCTTGCAAGAGCGGAAGTGACTTTGCGACATTGATTATCTTCTCAACCTTGCCGTCAAAGCCGCCGTCAAAGTCCCACGTTTTTTCGTTGTGGCAGCCCTCGCAGTGATGCGGACAACCCTGGCAAAAAACTGTAAGTCTGAAACCCGGGCCGTCAACTATGCTGTTTTTTATAACACCTGAAAGTCTTATAATATCTTTACTCATAATTATGCTGTAATATCATCGGAAAAATCTTCCATACCGCAACATTCGGAAACAGAGTGCTTTACCCTATCCCTTACCTCGGCTGCCTTTGCATTGTTAAAACGCTCTGTTGTACCTACAAGGTAGCCTGTAATTCTGCGGATACGCTCAAATCCCTGACCGTTCTTAGTTTCTTTTCTGCCGCACTGCGGGCAATAATCACCGATAATACCTGTATGTCCGCAAACAGGGTCACGGTCAACGGGGTGGTTGATTGCACCGTAGCCGATTCCGCTCTCTTTCATACAACGGATAACGGCCTCAAATGCGTCAATATTCTGTGACGGGTCACCGTCAAGCTCAATATATGAGATGTGGCCGCCGTTTGTAAGATTGTGATAAGGTGCTTCAATCTTAATTTTATCAAATGCGGAAATATTGTAATAAACAGGTACATGGAAAGAGTTTGTATAATACTCTCTGTCTGTAACACCCGGAATAATTCCGAAACGCTCTTTATCAATTCTTACAAATCTGCCCGACAAGCCCTCTGCAGGAGTACCGATAACACCGAAGTTAAGTTTGTACTTCTCGGTAGCCTCGTTCATCTTCTTTCTCATATAGCCGACAATTTCAAGACCGAGCTTTTGTGAAGTTTCGCTCTCGCCGTGATGTTTGCCTGTAAGAACCACAAGACACTCGGCAAGTCCGATAAATCCGATTGTGAGTGAGCCGTGCTTTAAAACATCTCTTACAGAATCGTTAGGAGTAAGCTTGTCGCTGTCAAGCCAAATACCCTGACCCATAAGGAAAGGATAGTTTCTGACAAGTTTCTGACACTGAATTTCAAAACGCTCAAGAAGCTGACCTACAACGAGATCGCACATTCTGTCAAGCTGTTCAAAGAAGAAATCAATATTTTTATTTGAAAGAATTGCAAGTCTTGGAAGGTTAATTGAAGTAAAGCTAAGGTTTCCTCTGCCGTATGTAATCTCTCTGTCAGGATCGTAAACATTGCCCATAACTCTTGTACGGCAGCCCATATATGCAACCTCTGTTTCAGGATGACCGGGCTTGTAATATTGGAGATTGTACGGTGCGTCGATAAATGAGAAGTTAGGGAAAAGTCTTTTTGCGGAAACTCTCATTGAAAGTTTGTACAAATCGTAGTTCTTATCCTCCGGATTGTAGTTTACGCCCTCTTTTACCTTGAAAATCTGAATTGGGAAAATAGGTGTTTCACCGTTGCCAAGACCTCTTTCCGTAGCGTAAAGGAGGTTCTTCATAACAAGTCTGCCCTCCGGAGAAGTATCTGTACCGTAGTTAAGTGAGCTGAACGGAATCTGTGCGCCTGCTCTTGAATGCATTGTGTTAAGGTTGTGGATAAGTGCCTCCATTGCCTGGAATGTAGCCTTATCTGTTTCAGCCTCGGCATGTTTAAACGCAAAACGCTGAATTTTCTCGGCAACTCTGTCTTCAAACTTTTCTTTAAGAAGTGCAAGCTCTTCCTTTTTATAATTAGGAGTCTGATTTTCGAGTGTCGGCCATTCGCCGCTTGCCTCCTCTGCCTTTTCGCAGATTTCTTTTACTACAGCGTCAGGATCTTCGGCATCTGTCAAAAGTTCAATTGCTCTTTCAAGATTGATTCTGTAACGCTTTCTGTATGTTTTCTTAACGCCCGGAGCCATTGAGTAGTCAAAGTTAGGCACACTCTGACCGCCGTGCTGGTCATTCTGGTTAGACTGAATTGCAATACATGCAAGTGCCGAATATGACGCAATGTCATTAGGTTCTCTCAAATAGCCGTGACCTGTTGAAAAACCGCCTTTAAAAAGGCTTACAAGGTCAATCTGGCAACAAGTTGTGGTAAGTGTAAAGAAATCAAGATCGTGAATATGAATATCACCGTCACGATGAGCCTTAGAATACTTAGGGTCGAGAATGTACATTTCATTGAACTGTTTTGCGCCCTCTGAACCGTACTTGAGCATTGTACCCATTGCAGTATCACCGTCAATGTTTGCGTTCTCACGCTTAACATCGTTATCTTTAGCTGATTTAAAAGTAAGATCCTCATAAATCTTCATGAGCTTTGTGTTCATTTCACGCACTCTTGTACGCTCTGCACGGTAAAGTATATATTCCTTTGCAGTTCTTGCATGACCGTTTTCAATAAGCACCTTTTCAACAGCGTCCTGTACCTGCTCAACTGTAGGAGCCTTATCTCCGCACTTTTTCTCAAGTAAATCTCTTACCTGTACCGAAAGTGCTTTTGCGGCATCATAATCGTTACCGCCGATTGCCTGTGCAGCCTTATAAATGGCTTGTGTTATTTTTTCTGTGTCAAAATTTGCTTCTCGTCCGTCACGCTTAATAATTTTTGTTATCATTTCTCTTCCTCCGTATTTATAACTCCTATATATATCTATATTTAGTGTTACTTTTATAATTTTCACTATATATTGTGGTATATGTATTGCCGAACACAAGTTTTATTCTATCATAAAGAGGCGTTTAATTCAATCGTCAAACTGACAAAAACAGATTTTTTTATTTGTTTAATTTGAGCAATTTTTTTAGGATAATTACAAATTAGAATATTACAAAAATTTTCTATAATATGTGACCGTTTGTTTATATCGCCACAATATATTGTATATTGTTCTTATAATTAAACACTGACATAAAATCAAAACAAAAAGCAATCGGGCCGCTTTATCAAACAGCTTGATTGCTTTTATCAGTAAGTTTTGTGATTTAACGCACGGTTTTAGCCAAACTTTTATAATCGCTTAATAAAGTGTTTTGCTAAATCATAATTTAATATTTCCGCCACATTCAAGGCAGATTTTATCAATATGTATTATCGGGATAAGTTTTTCATCAATCTGCGATATTTTTTCTTTCACGGCATTTAACGCATCTGTTTCTTTTAATTTACATTCAGGCGGAACCACAAGGTCAAAAAGTACACGCTGATGCTCTTCTCCCTTTACAATTCTGAAATCGTGCAGGCTGAGTGCGCTGTCAATACTGTCAAGCGACTCGTTTATCTTTTCTTTTAATTCAATAGTATATTCATCGGAAACCGCAATCGGGTCCATATGAATAGTAACCACGCAATTATACTTTTCCTGTATTTTTCTTTCAAGTCTGTCGATTACATCGTGTGCCTTTAAAATATCGACATCGTAAGGAACTTCCGCATGGAAAGAAATTATACATCTTCCCGGACCGTAATCGTGAATGAGCAAATCGTGAATACCCGTTATAAGTTCGGTAGAAAGCACAATTTCTCTGATTTCGTCTATAAATTCCGGGTCGGGAGTATTTCCGAGCAAAGGTGAAAGACTTTCCTTAAAAGTGCTTATACCCGTATAAAGAATAAATCCGGCTACGGCACAACCGAGCCAACCGTCGATATTCACACCTGTTACGGCAGATATGCCCAAACCTATTAAAACTACCGAAGTAGCAATACAGTCGGTGAGAGAATCCATTGCCGTTGCCTTAAGAGCAGACGAAGAAATCTTTTTTGACATTGCCCTGTTGAAGAAAAACATCCACAGCTTTACACAGATTGAGCCGATAAGAATACATACCGACAACAAAGTAATTGCTGTGCTTTCTTCGGGATTAATAATTTTTTCAATTGACGATTTCAAAAGTTCCACACCCACAAGGATAATTGCACACGATATTCCCAAACCCGCCACATATTCATATCTGCCGTGACCGTAGGGATGTTCTTCATCGGCAGGTCTGTTGGCAAGTTTAAATCCCAAGAATGTTACAACCGAACTGCCTGCATCAGACAAGTTATTGAATGCGTCTGCAGTTACGGAAATTGATGCGGTGAGTATCCCCGACAAAAGCTTTGCACTGAACAAAATGAGGTTCAGTATTATTCCGACTACACCCGAAAAATTACCGCAAGCCGAACGCACCTGCGGATTTTTTATGTCATCATAATTTTTTATAAACTTTGAAAGCACTAAATCCAACAACTAAAAACACCACTTAACAAATAAACTACACCATATAATGGCATTAACAATAATTTAGCACAGCACATCAAAGTTAGTCAAGAGAAACAAATCCCATTGCAAAGAAATGCAACGGGATTTGATAAAATTATAAAGTTATTTTGCTTATTCAGCGTCAGCCTTAGCTTTTTCAATTATCTTTTGAGCAACATTTGCCGGAGCGTCTTCATATCTTGCAAAAGCAAATTCATAACTTCCTCTGCCCTGCGTAACCTGACGAAGATAGGTTGCGAAATTATCCATCTCTGCCATAGGAACTTCGCCCTCAACAATCTGCATACCACTGTCCTCGGCAGGAGTCATACCGAGCACTCTGCCTCTGCGCTTGTTTACTTCACCCATTACATCACCCATATTTGAGTCGGGCAATGTAACCTTAAGAGAGCCGATCGGCTCAAGAAGTGTAGGAGATGCGTTTGGAATACCGTTTTTATATGCCATACTTGCGGCAGTTTTAAACGACATTTCCGAAGAGTCAACAGGATGATACGAACCGTCATAAAGTGTAGCTCTGATACCTACCATCGGATAACCTGCAAGCACACCTTTTTTAATGGAATCACGCAAACCCTTTTCTACTGCCGGGAAGAAGTTTTTAGGAACTGCGCCGCCGACAACTCTTTCCGCAAATTCAAGACCTTCGCTCTCGCAAGGCTCAAACTCAATCCAAACATCGCCGAACTGACCGTGACCGCCTGACTGCTTTTTATATCTGCCCTGTGCCGAAACTTTTTTCCTGATAGTTTCACGATATGCGATTTTCTGCTTTTTAAGAACCGCCTCTACATTGAATTTTGACTTTAACTTTGAAATTACAACATCAAGATGCTGCTCGCCCAAGCCTGAAATAAGCATTTCGTGTGTTTCGTGATTTGTTACATATTTAATAGTAGGGTCTTCCTCGCTTAGCTTTGCAAGTCCCTGTGCTACCTTGTCTTCATCGCCCTTTGTGACAGGATAAATAGCCATTGTATATGATGATACAGGATAATCAATACCCTCAAGCACTACTTTTCTGAGCGGTGAGCAAAGTGTGTCGCCTGTTTTTACAGACGCAAGTTTTGGAATAGCACCGATGTCGCCTGCACCTATATAATCGGTTTCAACCTGTTTTTTACCTCTTACGGTAAGAACCTTTCCTATTCTCTCCTGTGTGCCTGTTCTCATATTTACAAGCGGAGTATCGGCACTGACTTTTCCCGATACAACCTTAACATAAGAAAGTTTACCTACAAATGGGTCAACAACTGTTTTAAATACAACTGCGGCAGCCGCTGCGTTTTCGTTGACGCTGATTTCAACAGGTTCGCCGTCAACATCAACAGCAATTTCGTCACCTTTATCGGCAGCAGTAGGAGCAAGCCATACAAGGCTGTTCAAAAGCTGATCAAAAGCAAAGGTATTGTGCGCATCACCGCAGAATACAGGGCAAATTGTACCGTCTTTAACACCCTTACTTACGCCGAGTATAATTTCTTCCGGAGTAAATTCTTCACCCATAATAAACTTGTCGAGCAGCTCCTCGCTTGTTTCCGCAACAGCCTCTTTAATAGCCTCACGCAAGCCCTCAAGTCTGTCGCCCATATCAGGAAGCGGAGTCTGCACTACAGAACCGTCTGTATCATATTTATAAGCCTTATAATCAAAAAGATTTACATATGTATTTGCCTGACCGTCAACAATGTACGGAACAACAACAGGACAAACAGTAGGGCCGAATGTAGCCTTTAAACTCTCAAATACACGGTAGAATCTGGCGCTTTCATCACAAAGACCGTTTACGAAGAAAATCTTTGTAAGGCCTGCCTTGGTGGCAGCTTTAACAGCCTTTTCAGTACCGACATTTACACCGTCTTTGCCCGATACAACGATAAGCGCTGAATCGGCGGCACGCATACCCTCTGCTACACCGCCCTCAAAGTCGAACAAACCGGGAGTATCTATAATATTTATCTTGGTATTTTTCCATTCAATGGGAGCAACCGAGGTTAAAATTGAAGTCTGGCGCTTGATTTCCTCACTGTCATAATCAAGAACGGTATTACCGTCTGCAATATTACCAAGTCTTTCAGATGCCTTTGCAAGATATATCATACTCTCGGCAACAGATGTTTTACCGCATCCGCCGTGACCTGCAAGGGCAATGTTTAATATTTTTTTAGCATTGTACTGTTTCAAAAGAAACACTCCTTTCGGGATATATATTCAAATCTTAAGCGTTTTCGACAATTAGTAATCAACTTACTTGTCAATTATAGCATATTTGTATAAATCTTACAATAGAAATTTGACGATAAGCTAAAAAATTAACTCCTTGCCTAATAAGACAAGGAGTTAATTGTGCAAATTGCTTATTTTATAAAATTTAAATGTTTAAAACATAAAAATCCGAAAGGTTTTTTGTGCAATTACACCAATTCAATATTACTCAAGAACTGCGCCCTGTGCACCCGATGTTACAAGTTTTGCATAACGGGCAAGGTAGCCTGTTGTAATCTTTGGCTGACGAGGTTTCCATTCGGCTTTACGCTTAGCAAACTCTTCGTCAGAAATAAGTAAATTGATAGTATTTGCGTTGATGTCGATTTCAATTGTATCGCCCTCTTCAACAAGTGCGATAGGACCGCCGACTGCTGCCTCAGGTGAAATATGACCGATTGCAGCGCCTCTTGTAGCGCCTGAAAAACGGCCGTCTGTAATAAGAGCTACACAATGACCAAGGCCGCTGCCCATAATAGCAGATGTAGGATTAAGCATTTCTCTCATGCCCGGACCACCCTTAGGACCTTCGTAACGGATAACAACAACATCACCAGGCTTAATATTGCCTGCGTGAATTGCCTCAATAGCGTCCTCCTCGCAGTCAAATACTCTTGCGCTGCCCTTGTGCTGTAACATTTCAGGAGCAACTGCACTTCTCTTAACTACGCAGCCGTCGGGAGCAAGATTACCCTTAAGAACGGCGATACCGCCTGATGTGCTGTACGGATTTGTTACAGGACGGATAATGTCTGTGTCTTTAATCTCGCAGCCCTCAATGTTCTCTGCAACAGTCTTGCCTGTAGCTGTGATAAGGTCTGTGTTAAGGAGATTGAGTTTTGTAAGTTCGTTCATAACAGCGTAAACACCGCCTGCCTCGTTGAGGTCTTCCATATATGTATGACCTGCAGGAGCAAGGTGACAAAGGTTAGGTGTCTTTGCGCTGATTTCATTTGCAATATCAAGGTTAAGTTTAACGCCTGCCTCTTTAGCGATAGCAGGAAGGTGAAGCATTGTATTTGTTGAACAACCGAGAGCCATATCAACTGTAAGAGCATTCATAAATGCCTTTTCTGTCATAATGTCGAGCGGACGGATATTCTTTTCGAGAAGTTCCATAACCTTCATACCTGCGTGTTTAGCAAGTTTGATTCTCTCTGAATAAACGGCAGGAATTGTACCATTACCCTGCAAGCCCATACCGATAGCCTCTGTAAGGCAGTTCATACTGTTTGCTGTGTACATACCCGAACAAGAACCGCATGACGGGCAAGCCTTGTTCTCAAACTCGCAAAGTTCCTCTGCAGAAATTTTGTTTGCCGTGTAAGCGCCTACAGCCTCAAACATACTTGAAAGGCTTGTCTTTTTACCCTTTACATGACCTGCGAGCATTGGACCGCCGCTTACAAAAACGGTAGGAACATTAATTCTTGCGGCAGCCATTAAAAGACCCGGAACATTCTTGTCGCAGTTAGGAACCATAACAAGAGCGTCAAATGCATGAGCCTTTGCCATAGCCTCTGTTGAGTCGGCAATAAGTTCACGGGTAACAAGCGAATACTTCATACCCTCGTGACCCATAGCAATACCGTCACAAACAGCAATTGCAGGGAAAACAATAGGAACACCGCCTGCAAGAGCAACACCCTGCTTTACAGCGTCAACAATCTTGTCTATATTCATATGTCCCGGAACAATATCGTTCTTGGAGCTGACAATACCGATAAGAGGTTTTTTCATTTCTTCTTCAGTAAGACCGAGAGCGTTCAGAAGTGAGCGCTGCGGTGCGGCATTAACGCCAACCTTAATTACATCACTTTTCATTTTATTATCCTCACTTTATAATTGTTAATAAATCAATGCAAAACCGCACCGATTTACCTCTATAAGCTTTATTCTAAACAACAGGTGTGAAAACTGTTTAGTAATATAATCTTAGCACAATAAGTGCATAAAATCAAGTTAGTAAGTAACATTTCCTGTATTTTATAAATGTATATCCGATAAATATTCGGTATGCTTTTTATAATATAAAAATCTTTTCACAAAAAATAAAAATACATTTTCATACTCAAACTTTGCCAATAACGAATTTTGAACAGGAAAGCAAAAGTAAGAGGTTCCAAGGTCACTGACCTTGGTCGTTTGGGGAAAGGAGATACTTAAGGGGAAAGGGCATCGAAAGCCCTTTCCACTTAAGCGTGCTTTCTTTTGGAGCTTTTCTTTTCACGCAAAAGAAAAGCGGAATCAGCAGACATTATAATTTACATTAAAAGCAGTTTAAAAGTAACTGACTAAAAAATGAGTCTGTTAAATTAAGTTTGAGAATATTTCTCAATCAAGCACCTGCTCCATACCGTATTTCTGAATTTTCAATCCGCATTTATCGTAAAACTTCTTGGCGGATTCGTTACATTCCCATACATTAAGGGTAAGATTATGACAGCCGTTTTTCTTGGCAACATCAAGTACATACTCATAAAGCCGTGTACCGATTTTTAGACCTCTTGAGTTTTCGGAAACGCATAAATCATCAATATAAAGACTTGTGTAATTGCTTGATTTTGTGCAATGTCTTTGATAAACACAAAAGGCATATCCCAAAATTACTCCGTCATTGTCTGCAACATAAACAGGCTTTTCGTCATCCGCTAAAATTTCTTTTAATTCGTTTGTTGTATATTTTTTTGAACCCGGAATAAATAAATCAGGTCTTTTGTCCGAATGAACCTTATGCACCTGATAAAGCAATTCTTCAATCTGCGGAATATCCTTTTCTTCTGCTCTTCTTATATTCACAACTATCACTCCGAAAATTAATATTTTTGCAATAATCAACAAATTTATTATACTACTTCTTTCATAGGTGTGCAATAAATTTACCTTTTATTAAAATAATCATCTTTTGTCATTTCCATTTCGGAAGCACTCCATATTTCACCGCAAAAGCAGTTTTCTTCCTTGTTTTCCTTTTCAATTTCTTTAAATCCGACGGATTTATAACAATGATAAGCCGCAAGGTTATTATCAAAAACTCCGAGAGTAATTTTATTGACTTTCAATATTTCAAACGAATACTTCAGCGCAAGATTGAGCATTTCTTTTCCGTATCCCAATCCTCTTTTAGAATCATCCGTAATTACAAATCCAAAGCGTAATATTGTTCGTTCTTTATCTGTAAATCTTAAAATGAGATGACCTGCAACAGTGTTGTTATCAATTAATGTCATAGGGTAAAAATTATCATCATCAATGCAGTCGCCGTTATTATCACAGTATTTTCTGTTCATATCTTCGGCGGTAATCGGATATGTCTGCCACCTGTCTGAACACCACTTTCTGAAATCAACTTCGTCTTTGCTCCACTTCACAATAAATTTTGCGTCACATTTTTTGTACGGTCTTAGCCTTAGTTTTTTTAAATCAATTTTTGTCTGCATAGTTGCATCCTCCGCTAAAATAAATTCAACATTCAGACAAAAGAAAAAGCCCCAAGCCAAAAAGCTTAGGGCGAATAAAATCCGTGGTACCACCTAAATTCAGAAATACAGTTTCTGCACTTAAACAATGCGGGATAATCAAATTATCCGATATTGCCTCCCTTATAACGGTGGGAACTGCCGTTGAAGCCTACTGAAAATAACTTTGTTCGGTTCAAAGCTCAAAGGCTACCTTCCTTACTTCCGCCACGGGAATTTTCACCGACCATTCCCTCTCTGCAGAGTCAAAAAGTAAGTACTCCTCCTTATCAATGCTTTTGTCTAAATATTATCAGTATATTAACATTGCAAAAATAATATGTCAATACATTTTTTCAATTTTCGTAAAAATTCAGAATATCTTTGTAAATATCCGATTTATTTTTCTCGTTAAGAATTTCGTGACGATTGTTTTTATACAGTTTTTGGCTGATGTTTGCATAGCCGAGTTCTTTTAAGAAAACTATAAGTGCGTTAAATTTCTTTTTTGACTGAATAACAGGGTCATTTTCACCTGCTATTACAAAAATCGGTAATCTTTTATTATAAACTTCCCAATCATCCGAATCAAATGCGCTTAATTGCAGTTTAAACAGATTTATAAAACCGTTTGTGGTAAACACAAAACCGCAAAGCTCGTCCTCGTTATACGCTCTGACATTGTCTTTATTTTCCGTTATCCAAGAATTAGGTTCGGCATTCTTTTCGTTGTATCCGATAAAAGTTCCGTTGTTCAGCAATTTATTGGGCGCCTGCTCTTTGTAAAAAGGTTTTAAAATTTTTGAAAGAAAAAGCCCGAAACTTGCATTGCCGTTATGGGTAGGCGGGCCGCAAAGAACAATTTTGTCAATTTCCTTTTCATACTTTTTCATATAATTTCGTGCAACAAGTGTGCCCATACTGTGGCTGAAAATATATAACGGCAGATTCGGATAATTTTTCTTTATATATTCGGTTACAGCGTGCATATCGTCTATAACGGCACTGATGTCCTCTGTATAAAAATTGCCGAATTCTCCCTCGTTTATCACACTTGCGCCGTGACCTCTGTGGTCGTGAATAACGCATACATAGCCGTTATCATTAAGGTAATTCATAAATTCAAAATATCGTTCTTTATGCTCGCACATTCCGTGTGAAAACTGAACTATAGCCTTTGGCTGTGTTTTCGTTTCTGAAACAGCAACTTCGAGCATTAAATTGTCAAACGGAGATTTTATTTTTTCAATTCTCATTTACAAATCCCTTTCCGCATAGATAAATTTTACATAGTATAAACCTCTTGACCGCAAAAATCAAGAGGTTTATGGGAAAATTTTTATTATTTAGAACACGAATATACAAAAGATTATATTTGTTTATTTATATATCATTTTCAAAAAGATTGCTGTGTTTTTTGAAAAATTCATAGTAAATCTTTGTATTTTCAAGTTCCCACCAATCTTTTACTTCAACCGGGTTTGAGTCGAGGTCATAAATTTTTGCATTGTCCATAGCAAGCAAAAACGGCGAGTGTGTGGCAATTATCAATTGACAGCCGCAATAATGCGACATTTCTTCAAGCATTTTTACAAGTTTCAACTGCATTTTTGCCGACATACTGTTTTCCGGCTCATCAAGGCAATACAACTTGTCGTTTTTCAGCTTTGTTTTAAAGTATTTCAGAGCAGTTTCTCCGTTGCTGAAAAGTTCGGTTTCCTTGCCCGCAGTTTTTTCAATAAACTTTCTGCGTGACACCGATTTTCTGCGTGACATAACCTGCATTTTAAACTGCTCGTAATCGTCCATTCCGCTGAACCTTATACTTTTGCCATACTTTAAAGCACCGTACTCATCACGGGCAATGTCCTTTTTCTCGGAAATTTCGTCATTATTTGTACGAATAGTGAGCATATAATCAAAAATATCATCGCTTGTTATAATACGACTGCCGTCAGGTATTTTGTGCTTGAACCCCTCATCATCGTAGCCGAGAGAATATTCACAATTTTTTACATATTCATCAAATAATTCGCTTGAATTAAACGGAGCGATGCGGTTTAGCTCAAGTTTTTGAGCAATTAGATTTAAAAGTGTGCTTTTTCCCGAACCGTTGCCGCCGTAAAAAATTGTTACATTTTTAAATGAAATCTCATAAAGTTCACGATTTCCGAACATTCTGCACGGGTATGTGTTATCTATATAACCGTAAATGCCGCCGTTGCGTTCACATTGTTTTTGAATCATCGGTTCTTCATAATCAATCGGTAATGTAAAAGTGTCCAAATACATCAAAGATTACCTGCCGTTCGTAATTTATATGTTTTAATAATAACATATAAGGTATACAAAAAACAGTACTGTGCAAAAATTTTCTTTCAAATACAAACAGCTTCTTGAGAAATACATAATACATATCTCAAAAAGCTGTTTTTTAGTAAAATTATTAACTTAATTCATTTCCGTCGGAATCAAGAAAAACATACTGTGACGGAATTGACGGATAATAAAACACATAAGGAACTTCTTTTACTTTTTCTTCATAAATACCGTTTTCCCCTGTAATTTTAACCGACGCACAATCGGAATTATTTACTACAAATGAATATCCGCCGTTCCAATTAAGGATTGCGATATTATCCGTTTCGCCATTCATAGGTTTATAAGTTCTGACAAACGAATATTTATCGTCGCCTTTTACTTCTACTTCCATCGGGAGATAATAATGTGCCTGATATTCATTGCCTGAAATAAACCAAGCCAAAGCCTTATTATCGGCAACACTCATTCCAGCATATTGTATATCCGTTGTTTCAAAATCCGAAACAGGCATTTCCTTTCGGGCTTTTTCTGTAAGTTCATCTGTTCCGTTATATATCTTTGTACAGCCCGTAAGACTTACGCAAAACAAAACCGTTAAAATCAAAACCGGTTTCCGATATTTTTTGTTTTTCATACAATATGTACTCATTTCCATATCCCCATTCATATAATTTGAATTTATTAAACTATTTTCATATATAAAAGAGGATACAGATTTCCCTCTTCATCATAATCGGTTCTTTTATATGTTACAAATTCCATATGTTTATAAAATCCTACCGCCTGCGGATTTTGTTCATTGGCGGTAACTTCTTTTATACCGAATTTTTCAATACCGTATTTCAAAAGTTGCTTGCCAATACCTTTTCCTCTTTCCGCCGCACAAATAAACAACATTTCAAGCCTATTGTTTTCAGTCCCCATAAATGCGATAATTTTATTAAATTCATTTTCGGCAATAATTAAATGAGTAGCATCACTCAAAACCTGCGGAACATATTTTTTTAATTTGCTTTTACCTCTGTATCAGATAAAAAATGATGCGTAGCTCAAACAGAGTTTTCCAAAACATTTAACAGATTTTCCGATAACTGCGGTGTTCTTTCAGCCGCTTCATATATTTTCATATCAATACCCTTATTTAATTTATTGTTTTTTATATTATAACATTTGATATGTTAAAGTCAATTCAAATAAAAAGCCCTTTGAGAAAAGATTTCTCCTCTCTCAAAGGGCAAGTTGGCAAACTGGGATTTTCACATTATCTATTACAATGTAAATAATGCTTTTTCGTAGTCCTTAACATAATACTTAATATTGGTTTTACCTTTTTGGATTACGATATGTCCCTCTTTTTCAAGCATCTCCTTTTGTGCCTCAACGCCTCCTGGATACTTTGCATTTAATTCCCCTTTTGCTTTTAATGTTCTCCAATAAGGGGTTTTATCTTCTGCACGCTGATAACTCGCCCATGCAACTATCGAAACAAAAATTCCAGCTGTAATTGGCTCTGTAAAATCAGCACCATTTTGTTTAGCAAAGAATTCCCTTATTGTACCTACTGTAAGTAATTTTCCACAAGGCACAAGTCGCATTACTTTGTCGTAGTCAATAGGTGGGGCAAAATACATTTTATCTCCACCATATTTTTCGATGCTCTTTTCATCTGTTATGATTTGAACTTTTGGCATATCCTTGCTATCCATAAGCATAGCATTAAAATCTTTTTTATCTTCATTTGCCATAATGTATCACCTCCAAACCAATCATATCTTAATAAACGAAACCATACAATGAGACAGTTTTAAAAATCCTTACGAAACTTCAAATTTTCATGTGTTCGACAAACTGGAATCTGTCGTATTAGAGATACCAAACCAATCCATTTTCTGTTGCCTG